>Ga0066651_10000259_pt1 | contig 15550 bp, 14 predicted proteins | sample GraSoiAngelo_100_FD_71410 | JGI IMG/M metagenome (GOLD analysis project Ga0066651, IMG submission 71410) | Grasslands soil microbial communities from the Angelo Coastal Reserve, California, USA - 14_0903_02_20cm | ecosystem: Environmental > Terrestrial > Soil > Grasslands | place: USA...
GTCTGTCTCGACGCCTCGCGGAATGATTCGCTCCGACAGTCGCCGCGAGTACGCCTGCAGGGCCTCGAAGGTGCCGGTCTCGAGCGCTTCCACGTAGTTGTCGTACACGGCCGTGGCTTCCGCGAAGATTTCTTCTTCGGTCATCGCCGTGAGCAGCTCGGCGCGCGTGATGCGGCGCGCCCACTCTTCGCGCAGCTGCGTGCGGTTCTGTCGCAGGTGCGCGACCAGCTCGCGCAGCAATCCGGCCGAGGATTCGGTCAGCGCCGGCGCTTCCGACGCGCGCGTCGATACGCTCATGCTTCGCTTGGTGTCAGCCATGGCTCCAAACCTAGTAAGGGTGCTTTAGGGAGCAAGCCCTGAGGCCCTGCTCTTGCGGCGTTCCTTGGTCTCGTAGAGCGCGACGTCAGCGGCATTTAGCAGAGCCTCGACCGTCTCACCGTGGCCGGGGTACACTGCTACCCCGACGCTGATGGATAGGTTCGGCTTTTCGGCATCCGTCGCCAGCCGGTCCACCACCCCACGCGCCACATGCCACGCGGCGGCCTCGCCCGTCTCCGGCAGCACCAGCGCAAACTCGTCGCCCCCGAAGCGGGCCGCGGTATCGGTCGCCCGGCAGGACCCCAGGAGCGCCTCGGCCACACGGCGAATTGCGAGACTGCCGGAGAGATGACCGTGCCGGTCGTTGATCTGCTTCAGTCCATCGAGGTCGAGCAGCACCACGGCGAGCGGCTGTGCCGTCCGGCGCGAGCGCCGGATCTCGGCCTCGAGCGCGTTGATCAGCTGGCGGTGATTGGCGAGGCCGGTGAGCGGATCGGTGACCGCCAGCTCACGCCACGTTCCCTGAATCTCGCGCTGCGCCGCCACCACCGCGGCGAGCACGAGACTCGTCACCGCAGTGATGCCGGTCCATACCTGCAGCAGCACGAACGACTCGTCGCGCGACAGGCGCGCGAACGGCCCGAATCCGTGCAGGGTCTGCAGGACGGCGACGAGTGAGATGATCAAAATCGCGGTGGCCGATTCCCGTGGCGTGAACCGGAACGAGATCCAGATCAACACCGGCCAGAGCAACACCGTGAGCGCGTAGTGGCGCTCCGGGAACACACCGCCGAAAATCGCGAACGTCACGAGCGCGGTCGCCACGGCGGCCGCGAGGGCTTCCAGTAATCGCGTGCCGGCAAATTTCGGCGCCGGTTTCACTCCGATCCAGATGATCAGCACCGGGGCGAAGATGATCGCACCGACCGCGTCGCCGAGCCACCAGGTGAGCCAGATCCGCGGCGCCTCGCCCAGCTCGCGCGTGCCGCTCGCCACCAGCGCGGCGACGCCGATCGTCGCGCTGACCATCGTGCTGATCAGCGCCGCCAGGGCGACGAATCGGAAAATGTCGCGCACGCGATCGAACACGCGGCCGCCGCGCGCAAAGCGGTTGACGAGGTAGGCGCCCAGCAGACCCTCGAGCGTGTTTCCCGCGGCGATGCCGAGGGACATCAGGGGCGAGCCGGCCGTCGCGACGTTGGCGAGGAATGCCCCGGCGAGAACCGCCGGCCAGACCTGGTAGCCGTACAAAACGAACGCAGCCAACGCGATGCCGGTCGGCGGCCAGACGGTCGTGACGCTTCGATCGACGTAGGCGAACTGAAGGCCGAGGCGTGCTGCAGCGAAGTACACGACCGCGACCCCTACCAACAGCGCGACGCGGCGTAATGGTTGGCTCATCCGGCCTAAGCTAAAGGAGGGATTAGCCATCAGGAGATTTCATCCCCACGAGGAATGCCACTGGTTCTTGACAGAAAATACATTAGACCCAGGAAGGGGGGTGGAGTGTGCCTTGGACAATCCGCCGTGTCGAGCGACGCGTCTCTTCGCCGCGCCGACGTGGCCTCGATAATAGAGCCAGTGATCGTGATGGTTCGCTGAACCGGCGCCGTGGTGGTGACCGTCGCGTGGGCAGCACGTCCGTGCCTGCAGCACGCATTCGTGTTCTCGTTCTCGAAGATAATCGTCTGATGCGCGATGGGCTCGCGCGCTTGCTCGCGGCATTTCCCGACGTGGACATCGTCGCGAGCACCGACAACGCCGACACCGCAACGCAACAGGTGCGCGACGCCAAGCCGCAAGTCGTCCTGCTCGATGCGGGACTCGCGAACGGTGACAGCTACGCGTTCCTCGGCAACTTGAAGGCGAGCGCGCCCGACGCCAAAGCCATAATCATGGACTTCGTTCCCGCGCAGCAGGACGTCAATCAATTCATCGACGGCGGCGCCAACGGGTTCATCATGAAGGACGCGACCGCCGAGGACATCGTGAAGGCGATTCGTTCCGTGGCGAGCGGCACCGACCTGCCGCCACCACCGGCTGCGCTGCACGTCTCCGGTCCGGAAAACGTCATCAGCGGCGCGAGTGCCGGTGGCGCTCAGGCCGGAAGCGCGGTGCGCCTGACCAAGCGCGAGCAGGAAATCAGAGACCTGATCGCGGCCGGCCTGGGCAACAAAGAAATCGCGCAGCGGCTCAACATCGCCACCAACACGGTGAAGAGCCACGTCCACAACATGCTCGGCAAGCTCTCGGCGATTTCCCCGCCCGACCGGCGCCAGGGGAACCGCAGCCGCCGCGGGACGAGCCGGCGCTCCTACCGGTTCACGCGCGGATGACCTGGTAGCGGGGAGCTCGCGCAGGAATCGCTGGAAGACCGGATTCGCCGGATAGCGCGCGGCCAACGTTTCGACGTAGCCGCGCGCTTCTGTTTGCAGGGCCGCGCGCGCGCGCTCGTCGCGCGCCGCTTCTCGCAGCAACGCCGCGGCCAGCACCCAGGCGCTCTCGACGCGCGCGAGGTCGCCGTCACGCGCCACTCTCCGCATATAGCCAATCCCGCGTCCTGCGTCGCCGCTGCCGAGGCCGATGATGCGCGCGAAGAAACGCGAGACCGCTCCGGCGCGCGCCAGCCCGTAGTCGTACACACCCAATCCGAGATAACAATCGATGCACGTGGAGTCGGCTGCGAGCAGGCGGCGGTAGATGTCCCGCATCACCTTCGCATCCTTGGCCGCCGCGTAACCGTGGCCGTGCTCTTCGCGTTGACGCGCGCGATAGCCGAGGGCGGTCGCGAGCCAGAAATCGCCGGATCCGGCGGGGAGGGCGCGCGCGCGCGCCATCGCGGCGCCAAGCAACGAGTCGATTCGCTGCAGCGCAAAATCCGACGAGTCCTTGGCGGAGGCCCACCAGATATACGCGCCCGCCTGGAATACGAGCGGCGCGGGATCGGTGGGTTCGCGAGCGGCGAGCGCAGCGAAATAATCGGCCGCGGTCCGGAAATCGCCCCCGTACAAGGTGTCGAGCCCGACCCGGAGCGCGCGCAGCGGCTCCGGTGGGCCGGGCAGCCGCGGCCCCGGCCGCGCCGGGACAGCCAACGGGTGAGAGACCGACTGCAGCAGCAATACGGTTACGGCGAGGGCCAGCACGTTCAGCGCGGCGCGGTGATCGGAACCGCTGCGGAGAGTCCCGTGGCGCGAGTCACGACGGTGCGGGCCAAGTCGCGCAACGCGACACCCGCGGGCGAGTCGGGCTGGCTGACGACGATCGGCTCACCGCGATCCGCAAGCTCCGCCATGCCGGCCTGTAGCGGAATCTGCCCGAGCAGCGGCACACCGAGCTCGGCGGCCAGCCGGCTGCCGCCTCCGGCCAGGAAGACGTCGGAGTGCTCGTGGCAGTGGGGACAAACGAAGTAGCTCATGTTTTCGACGATACCGATCACACTGACGCCCACGCGTTCGAACATCTTGGCGCCCCGCAGGCTGTCGCCCACGGCCATCTCCTGCGGCGTCGTCACGATGATCGCGCCATGCAGACGGACGATCTGGGTGAGCGACAGCTGGGCGTCGCCCGTGCCGGGCGGAAGATCGACGAGGAAATAGTCGAGCTCGCCCCATGCGACGTCGCGCAGAAACTGTCCGATGATTTTCATGATGATCGGGCCGCGCCAGATCGCGGGGGCATCGCGCTCCACGATGAAGCCCAGCGACATCAGCTTCACGCCGTGCGCCTCGAGCGGCTGAATCTTGCCGCCCTGCACATCGGGCTTCTCGTTCCGTCCGAACATGCGTGGAATGTTGGGCCCATAGATGTCCGCATCCATCAACCCCACGCGATGACCGTCGCGGGCCAGCGCGGCGGCCAGATTCGCCGACACGGTCGATTTCCCGACGCCGCCTTTGCCGCTCGAGATCGCGAGGACCTTGCCGAGGGCGGGCATTTCATCCGCGGTGGGCGGCGGTGGTGGCGCAGCCGGCGCCCGGGGGGCGCCATCGGCGGTGTCGACGACGTTCATCTTTACGGCCGTCACTCCGGCCACCCCCTCGACCGCCTTCCGCGCCTGGCGCGCCAGCGAGCCGGGGTCCTCGCGCGTGAGAACGAACGTGAGCGTCACCGCGCCCGCAGGATCGACAGCAATGTCGCGCACCATGCCGGCGGCGAGGATGTCGCGACCGTGACGCGGACTCGTGACGTGCTCCAGCGCATGCTCCACAGCAGTCCGAATGGCGTCGCTCACTACGATTGTCCGTTCGCCAGAAAGCCCCGCGCCGCGCTCAAGACTTGCTCCTCGACTTCCGCCATCGTACCGGCAAGCGATGCCCCCGCCGCGCGATGGTGCCCGCCGCCGCCGAACTGATGCGCCAGCGCAGCGACGTCGACTTCGCCCATCGAGCGGAATGATACCTTGATGCGTCCGTTCCCGATGTGGCGGAACAGCAGCGCCATGCGCACGCCGGCGATCGAGCGCGGGAATTCGACGATCCCGTCGAGATCGTCGGCGGTGACTTCGTGTCGCCGCAGCGCGTCGGCCGGCACGCTGACCCACGCCAGCCCAACCTCGGGCTCCACCACGAGCGTCTGCAGCACTTCGGCGAGCAGCCGCACGCGACCTTCCGGCGCGCTCGCGTATACCGATGCATAGATCGACTCGGGATCGACGCCCTTCTCGAGCAGCGCGGCGGCCACGCGCAGCGCGCGCGCCGTCGTGTTTGAGAACCGAAAGCCTCCCGTGTCGGTCAGCAGCCCGACATACAGGGCCTCCGCGACCTCGGCCGTGAGCGTCCAGCCGGCGACGCTCGCAAGATCGAACACCAGCTCTGCGGTCGCCGTCGCCTCGGGCGCGATGAGACACGGCCCGGGCGGCAGTTTGACGGGACCGACGTGGTGATCGATGCAGACAAATGGCGGCTGGCGCTTGTTGATCACCGCCGCGAGGCTGCCGAGGCGGCTCAAGTCCCCGATGTCGAGACTGGCGACGATGTCGGCGCGCTCGATTTCCTTCACGGCGTGATCGCTCGCGTCGGCGCCTTCGGGGATCATGAAACTGAAACGTTCGGGAATGCCGGTGGGATTGGCGATGCTGACTGAGACGCCCCGCGCGCGCAATAGATACCACAGGGCGATTTCGCTGCCCACTCCGTCGCCGTCGGCGTTGACGTGCGTCGTCAAAACGACGTGGTGGGCACTCGTGAGTGCGTCAGCCACGTCGCGCGCCGCCGACGCGCGAGTCGGCGGAACCGGAACGCCGTTCGGGTTCGGAATCATCCCGCAGAAGATAATCGGCTAATGCCCGCTCCCGCCCACTATCCAGCCTTTGATCTAGATCCTTTAGGCGAGCCGGCGCGATCCCGAGTGAAGCGCACGCGCGCGTTGGATCTTTAGCGCGGCGGGACCGTCGTCTTCCCGTCCCGGGCGGCCAGCCGGGAGTGCCGCACGCCGTAGGCGAAATACAAGATCATACCGATCACGAACCAGATGATCAGCCGCCGCCAGGTCGTCCACGGCAGCGAGATCATGAGGTAGAGCGCCGAGATCGCGCCGAGCGGCGCGACGACAAATACCGCCGGCGTCTTGAAGGCGCGCGGCAGATTCGGCTCGCGGACCCGCAGCGCCATGATGCCGATCGAGACGATCACGAAGGCCAGGAGCGTGCCGATGGAGACGAGGCTGCCCGCCTCACGCACGGTCAGCAGCGCCGAGACGATCGCGACGCCGATGCCGGTGACGATCGACGTGATATACGGCGTTTGGAACCGGGGGTGAACCCGATTGACGAACGAGGGCAACAGCCCGTCGCGCGCCATCGAGTAGAACACGCGCGATTGGCCGAGCAACATCACGAGAATCACCGACGACAAGCCGGCGATTGCGCCAAGCTTGATGAGCGACGACATCCACCCGAGTCCCGCGTGGTCGGCGGCGACGGCGATGGGATCGGGGACGTTGAGGTCTTTGTAGGACATGACGCCGGTGGCGATGCCCGCGACCAGGATATAGAGCACGGTGCAGACGAGGAGCGAACCGATGATGCCGACCGGCATGTCCTTCTGCGGGTTCTTCGCCTCCTGCGCCGCGGTGCTGACCGCGTCGAATCCGATGTAGGCGAAGAAGACGACGCCGGCCCCGGTCATCACCCCCGTCCAGCCGAACTCCCCGCGGTGGCCGGTGTTCGGCGGCATGAAGGGGTGCCAATTCGCGGGATTGATCGCATGCGCGGCCGCGACAATGAACAACAGCACGACCGCGACTTTCACGAACACGATCACGTTGTTGACGTTCGCCGATTCCTTGATGCCGATGACGAGGAGGGTCGTGACGATCGCGATGATGATCACCGCCGGAAGATTGAGGGTGGCCGGCTCGGTGCAACCCGTCGCGACGACGCCGTGCGCCGCGGCGAGCGAGCAGGGCATGGTGATCCCGATATCCTTGAGAAAGCTCACGACGTACCCCGACCAGCCGATTGCTACGGTGACCGCTCCCAGCGCGTACTCGAGGATCAAGTCCCATCCGATGATCCACGCGATCAGCTCACCGAGCGTGGCATAGCCATAGGTGTAGGCGCTGCCCGCCATCGGCACGAGCGACGCGAATTCCGAATAACAGAGGGCCGCGAAGATCGAGGCTACACCGGCCAGCACGAACGACAGCACCACGGCTGGTCCCGCGTTCAGGGCGGCCACCGTACCGGTCAGGACGAAGATCCCGGTGCCGATGATCGCGCCAATGCCGAGCATGGTGAGGTTCAACGCGCCGAGCGCCCGCTTCAGGCTGTGGTCGGTCGCCGCCTCGTTCTGCAGCTCGGTGACGCTCTTCCGGCGAAAGAGATTCATTCAGGCTCCGCTTGCAGGGGGAACGGGGTGACGAATCGACCCAAGGTTCCGCGAGCGGGGCGATCTGTCAATAGAGGAAGGTGTCAAAGACTGTAGTTGGGCGCCTCGCGCGTGATGACCACATCGTGGGGATGCGATTCGCGCAGCCCCGCACTCGTGATCCGAAGGAACTCGGTCTCGGTCCGCAGGGCAGCGATGTCGCATACCCCGCAGTACCCCATTCCGCTTCGCAGGCCGCCGACCATCTGGAACACCACGTCCGCGACCGGGCCGCGATAGGGCACGCGCCCCTCGATCCCTTCGGGCACGAGCTTTTGCAGCGACACCTCGCCTTCCTGGAAATACCGATCGGCCGAGCCTTCCTCCATGGCCGACAGGCTCCCCATGCCGCGAATCACTTTGAAGCGGCGTCCCTCGAGCAGGAACGATTCGCCGGGGCTTTCTTCGGTTCCCGCCAGCATCGAGCCCATCATCACGCTCGACGCACCGGCCGCGAGCGCCTTCACGGCATCGCCGGAATACTTGATCCCGCCGTCGGCGATGACGGGGATGTCGCCGGCTCCGCGTACGGCGTCCACGATCGCGGTGATCTGCGGAACTCCGATGCCCGTGACGACGCGGGTTGTGCAGATCGATCCGGGTCCGACGCCCACCTTCACGGCGTCCGCGCCGCGCTCTACGAGTGCGCGCGCGCCAGCCTCCGTCGCAATGTTTCCCGCGACGAGCTGCGCGTCGGGGAATGCGTCGCGCAGGCAGGCGACCGCGTCGAGCACGCCCTGACTGTGTCCATGCGCGGAATCCACCACGATCACGTCGCACCCCGCGTCGAGCAGTGCCTGCGCGCGAGCGCGGGCCTCCGGCGTGCCGCTCACTGCTGCCGCAACGAGGAGACGGCCGTGCTGGTCTTTATTGGAATCGGGATACTGCCGCCGCTTGAAGATGTCTTTGATGGTGATGAGACCCTTCAGGAGTCCCTGCTTGTCGACGACGGGCAACTTTTCGATGCGGTGCCTGGCGAGAAGACGCTCGGCGTCATCGAGCGTGGTGCCGAGGGGCGCAGTGACCAGCTTGTCCTTAGTCATCACCTCGCGGATCGGCCGATCGAGCTCGCGCTCGAACTGCAGGTCGCGGTTGGTGATGATGCCGACGAGCTTGCCGGCGCCGTCGACGATGGGCACGCCCGAGATCTTGAAGCGCATCATCAGCTGCTGCGCTTCGCGCAACGGGCGGTCGGGACCGAGCGTGATCGGGTTCATGATCATCCCCGATTCGCTGCGCTTGACCCGATCCACTTCGGCCGCCTGCCGATCCACCGGCATGTTCTTGTGGATCACGCCGATCCCGCCCTGGCGCGCCATCGCGATCGCCATCTCCGCCTCGGTGACGGTATCCATCGCGGCGGAAACGATCGGAATGTTGAGCGGGATCTTGCGAGTGAAGCGACTGGCGACTTTGACGTTCCGGGGATGCACCGTCGAGTGACGGGGCACGAGCAGGACGTCGTCGAAAGTCAGCGCGACGTCGGGTCGGAAGGTTCCCATCTCGAAAGCTACTGGGTGGGTTTGGTTTCCTCAACCGGTTTTTCGGCCGGCTTTTTCTTCGCCTCCTCCACCGCCGCCTTCCCGGCCGCGACGACTCCTTCGAAGAAACGTCCCGCCTTGCCTACGGCATCCATCGTGCCGCGAATGATCGTGACCGGCACGCGGCCCGCCCGCATCGTGTCTTCGAGCGTCTCGGCGACCTTCTGAAACGCGGGAGCTCCGGCCGCCCGCTGAGCGTACTTCGATTCCAGAAATTCGATGTAATCCAACACCTGATACGCCTGCTCGTCGGGCATGGCGTCGAGCTTGCGGCGAATGCGCTCGTTCAGCACGTCGTTCACGGCGTTACTCCTCCCTCCAGCGATATCAAGTCCACAACCGGGTTGCCGAGGTAGCGGCTGCGGCCGTTGCGCACACGCACCGTGAGCGTCATGGCGGTGAGCGGGTTGAGCGCGCGGAACGCCGGCAGCCGGGCGTCGGGCACGATCACGTAGACAAAGCCGCGTTCCGGCAACGGCCCTCGCGCCAGTACGTACGACGCGCCGCTCGGAATGTCGGGCCGCAGGTCGTCGGCCTTCTGAATCGCAATGAACTCGAGATTCCAGCGGAGCGCCTGGCCCACGTAGCGCTGCGGCTCCGCGCGCAATTCGGCGGCGGTCACACCTACCTGGACCCCGGCCGGCGCCGCCTGGAGATCGCCGCCTTTCACCCAGCCTTCGATCTGCACGCGAGTCCACTCACCGTTGCGGCTCAGCACCCGCAGTGGCGTGTCGGTGGCGATCGTGCCGGCTTCGGGGCCGCTCTCGTCGGCGGCGCGGTAGAGGGTCGTCATGCGCGTCGGTTGAGCGCGCGTGCTGTCCACGCGCGTGGTGTCGCCCGGGCGCGGCGCGGTGGGTGCACGCTTGATGGAGCTGGTGTCGGTGGTGGTGTCCGCGGTCCTGGTGGCGACCACGTCGGCGACGGGCGACAGCGCGCTGCGCTGCACCCAGCCCTCGCGGCTCACATGCACCCAGCGGCCGCTCGAGTCGGGCGCGGTCGCCCGTTTCAGTCCAAAGCCCTGCGCCAGCTCGGCGATCAGCGGACCGGCGGGAGCGGCGCGCAGGTTCTCGTTCGGCGTCCGCGTGACCAGCAGGTCAAAATCGGGGCGGTCGCTCTTGCCGACGGAGGTCGCGAAGATCCAGCCGTCGAGCGTGACCTGAATCCAGCCGTTGCGCGTCGCTCCGGCGGTCACCAGCGCGCCACGCGTCAGGCGCGCGATGCGGCGCCCGGCGACGTCCTGATAGAACCAGGCGTTGTCCACACTGACCCGGTAGCGGCCTGCGTCCTGCGACGCCGCTGGTGCCGGCGTCGCAAGGCTCACCACAACTAGTAGCGCGGGAACGATCTGGCTAACTTGCATCCCCTTCAATATGCCAACGTCCCGTAGCACGCGCACCTCGCGCGAACCGGTGGTGCTCGTGGTACTCGACGGCTGGGGCTTTCGGCCCGGGCGCGACGGCAATGCCATCGAGCTCGGCAGGACGCCGGTGTGGCACCGGCTGTGGGAGCGGGCACCGCGCACGCTGCTCGAAGCTTCAGGGTTGGCCGTTGGCCTTCCAGAAGGACAAATGGGCAACAGCGAAGTCGGCCATCTCAATCTCGGCGCGGGTCGCGTGGTTCCGCAGGATATCGTTCGCATTTCCCAGTCCGTTGAGTCTGGAGAGTTCTTTCGCATTCCCGCGCTGGCCGAGCTGGTCGAGGACATCCGTCGCCACGACGGTACGTTGCACGTGATGGGGTTGATCGGAACCGGCGGCGTGCACGCGCTCGACAAGCACCTGCTGGCGGCTGTGGAGCTCGGCAGGCGCGCGGAGCTCAGGATCGCGATCCACGCGTGGCTCGACGGGCGTGATACGCCGCCGAAGTCCGGGCTGGGATTTATGGAAGAACTGCTCGAGGACGTTGGAGTCAGGAGTCAGGAGTCTGGGACGTCATCCCCGGCTCCCGGCTCCCGGCGCCCGGCCCCCGTTGTATCCACCGTCACCGGCCGATACTTCGCGATGGATCGCGACAAGCGTTGGGATCGCACTAGGCTCGCCTACGATGCGATGGTGAAAGGCGTCGGCGTCGCCGTACCGGATCCCATTGCAGCGATCAAGCAGGCGTACGAAGCGGGGGAAACCGACGAATTCGTAAAGCCGCGCGTGATCGAAGGCGCGCCGCTGATCAAAGACGGCGACGGGATCTTCTGCTTCAACTATAGAGCCGATCGGATGCGGCAAATCGTGCGCGCCCTCGCCATGCCGGACTTCGACGGTTTCGATGTGAAGGGCCGGCCGCGGGTGCAGCTCGTGACGATGACGCGCTACGACGTAACATTCCCCTTCCCCGCCGCCTTCGAACCGATGGTCCTGTCGAAGATCGTGGCCGAGGTGCTGTCGGATCACGGCAAGACGATGTTCCGGACGGCGGAGACCGAGAAATACGCGCACGTCACGTACTTCTTCAACGGCGGCTACGAGCCGCCGTACAAGGGCGAGGAGCGGCTGCTCGTCCCATCCCAGAAAGTGGCGACGTACGACCTGATGCCGGAGATGAGCGCGCCCGGCGTCACGGACGTCTTGTGCACGGCGATCGCGGCGCGGAACCACGATTTCATCCTGTGCAACTACGCCAATGGCGACATGGTGGGACATTCGGGCGTCCTCCCCGCCGCGATCAAAGCGGTCGAAACCGTTGACGACTGCATGGCGCGCGTACTGAACACGGCCGAGCAGGCCGGGGCGACCGTGATCGTGACCGCGGATCATGGCAACTGTGAATTGATGATCGATCCGGCAACGGGCGGTCCACACACCGCCCACACGACCAATCCCGTGCCGATTGTGATGGTGGGAGCGGGCGCGGGCACGAAGCATCTGCGAGCCGGTGGCTCGCTGCGCGACGTGGGGCCAACGATCTTGAACCTGCTGGATATTGAGCCACCCCGTGAAATGACAGGAAAGGATCTCAGAGAGGTATGACGTTACGACGGTACGTTGTAGGCGCGCTCGTAGGACTCAGCGTCGTAGCGTCGTATGACCTAGCCGGGGCCCAGGTCGGCCACGACCCCGGCTCCTCTCCCTATCGCGACATCCCGTGGCACAAAGGACCGGTGTTCTTCGCCGGATATTTGAGCGGCGACCGCGGTGAAGCCGACGCCGGGATGACGAACGCGCAGACGGAGGGCGGGCGCTGGGAGATGAACGCCGGTAAGACGATGTTATTTGTGTTTTCCGGCGCCTATCTCATGGGCGATCGCTACATCATCGACCCGCGACTCAACAGGCTCGATCCGAACAAGAAGACGGGGCCGTATCCATCGAACATCGGGACGGCGGAGATCGCCTTGCAGCTCAAGCTCACCGGTAACAAGTCGTGGCACAGACTCGCGCCCTATATCGGAACCGGGCTTGGCCTCGCGTTCGACATCGACTCGCCCGGCGACACGACCAGGAGCGGCTATGCCTTCGGCACCAAGTTCACCATCGACTTCATGGGCGGAGTCCGCCTGTACTTTCCGAGGCACTTGATGCTCAACGCCGACGGGCGTTTGCTCTGGTGGCGTCTCAAATATCCGGTGTCATTCCATTCGACCGCGCCTGACGGGTCGCGCGTGGTGCCCATCTTCCAGGATCTGACGGACTGGACATTGCATCCCTGGGTCAGCGTGGGCATTGGATGGAATTTCTAGCCGAGGGCTTTCGGCGGGCCTGGTCGCTCCTCCTCGCGGGGGATTCTGAAGTCCTCGGAATCGCAGCCTTAACCCTCAAGGTCGCCGTTGTCGCCACCACCATTGCCTGCGTCGCGGGGCTGCCGCTGGGCTATTTCCTGGCTACCCGAAGGTTTTGGGGCCGTCGCGCGGCCCTGACCGTCGTCAACACCGCGCTCGCATTTCCCACCGTCGTCGTCGGTCTGCTGCTCTACGCCCTGCTGTCGCGCCGCGGACCACTCGGCGCCATGGGGTGGCTCTACACATGGCAGGCGATCGTGTTGGGCGATGTCTGTCTCGCCCTGCCAATCGCGGCCGCCCTCTCGGCTGCCGCCGTGCAGGGCGTTGACCCGCGCATTCGCCGCACGGCCGAGACGCTCGGCGCCGGACCATGGCGTACGGCGTGGACCGTCGCGCGCGAGGCGCGGTTTGCGCTTGCCGCCGTGATCACCGCGGCGTTCGGCCAGGTGGTCGCGGAAATCGGCGCCGCGCTGATCGTCGGGGGCAACATTCGCGGCCAAACCCGCACCCTCACGACCGCGGTCGCGCTCTACACGTCGCAGGGTGATTTCGGCATGGCGCTCGCGCTCGGCCTCGTGTTGCTGCTACTCGCGCTCGTCGTCAACATCGCGCTGCAGGTGCTGCAGGGCCGGGGGGGCGGCAGTGGTTGAGCTCCGGTACGTGCGGCACCGCTACGAAGGGCGCGTGGTGCTCGACTTCGAGCAGTTTGGCCTGCCCAAGAACGGGACCGTGGCCCTGGTAGGTCACAACGGCGCCGGCAAGAGCACGCTCCTCCGCCTGCTCGCGCTCCTCGAAAAGCCCACGGAAGGTCATGTCCTCTGGAACGGCACACCGGTCTCCGGCCGCGCGCGAGCTGCGGCGCGCTCGCGCGTCACACTGGTCGAACAACGCCCGATCCTGTTTCGCGGCACGGTTCGCGAGAACCTCGAGTACGGCCTGCGCGTGCGCGACATTCGGCACGCGGCGGCGGATGGTATCATCGGCGACGTCGTGGACAAGCTGGGGCTGGCGCCGCTGCTCGCCCGGCGACGCACCGAGTTGTCCGACGGCGAGGTGCAACGTGTCGCGGTCGCGCGCGCCCTCGTCCTGCGCACCGACGTCCTGCTGCTGGACGAACCGACCAGCTCCGCGGACCGCGCGGCCGCTGGTGCGCTGTACCGCGCGCTCAGCGCCGAGCGTGTCGAGCGGCCGTTTGCGGTGTGCATCGCGTCGCATCTGCTCGAGGACGCCTATCGCTGGGCCGATGACATCCGCGCTCTTGCCGAAGGCCGGCTCTCGCCTGTGACGCCGGAGAATCTGTTTCGCGTCGAGCTGCCCGCCGGAGAGGGACTGAAGAGCGTACGGGTCGGCAGCATCCGCATCGCCGCGGTGACCGACCGTGCCGGCTCCGCGGTGCTCGCCGTCCCGCCGACCGACATCTTCGTGAGCAAAGAGCCTCTGGCCTCGTCGGCGCGCAACGTCTTCAAGGGCCGCGTGACCGGCATGGCGATCGAGCAGCGCGGTGCCGGAGTCCAGGTGCGCGCCGACATGGGTGGCGTCGAGCTCGTGGCCAGCGTGACGGCGGAAGCCGCGCGCGACCTGGCGCTCACGCCCGGCGGTGGGGTCGTCTTCTCTTTCAAGGCCACTGCCGTCCGGGTATTCTAAGGAATGCCGACCGCGTACCTCACCCGCATCGTCGAATTCACCGCGACGCATCGCTTCCCCGAAACGCCCGAGTTCGCCGGCGCGACCCACGATCACAGCCATCAGTACAAGTGCGCCGTGACGGTGAAGGCTGCCGTCGATCCGACCAAGGGCGGCGTGATGAGCCTGCCGGCGCTCAAGAAGCTGTTACAGCTGGAAGTCGTGGCGCGCTTCGACGGCCGGCACATCAACAAGGACATCGCGTCGTTCGCCGCCGGGACCTGGGTCGCGACGGGCGAGGCGCTCGCGATGTACATATGGGAGCGCATCGTCGACCAGCTGCCTCAGGGCGTGACGCTCCACTGCGTGCGCATCGAGGAGAGTCCCCATCTCTACTCCGAATACCGCGGGGAAACGTAGCGGGCGCATGCGGGCCGACTCCGCCGTCGTGGAGGAGTGGCCCGTGTGGCTCGAGGTGAACGGCGAACCCGCCGTCACCTGGATGTGCACGCCCGACCAGCTCGAGGAGCTCGCCGTCGGCTGGCTGCACGGCGAAGGGTACATCGCCTCGCTCGACGACCTCGTGCAGCTTCGCCCGTGCGCCCCGGACCTCGGCTTCTGGGCCGACGTAAAGCCCGAGCGGCTGGCGGAAGTGAAAGGCGAGAATCGGAAGCGAGTCCTCGCATCGGGCTGCGGCGCCGTCGCGACCATGCTCGCCGACCCGGAGGCGATGGCGCGCTCAACGCCGCCGCGTGGCGATCCGCCTCCTGCCGAGACGCTGCGCGCTTTGTTCAAGCAGCTCTTCGCCGTCGGCGTGCGCTACAACGACACGGGCGGGATTCACGCCGCCGCGCTCACAGACGGCGCGATCCTGCTCTTTCACGCCGAAGACATCGGCCGCCACAACGCCGTGGACAAGGTGATCGGCGCGGCGGTGCTCGCGCGCACTCCGATCGCGGGCCGCGGCCTCCTGGTCACCGGCCGCATTTCCGCCGAGCTCGCGTTCAAGGCAGTGCGGGCGGGGCTGGCGTGGGTCGCGACGCCAAGCGTGCCCTCGACGTTGGCGGTCACCATCGCCGAACGGTCGGGCATGGTGCTGGTCGGTCGCGCGGTCAGCGGCACGCCGCATCTGCACAGGCGCGAGCCATGACGCTCAGTGATCAGGAGCTCCGCGAGCTCCTGCAGGAATCGCGCACAATCGCCGTTATCGGCCTGTCGCCAAATCCCATGCGGCCGAGCAACTCCGTCTCACAGTACATGCAGCGCTCGGGCTACACGATCGTGCCCGTGAATCCCGGTCACGGCGAAATCCTGGGCGAAAAAAGTTACCGCACGCTCACCGACGCGGCACGCGAGCACGACATCGACATCGTCAACATCTTTCGCCGCTCTGAGCACGTCGCCCCGATCGTGGACGAGGCGATTGCGATCAAGGCAAAGTTGATCTGGCTCCAGCTGGGCATCGTCGACCACGACGCGCAGGAGCGCGC
>Ga0066651_10000267_pt1 | contig 15411 bp, 9 predicted proteins | sample GraSoiAngelo_100_FD_71410 | JGI IMG/M metagenome (GOLD analysis project Ga0066651, IMG submission 71410) | Grasslands soil microbial communities from the Angelo Coastal Reserve, California, USA - 14_0903_02_20cm | ecosystem: Environmental > Terrestrial > Soil > Grasslands | place: USA...
AAACAGGCCGGTTGCAAATGAAAACAGGCCGGTTGCAAACGAAAACAGGCCCGTTGCAAACGAAAACAGGCCGGTTGCAAACGAAAACAGGCCGGTTGCAAATGAAAACAGGCCGGTTGCAAACGAAAACGGCCGGTTGCAAACGAAAACAGGCCGGTTGCAAACGAAAACAGGCCCGTTGCAAATGAAAACACGCCGGTTGCAAGTGAAACCAGCGCGATTGCAAGTGAGCCTGGCCCGATTGGAAGCGCTCCACTCCGTGTACTCGGACACGGCGCGCCATCAACGTCGATTCCGTGGCCTGGCTGCGCGACCTGCTCGAAGGCATAAACTTGCAAGCGGGGACAGGAGACCGGATGACGTTTCCAGAGGCAGAGATCAAAAAGTGGCTGGCGGAATGGGATTGATCAGCGGCTTCGGCAGACGATGACCACGGTGCCGGATACGCCGCAGATGCGTGCAGGAACCCTCGGCACCGTCGTGGGAGCCATGTGGATTGTCCATGTGCTCGACGTCCTCGTTCCCGGCGCGGGCTCCGTCCTCGGACACGGAATCGTTCCGCGAACCCTGTCCGGCCTCGAGGCCATCCCGGCAGCGCCGTGGATCCATGGCAGCTTTCAGCACCTCATCGCCAATACCATCCCATTTCTCATCCTTGGCGGTCTGGTCCTGCTGCGCGGCGTCCCCGAGTTCGTGTTCGTCGTCCTCACATGCGTGGTGATCGCGGGCGCCGGCACCTGGGCATTCGGCGCCGGGAACGCGCAGCACATCGGCGCCAGCGGCATCGTCTTCGGCTTATTCGGATACCTGCTCGTCCGGACGGTCTTCGACCAGCGCTTGTCTTCCGCCGTGATCACGCTCGTCGTGGCAGTGGCTTATGGCGCCGCGATGATCCGGTCCATCATTCCAGCCTACGGCATCTCCTGGAGCGGCCACTTCTTCGGATTCATCGGAGGAGTCATTGCCGCCCGGCTGCGGCACGTAGAACGTGCGCGTAGCAGCTGACGCGCCTACGGCGTGCGGCTGAACGCCCAGCGTCGAACCTTTCCTCTGCCGTTCAGCTGCGCGCCGAAGGCGCGTCAGCTGCTACGCGCGGGTTACTCCGGCCACTGCAACGCCTCGCCATCGCCGTGACCCGATTGCGAGGCCTACGTCGGTGAGATAGCTGGCCGAGCCGTGACGCTTATAACCCTCCGTGCTTGTTTTTTGCGTTGTCAGCAAAACGGATGACGCCGTTAACTGTTGTTTCTAAAGTATTTGTATTGAATGATGCGCTTGCCGGCAAACTTGCCGGCGAAAATATGTCGATGTTGACGGTTGGTTGTGACGGGAGTACCGTGCCCTTCGGACATGAGTACTTTCATTACTTCTCGCGTCGCTCCTTCGGCGCTGACAGCAGTCGGCTTCCGTCTCGGCGACAAGGGCACGCACACGAGTAGAACAATGATGCTGGCCGAGCTGAGCGCGGTGCTGGCATCTGCTTCTGCCTCCGCCACTCGCGCCGACTACGCATCCGCGGTCATCGATGGCAACTGCCTCGACAAGCCAACGGCCTCGACGCGGCGGCTCAGCAATCAGCGACTAGGAGAGCTCTACAGTCTGGACGCGGCTATCCCGCTTTTTAGGCTACTGCGTCGCCTCTGGTTTGCAAATGAGAAAGCACGTCCGCTACTGGCGCTTCTCGTCGCGATTGCGCGTGACCCTCTTCTTGCCGCCAGCGCACCTGCCGTCATGCACCTTCGACCGGGCGAGGAGTACCGCAAGGACCCGGTGAAGGAGTCCATCCGCCAAGCGGTACAAGGCCGGCTCAGCGAGGCCACGCTCGAAAAGGTCGTGCGCAACGTCTCCAGCTCGTGGGCTCAGTCGGGACACCTCGAGGGAAGAACGTTCAAGCGTCGCGCTCGGGTTACACCGACGCCCGGTGCAATTGCATTTGCTTTGTATCTTGGCTGGATCTCCGGCTTTCGAGGGGAAGAACTGCTCGACTCTCCATGGACGCGAGTTCTCGATTCCAGCGTGACTCAGACGACGGAGCTCGCACTCGCGGCGAAGCGCATCGGTCTGCTCGACATCCGCATCGCTGACCGCGTCGTCGAAATTTCTTTTCGCCGCCTCGATCCCTCAGGAAACGTGGAATAGCACATGGGCCGGATCGAAGCGCTCGCGGAGAAGTTCAGACGACACATCGCGACGCGGTGGCAGCGAACGATCGCTGGCTCGCAGCGCATGATCATGATCGTGTACGACAAAGAGCTGGAGCGCACGCTGCGCGAGCGGAAAGGCCTTTTCGAAGAAGCGGCCCGCGATGCGAACCACGAATGGTGCGAAGTCGATGTCGCGGCGGCGTTCGCGCGCTGGCTTGGTGCAGATGAGTACGCAGAATCGTATTTCGCATATCCCGAGGACCTCGCGCTTCGTCTGGAGGCTGAGTTCCCCGCGGTCGTTGCCGAAGAGATCCGATCCACACTGCGCGCTTGCGGTGAAAACTCTGTCGTCGCGCTCCTTGGAGCCGGGTCACTATTCGGTCTGGCGCGAGTGTCGGCGGTGTTGCGGCTCGTCGAGTCTGAAATCCAGGGCCGGCTTCTCGTCTTCTATCCAGGTCAATTCGAGAACAACAAATATAGGCTTCTCGACGCTGCTGATGGCTTCAACTACATGGCTGTGCCCATTCTTCTGGACGGGGGGGAAGACGAATGAACGTTGGCGACATCCTTCAGCGCGATCCGGCGAAGCACCGGCTGATCAACAACGGGCAGGCGCGTCTCACCGAAGACGGCGGCGAACGGGTAAGCGAGGAGCTCCAGGGGGAGCTCAGTACGTTCGTCTGCGAAGGTCAATACGCCGATGGAATGCATCGCATCATCTCCTCGTATCTGAGCGATCTCAATAAGACGAGCCAGAAGGGCGCCTGGGTCAGCGGATTCTTCGGAAGCGGTAAGTCCCATCTTCTAAAGATGCTCGCGCACCTCTGGCAGAACACGGAGTTCTCGGATGGATCGACTGCTCGCTCACTTCCTCCCGAGATTCCTTCCGAGCTGCGAGCGCTGTTCCTCGAGCTCGATACTGCCGGCAAGCGCGAAGGCGGACTTTTCGCCGCCGCGGGAACACTCCTGGGCGGGTCGGATCATGTGCGCGTCGCCGTCCTGTCGATCATTCTGCGTGGTGCAGGACTGCCATCTTCCGCCGTCGCCGCGCGATGCGCGCTGTGGCTGCACGAAGAGGGATTGTTCGAAAAGGTCCGCGCGAGCGTTGAACGGAACGGCCGGTCATTCGAATCGGTACTGCTCAATCTTTACGCAAGCAAGGAACTGCAGCGCGCGATCCTGGAGGCCGATCCGCAGTTCGCTTCGTCCGAAGCGCAGGCGCGCGAGATTCTGAAAGCGCAGTTTTCGCCGCTCTCGGGCGATCTCTCCACTGATGAATTCGTGCGTCTCGCGAAGCAGGCGCTCTTCTTCCGGTCACGCAACAAGCGGATGCCCTGCACGCTCATCGTGCTGGACGAGGTCCAACAGTACATCGGCGACTCTCACGATCGTTCGACCGTGATCACCGAAGTGGCCGAGGCACTCTCGAAACAGTTCGACAGCAAGGTGATGATTGTTGCGGCCGGACAGAGTGCGCTCAGCGGCCAGACATCGAATCTCGGCAAGCTGGCGGACCGCTTCAGCATCATGATCTCGCTGTCGGACACCGATGTCGAGACGGTGACTCGAAAGGTTCTGCTTCGCAAGAAACCAACCGCCATTGGGAGCATCAAGGACGTCATCGAGAAGCATTCCGGGGAAGTCTCACGGCAACTTCAGAGCACCTCGATAGGGGAGGTCTCAGCCGACCGTGTCACGATCGTCGACGACTACCCGCTCCTGCCGGTCCGCCGGCGATTCTGGGAGCAATGCTTCCGCGTTGTCGACGCCGCCGGTACGCAAAGTCAGCTCCGGTCGCAGCTTCGCATCCTGCACGACTCCGTAGCGAAGTTGTCGGATCGACCACTCGGCGCCGTGATTCCAGGCGACGAATTGTACGAGTCACTCGCTCCGAACATGGTCGAAACGCAGGTGCTCGATCGGACGATCAACGAACGGATCATCGATCTGTCGAAGGACGGCACGGAAGAAGGCGTGCTCGCGCGCAGGATTTGCGGCCTCGTATTCCTGATTGGCAAGCTGCCTCGCGAAGTGGGAGCCGATATCGGCGTTCGCGCGAAGGCGGATCACATCGCCGACCTGCTCGTTGACGATATACGCGCCGAGAACGGCAAACTGCGCGCGCGTATCGCAACCCGCATCGAAGAGCTCGTGAAGGATGCGACGCTCATGCAGATGCCGGATGGCGAGGTGCGCCTTCAGACGAAGGAGGGTGCCGAATGGAATCGCGAGTTTCTCTCCCGCCAGGCGAAGTTTCGCGATAGCACCCGGGGCGAGCTGCAGATCAAACGCGACGAATTGCTGTACGCCGAGCTGGAACGAGTGGTGCGGCAGCTCGCGATCAAGCAGGGAATGGCAAAAATCGGACGCTCGCTTTCCGTGCGACGCGACCAGTCTATGCCCGCTGGCGAGGATCATCTGGTTCTTTGGGCGCGCGACGGATGGTCGGACTCGGAGAAGAACGTGCGCGACGCGGCACGCGCGGCGGGCTCCGACAGTGCGTTGATCATCACGTTCATTCCGAACAAATCCGCCGAGCCTCTCAATCGCGCCATCATCGAAACGGAAGCTGCCTCCCAGACCATCGATGCAAAAGGGAACATCGGCAGCGGCACCGCTGCCGCCGAGGCGCGGCAGAGCATGGAGGCGCGGCGTGCGCAATCCAAGGCGCAGCGGGACAAACTCATCACGGAGATTGTCGCCAGCGCGAAGGTATTTCAAGGCGGAGGCAACGAGCTGCATGACCTGACGCTTGAGGCAAAACTGCGCGAGGCCGCGATGGCTTCGTTGATTCGCCTCTTTCCGCGTTTCAAGGATGCCGACGGATCGACCTCCAACTGGGAAGCTGCGGTGAAGCGGGCCCGCGATGGTGCCGAACATCCCTTCCAGCCTCTCGGCTACACCGGGCCAGTCGAACAGCACGCCGTGTCTCAGCAGGTCTTGATCGCGATCGGCGCGGGGTCGAGCGGAACCGAAGTGCGCAAACAACTGAAGAGCAGCCCGTTCGGCTGGCCGCAGGATGCGATCGACGCGGCGCTGCTTGCTCTGCACCGCCACGAGCATCTGTCGGTCAGGCTCAACGGTGTCGTTCTTCGCCCCGGACAGCTCGATCAGAACAAGATCGCGAAGGCGGAGTTCCGGGTCGAGAAGACGACGCTGACCGTGCTACAGAAGCTCGCTGTGCGAAAGGCATTTGCGCTTGTCGGAGTGGCGTGCAAATCGGGCGAGGAGCAGGCGCGTGGGCCTGAGTTCGTCCACGCGCTCCAGATTACGATCGCGGCCGCCGGTGGAGAGCCGCCGATGCCACCTCCGCCCGTTTGGCTGCGCTTCGACGAGATTGGTGCTGCCACCGGTACGCAGCAGCTTCTTGCCGTCGCGAACGCGGCAGCCGAACTGGAGACCAACGTTCCGCAATGGAAAGCCAGCGCAGAGCTGATCGCGACGAGGCTTCCCGGCTGGAAGGTTCTCGGCCGGCTTGCCGCGCATGCGTGCGACCTTCCTGATGCAACACCGATAATGGAGGAAATCGAGGCGATCCTCGCCGGTCGTCTGCTGCTGCAGCCTCACGATCCGGTTTCACCGCAGCTCAAAGCGTTGTGCGACCTGCTCCGAGCGAAACTCCTCTCACTCCAGGCCGAGCAGCAGCGCGCGCACGACGACAAGACGGCATCACTGGCGGCCACGGACGTGTGGAAAAAGCTCACCGAGGCGCAGCGTCGGGAGATTTTCGCCGGTGTTCAGCTGGCACCTCCGGAGCCGCTCGACGTCTCGTCGACCGATGCGCTGCTCGCCTCTCTCGATCGACGCTCGCTCTCCGCGCGCGAGGCCGACGTGCATGCACTCAGCTCGCGCGTCCAGAACGCGATCGAGCGAGCCGCAAGACTGCTCGAACCGAAGGTCCGACGAGTCAGTCTGACGAGTGCGACGCTTCACACGCGAAAGGACGTCGATACCTGGATCGACCAGCAGAGGACTGCTCTCCTCGAGGCAATTGAGGATGGGCCGGTTCTGGTCTAGTCGATACCCTGATGGAGAACCATGCATGGCGTCACTGCCGAGGCATCTGAGAAAACAGCTCGAGAACGCGGTGAGGAAGGGACGACGAGTCGCCGATGAGGGCGCTCGTAAGGCGCTCGAAGGGTTTGCGGTGGCACATCACGAGCCATGGCCGAGCATGAAGCCGGAGGAGCGTGTGCTGCGCAACCGTTTGCGCCGGCACGGGCGACAGCTCGGCGACAACTTGGACGCGCAGAAAGGCACGCAGGCGATCGAGCATCTCTCTAGTGAGATCGCGTATGAGCACTGGCACCGGATGCTGTTCGCGCGTTTCCTGGCAGAGAACGATCTTCTCATCGAGCCAACATCGGGCATGGCAGTATCAATCGACGAAGTACGCGAATTGGCACATCCGCAGAATGCCGATTGGATCGATCTCGCGGCTGGGTGGGCCCAGCGGATGCTGCCGCAGATCTTCCGGAACGGCGACCCGGCGCTCGAAGTGACGCTGCCGCCTGAGGCGCAGCTCAAGCTGGAGGAGATCGTTGAGTCATTGCCGCCTGAGGTCTTTCTCGCCGATGACTCGCTCGGCTGGGTTTATCAATTCTGGCAGGCGGAAAAGAAGGACGAAGTCAACGCCAGGGGAGTGAAGATCGGGGAGGACGAGCTGCCGGCGGTGACGCAGCTCTTCACCGAGGACTACATGGTCGATTTCCTCCTCGACAATACCCTCGGCGCGTGGTGGGCGGGGAAGAAGCTTGCCGAAAATCCGGATCTCGCAGCCGCGGCAATGACTGAGGAGGAGTTGCGTGCGGCCGTCGCGTTGCCGGGCGCGCCCTGGAGCTATCTCCGGTTCTTCATAAACGAAGGCCGCTGGACACCGGCCGCGGGAACGTTCGGCGGGTGGCCGAAGGCGGCAAAGGAAGTAACGTGTCTGGACCCTTGCATGGGTTCGGGGCACTTCATCGTGGCGATGCTCGCGCGCCTAGTGCCATTGCGCATTGCAGAGGAGCAGCTCAGCGAGCAGGACGCGGTTTTCGCGGTCATCGAGAAGAACATATTCGGCTTGGAGATCGATCCACGTTGCACACAGATCGCAGCATTCAACGTCGCATTGGCCGCTTGGAAGCGCGTGGGTCACTGTGCAATACCTTCGATGAACCTTTCATGCTCCGGCCTCGGCATTCACGCGAAAGAGGAGGAGTGGATCGCGCTTGCGGGGAATGATGACCAAGTGCGCGAAGCACTGCGGCAACTCTACAAACTGTTCGCGCAGGCACGCATTCTCGGCAGCCTAATCGACACTCGTCGGGTCGGCGGAGACCTCTTCACGGCCAACTTTGAAAAGGTCCGTCCACTCCTGCAGACGGTGCTTGAATTGGAGGAGAAAGACGAGCGAGTTGGGGAACTGGCAGTGACGGCGAGGGGGATCGTCGGGGCTGCGGCTACGTTGAGTGGCAGCTTTACGCTAGTTGCGACGAACGTGCCTTATCTGGGCCGGGGGAAGCAAAACGAAGAACTAAAGGCATATTGCGAACGCATTCACGCAGAGGCGAAGGCGGATCTTGCGAATTGTTTCATCGAACGGTCTCTTGCGTTCTGCCTCCCCGGAGGAGCGACCGCTATGGTCACGCCACAAAACTGGTTGTTCCTGGGGACATATCGTGCTCAACGCGAGTCGTTGCTTGCTAGAAATCAGTGGCCAATGGCAGCGCGCCTGGGCGCGAACGCATTCAGGGATATGAACTGGTGGGCAGCAACTACTGCACTGGTAGTGCTCATATCCAGCGAGCCTAGCCGCGATGCAAGAATGTGTGGTTTGGACGTATCGTTCGAAAAAGATCAAGAGAACAAGGCTGCACTTCTTCGCGGCGAGTTCGTTTCAGAGAAGACCGCTGATCTCGTGGTGTGCAGCCAAGCTGAATTGCGTAACGGACCCGACGCAAGGATCGTTATTGGTGATCAAACGAAAGGGTCTCTCTTACGTGATTTCGCAGAATCCTACGTCGGAATGCATGTGGGCGATAACGAACGCTTCTGCTTGTGCGTTTGGGAGTTTCCATCGATTTCCGAGTCTGTTCGACCATATCAAACGGGGGTTCTCGAATGCGAGACCTACGGAGGGCGTCACTTAGTAATGGTATGGCCGGAGAACGGGAGAATTCACTTCGAAAACCCCAAAGCGCGAGTTCAAGGTAAGCCGGCATGGGGCAGGAGAGGTGTATCTGTTCGCCTGATGGGAAACCTTGCGACAACTCTCGCGACCGGCGAAATGTTTGAACAAACTATCGCAAACGTAGTTCCTAAAGATCCTCAGGATCTTCCAGCCATATGGGAGTTCTGCAAGTCCGACGAGTTTCGCAATTCAGTGCGGAGGCTTGACCAGAAGGTAAACGTAACCAGCGCAACACTTGTGAAAGTGCCGTTCGATCGATTCCGATGGCAAGATTTGGCTAACAAAAACAATCCCACGGGGCTTCCCACATCGTTTTCGAGCAGTCCGACACAGTGGCTTTTTGACGGCCGGCCGAATGGTAGTGATGTTCCACTCCAAACTGCCATTGCTCGACTTGTCTCCTACAGCTGGCCGAGGCAAACCGGCACAAGTTTTCCCGACTGCCCCGAGCTTGTCGGAGATGGCTTAGAAAAACACGCCGACCCGGACGGAATAGTCTGCCTTACGCCGGCCAAGGGCGAAGCTGGCGCAGCCGATCGTCTTCGTGCGCTGCTCGCTGATGCTTACGGCACCGAATGGTCGCCCGCAAAGCTCAACGAATTGCTCGAGCGGGAAAATTACGGTGGCAGGTCACTCGAAGAGTGGCTGCGCGAAGGCTTCTTCGTTCAACACTGCGATCTCTTCCATCAGCGTCCGTTCGTCTGGCAGATCTGGGACGGGGTGAGGGATGGCTTCAGTGGGCTCGTGAACTATCACAAGCTCGCGGCGCCGAACGGCGAAGGGCGAAAGACGCTCGAAAAACTCCGTTATTCCTACCTGGGCGACTGGATTGAGCGGCAGCGCGGAGATCAGAAGCGCGGGGTTGAAGGGGCCGATCTCAAGCTTGCTGCCGCTGAGCATCTGGCGGGCGAGCTCGAGAAGATCCTCCAAGGAGAGCCGCCCTACGATCTCTTCATTCGCTGGAAGCCGCTGCACGAACAGCCGATCGGATGGGATCCCGACATCACCGACGGTGTCCGCATGAACATCCGCCCCTTCATGAATGCGAGGCTCTATAACGCGAAAGCAAAAAACGCCTGCATTCTTCGCATGACGCCGAACATCAAATGGAAGAAGGATCGCGGAAACGAGGCCACCCGCGCAAAGGAAGACTTCCCTTGGTTCTGGGGCTGGGACGAGCAGACGGTCGACTTCAAGGGCGGCTCGACGTTCGACGGCAACCGCTGGAACGATCTGCACTATGCGCGCGCATTCAAGGAGAGCGCGCGAGCAATCCAAAGGCAGAAATGACGAAGCGTGAATCCATGACGACGCTGCGTCGATTGGTGACGAATCTCGCCGACATCCCGATGGTAACGGCGTGGTATCTGGCGGACCTCGCCGAGGCGAAGGGCAGGCAGCAGCTCTTCACACGTCAGGCGCCGCAGCGACTGAAGGCGCTACGCGAGCACGCGATGATCGAGAGCGCCGTCGCGTCGAACCGCATCGAAGGGGTGGAGATCGATCCGTCGCGTGTTCGGGCTGTGGTCCTCGGAAAGCCTGCCCTGCGCGACCGAAATGAAGAAGAAGTACGAGGCTACCGCGACGCCCTGCGACTCATCCATGGCTCGGCGGAAGGCCTCGAGATCTCCGAGAAAACGATCCTCGAGCTGCATCGAATGTCTCGCGGTCGGTCGGGAGACGCGGGTGAGTACAAGTCCCACGACGTCGACATCGTCGAGATACTCCCGGACGGGAGATCGCGCCTTCGGTTCAAAACGGTTTCGGCGCGCTCGACTCCGAAGGCGATGCGCGAGCTGATCACCTTGTGGCAGGACGTCATCCAGCAACCCATTCCGCCGCTGGTCGCGCTCGCGGCATTCAATCTCGACTTCCTCTGTGTCCATCCCTTCCGCGACGGCAACGGGCGAGTCTCGCGACTCCTCCTGCTTCTTCAGTGCTACCACAGCGGCGTCGAAGTCGGCCGGTATGTCAGCATCGAGAGAGTCATCGAGCTGAATAAGGAGCGCTACTACGAGACTCTGGAGGAGTCCTCCCGAGGCTGGCACGAGGGCGTGCACGACCCGTGGCCGTACATCAACTACCTGCTTTACGTTCTGAAGGAAGCGTATCGGGAGTTCGAGACACGAGTCGGCGAGACTGCGGCGCGCCGTGGTGAAAAGAGCGAGATCGTGGTTGCGGCCATCGAACGCGCGGACGCTCCCTTCAGCATTGCCGATCTCCAGCGGGAGTGCCCCGGCGTCAGCGTCGACATGATCCGGCATGTCCTGAAGGCGCAGAGAGCACAAGGTCTCGTGGAGTGCCTTGGACGTGGTCCGAGTGCCCGATGGCGGCGTCTCAGCACAATCAGGTAACAACTCGATCAATCGGGTAATGGATCAGGTAATAACAATGATGGCAGGCAGGGGTTCTCGACAATGACCGGCGATACGCTGCTTCAGGCACTCGTGCGGCAGCTCGACGCAGCTGGCCGCGGCAGTGACGGAGTCGCGCGTCCTGCTGTGATCCTCTGGCCCGATCCGGAGCGCCAGTGGCTCGGTCTGATGCCGCAGTTCCGTGTAACGATGCCGCTTTTCACGCTCGGTGCTTACGACATCGAGACGCGCACTGGTCCGTCGATCTGGCTCCGCTGCATCGTTGACCGCACGGTGCCGGGAGTGCTCGGTTCCGACGTTACGCCGATCTTCTACCTCCCCAACGTATGGCGACAGCAGCTCCGCTCCGGCGCCGACTGTCCGATTGCATTGCAGCCGCTCGTCGAGTTGCAGTATCGCGGCACGACGTGGCATCAGAAAAACGGACGCGAGTGGACCGTCGAGGCTTTTTTGATCTCGCATCTCCGGCTCGAGATCGCGCAGGATCTGCGCACGCGCGAGGCGCTGTTGCGCGCGCTGCCCCGGCTCGGTGATGTCGATGTTGGCAGTCTGCAGGACCGTCGGCTCGATGCCGAGGACTTCGATGGGCTCGCGGTCGGTGATCCAGTTCGCGATCTGTTGCGATGGATGTCCAGCGCGAAGTCATTCCGTGCCGGCATGCCCGACGCGGAGTGGGCGTCGTTCGTGAGTCTCTGCCGCTCATCATTCGGTTTCTCGCCCGAGGAGGACGACGTTGCCGTCGCAGCAACGCGGCTTGCCGAAGGGGGAGGAAAATGGGATCAGGTGTGGGCGCGATTCTGCGAGGCGCCGCGGCTTTACCCCGGAGTAGTCATCGCGTTGCGCGGTGCGCGCCATTCGCTGCTGACGGGCGCTCGCGATCCTGCCCGCAATACCGCTCGCGAGGACTCACTGCGAAAAGACCTCCGCGCGCTGCTCGTCGAGCCGCATACCGTGGCGTGTTCGCGCATCGAGGCGCTCGATGCCGAGCACGCGCCGCGACGCGAGCAGGTTTGGGCGCTGATGGGGGAATCGCCGCTCGCGGTTGCTCTCGAGCCGCTTGCGCGGCTCGCCTCGCTCGCTTCGAAGACCCCGGGAGGCGCGACTGCGTCCGATGCAGCGGCGGAATACGCGGATGATGGCTGGCGATGCGACCGCGCTCTGCTCGACGCGGTCTCGTTGTCCGTGCCGCCAGCCGACCACGACCTCATCGCAAAGGTCGCGCGAAATCTTTACGAACCCTGGGCGGATGCGAGTGCGCGGCGGTTTCAGGAACTGATCGGAAGGACGCGACCAACGGACATGGTGAAGGACGCACCCGTACCCAGTCACGGGGGTGCCTGCGTGCTCTTCGTCGACGGGCTCCGTCTCGACCTCAGTATGACGCTCGTGGAGAAACTGCGCGCGCGAGGACTCGCCGTGGAAAAGAGCCACCGGATTGCACCATTGCCCACCGTGACCGCCACGGCGAAGCCGGCGATCGTGCCACTCGTCGGCGCGTTCCGCGCCGGTCATGACGCATCCGATTTCCAGCCCGTCTTCACGACCAGCGGCGAGCCTGTGATCGCGCAGAAGTTACGCGATGAAATGCATGCACGGGGCGTGGCGGTGCTCGATGCCGACGCCCTGGCCGGCCCGGAAAACGAACGGTCGATCGGCTGGATGGAGATCGGGCACCTCGACGAGAGAGGCCACGATCTCGGCGTGGAGATGGTTCGGCACATTGACGAGGAGTTGGAGCGCATCGTCGAGCAGACGATCTGCCTGACCGATCTTGGCTGGAGAGTAAAAATCGTGACCGACCATGGCTGGCTCCTCCTGCCCGGCGGATTGCCGAAGCATCAGCTGCCGGCCTACCTTACGGAGTCTCGATGGTCGCGGTGCGCGACCGTGAAGCCGGGCACGAAGGCGGAGCTTGACAGCTACGGATGGCACTGGGACCCCTACGTGTCGATCGTGTCTCCTCCCGGGATTCACGCCTTCCAAGCCGGGCACGAATACGCACATGGCGGAATCAGTCTCCAGGAGTGTGTGGTCCCGGAGATCACCGTGAAAACCGCTACGCCGAAAGTAATCGCAAAGCTGGATCGAGTTGAATGGCGAGGGATGCGGTGCCGTGTGACGGTGAGGAATGCGGCAACCGGACTTCGACTCGATCTGCGCACGAATCGGAAAGACGCGACTTCGACGGCTGCTGCAGCAGTTCGAGACGTCATGGATGGTCGTGCCGACCTGCTCGTGCTCGACGACGCGAACGAAGGAAAAGCGGCGTTCGTGGTGCTGCTCGATGAAGACGGCGGCGTCGCCGACTACCAGGCGACGACGATCGGAGGAGACTGATGAGCGTGACGATGGACCATCTCGATCAAGTTGCGGCATCAGTGTTCGATGGATACCTCGTGCGCAAGGATCTCGTTCGGCAATACGCGCGGCAGTATCCGGTGCCGACATACGTCGTCGAGTTCATGCTCGGCCGCTACTGCGCGACGACCGATCCGAAGGAGATCGAGGAAGGATTGCAGGTCGTCGAGTCGCAGTTGAAGAACCGCACGGTGCGCACGGGCGACGAGGAGCTGTTCAAGTCACGGGCACGCGAAGAGGGAAGCGTGCGCCTGATCGATCTCATTCGCGCTCGTCTCGACACGAAGAACGACTGCTATGTCGCGGAGCTTCCAAGTTTGAACCTGCGCGATGTCCGCATCAGCGACCAGCTGGTGAAAGAAAACGAGCGGATGCTCACCGATGGCTTCTACGCCGAGGTTACGGTGTCGTACGACGGCACCATCGGGCAGGAACAGGGTGGAGGCAGAGCGTTCGGAGTTGCCCAGCTCCGACCGATTCAACTGTCGAAATCAGATGTTCTCGATACACTCGCGAGCGCGCGACGCGCATTCACCACAGCAGAATGGAGCGACTTTCTGATCCGCTCGATCGGATTGGAGCCGACGGTGCTAAGCGAGCGGGCGAAGCTGGTCACGCTCCTCCGGATGATTCCTTTCGTCGAGCGGAACTACAACATGGTGGAACTCGGGCCGCGTGGCACCGGAAAGAGCCATCTATTTCAGCAGATCTCCCCGTACTCACATCTGATCTCAGGTGGCAAGGCGACGGTGGCGAAGATGTTCGTCAACAACGCCAGCGGTCAGCGCGGGCTCGTCTGCCAGTACGACGTCGTTTGTTTCGATGAGATCTCGGGAATCTCCTTCGATCAGAAGGACGGCGTGAACATCATGAAGGGGTACATGGCCTCGGGAGAATTCAGCCGCGGGAAGGAAAGTATCCGCGCTGAAGGAGGCATCGTCATGGTGGGCAATCTCGACGTCGACGTGATGCACCAGCAGCGGATCGGTCACCTTCTCACGCCGCTGCCGGCGGAAATGAGGCAGGACACTGCATTTCAGGACCGTATTCACGCGTATTTGCCCGGTTGGGACTTTCCCAAGATCAATCCGAACGACCATCTGACGAGTCACTTCGGCCTTGTGAGCGATTTCTTGAGCGAGTGCTGGACGAGATTGCGAACGACGAGTCGTGTTCAGATTTTGCAGAACCGCGTTTTCTGGGGTGGTGCGTTGTCCGGACGTGATATCGAGGCGGTGCAAAGGACGGTGAGCGGGCTGGTCAAGCTGCTCTTTCCCGATCGCGAAATGGGCGTTCCTGACGAGGCGCTGGATCGCATCGTGCGCACGGCACTCGAGATGCGGCGACGCGTGAAAGAGCAACAGAAGCGGATCTTTCCGAGCGAATTCCGCAATAGCGCATTCAGTTACACGCTCGGCGTTGACGGGGTCGAGCAGTTCGTCGCCACCCCGGAGTTGCACAGTGATTCGGCCATCGAGACCGATCCGCTCCCGCCGGGACAGGTGTGGGCACTGAGTCCCGGAGGAGTCGACACGTCGGCAGGACTCTTCCGTGTTGAGGTGACGACAAATACCGGAAGCGGAGTGAGAATTCTGAATACACCGGTGCCCCCTCAGTTTCGCGAGAGCGTGAAGGTTGCCGAACAGAACCTGTATACGCAGGCGAAGCGGCTGGTCGGGGATCGCGACCCGAAGACGCACGAGTTTTCGATCCAGATGCGCGCCATCGATAACGACAAGAGCGGAGCGGGCCTGGGTCTGCCGGTGTTGATCGCACTGTCCGGCGCGTTACTTGGCAAATGCGCGAAGGGCGGACTTGTGATCGTAGGACCGCTGAATCTTGGCGGCTCCACCGAGTTACTCCCGAACGCGGTGGAACTGGCTGAGATGGCGATCGACAAACAGGCGGGGACACTGCTGATGCCGATCAGCGCGCGTAAGCAACTTTTCGCGCTACCTGACGATGCAGCAACAAAGATCAATGTTGAGTTTTATAGCGACGCTACGGATGCACTACTGAAGACGCTGGCGGAATGATCTCCCGCGTTCACACTGTCTTGTTCGGGCTTGAGGCGGATCTCGAGGAGAATCTCGCTGCTCATCGCGAGATCGGGGTTCTTCCTCAGCGATGACCGCAACCGCGCCTCCGGCGCGTTGCAAAGCGGCGGCTGGTGCCGCCGCAGTACAAAAGTGAGTAGGAAAACGGCCGCCGCGATCCTCTTTCCGAACTGTTAAGCAAGACTTAATGGTTACCTGTCGATCACTTCGGCATGCAGATACCGATTGCGTGACGCATGTTAGCGCGGCCCTTTCGGGCCGCGCCGAGCCCCCGCCCACCCAAAGCGGCGGCGAATGCCGCCGCA
>Ga0066651_10000276_pt1 | contig 15081 bp, 8 predicted proteins | sample GraSoiAngelo_100_FD_71410 | JGI IMG/M metagenome (GOLD analysis project Ga0066651, IMG submission 71410) | Grasslands soil microbial communities from the Angelo Coastal Reserve, California, USA - 14_0903_02_20cm | ecosystem: Environmental > Terrestrial > Soil > Grasslands | place: USA...
CGACGTTGGTCTTGGGTTCCATCCCCGCCGCATGGCTTGATGGTTCCCTACGTTCTCGAAAGTAGTGTGCAAGGGGCCAAGCAATCGCATAAGATGACCATAGAGAATGTTGTGGTGAAACCCAAACTGGAGCATTCTCTCTTCACGGTGCCGAAGATTAAATAAGCATTTGGGGAGGAGGGGAGTTCCAACCGAAATATTCCAGCAAGTGCTTGGACCTACCATGGCGCAAACAATCGAGAAGAGTTCGTCGTTGGAAATGTCCGAACTATTTGCGGATCTTCCAAGTTCTGTCTGTACAGAAATCATAGCCACGGCTCGTCCTAGAGATTACCAATGCCGACAGGTGATGTTTCTTGCGGGCGACCCGATAAAGGAAACACTCTTGTTGACTAACGGCCGTGCGAAGATAATTCAGCTTGCGGAGGGTGGCAGTGAAGTTATTCTTCGATTTACCGTTCCTGGTGAAGTGATTGGCGAGCTTGGTTTGGTGCCTGGGAGTGCGCACTCCTCAACGGCACAAGCGCTCCAGGATTGCAAGGTGTTAGTCTGGGGCGCAGCCACCTTCGAGGCAGCTTTAGAACGCTTTCCAATCCTTCAAAGCAATGTAGAGCGCATCCTTGCACGGCGTCTAGATGAGCTAGAACGCCGCTTTTGTGAGGTAGCCACTGAAAGGGCCTCGCCACGTCTGGCTCATGCACTGGTTCGTTTAACTGACCAAATTGGTCACAAAGTTTACAACCACGTCGAAATCAACGTCTCGCAGGAAGCGCTGGCGCAGATGACGGCGATGACCTCATCCACCGTCAACCGGCTACTCACCAACTGGGAAAATCAGGGCCTGTTGAAAGTTCGCAGGGAAGCCATTGAGATTCACAATTTTTTACGTCTCTTGAGTTTATGTAAAGTTGCATAATCTCGCGGCTTCGAACGCTGCTGGTCGGAAAGGCGGCGACTATTCCTGAACTCAGTGTGGTTGGTGTTCGATCTCCAAGCGACCCGGTGGAACTGCAGTCCCAGGCTTAGGCTGTGCTTTTTGCGCTCTTTTCAATCTCCCGATACCGATAGTCTCAATTCCAGGAACCTGGCGGAGAGGAGGGGATTCGAACTCCTGTAGCCCTTTCGAGCCAAGCGGTCTAGCTAATTGCCCGTTCTATCGCCTCGTTGCGGACCACTGTTCGGATACGCTGCATTTGTTCGGATCAGGACACACTTGTTGGGTAACAAGATTATAGGATTCGTGAGGCCGCGTGTCGTTCTGACAGGTTGCGAACCGTCCCTCGGATCACCAATTCCGTGGGCAGGATACGCTGGCTGAAGGTCATTCGCGGATGATGTAGCCGCTCGAGCAGCATCTTCATACAGGTTTCGCCGATCTCTTCTTTGTGGACTCGGACGGTCGAAAGCTGCGGGTCCATCAGAACGGCCTCTTCACGGTCGTCGAAACCCACTAGGCTGATATCGTCCGGCACTTTCATTCCGTGCCGCTGCAGCGATCGCCAAAGCCCGTAGGCGATTTCGTCGTTGCCGGCAACAACGGCAGTAGCTCGCGCCGCTTGGGTCAGAATTCGTCCCGCGCTCTTTTGGCCGAAATCCACGAAGCCGTCAGGATTTTGCGCCATGATCGAGACGGGATTCAGCTTGTTCTCGCGCATGGCCTGACGGTAACCATCAAATCGGCGCTGAATCCATGGGAAGGAGATGTCTCCGGCAAAATCAATGAGGCGGTGCCCCTGTTTGATGAGGTAACGCGTGGCCTGGAGCGACCCGTTAAAGTCGTCGAAGCCTACCTGGTCGTAAAGGTATTTTCCATCTCCATCTATTCCAACGACATTGTTGCTGAAAGCAACGAAGGGCATATCGATGGCCTCAATTCTGCGAAGCAGGTTTGGATAAATGGTGCCTGCCAAAATAACTCCATCAATCAGGCCATGCTCTTGGAGAACAGGAGGCAAGTCGATCTTCTCGGGAGGCGTTCGCGGCGAATAGTGCAGCACGGCAAACAGCACGTGATGTTTTAGGCTGCTGGCGTAAGACTCGACGCCTTGTAATATGCGCGCATGAAAGGGATGGAGAAAATCGCGGTTGCTCAGAAGAAAGCAAACAATTTCCGATCGGCGCTTGAGAATGCGGCGGGCTTGGGCATTGGGGCGAAACCCCAGACGCCGGATGGCCTCAAGTACACGCGCCCGGGTTTCACGGCTCACTTGAGAGCTGGAATTCAGCACGCGCGAAATTGTTCCTATCCCTACCCCTGCGGCGCGCGCTACATCGCGAATGGTCTTCTGCTTTGGAACTACTTCCACGCGGAATCGTGCTTCTATCGGCTTTCGCATCTTTCCTCAGTTTTCAGGGAACCCCGTAACTCTCGGTCTGTTCGCCAGTCTAACACGCCTTTTGGCGTTTAGCTCAACGAAGCGTCACGGAGAGAAACGTGTCCTGGCTCATTCGCAACAAATAGGTGCGATACACCAACGCGTTAACTAGCAAGGTTTCTAGGTCAAGCAACCCCCATCCTAAGGTTATAAAGCATCCAGGGGCCAGTTTTGCCTAAATATCGTTGAATGTGCATGATAGCGTAATAAGACCATCACAACTTTGGCGCCACCTCCAGGGCTTCAGGCACATCCGATTTTGCGGGAGACACACCCGCTGCCACAGTTCGATGTACAAGCCTGCCTTCTCCAGGGAGCAAGGACAGGCCAAAGGCGGGGGATGGCTCGCATTTCTGGTCGCATTCCAACCCTGCCTTTGGGAAGGTGCACAAGAAGACCGATGGAATGGAAGAGATTCAATTCTTAAACTTCCGACTTGACAGGGAACGTTGCGCGCGGTTAATTTGTGGAACTAGTTCCAACATTTGCTGGGTTTTCTGGGTGTCGGAGATGCGAGTTTTCGAAGTGCGTGGGGGGACCATGAGCAAACTTCTTGGCAGGTATTCCTTGAGGAGGAAGACTCCGAGTAAGTCTCGGCCGGAGAATCAAGAGTTAGCATCGCCTACTGGATGCGGCTTGGGCAAACTGGGGCGGTTGACCATGGTCATGCTGCTCGGGGCCATCCTCGTGCTTTCTTCTGGCCCGGTAATGGCTCAGGCGGTTAATGCTACGCTTCTGGGCACCGTAGCGGACGGCAGCGGTGGCGTCGTTGCGGGCGCGAAAGTCGTTATCACGGAAATGAAAACTGGCGTCAGGCGCGCAACAACCACAAACGATAGCGGAAATTATGAATTCCCCGATCTTCCGCCGGGGCAGTACGAAGTCGCGGTTGAGGGCGAGGGTTTCAAAAAATCCGTCCGCTCCGGAGTCCATGTTTTGGTGAACAGCGATGTTCGCGTTAACGTGACTCTTGAGCCCGGCACTATTCAACAGACCGTCATCGTGACTGCTGAACTTCCGGTTCTGCAAACAGACCGCTCCGACACGGGACGAAAAATGGAAGAGAGACAGGCGGAAGAGCTCCCCCTAACGCTAAACCGCAACTTCCAAGGCCTGCTCAATTTGGTGCCGGGGACCACGCGGGCGCACCGGGACCATTCGGCGTTTTTCAACGCTCAGGACAGTCTCTCGACGGAAGTTAACGGGCAATCCCGGCTGGCTAATAATCTGTTGATCGAAGGAGTCGACGACAATGAACGCACGGGACTTCTGCAAGTGTATATCCCGCCTATCGAAGCAATTTCGACCGTGGACGTCACCACCAGCAGTTACGATGCGGAATTGGGGAGGGCCGGTGGCTCAGTAACGAACGTAATCCTGAAGTCGGGCACGAATGAGTTTCATGGCGCCGCGTACGAGATCAACCGCATCAGCGCCCTGGCGGCATTGCCGTTCTTCCAAAACACAGCAATCGCACCAAAAACGCCAAGCGTTTACAACTACTACGGCGCCAACATCGGCGGACCCATCGTAAGGAATAAGACCTTTTTCTTCGGCGATTTCCTACGTATCGATGACCATCTCGGTCAGTTCTTCCAGGGCACCGTGCCGCCGCAACCCTTTCGCAACGGCGACTTCAGCGGAACAAACGTCGCCATTTATGATCCCAACAGCTACGCTGCCAGCACGACTTGCCCCCCCGGCGGTACTCCCAAGACGGACGGCACTTGCCGGGCTCAGTTCTCTTTTAACGGCACCCTAAATGTTATTGATCCCTCCCGAATCAGCCCAATTGCGACGGCCATCCTGGCTAAGGTGCCCCTTCCCAACATACCGGGGGCGCTAACCTTAAGCCCCAACTTCCAGGGAACGACGAAATTCATCAAGGACACAGGCTCGTACGACGCAAAAATTGATCACAACGCCAGCCAGAACAACCGCATCTCTGGGCGCTTCAGTTTCCAAAATCAAAATCTTCTTCAAACGCCGATCTTCGGCGTCTTAGGGGGGCCCGCGAATAGCGATTTTTCAGGCACCGGAAGGCAGCGCGTCTGGAATACCGCGGCCGACTACGTCCACATTTTTTCGCCGAGGTTTCTAACGGAGACCCGCTTTGGCGTGAACCATTATCGCAATGTTGCCAACAACACCGACCGTGGCTCGACTGTTTTGAAGGAGATCGGCATCGACATCCCGGGAACAAATCTGGGCGACGCAAACACCAGCGGGATGCCTTGCATCGACCTTCCTAGCATTGTGCCTGGCTCGGGCGACGACTGTTTGGTCGGATACTCAGCGAGCCTGCCGTGGATTCGCGGCGAAACAAACATCGACACGGTCAGCATCTGGACGCTGACACACCGCAATCATACGTTCAAGTGGGGAGTGGATGTTCGGCGCGTTCGCGACGACTTGGCTCAGTGGCAGTCTCAGAATCCGCGAGGCGTTTTCAATTTTAATGACTCGGTCACAGCATTGAACTTGAAGAACGGCCCGGCCACGAGCGATCAGGTAAACGCCGTTGCCAGTCTTCTCCTGGACATGCCCAACTCCGTGGGCCGCGACGTTCCCATCGTCTCCAAGACGATTCGAGGGACCGAGTTGTTCAGCTACGTGCAGGACACCTGGCTGGTCACGCGGAAGCTTACGCTAAGCCCGGGCCTGCGCTGGGAGTTCTACCCACCCTTTACCCCGAAGGCTGCGGGCCGATTCTCGAACTATGATCCCAACACCAACAGCCTGGTGATTGCCGGCGTCGGCGGCAACCCGCTCGACTTGGGGCGTCAGACCAACTACAAGGATTTCGCGCCGCGCTTTGGCATTGCCTATCGCATGACCGACCGTACGGTCGTGCGCGCCGGTTTCGCCATGAGCTATTTCCCTTATCCGGACAACGACTACGCTTTTGACTTTCCTGTGCTGCAAAACAACGCATTTTCGGCGGCCAACGACTTTACCCAGGTGCAAAACGCGGGACAACCCGTATCTATGTCCGGCGGGCTTCCCGCCCCCATCCTGGCCACGATTCCTTCGAACGGGATCATTCCGGTCACGGCCACTAACGTCGGCACTACCAGTCTCGTAAATCAAAGATACACTGCGGTCCCCCTGAATTTTCGCGAACCCTACGTTGAATCTTGGAATCTTGCCATACAGCGAGCTCTACCCGGAAAGTTCGTTCTGGAAGTGGCCTATGTGGGCAATCATGGGGTCGATGTGCCGGCGACCTTCAACTTAAATGCGGCAACCGTTGCGAACACGGGTCAGGCTGGCCGCCCTCTCTTCCAGCGCTTCGCACCCAACGGACCGACGAACGATGTAAATCTCAAATATGCGGGATTCAGTTCCGCTTATCACGCGCTGCAGGTGAAGATGGACCGGAAACTTTCCGCAGGCTTTCTCATGACCACAGCTTACACCTATGGCAAGGGGCTGGGGTTCAGGACCGAGGGCGGCGGCGAGGGAGGAATTAACATCTACGTTGCAGACATCCGTATCAACTATGGGCGGATGACCTACGATCGCCGGCATACGTTTGTAAACAGCGTGATTTACGAACTTCCGTTCGGCAGGGGAAAACCTTGGCTGAAGTCGGGAGCTGGTCAATGGATTGCCGGCGGATGGCAGGTCAGTACCATCCTCACGCTGATGACGGGTGCGCCGCTGGTCTTCAGCGGCGGGGCCGCACTGAATGCCCCTGGAAATAGCCAAGTGCCGGACCTGAACGGACCGTTTAAGATCCTGCACGGTATCAATTCAAGTCCGTGGTTCGAAAACACCTTTGATCCAACCACAAAATGCAAAGGTCCGTTTTGCCCTGGTACGCGCGGTGTTCTTGGAAATACACCACGCATAGCGTTCAGTGGACCGGGGCTCTTCAATCTGGATAGTTCGGTGTTCCGGCGTTTCGCCCTGAAAGAACGTGTGGAACTGGAATTTCGCGCCGAAGCGTTCAGCGTGACGAACACACCTCAATTCAGCAATCCAAACACGAACTTTAACTCCAGCAGTTTCGGTTTCGTAAAAGGGACAAACCCAAACGGAGGCAATCGGTCAGTGCAACTCGGAGCGAAGCTGACTTTCTAGCCTGGCGCGCGGAATGAAGGCTTTAGAAATCGAAGCTGCGGTGGCCTTCCTCCCGGCTTTTCGCCGCGGGGTAAAGAGCTCGTGATAGCCTGAGCCTTCGAGGACGACAGCGGGCCACGAAAACAACCACAAAGGTGGAGAACTGAGAGTTGCGAAGGGCGTCGGGGAGAAGCAGTATGCACTATGGAATGCCGAGGCGAGAATTTCTTCTGGGCATGGGAGTAGCAGCGGTTACGGCGGTTTCCTCTTTTCCACACGAGAAAGTATGGGCTGCTGAGGCGCTTTATCCGCCGATGGACTTGTCCTATTTTGATACGCCGATTTCGCCTGGGCCCAGTGATATTCATTTTGGATACGCGGCCATCACCTGGGGCGGAAACGACCGGCAGGCGATCGCAGATATTGCGGCGCTGGGCTTCCACGGAATACAACTGCGCGCCAATGTCATCAAGGAATTTGGCAGCGCGACAGAATTGCGGGACTTGCTCGAAAAGCACCAACTGAAGATGGTGGCGCTCTCGAGCGGCGGGGTACGCATCGACCCGGCACTCGAAGGCGAAGAAATTGCCAAGCACACTGCTAATGCAAAATTTGTGCACGACGTAGGAGGGCTCTATCTGCAAGTCACCGACGAACGCCCAAAGGACCGTGCCATCACGGCGGCGGACTATAAGCGGTTGGCACGGCTGATTTCAGAAATCGGGAAGCGCACCGCCGACCTGGGGGTCTCGCTCGGATATCACAACCACATGGGCTCACTCGGGGAACGTCCCGAAGAAGTCGAGCAAATCCTCGAAGCCGTGGATTCGCGCTATGCCAAACTGGAGTTGGATGTAGCGCACTACTTCCAGGGAGGCGGCGACCCGGCGAGGGCCATTGAGAAATACAGTGACCGGCTGCTGTTCCTGCATGTAAAGGATGTCGAGCCGTCGCCCCAAAACGCGGATGCTAAGCGCCCGTATCGTTTTGTCGAACTCGGCCGTGGAAGGGTGGATCTCCCGGCGATCTTCGATGCATTACACAAAGTGAATTTCAGGGGCTGGGCCATCGTCGAGCTAGACGTCGTGCCCGACGAGACGCGCACGCCCAAAGAGTCGGGAGCGATCAGCAAGAAATATCTCGAAGAAAAGCTTGGGGTGACGGTATGAATTCGCCCTTCCGGGTCGCCGTCATCAGCGACGAGATCAGTCAGGACTTTGGCCGCGCCTGCGAAGTAGCTTCGAAGGAATTCGGCATGGAATGGATCGAGCTGCGCGGCATGTGGAACAAGAACCTGCTCAAGCTGGACGCAAAGGAAATCGAAGAGGCCCGGCGCATTTTGGAAAAGAACAAGCTGCGTGTGACCGATATCGCTAGCCCGCTTTTCAAGGTGGATTGGCCGGGCGCGCCAAAGTCGAAGTACAGTCCCAAGCGCGATCAATTCAACGCCGACTTTATGTTTGAGCAGGAGGAGGAAGTGCTTGAACGAAGTATCGAGCTGGCGAAGGCGTTCCACACCGATCGCGTCCGATTCTTTGATTTCTGGCGGCTCGATGATCAGGCGCCGTATCGCGCGGCCATTAATGAAAAATTGCGAGATGCCGCCGAAAAAGCGGCCAAGAAAGACGTGATCCTCGTTCTCGAAAATGAGCCTGCTTGCAATACCGCTACTGCAACTGAAGCTGCCAAGGTCCTTGGTGCGGTACGATCTTCTAACCTAATGCTCAATTGGGACCCAGGAAACGCAGCGGAGCATGATGAGAAGCCCTATCCGGATGGATACAATCTCTTGCCGAAAGATCGAATTGGCCACTGTCATTGCAAGGACGCGGTAAAAAAACCGGATGGCAAGGGCTATCAATGGGCGGCGATGGGCCGGGGTATTATCGATTGGGTCGGGCAGTTTAGGGCGCTGAAGCGCGACGGCTATCATTTTGCCGTAAGTCTCGAGACCCACTGGCGCGGCGCGGACACCCCGGAGGAATCCTCGCGGCAGAGTTGGGCTGGGATGAAAAAAGCGCTGCAAGACGCTGGAGCGCTGTAGTCCCCTTGCTTACTCGGCCGAAGCGGACGGGAAGCGAAGGGCGTATTTCGTTCGAGTTTTGAGAATCAGGAAATGGTTTTTGCCGCACGCTCATGTTGATGACACTTACGGACAGACGGGTATTCCTTCAGCGCCTCGCGATGATCCTGGCGGCGCTGCCGGGAGCCCTGCACGCTGCCGGCGGGCGCTTACCGATCGGCTTTTCGACGCTCGGTTGCCCGTCCTGGGACTGGCTCAAGATTCTCGACTTCGCCCAGCAGAACGGTTTTGCCGCTGTGGAGCTTCGCGGAATGCAGGGAACGATGGACCTTCCTTCGCGTCCCGAATTTGGGGCGACGCGCCTTGAACAATCCAAGAAAGAAATTGCCGACCGAGGATTGCGAATTTCCTGCGTGAGCAGTTCGGCCAACTTGCACGGTGCTGGCCAGGAACACGAACAGCAGCTTGCCGATGCGCGGCGGTTCATTGACCTTGCCTCGCTGCTCGCCGCTCCCTACGTGCGCGTTTTCGGCAACAAGCTGATCGGACCGCGTGCCCCGGCGCTCGACCATATTGCTACATCGCTGCGCAAACTTGGGGACTATGCGGGCCCCAAGAACGTCACTGTCTTGCTCGAATCGCACGGAGACTTCACGGATGCTCCGACCCTTCGCGAAATACTCGAAACGGCGGGCTCTTCGCACGTCGGATTGCTCTGGGATGCGCACAACACTTTCGCCGATGGCAAGGAAGACCCAGCGGTCAGCGTCAGTCAGCTTGGCAAATACATCCGGCATACCCATCTGAAGGACTCGCGCAAGGAAGGTGGGGAGGCTCATTACGTTCTCACCGGGCGCGGCGGGGTGCCCGTCAAGCGTCAGGTGGAACTGCTAGTCGCGGCCGGATATGCGGGCTATTATTCTTTCGAATGGGAAAAAGCCTGGCATCCGGAGATTGAAGAACCTGAAGTAGCGATTGCGGATTTTTCTCGAGTAGTCACGCGCTATCTTCAAGCCGCGACCGCCAAGCAAACGCCTTCTTGACTGTCTTCGAAATTGATCCTCAGGGGGATACGACATGGCAAACAACTCTCGACGCGAATTCATAAGACAAGCGGCGATTAGCGCGGCAGCTCTGGCGGCCTATCCACCCTCGCGAGTGGTCGGCGCCAATGATCGCGTGCGCGTGGGGATGATTGGTGTGGGTGGACGCGGACAAGAATTGCTCAAACAGGTGCTCGGAGTTCCGAGCGCTCAACTCGTCGCCATCGCCGACATTTACACGCGAAGCCGGGACGAAGCCAAGCAGATGGCGCCCGGCATTCAGACCCTTGACGATCACCGGCGGCTGCTCGACATGAAAGACATCGACGCGGTCATCGTAGCGAGCCCGCTGCACATCCATGCGCGGCATTTTCTGGATACGCTTGCAGCCGGCAAGGACCTCTATTCCGAGAAAACAATGACGTGGTCCATTCCAGAGACGGAGGAATGCCTGGCGGCAGCGAAGAAATCCGATCGCGTGGTGCAAATCGGCTTGCAACATGAAAGCTCCGGCTCACTCGCCGATGCGCGGAAGTGGATCAAGGACGGAATTGTTGGGAAGGTTACTCAAGTGGAGTCCTGGATGAGCCGCAACACCCCGCACGGCAAAGGTCAGTGGGTGCGCAAGGTACCCCCGGATTGCACCGCGCAAAACGTCAATTGGAAAGCTTTCTTGAACGGGCGCCCCGATCGCGAATTTGATCCCTTCAAGTTTATCAACTGGCGGTTGTACTGGGAGTTTTCAGGCGGAAATGTGACGGAAAACATGGTCCATCAAATCGCTTGGATTATGACCGCGCTGGATCTGCCGGAGCCTAGCGCGGCGTGCATGTCAGGGGGTGTGTTTTCGGAGAAAGATGGTCGCCAGGTCCCGGACACGATCGTGGCCACGCTCGAATATCCGGCCGACACAGTTGTCACGTGGCAGTCCACTTTCAGCAACAGCCATTACGGCTTGGGCGAGCGCCTGCTCGGAAGTGACGGCACCATCGAACATATATCCGGAGCAACCGACATGGTGACCGGAAAGTCTGCAGAGGGCACTCGTTATTATCCTGAGAAGGCCAATCGGCATGATGGGACGGCACTCACCGGAGAAACTCCGAATCAGAACCATATGGCCAATTGGATCGATTGCGTGCGAACCCGCAAGACCCCTAATGCGTCCGTTGAGATTGGCCATCGCTCGGCGATCGCAGCCCACATGGTGAACCTCTCGTATCGCCGCAAACAGCGCGTCACGCTGGAAATGGCGAGATCGCTTCAGCCTGAGTTTTGAAGCCGCAATCTGGCTCAGCTGTGTATCGCAGATGGGCAAATGAGCGAATCAGTCGCTTCGAATGAAATTGCGGCATCGTGGCGCGAAGTGATTGTGAGTGTGCACGGTCGCGGATTGTTTGAGTAGTCGCATCTTCAAAGACATCGAGCTGCTGACCGATAGTAACCCTCATTTCTGCGGGGGAAAAAACCTGCCGGTGAAACGATTTTCACTCCTGAATACGTCTAATACCTGACCTTAGTCCCTAGTTTGCGTGGCACGGGAATGGGTGTAAGCAATCGTCATCAGGATTAGAGTAGACAAATAGCGGGGTGAGGCATCGAGATGGTGTTTTGGAACAGGCCTGTTCATGAATCAGCATTGTTGATCGCAGCGATTTGCCTGAATTTCAGCGCGGGAAGCGCCGCAGGTTCTCAATCTCCCCAGGCCCAAGCGGGGCAGCAGCCGTCCTCGCAAACTCCCGCCGCGGCGAGGTCCGTCGGAACAATTAAGTCGATTTCGGGCAATGCCATTACTTTGACGACGGATACGGGAGGCGACGTGACCGTTCAAGTCCAAGACGCCACAAAACTCGTTCGAATTGCGCCCGGGCAAAAGGACCTCAAGGAAGCCACGCCCATCCAGTTGGCGGACGTTCAACCCGGCGACCGCATTCTTGTGCGCGGCAAGCTTGCCGAGGATGGAAAATCCGTTTTGGCCGTGTCGGTTATCGCCATGAAGAAAGCGGACATTGCTGAAAAACAATCCCGCGACAGCGAAGAATGGCAAAGACACGGCTTCAGCGGACTGGTGAACAGCGTCGATGCTGCCGGCGGGACGATCAGCGTTACGCTGCCTGCCACGGGCGAAAAAAAGAGCGTTGCCGTTCATCTTTCCAAGGACACCATCCTGCGCCGGTATGCTTCGGATTCTGTGAAGTTTGATGACGCGAAGCCCGCTCCACTCGATCAGATCAAGCCGGGCGACCAGCTTCGGGCCCGCGGCACTCGCAGCTCAGATGGCAGCGAACTCACTGCCGATGAAATCGTCTCCGGCACGTTTCGAAATCTCGCCGGCACGATTTCCGCGCTTGACGCATCCGCGGGCACCATCATCGTCCAGGATCTGGTTTCAAAGAAATCCATCACTGTGAGGATCACGGCGGAGTCGCAGTTGCGAAAACTACCTGCGCCGATGGCGCAACGGATCGGCATGCACCTGAAAGGAACTTCAACCGAAAGACAGCCGTCCGCGCCCACTCCGGGAGGCGCTGGCTCAACTGCGAATGCCGAGCAAACCGCGAAACCCAGTGGTCCGCCATCCGGCGGCTCGGAGTCTGGCGGGTCCGGCGGAATAGGAAGGCCCGGCGGCGGGGGCACTGCCGATCTGCAACAGATGATTAACCGCATGCCCGCCGCCACACTGGCGGACTTGCAGAAGGGCGATGCCGTCATGGTTGTGGCGACCGAGGGCGGGGCGAACGGAGTCTCCACTGTGGTCACCCTGCTTTGTGGAGTTGAGCCCATTCTGGAGGCTTCCCCTAAAAGCAATTCGTCCACAATTCTTTCGCCATGGAGCCTCAACAGCGGAGGCGGCGGGGAAGCGGCCACACCGTAATGCCTCGCAGTCTTAAACCGGCAGTCTTAAATAAAGATATTTACTCACGAGATCTGATGAGTTTTCGGCTCGTTCGAATTGTTCTATTGAGTTTGGTTTTTCTTATGTCGATTTTCCCGGTGGCCAGGGATTTGGATGCGCAGACTCCTGCTGGCGCACTGAATGGCGTCGTCACCGACCCTTCCGGTGGAGTTATCGCAAGAGCGGCCGTCCGTCTGACCAACGCAAGCGGTGCCTCACTGGACACCACCACTAACCGGGACGGCTTGTACGAATTCAAAGGACTGGTTCCGGGCACGTATGCCCTGAAGGCCGTCGCCAAGGGCTTCGCTATTTTCACGCAGCAAGATGTCCAGATCCTTGCTGGGCAGACGCAACACTTGAACATTGGCCTGCTCATCCAGATGGAGGAGGAAAAAGTGGAGGTTTCGGATTCCTCCACGAAAGTCGATATTGCGCCTTCGAACAACGCCGGTATGGTGGTCATGCAAGGCAAGGACCTCGAAGCGCTCTCAGATGATCCCGACGAGCTGCAATCCGAACTTCAAACGCTCGCTGGCCCCTCTGCAGGCCCGAACGGCGGCCAGATTTACATCGATGGTTTTACAGGCGGCACGCTTCCGCCCAAGGGATCCATTCGCGAAATCCGCATCAATCAGAATCCGTTTTCCGCCGAATACGACAGGCTGGGTTACGGCCGCGTCGAAATCCTCACCAAACCAGGCACGGATCAGTTTCACGGCCAGCTCTTCCTGACGGGAAATACTGCCGGATTGAATTCACGCAACCCATTCGAAATCATCCCGGCAGGAACTCAGCCGCCTGGCTACAACTCCAGACAATTCAGCGGCGAGATCGGCGGCCCGCTCGTTAGCAAGAAGGCCTCATTCTTCTTCAATCTCGAGCGTCGCGATATCAATGAGCTGTCCGTTGTCAGCGCCCAGATCGTTGATCCAACGACCTTCGCGATCGTTCCATTTAGTGACGCGGTCAACAATCCGCGCACCCGCACGAACCTCAGTCCAAGAATCGACTATCAAGTCAGCGCCGGCAACACCCTCACCGTGCGCTACCAGTTCGAACGCGAAAATGAAACCAACAACGGCATCGGCAACAACGGCATCGGCCAATTCATCAATCTCCCGTCGCTCGCCTTCAATCAACTCAACAGCGAACATCAATTCCAGCTCAGCGATACGCAGATTGTGAATGCCAAGACCATCAATGAGACCCGCTTCAGGTTCGTCCGCGAGACCAGTGACCAGACTCCGCAGAGCACGGATCCCTCAATTTCCGTCCAGAGCGCATTCACCGGTGGCGGAAACGGCAGCGGGCTCAGCTATGACGTTCTCGATCGCTACGAACTGCAGAACTACACTTCCATGTCGCTCGGCAAACACTTTTTGAAATTCGGTCTCCGCCTGCACGTCAATCGCGATTCGAACGAGTCGAGGTCCAACTTCAACGGAAGATTCAATTTCAGCGGCATTCAGGCGTATCAAATCACCGTGCAAGGTCTTGCGCAGGGAATGTCGATGGCGCAAATTATCGCTGCGGGTGGGGGTGCGAGTCAGTATTCGATCACCACCGGTAGCGCCCTTGCCGATGTGACTTATTTTGATGCTGGCCTGTACGCTCAGGACGATTGGCGCATCAAACCAAATATCACCCTCAGCTACGGACTGCGCTACGAGAGTCAAAACAACATCGGTGACCATGTCGATTTTGCGCCGCGTCTTGGCTTCGCCTGGGGCATTGATGGAAGTGGAAAGAAGTCTCCCAAGACCGTGCTGCGCGCGGGCTTTGGCATCTTTTACGACCGCTTCTCCTACGACCTTGTGTTGCAGCAAGAGCGACTGAACAACAACACCGAGATGCAATTCGTCGTTGCCAACCCGCAATTTTATTTGAAAGATACTCCGGCCCCCCCGGCTCTCAAGCTGATGAGCACCACCGCCCCGACTCTTTATCAGTCGAATCCGAATCTCCGCACGCCTTATACGATGCAAACTGGCGTGACCCTCGAGCGCCAGCTCACGAAGGTCGCCAATCTCTCGGTCACCTATTTGACATCCCGCGGCGTGCACCAGTTTTTTACCGAGAATATCAACGCGCCGATTTGCACGACCATTCCTTGCGATCCTGCGACCGCGCCACATGCGCTGGGCAACAGCGATAACGTTTACCAATATCAGTCCGAAGGCGTCTTCAAGCAGAACCAGCTGATCATCAACAGCAGCGTCCGCATGGGCACGAAGCTTTCCCTCTTCGGGTATTACACGCTGAACTACGCCAAAAGCGATGCTTCCGGAGCAGGCAGTTTTCCTTCAACGGGCAACGACATCAGTCTAGACTACGGCCGCGCGCCGTTTGACATTCGCCACCGCGTCTTTTTCGGTGGCACGATGGGCTTGCCCTACAACTTCCGTTTGAGTCCGTTTCTGATCGCCAGTTCAGGAATCCCTTTCAATATCACCACAGGGAAGGACCTGAATGGCGATTCGATCTTCAACGATCGTCCGGCGTTCGCCACCAGCCAGTCCAATCCGCAAAACATGATCACTAACAAATATGGTTCGTTTAATCTCGTTCCCCAGATGGGCGAAACCATCGTCCCCATTGATTCGTTGACCAGCGCGGGCCGCTTTTCTCTCAATCTCCGCTTCAGCAAGACCTTCGGCTTTGGCAAAAAAGCGGAAG
>Ga0066651_10000284_pt1 | contig 14927 bp, 11 predicted proteins | sample GraSoiAngelo_100_FD_71410 | JGI IMG/M metagenome (GOLD analysis project Ga0066651, IMG submission 71410) | Grasslands soil microbial communities from the Angelo Coastal Reserve, California, USA - 14_0903_02_20cm | ecosystem: Environmental > Terrestrial > Soil > Grasslands | place: USA...
AATCTCGGTACAACTTCGGGACATTTGGAGAGCGAGAATTTTGTTGATTGTCCGTGTAAGCGACACCATCGAAGCACTTTAGTGTTTTCCCCTCTCTGCTTTGCAAGCAGGGGGTCGCCGGTTCGATCCCGGCCACGTCCACCAATTCTGTCTGATTGTAATGCACTTACCAGATTCAACTTTGCCCCAATCTCTCAGATTTGGTTCCAACTGTGCACGAATGCGGTTATTACAGTGCGACTGTGCACATTGGTGCCGCCAACAGAACGTCAGAGGCCACCGGTGCTATTTCGTTGGCTCTACGGTCTAGCTTTTCCAGAGCCTTCTCAATTGAGATTGAACCGATTCGATTGGGGAACCGAGGTTGTCACTTAGCGGGTTTCTTTGATAGGCACGGACGTTCGGCGGCTCAGAGCGGCATATTTGCTCGCCAATTCCTTGTTGCCGAGTCTGCCGTAAATTTGCTCTAGCAAGGCATAAATCTGCAGGTCAAGAATTACGCCTCTCGTGTCGCGCAGGGTCGCCGCTCTCTCGCCATCGGCTCTAGCATCTTCATAGTTTTTCATGCTCAAATTCACTTTGGCGCGTTCGTACCAAACCGCCCGGACGCTTGGGGTCAGCTCCACGGCGCGATCCAGGTGCTCTTTGGCTTCTTTGAGCTGGTTGTCTTTCATCAGAAACCTCCCGTAGTTGTAATCCAGGAAGGCATCGAAGTGGCGCCCACGTTGATTGACGGCCTCAGCCTTTCGGTAGGCCTCGCCCGCACGGTCCACTTCTCCCACTATTTCTATATTCAAAGCCAAATAATCCCAAGCACGTGGATCGCTTGCATCTATCGCTACAACTCTCTCGAAGTGTTTTACTGCGTCTGCATGGCGGTTTTCCATGTCAGACAGAGTCCCTAACTGAAAATTCGCGTCGACATTATCGGGATCGATTTGCCAGGCGTGCTGAAGTAAGCTGGTACCCTCTTTCACTTGCCCTTTCATGACTAGGATTTCGCCTCGTAGAGCCAGGGCAGCAGGTTCGCTGGGGTTCTTTTCCAATGCGACGAGTGAGGTAGAGTCGGCGCGCGCATACTGTCTTTGCTCCAACAAAAAGCGACCAAGGTACGCGTAGCCTCGGGACGCATCCGGCGCCAGTTCCTGGTAACGAACGAATGCGTCCTCGGCAGCCGTCGCGTTTCCTTTCAAGGCCAAGAGTCGCGCGCGGTCAAGCAGAGTCTCGGGGCAGTTCGGATAGGATTGCTCCAGGGAATCAAGGATCTGCTCAGCCTTGTCCAGCGCCTCACTGGCCAGCGCGCTGGAAATCGATTGAAGTTGCTGCTCTGCTCCCGCGCACTGTCCGGCAGAGGTCGGCCACGGCGCCCAGAGCGCCGTTACAAGAACCAGAATCGCTTTCATTGCTCGCTCTCGGTGATCTTCAGGATTTGATCGACCTTAACGTTTTGCAGAACCTGAGTCCTTCCGCTGGTCCAGCGCAACTCAATTTCTTTGATTCGTGTGTCACGGCCCAGGCCGAAATGGACGCGCTTATCTGAGGAACTAGCGAAACTCCCCGCAGTGGTTACATGGTTGTATTGCACCAAGCCGGATTCTCCCGTGAGTTTGATGCGCGTGCCAATTCCGTCTCGGTTGCTTTTGACGCCGATCGTCTGAAGCAGAATCCAATGGTTGTTGTTGGTTGTGGTGTTGTAAAGCAATTCGGCATGATCACCAATGGCGGATACAACCACATCAATCTTGCCGTCGTTATTGAGATCGCCGAACGCACACCCACGATGGGCGGCACGGACTTGCATATCCGGCCCGGCTTGCGTGCTTGCATCGCGGAATGTCCCATCCTGGAGATTCTGGAACGCGGCGTTTGCCTGGCGGTAGTGTTGCTGAGGGTCGTCATCGGCGTTCTCACTGACGTGCGAGTTGGCGGTGAACAGATCCTTAAAACCATCGTTATCGAAGTCATAGATGCCATTGCCCCAACCGCTCATCTTTAAACTGGGAAATCCTATACCAGCCTTGTAAGTATCCACACTGAAAGATCCGGTGCCCTCGTTACGGAACAGCGGGAACGTTTCACGTCCAAGGGCGGTGACAAAAAGGCTTGGCTTGCCATCGTTATTCCAGTCACGAAAATCTACGCCCATGCTGGATACCGGGATCCCGTCCTCCGTGAAGGCCACGAAGGATTCCACTCCTACTTCCTCGAAGCTCTTACCCCCGCGATTCTTGAATAGAAAATTTCTTTCCTTGTCGTTCGCGACGAAGATATCCATCCAACCATCACCATTGTAGTCGGCGATGGCTACACCCATGCCCTTCCCGATATGTTCTGCTATGCCTGTTGCGGCAGAGACGTCCGTGAACGTGCCATCACCATTATTGTGATACAGAAAATTCGGCTCTCCCTTGTACATGGTCGGTGAGCATGAGAGGCGCCGACCGGGGGGGCCGCAGACTTTGGAAGTCTCGAACGTCCAGTCCAGGTAGTTACTCACAAATAGATCTAAGCGGCCGTCGTTGTCGTAATCGATCCATGCGGCTGATATAGACCAAAGTTTTTTGCCATTGGGGCCGATGCCGGCCACTCCTGCGCGCTCAGTAACATCAGTGAACGTACCATCGCCATTGTTGTGATACAGCGCATTGCGGTTGACTCCGGTGACGTAAATATCTGGAAACCCGTCGTTATCAAAGTCAGCCACCGCGACGCCCACACTGTAGCCATAACCTTTAACGCCCGCACGATCAGTTACGTCTGTAAAGGTGCCATCGCGGTTATTGTGGTAGAGGCGGTTTGAAAATTCAGGACTATCCTTCGCTAGGCCGGGGATGCGTGCACCGTTAGTAAAAAAAATATCGAGATACCCGTCGTTATCGTAGTCCAAGAGCGCTACGCCCCCGAGGACCGCGTCAATTACAGGCTTGTCGTCGGTCGTGCTGTTGTTGAGAATGAAGTCGACGCGTGATAGCTTCTGGTGGTTCTCAAATCGGATCTGCGAACGCTCCATGGCCTGCGGAGGCAAGGCCAGCAAGGTAACAGTAAACACGCCAGAAACGAGGGCCTTTATACCGTTTTTACGGACACGGATTTTTATCTGACGGTATAAATTCATTGGGCTTAATCCTCCAATGTCGAAAGACAAAGAGTCGGAATTTTACACTGAAAAAGCGTTTACCGAATTGCTCGCCTACTCGGACTGCATGACACGATTCGCTTCTCAGAAGCCGGGGACAGCGTTCGCTGCGGCAAGCGTGTTTTTCCTCTCCGCATTCAGCTGGCTCCCCAGTTCGGGGGAACACTTACGTACGAACGATCCAACGCGGCGATCGAAGCGCACCCCAACAGCCGTAGCGTGCGCTCGACGTCGGCGCGCAGGATCTCCAGAGCCTGCGCCACGCCAGCTTTTGCCACGGAGTAGGTCATAGCGATCACGGCGCCCTTACTCATCGAATAAGCAAAGCGGTCGGAAAGACCGGAAGATCCCCGATGGAATCCATGTTCAGGATCACGCCACCGCCGTTGGCTCTCATGCGCGCGGCGGAAGCGTACATGCAATTGTAGAATCCCTTCACGTTCACTTGGAATATGCGCTCGAAGTCTGCTTCCGTCGTGTTTTCCAGCGATCCGATGTACGAAACGCCTGCGTTGTTTACAAGAATATGAAGGGGCCCTGAACTGGCGAATTCATCGAATCTGGAAGTCACTTCTTCTTGGCTCGTTACGTCACGGGAGAGCCGACGCGTTGCCGCCCTTGGCAGTAATTTGTTGGCAAGTTTCTGTCGCATCTTTCTGATTCACATCCAGAATACGGACCGTCAAGCCATTCGCCGCGAATCTCAGGGCGATGGCTCGTCCAATGCCGCTACCGCCACCGGTTATGACGGCGACTTTGCTGTCAAGTCGGAAACTCTTCGTCTGGGTGTCTTGATTTGTCAGAGAGAGACGCCTCTTTTCCATGGGATGAAGTCTTCTTGCCCTTTTAGTTCAGCCTTGGTGCGGACGTCGCCGTTTGCGACTCTAATCACATAGTCCAAAATGGCTTCGCCCGTTTGCTCGATCGTTTTTTCTCCCGAGATAACGCCACCTGTGTCGATATCAATGATGTCTGACATGCGCTCAGCCAACTCTGAATTGGTCGAGAGCTTCACGACTGGCGTGATGGGATTTCCTGTCGGTGTGCCCAGGCCCGTCGTAAACAAAACCACGCTGGCTCCCGCGCCCACTTGTGCCGTGACGCACTCCACATCGTTGCCTGGAGTACACTGCAGATTCAAGCCCGGCTCGGTCGAGTATTCGGGATAATCAAGTACTGCAGTCACCGGAGAGGTGCCGCCTTTCTTCGCAGCTCCGGCGGACTTCATGGCGTCGGTAATCAATCCATCGCGGATGTTCCCAGGAGACGGGTTCATTTCAAAACCGGACCCAACTGATTTTGCACGGGCTTGATAGTCCCGCATCAGCTCCACAAATCGGTCAGAAATCTCGCTTCGCGCGCTGCGATTGATGAGTTCCTGTTCCACGCCGCATAACTCGGGGAATTCAGAGAGTATCGTCCGGCCACCTAGTGCAATGAGGAGATCGGCTGTGTGTCCGATGGCGGGATTGGCCGAGAGTCCGGAGAATCCATCCGATCCTCCGCATTTCAGACCCACACATAGGTGAGAAATTGCCGCCGGTGTGCGCTCGGCCTGGTTGGCTTCCACCAGACCTAGAAATGTCCGCTGAATTGCTTCTGAGAGCATGGCGAATTCCGTACCGCTTTGTTGCTGCTCCAGTATGAAGAGCGGCTTGTCGAAATTCGGCGCGCGCTTGCGTAGTTGTTGGCGAAGAATCCCGATCTGCGCATGCTGACAGCCTAGGCTTAGGACCGTAACCCCGGCCACATTGGGATGATTAATGTAGCCCGCGATGAGCCCACAGAGGTTGTTGGAATCCTCTCGGGTTCCGCCGCAGCCACCTTGATGTACCAGAAACTTGATACCGTCGATGTTTTTGAAAACTCGCGCCCGTCGAGGATCGCCGCCGTTTGCTGGCAAGACTCCGGCCTTCAGCTCTTCTGTTCGACCTTCTCGATAGAGTGTCGCCAACTCAGACACTTGGTGTCGGTACACCTGAGGGGGCGCAAAGCCCAGCTCCTCTTCGAACGCCTGCTTCAGAACAATGATATTTCTGTTTTCACAAAACACGAGCGGGACCACAAGCCAGTAGTTCCGAGTACCTACTTGGCCGTCCGACCTGCGGTATCCCAGGAAGGTCTGCTGCTTCCATCGTGAAACGTCAGGAGGTGCCCAACGGTATCCTTGTGACTGCTGGTGAAAGCTAGCGGCCTGATGCTGAATGTTGCTCGTGGTGAGCCTCTCGCCCTGCCGCACCGGCTTCGCGGCCCTGCCGACGATGACACCGTACATGATCACATCCGCACCGATTGCCAGATCTTCTGTCGCGAACTTATGTTTGGCGGGTATGTCAGAGACGAGCGTGTAGTTATTGCCAGAGAACGCAATCTGCTCTCTTTGATTCAGGTCCGTCAATGCAATTAGCACGTTATCACTTGGGTCGAGTTTTAAAATCCTATTTCTCATTGCGAGCGCACCCTCGTCGTGAAGCGTGAGCGGCGTCACCTTCGCGTTTGCCTTTGCCATTGGCAACCGTATGCTGCGAATCGCCGGGTAGTTGCTTTTGTCGCGTTCCTAACTTCCAAAACTGCTGCGCGTTTTCACCTAGCGCAGCCTCTTGCACCTCGGTCGCGTGCTGGCTGAGGTAACTCTCAACCAAATCGATGGCGCGCGTATATGAGGCTGCTAACGTGCAAACGGGCCAATCGGAACCGATCATCAGCCGGCGGGGTCCGAAGGTTTCGAAGGCCACATCCATATATGGAGCAATGTGCTCGGGCTTCCAGTTCCGCCAGTCGGCTTCCGTCACCAATCCTGACAATTTGCAGAAGACGTTCGGAATCGTCCCCAGCTCCCGCATTCCGCGCTCCCAAGGGCGGAGGCTTCCACTCTTGATCGGCGGTTTGGCAAGATGATCCAAAACGAAGCGTTGGCGAGGGAAGCGTCTCACGAACTCCGCCGCGACAGGAAGATGCTTGGGATAGATGAGCAGGTCGTAGGCGAGATCAAACTCTTCAAGCAAAGAAATGCCCCGGAGGAATTCCGGTTGCAGCAGGAATCGATCGTTTGGTTCACTCTGCACGATGTGGCGAATCCCAACCAGCTTGGGGTTTCCTGCAAAGGCTTCCAATTGCGAACGGACGTTGGAGGACCGCAGATCGACCCATCCGACCACACCCAAAATGAACGAAGCGTCTGTGGCCAGTTCGAGGAGCCATCGAGTCTCTTCCAGCGTCTGCCGCGCCTGAACGGCTACAGATCCCTGAAATCCTTTACTCTCTAATTCGATCTTTAGATCGTTCGGAAGGAAATCACGACGCAGGGATGCCATCGAATCGTCAATCCAAGCGTATTCGCTTTGGTCATAAACCCAGAAGTGCTGATGTGCGTCAATGCGCATTCTTCGCTATCCTATAGGCCTTGCAGCGGAGGTTCCTGCGCAGCTGTCAACTGGACGACACTTCATCTCCCATCAATCCCCCCGTACAATTCAGCACAAGGGTCCTTTGTTTTCGAATTACCTTCGCAGTTCGAAACCGCGAAACCGGGCTCTGCTTCGCAATTGTCGGCAAAGGCGTCGGTCAATTGGACGTTCGCCGACTCTGCGGCCCGGCCGTCGAACGATCAAGATACCGGACCCGTAATCTTCAGCACGTAGGCATACCGTCCAGGAAGAGTTGAGGGCAACTTCACTGTGATGTCGTCGCCCTGTTGAGACCAAACGAGTGACCCTGACTCGCCAAGCAAATTGATCTGTGAACCCGCCTTCGGGGAAAGAGACTTGAGCGTGACGGTAGTTGTCTTTGGCTGGCTGAGGAGTGTTGCGTAAACGGTGGAGCCCTTCTCGGTGAACCGCACGGAAATGCCGTCGGCGGTCTCGCCGACCGCGCGTTTCCACGGATGCGTGCCATAGATCGCCTCGCCATTCCTCTGAAGCCACGCACCAAGCACCCGCAAGCGGTCCATTTGAACGTCAGGGATGGTGCCGTCGGCTTCCGGTCCCACGTCGAGCAGAAGATTTCCGTTCTTACTCACGATATCCACCAACAGATGAATAAGATCGACTGACGCGATCGTCTCAGCTTCACCCTCGGCACGGTTATAGCCGAAGGACCGTCCAAGCCCACGGCACTCTTCCCACTTAGTGAGACTGATCTTATCCAAGGTTTGGTATTCCGGAGATGTGAAATCAGAATGTTTGACGCCAAAGCGGTCATCGATGACGCCATCTGGGACCGCGTTGTAATATTCCGCCATAATTTCGAGGGGATGACCGGACTTAGGATAGTCGATGTCGTTCCAAAGCACCGCGGGATGGTAGCGCTGGATGAGTTCCCGCACGTGAGCGTCGGCATATTTGCCGTAAGCTTCGCTTTGCGGCTTCACCGCTTCATAATCAGCGGGAATACGGATAGGACCAGGTACAAATGTCCAATCGTAGCCGCCTGAGTAGTAGAGGCCCATACGCAAACCCTGGTCGCGGACAGCGGTAGCCAACTCGCCGACGATATCGCGCGAAGCGTGCTGCCTGTCAGTCGGAAGCTTAGGATTTGGCGTCGAACTGGGCCAGAGTGTAAATCCATCATGATGCTTCGTGGTGAGCACGACATATTTCGCGCCAGCGTCGTGGAATATTTTAGCCCAGGTGTCCGGCTTCCACTTTTGAATCTCGCGGTCGAAGACCGGAGCGAAGTTGTAGTAATCGTAGTCAGCGCCATAATGCTCGCGATGGTAGGCCTGCGTCGGCGCTCCGTCGAGCCGCATGCTGTTCAAATACCATTCTGCATAGGGGTTGTGTGTGATGTAGTCCGGCGAGGTGAAGTCATGTTCAGGATGAATGAGCGGCGCCCAACCAGGAACGGAATAAAGACCCCAGTGAATGAATATCCCGAGTTTTGCGTCGCCATACCATTGAGGAAGCGGATGCTTGTTGAGCGATTCGAGACTTGCTTCGTAGTGCGAAGGCGACTGCGCCTGTAGACAGGGGGAAACGAGAAAACACAACAGCAGAATGATAGCGGTCCTGCTCGATCTGCAAACCTGAAAAGCAAACATTCTGTATCTCCTCACTGAACAAATTCACAGCCGGAACTAAAAACCGGGCGGCCCTTTACCGCTGGCTCCCGTGAGATCGAGTTTCGCGCGGGTTTTGTATCATGCGGATTGCCTGCTCAATGTCAGCGTCGTTGGGCGCGAGCTTTTGTGCCTCAAGCAACTCCGCAAGCCCGTTCTTCAAGTCCCCGGAACGGCAGTAAATTAATCCGAGATCCTTGCGCAGGAGCGGCAAAGCGCTGCAGTCTCCGCAGAGTTGGAGCCCTTCCTTCAATTGTGCAATTGCTTGCGGCCAGTCGCGCGCGGCAGCAGAAGCCAGGGCGAAATTGCCCAGCGTTTGAGCGCGATCTGTGATGTGCTGGTTTCGCTGCAATGTCTCAAAGCGCGCTTGTAGACGTTTAGCTTCTTCCGGATCGGATTTCGTCAGGAGTCGCGATAGATTGTAGAGAGCTTCGGCGTGGTCCGGATTGATTTCAATCACTCTGCGCCATCGCGCGATCGCCCCAACACTGTCACCTCTTTTCAACAAGCCCTGTCCGAGCAGGTACAGGGCGTCGGGATGGTTTGGTTCGAGCGCCACTGCCTTCTCAAGCAGCCTTATGGATTCCTCTGTATTTCCCGCCTGCTTTTCGATCAGACCCAGCAGATACCGGGAGTCAACGGAGTGGGGATCGAAATCGGCGGCCGCCTGGAGTTCAGGCTTCGCTTCTTCGTTGCGCCTTAGGTCGACCAGCACTCTGCCTTTATTGTAGTGAGGCGCGTAAGCGTCTGGTGCAAGGCGCACAGCTTCGGAGAATTCCGCGAGGGCACCCAAAAGATCGAACTGGTCCGCCAAGGCAATGCCGAGGTTTAGGTGTGCATCAGCGGATTTGGTGTCCAGGTCGACGACCTTACGAAAATACGGCACAGCCTCGCTTTGCCGGCCCATACGGGTCAGAACCATCGCGCGCGCTGTGAGGGCGGTCTTATTGTCAGGCTCGATTCGCACTGCGTTTTGTAGCGCCTGTTCGGCTTCCGAGAAGCGTGATTCGCTCGCTAGAATCAGGCCGAGATTCACGAACGCTTGTCCATATTGAGGATTGTTTTCTGCTGCCTGACGGAACAGCTGCTTGGCTGCTTGGCTCTTGCCTTGCTGGCCGTAAAGCACACCCAGATTGTTCTGGGCTTCCGCATATTGCGGATCCAGAGAAATCGCTGCCTTGAGATGCTTTTCGGCGTCCGCGATCTGGCCTGTCTGCAGACTGAGAAAACCCAGTTGATTGTGAGGCGCAGCGAAATTGTCGTCCAGACCGACTGCTCTTAGCAGGGCATCTCGTTCGCCGCGATAATCGCCCAGCCGATCCAGAGCCAAGGCGAGGTCATATTGCGTGCGAGCGTTTTTGGGATCCTCCGCAATGGCTTCCAGGTACGATTCAACCGCACGCCGGGCGTCACCTGCTTGTAGGTATTGATTGGCTTGGTCTGCTTTCGTTCTCGCAACGGTCTCCTGTCTGCTCTCCTGTTTTTTTTGCTCGAAGAGTTTCAGCTCTTCACGTGCCTTGTCTCGCTCGCCCATCGAGCGCAATACGGCTGCCAGTTGGAATCGTGCTTCGCTTGAATCAGGATTAATTTGCAAGGCCTTTTCTAGATTCTCGAGCGCCGCTGCCAACTTCCCCAGTTTGGCGAGCACAAACCCAAGGTTATATCGAACGTCATAATGTTTCGGATCCAATTGGACGGCTTGTTCAAGCATGATTTCCGCATCGGCATAGTTTCCCAACCCACGGTCTACTGCACCCATGAGATACAGTGCTTCGAATTCATGCGGCTTCCGCTGTGCATATTCTTGGATTAACGGCAGCGCGGTACTGAATTCCGAGAGAATCACCAGAACCTTTATGAGAGATGCGCGAGCGATATCGTCAGTTGAGTCGAGCCTCAGCGCTTCCTGAAATTCCTCGGCAGCTTCCCGGTACCGGTTCTGCTGGGTATACACGATTGCCAGGTTCAAATGGGCGTGCTCGGACGATGGATTTGCCTTTACCATCTGCGATAGCGTTTGCACGGCCCCGGCTTGGTCTCCGCTTTTTGAATAGGCGATGGCTAGATTCAATTGCAGCGCCTCGTCTGCGGGTGCATTCTTCAGGCGGGAGATTGCCGCGGTGTAGCGTTTTTGATCGATAAGCGCTTTTGTTAGTCCATCGAGCGCCGGAACCGATTTTGGATCTAACTTGAGAGCTGTCTGGAATTCGGCGATCGCCGCATCGATCCGACCCAGCTCGCCGAGTGCCATTCCTAGGGTCGTATGAGTTAGCGGCGTCGCGGGCCGTAGACGGGCCGCAACACGGAGTTCACGAACCGCGCGCTCGGCATTGCCGCTTTCCAGTAGTGCGAGTGCCAAGTTGTAACGCGCCTCCCACGAGTTAGGCTCAAGACGAAGCGCCAATTCAAATGCGGTAAAGGCGCAAGGGAATTGCCTCCGTTGTCCGAAATATGCTCCGAGTGCGTCGTAAGCGCCCGCCGAAGGGTGCGAGGCGATAATTTGCTCCAGTTCTGCTGGCCCTCTGCACGCTGGAGGCTCTTGCGCGGCCAACGCCAAACTAGAACCGCACAGAGTCGCCAACCAAACACGAAACATCTTCAAAGCCAAGCATCGCGCGATTTTCGTTGCGAGCATGATCGGTCCAGGATACGGCGTCCGGGCGGTCCGGTTGCGAATCAAGTCTGATCCTCAGCTGCGAGATCTGGCTCGTCGGGGATCTACCGGAATGCTTCCTCTGCCAGGGCCGAAGTTTCATCCACCCGCGACAATCCACCACGCTCATCCGAGCAGCCGTTCTCGGATAGTTTCATCGTAGCCATTTTCGCAGGTCAGTCCAACAGAGTTTTGAGCGCTTGTCAAGGGCTGTGTGGGGAAATTACTCTCCCCATACCGTATTTGAGCGCTCAATCATGGCGACGTTAGTGCGCAAGCCTAGTGTATGATGAAGTCCGAAAGAGACGCAGCGGCGTGCAACCCCGTTACCACCGCAGACAAATGATCCATCGCATCGTTTTTTTTTGCGCGGCGGCGCTTATCAGCTTGGGAACTTGCAGCTTGACCTATCCCCAAGGCATGGCGACCGGCGGTGTCGCTGCTCCTAGGAGACCCTTGCCTGCTGGATTGAAACCACCTGTCGTACGGTATGAGGACATTGCCGCACAGAGTGGGTTAACCGGCAGTAATGTTTCTGGGGCTGAGCGCGAGAAGCAGTACATTATTGAAACCACTGGGACGGGAGTGGCCATCTTCGACTACGACAATGATGGTCTCCCTGACATTTTCTTGGTCAACGGTGGCCGCCTACAGGAAGGTGGGTCTCCGCCCACCCATTTTCTCTACCACAACCTAGGGGGCCTGAAGTTCGAAGATGTGACGGAAAAGGCGGGCCTGACACATACCGGGTGGGGTCAGGGTGTCTGTGCCGGCGATGTCGACAACCATGGATATATAGACCTGTTCGTGACGCAGTGGGGGCGAAACGTCCTGTACCGCAATCAGGGTGACGGCACGTTTCGTGACGAAACCGAGGCGCGCGGACTCCTCACGGCAAAGCCGCGCTGGAGCACGGGCTGCGCATTCATCGACTTTGATCGGGACGGTTTTCTCGATCTGGTTGTCGTTCACTATGTCGACTTGGACCTCGCCCGTACGCCGCGGCCCGGAGATAAATCGCAGTGTCAATGGAAAGGAGTACCAGTGTTATGCGGTCCGCGCGGTTTGCCGGGCGAGACCGTTTCCCTCTACAAGAACGACGGGCACGGCCACTTCACCGATGTTTCGGACCAGGTGCACATCACAGGGCCAAAAACTTCTTACGGATTCACACCATTAACGGGAGATTTCGACAATGATGGATGGCCTGATATCTACGTGGCCTGCGATTCCACGCCGAGCCTTTACTTTCACAATCTCGCGGGCAAGAAATTCGAGGAGATCGGCGTTCAGTCGGGTATCGCTTACAATGAAGACGGAAGGGAACAGGCGGGCATGGGAGTAACTGCAGCTGAGTTATCTGGAAGCGGGCTTCTGGATATCTTCAAGACTAACTTCGCGGATGACACGCACACTCTCTACCAAAACGTCGGCGGAAACCGGTTTACGGATGCGACGATTCCTTCCGGTCTCGCGGTTAACACCAAGTACCTGGGGTGGGGAACCGCATTTCTGGACATTGATAATGATGGATGGAAGGACCTGATTGTCGCCAACGGACACGTGTATTCCGAAGTGGACAACGCTCGTACCGGCGAAAACTTCAAACAAAGCCGCCTCCTTTACTGGAACCGGCGAGACGGACAGTTCTTTGACCTCTCCTCGCTCGGCGGACCAGGCATTTCCGCCGAGCACTCCTCGCGAGGCCTGGCCATCGGTGATCTGGACAATGACGGCGACATAGAAATTGTCGTGGTCAACATGAATGAACCGCCGTCACTCCTGAAGAATTTTGGCCCCCACACAGGAAGTTCGCTGTTGGTGCGGGCGCTGACCGCGTCTGGCCGCGACGCCATTGGAGCTCGTGTCACGCTAACTGCGGACGGAAGAAAGCAGACCGATGAGGTCCGCAGCGGCGGCTCATACATATCTCAGAGCGATTTCCGGCTGCACTTCGGTCTTGGCAAAGCGGCCTCGGCCGAACTGTCGGTGCGGTGGCCCGATGGAAAGAGCGAAATTGTTCCCGGAGTTGCCGCTGGTCAAGTCGTGACGATCCAGCAGGGCAAAGGCATCATTCGCAAGCAGCCCTTCACCTCAGTAAGACACTAGTTCTAGGGCTCCCCTTTTGGTACCGTTTTGATCGACCCTAGTGTCCTGTCGCCTTTATCGATTACCGAGTGCCAGCAACACCGTAGCGCTAGTCAAACATATAAGTCCCAGGCCCAAAAGCAAAGTTTCGAAGCGCGGAGCATTCTTCCATTCGCCCGTGCAAATCCCCGACAGCGTCGCCGTCATAATCATGAAGATTTGAAACAAACCCCAACCAATCGACGTTCCCAGAGGACCGAGATAGCTCGCACTCATACCGTATAGCGCGAACGCTCCCATCCACAGCACGCCCATTAGACAGGACCAAAACAAGTCCTGGCTAACGGAGCGAAACGAGGACCATGTTCGATTCCTTGAGAGCAGATACAGACTGTAGGCAATGTTCGGAACAAAGCCTCCTGCCAATCCGATTGGCCAGACCGCATAGGCGGCGCGCACTGCCGGATTTCCGAGCCGAACGGCTTCCCCCGCAATATCCTGACCAAAAGCAAAAGAGTAATTCAACATAGGTGCCATGAAGCCGCAGAGTACTGCCAGCGCGATCGCCCCCGGATAACCCTGATGTAATAGCGTCCGAGTCGTTTGGGGCGCCGTTCGCTCTCTGATTTGGCCACCCCATGCGGTCAAGAAAATTCCTGCCACCATGTCCGCCACACCGATCAGGATATAGCCCATGGCATGTTCTTTCCCTGCTGTACGCTGATCGAGGAACAGGGGAACCAATGTTCCTAGAACCGCGCCTAACCCAACGATGATGGCGTAAGCAAGGCCAAGTCCGAGGCGCTCGACGGAAATACCGAAAAGAATTTGCGCAATTCCCCAGCCGGCTCCCAGCAGCATGGGCGTGGCAAGCTGCCGAATGGACAAAGCGTGGCAGGTCTCAAGGAGATTACCAACCAATGCAATCGCGAGCGTCCAGGGAAGGACGACTAGCGAGACCAGACTGAAAATCACCCATACGTTTTCCCATTTCCAGGACCGCGTGAATTTCATAGGAAGCATGCAGTTGCCGGACATCAGCCCAGCGACCACGGTGAGTGCAATCCCTGGCAATAGATATTGCGGCACTCAGATGCTCCTGCCTGCGGTCAATTTTAGGTCGCACGATGCACCGGGCTCCTGAGGCGTCTCGTAACACCCCTCGTTCACCCTTGCCGGTAATACAAAATGACTGTGCAGATGGGGAATGTGCTCCAGAAATAAAGCTTCGTGCCCTAATGCAATATGGTTGAACAGTACAAGATGCTGATGGAGTTGGCCCATATCTCCAACATGAGGCGGCACCGGGAGGTCAAACCTTCTGGCAAGAAGGCTTACCGTAAGAAACTCGCTCACGCCGGCTAATCTCGTACAGTCTGCCTGGACGTAATGCAGAGCGCCGGCTTGCAAGAAATTCTTAAACAAAACGCGGTTCGGAATGTGTTCGCCAGCAGCGATCTTCACTGGGGCAATCTCGCTTGCCAGCACCACATGGGCGCGAATGTCGTCGGGATGCGTCGGTTCCTCGATCCAAAGTGGTCGGTACACGGCTAGCTCCTGGCACATGCGAATTGCCACCGGCAGATTCCAGCGCTGGTTGGCATCGAACATCAGGGTGCCGGAGTCGCCGATATGTGCACGCAGCATCGCGGCACGGCGCAAATCTCGATCGGCATCAGGCGATCCTACTTTGAGCTTGAAAGCTTTAAAGCCCTGGTCAATCGCGCGAGCCGTCAATTCGCACACCTGATCATCGTCGTAGGCCATCCATCCCACGGACGTGTCGTAGCCCGGATAACCACGTTGCAGAATTGGCTCACGGTTGGGGCGGCTTGAAAGTTTGTCGCGCAGCAGTTCGAGAGCGTCCTGCTCACTGAGAACCTCCTCTAGATAGCTTAGATCCAGAAGGCGAACAACTTCTTCGGGAGTGAGATCAAGCAGCAATTTCCACAATGGCACGCCACGACTCTTGGCCCAAAGATCGAAACAAGCGT
>Ga0066651_10000291_pt1 | contig 14797 bp, 14 predicted proteins | sample GraSoiAngelo_100_FD_71410 | JGI IMG/M metagenome (GOLD analysis project Ga0066651, IMG submission 71410) | Grasslands soil microbial communities from the Angelo Coastal Reserve, California, USA - 14_0903_02_20cm | ecosystem: Environmental > Terrestrial > Soil > Grasslands | place: USA...
GATGCGGCGCAGGGAACCCCGCAGAATGCTTGACAACGCACGGCGAGTACGGTAACAACGGCTCACGGACGGGGTGGATTATTTGACGCGACTCCGGCCAGAACAGCGACCCAAAGGGCCCTTTTGTGCATGGCCCGGGATTCTCCCAGGGGAGGATGGTATGGATTTCGAGAAGGACAATTTCGAAGACGACAACGAGCTGTCTCGGCTGGAAGACGACGAAGAGCTGGCGGGCGAAACGGAAGAAATCGTCGAGACCGAGGAAGAGGATTTGGTGATTGTCGGCGAAGAGCCCGAGGAAGAAGCGCCAGCCCCAAGAGCAGCACCCAAGCCAGTGGCCAAAAAGCCGGCCAAGAAAGCGGCCAAAAAGAAAGCCTCGCCAAAGAAAAAGGCGAGAAAATCGAAGCCGAAGAAGGCCGCCAAGAAAAAGGCGAAGAAACCCAGCAGAAAGAAAAGGCGGTAAGCCCTTTTCGCAAGGCGGCGATGTGCTTGGGAAGAAGCCGGGACTCTCGTTCCGGCTTTTCTTTTTGGGAATCGCATCTCCCGGAGTGGGAGTAGTCCTCCTCTGCTTGTGTTCCCACATTGAATTGTCCCGTTTTCAATTCAGGAATTGAGCGTCCCCAGCAGAGCGAAGTGCTTGCCGGAAGCAGCAAGTACTATTAGCATAACAAGGCATGTTGCGGGCTTTAGAACAGATACGGCGGATGCGGGGCGGTGCGCAGTCTCCTCTGATGCGCTGCGACGGCGGCGGCTATTATGTGGTGAAGTTTCAAAATAATCCGCAGCATACGCGCGTCCTGGTCAACGAACTGCTGGGAACCAGGCTGGCGGCGCGACTGGGGCTGCCCACGACGCCGGTGGCTATTATTTCCGTCAGCGAAGACCTGATTCGGCTCACTCCGGACCTGTGCATGGAGATGCCTCGGGCACGCATCCCGTGCCGGGCGGGCTTGCAGTTTGGATCCCGCTATCCTGGGGATCCGCATCGTTTGACGTTGCTTGATTTTTTGCCGGACAAACAGTTGATGGAGGTCGAGAACCTGCATCAGTTTCCGGGCATGCTAGTTTTCGACAAATGGACGTGCAACACGAATGGCCGGCAAACTCTTTTTTCAGGGAACAGCAGGACGGAGCCGAAGCCGAGTCGCGATATCGCGCGGTGATGATCGACCAGGGTTTTTGCTTCAATGCCGGGGAGTGGAATTTTCCCGACGCGCCGTTGCGAGGGCTATACGCCCGCAACCGCGTCTATGAGGGTGTCGCGGGGCGCGAGTCGTTCGGCCCCTGGATCGAGCGGCTCGAAAAACGCATCACGGAACGAGTCTTTGACGATTTGATTGGCGAGATTCCTCCAGAGTGGTATGACGATGACCTGGACGCCGTCAGGCGATTGGCCAAACAGCTCTATAGGCGCCGCACGTTGGTACCGGAGTTGCTGTTGGCGGCCAGAAATACGACGCGGCACCCGTTTCCGAACTGGATGTGACCTATGACTGAGGTGATTTCTGCTGTCGTCGATGACAGCAAGTTTGTCTATCATATTCTGCGATATACGTCGGATCTGGTCCGCGATGAGTGGGTCAACATTGGAGTTCAGCTGTTTGATCCCTTGACCGGAGCACTGCGCCTCCGGCTCGTTGAGGAGCAGGACGAATACGCACGGATTCGGCGGCTCCAACCGAGCGCCGATGAAGATGTCCTTCGTGGCTTCCGCGACCATCTCGAAGACCGGCTTACCACCTTTCTGCGAAATCGGCAGGGTGAGCAGGGCCGGACGTTGGCCGGTGGAGAGGAACTCCAGAGACTCATCGAGAATTGGAACAACACCCTCTCCAACGGGCTGCAATTGGCGCCGCAAAAAGGAGTCTACGCGGATGACCTGGACGTCGAACTAGAACGGCTCTACACCGAGCACGTTGCTCCACCTCGCAAGGTCAATCGTGTCGGCGCTCCGGGCAGCCGCGCGACGATTCGCAACTATTGTTCGCAAGTCTGGAAGGCGGCCGGGCTCTGGGATCGCATCCAAAAGTCGGTGCGCGTGACGGAGTTTACCTTTCCAGGCGACCCCATGCGGGTCGACTATTGTTACCGGCGAAACGGCACGCGAGGCTATGTGCAAACGCTGAGCGTTTCTCGCGCTCCCGCGGATTGCAAGCTTTACGCGTACACCGCAGCTCGTATTGCCGCTCGGGCGCCTTTTGCCTCAGAGTTCGCAGCGGTGACCGACGTTCCGCTGCTGCGCGAGAATGAGCGGCATCGCTTCGTGCACGACACCCTGCGTGACGCTGGGATCGAACCAATTGGGGCGGACCACTTCGCGACCTGGGTTCCGAAGCTGAAGCCGACGCTCCAGTGATTCGCTTCGGGGCGCGGAACCGGAACATGCCCGAACTTCCGGCGAGTCCTATTCGCAAACACCGAGAACCACGAGCGTGGCGTCATCCTGCCAGCGGCCCCCGCTGAACTCGGCCACCACGGCCAGGATTTTCGCCTGCAATTCATCGGCGGATAATTTGCGGTGATCTTCGAGCAAGCGCAACAGGCGGACTTCTCCAAACTCCTCGCCAGAGGGATCGCAAGCCTCCGTGACGCCGTCGGTGAACAAAATCACGCGATCTCCCGGGGACAGCTGCGCTGAACCCAGTTCATAGTTCGCGGTGCCGAAAACGCCCAGCACAGCGCCGCCTTCCCGCAATCGTTCGTGCGAACCGTCGGCGCGCACCACGAACGGCGCATTGTGACCGGCATTCACGTACGCCAGCCGCCGAGACGGGCCGTCCAAGTGCGTGTAAAAGAAGGTGATGAAGCGGTCGCTGTCCGTGTTGCGGTGGACAATAGAATTCAACCGGCCACAGAGCAGATTTGGCGGCAGGGAAAGAGAAGAAAGACCGCGCACGGCCGCCTGCAAATTGGACATCAGCAGCGCGGCGGGCATGCCTTTTCCAGCCACATCGGCGATGCAGATTCCCAGCGTTTTTTCGTCCAGTGGAAGAATGTCAAAATAATCGCCACCGACCAGCCGGGCGGATTGCCACGCACTGGCGATTTCATATCCCGGCATTTGCGGAATCTCGCGCGGAAGAAGTTTTTCCTGGATGGCTTTGGCCTCGGCGATTTCCCGTTCCTGTTCCTGCAGATGAAGCAGGGCCACTTCCCGGGCCCGGACTTCTTCCTCGGCGCGGCGGCGCGATTCGCGGCGCTCGCGTCCCAGGCCGATTTGCTTGCTGAGGATTTCCAGAAGGCGCGTGTTGGTCCAGGGCTTCTCCACAAAGTCGCTTACGCCAAATTGCATCGCTTCCACCGCCAGGCCCACGGTGGCCCAGCCGGTCATGGCCACGACCGGCGGAGCGTCCTCGATTTCCTTAAGACGGCTGAGGACGTCCAGACCTTCGCGGCCGGACGTGGTGTCGCGCGCATAGTTCAGATCGATGAGCAGAATATCGAACTCCTGCCGGCCTACCGCCGCTAGCAAGTCCGCCGGAGAATTCACCGTTTCGATGCTGTAGCCGTGCCCTTTGAGCAGCAGGCGCAGCGCGTCCAGCACGTCCTGCTGGTCGTCAGCAATCAGAATTCGCGGCTGCATGGGTTCGCGTCCCGGTGAAACCTTTAGCGTTGCGGCTGTCATTTCTGGAAATCCCTGAGTCCCTCTCTACCTGAGCGTGCGTCGCTCTCCCGCATAACTGAGGCAGCCAGGTTGCCACCGGCTCGACCGAATAAAGGCTTTCCAGTGAATGGCTTGTGAAAATGAAAAAGACAGGAAGAGCGCCGTCGCTGGCCACTAGCGGGAACTCTCTTCCCAATTTCGGACATACACAGGGAACCCTCAGCGCGGAGCCTTTTTCGACTTTGCGTCGCCCCCGAGTCTCGTCAGGTGTTTTTACAGTACCGGCTCGTTCCAGTTTTCCAGCGTCTCCTTGACCTTGTGCAGGAACTGATGGGCGATGGCGCCGTCCACCACGCGGTGGTCGTAACTTAGCGTGACGTAGCACATCGAGCGGATGGCAATCGAGTCGTTGATGACCACCGGGCGCTTCTCAATGGCGCCTAATCCGAGAATGCCCACGTTGGGCTGGCTAATTACCGGCAGGCCGAACAGGCCCCCAAAGACGCCCGGGTTGGTGATGGAAAAAGTGCTTTCCTGGACTTCCTCAGGCTTCAGCTTTTTCGAGCGCGCACGCTCCGCGAGGTCGTTCATGTTGCGCTGGATGCCGAGAATGTTTTTCTCGTCGGCGTTTTTCACCACCGGAACAAGCAGGCCCCAGTCAAGCGCCACGGCAATACCGACGTTGATCTCCTTGTGCAGGATTACGTTGGTTCCGTCGAGCGAAGCGTTCAGCGTGGGATAGGCGCGCAACCCGGCGACGGCGGCCTTTACGAAAAAAGGCATGAAGGTAAGCTTGGTTTCGTAACGCTTCTCGAATTCGTCCTTGGACTTGGCGCGCAACGCGGCCACCTTGGTCATGTCGATTTCATCGACGGAGTATACGTGGGCGGAAATGCGCTTGGACGCCACCATGTGCTCGGCGATGCGCTGGCGCATTGTGCTCATGGGATGTATTTCGTAATTGCCGAAGTACATCTTTTCGCGCGGCACGGCGTTTTCCAGCACGACATGGACTTGCGCTCCGGACGCTCCCGGCGGCGGAGGCGCGGGACGTGAAATCGCTGTAGGAGCTGGACCGGAGTAAGCGAGAGGTGCAGCAGCCGGCGCGCCACCAGCGGCAATGACGGCTTCGATGTCCTGCTTGCTGATGCGCCCGCCCGCGCCCGTGCCTTCGATGGTGGAGAGGTTGATGCCGTGCTCCTTGGCCATGCGCCGCACCAGCGGAGAACTGTGAATCCGTTCGCCGCCGGAACTTGAGGAAACAGAAGCGGCCGCAGCCGGCGCGGCAACTGGAGCAGAAGCCGCAGGCCGCGATATTGCCGGTGCCGGAGCCGCGGCGGCAGGAGCCTTTACAGGAGCAGGCGCTGGTGCGGCCGTTTTTGACGGAGCAGGCGCTGACGAAGCGGCCGCAGAGCCCGCCGCGTCGATAACGCCGACAACCGTTTGAATCGGCACAGTCTGCCCTTCGCTGACCTTGATTTCCTTGAGCACGCCCGCGGACGGCGAGGGAATTTCCGCGTCCACTTTGTCCGTGGAGATCTCAAACAACGGTTCGTCGCGCTCCACCTTGTCGCCGGGCTTCTTCAGCCACTTGGTGATAGTGCCTTCGAAAATACTCTCGCCCATCTGGGGCATTACGATGTCAACGGCCATAATCGCTCTCCTCTTCTCTCTAAAATCCTAGTACCGCGCCAGCTCCTTCGCGGCAGCAAAGACCTTTTTCGCGTTCGGCAGAAAATGCTCCTCCAGCGTCGGCGCATACGGCACCGGCGTGTCCAGCGAGGCCACGCGCACGAGCGGCCCGTCGAGATGATGAAAGGTTTTCTCGAACAGGATGGCTGCGATTTCGCCCGCGATTCCGCCTGTCTTCGTGTCTTCGTGCACGACCAGGCATTTGTTAGTCTTTTTCACCGAATTCAAAATTGTCTCTTCATCGAGCGGCAGCAGCGTCCGCAAATCGATCACTTCCGCCTCGATGCCTTCCTTCGCCAGGGCTTCGGCCGCTTCGAGCGAAGTATGCATCATCGCCGCATACGAAATAATGGTCAGGTGCTGCCCTTCGCGGCGCACCACGGCTTTGCCGATGGGCACGGTGTAATCTCCGGCGGGAACTTCTCCTTTGATGCGGCGGTAGAGAAATTTGTGCTCGAAGAAGAGCACCGGATTATTGTCCCGCACCGCGGCCTTCAGCAAACCCTTCGCATCGTAAGGCGTCGAGGGATAAATCACCTTCAGCCCCGGCGTATGCACAAAATACATCTCTGGATTCGCTGAGTGGAACGGTCCTCCGTGCACGCCGCCTCCGGACGGCCCGCGAATCACCAACGGCGCAGGCGCATTCCAAAGGTAATGTCCCTTGGCTACGAAATTCGTAATCTGATTGAACGCACACACGATGAAGTCGATGAATTGCATTTCGCAGATGGGGCGCAAGCCGCAATAGCTCATACCACAGGCCGCGCCAATGATGGCGCTTTCGCTGATGGGCGTATCAATCACGCGCTCCCAGCCAAACCGCTCCAGCAGCCCTTCGCTGGTTTTGAACGCGCCGCCGTACACACCGACATCTTCCCCCATCAAAATGACCGCCGGGTCGCGCTCCATTTCCTCAAACATCGCTTGCTTGATGGCTTCGAGAAAAGTGACTTGCGCTCCGTTGGACGCGATGCCGTTCGGTCCGGCGCCGTTTGGTTTGGCCATGGCTATCTCCGCGCCTTTCTCGAAGCGCTGGCCGCAGCGGTCTTCGCGTTCTTTTTTGGCGCTGCCTTCGTTGCCATTTTCGTCGCAGGCTTTCCACCGTTCGTGGATTTTGCGTCATTCCCAACTCTATGCTGCGAGGCATGCGTATCACCGAAATGAATCGGTGCGTTTGCGCCGTCCGATGCTTTGCCCGATCCAAATCCAGGAACCGTCCAGACCGCCTTGACACTTGATCTCGGCGGCGTCACCTCCATGATTGGGCGCTCCCACTTCGGGCGGATCTTGTGACAGTCGTCGCCGGTGCAGTAGACGCCCGTCTCCGCCAATTCCGGCGGAGGCATCGGCGAATTCTCCGCAGAGTCCCGTTCCTCGGCGAGCAGGGTGTCGATCTTGTCCTCGATCTGTTTCCTGCTCTTGGCATCGAGGAGTTTTTCGCTCGACAAAAACTTCTCGTACAGGACGATGGGATCGCGCGCTTCCCAATACGCACGCATCTCCTTCGGAACATACTCGGCCGGGTCGTGTTGCGCGTGACCCATGCGCCGGAAGCTCTTCGCCTCAATCAGGATCGGTCCTTCTCCAGCACGCGCACGCTCCACCGCCTCTTTCGCCGTCGAGTAGACCGCCACGACGTCATTTCCATCCACGATGTAACTATCGATACCATAGGCTTTCGCGCGGTCCGCGAAATTCTCCAGCGGCACCTGCTTGCGCACTGGCGTCGAATACGCCCACAAATTATTCTCCAGAATCAAAACAAAGGGCGCCTTCTGAACCGCTGCAAAATTCAGTCCCTCGTGAAACACGCCGGTCGAGCTGCCGCCGTCGCCGATCCAGGTCATGGTCACGATTTTCTGCCCAAGGTAACGCCCCGCCATGGCCACGCCGGTCATCACCGGAATCAAATCGCCCAGCATGGAAATCGGAGAGACGATGTGCAGATCGTCCAAATCCCCGAAGTGGCTGGTGCCATCCTTGCCCTTCGTCGGCGAATCGTATTTCGCCATGTGCTGCATGAAAATGTCGCGCGGCCGCACACCCTTGATCAGCAGCGCCCCGATGTTACGAATCATGGGCGCCAGCCAGTCCTTTTTCTCCAGCGCGTACGCGGTACCCACGGAAATCGCTTCCTGGCCCAGGCTGGAGTAAAGCCCCCCGACAATTTTGTTTTGCCGGAACAGCTTCACCATCATGTCTTCGACGGCGCGGTTCAGCCGCATGTAGTAGTACAGGTCCAGGTACTGCTGCCGCGTCAATTCCTTCTTCATCCCCTGCTCCGGTGGGACAGGCATTTTTGCCTGTCCTCCCTTGTCTGCCGACGTCTTCAAAGGGACAGACAGGAATGTCTGTCCCACTTCCTAAGCCGGAACCTCCAGTTGAGGCTCCACTTGCTCCAGCTTTTCTAGAATAGCTTTCACAGATGCTTCCTTCATCTCCAGGCCAAGCAATTCTCCCAAATGCTTCGCAATCCGCGGCGAGACTTCCTTTTCTTCAACGCTGCGCCCCAGCAATTTCTCCAGCGACGTGGCTTTGCACTCGGCGATCCCGCACGGCACGATCAAATCGAAATTCCGCAAGTCCGTGGACACGTTATAAGCAAATCCGTGCGACGTAACCCAGCGGCTGATGTGCACGCCAATCGCCGCTAGCTTTTCTTCGGTATTCCCTGCGCGCACCCAGATTCCAGTCTTGCCGGCTACGCGCTCGGCCGTAATCCCGAACTCCGAAGTCGCCCTGATCATGGCCTCTTCTAAAGTTCGCACGTACCAAACCACGTCGCGACGGATGGCACCCAGGTTCAGAATCGGATACCCGACAATCTGCCCTGGCCCGTGATAAGTAATGTCTCCGCCGCGGCTAGTCTCGTAATATTCCACGCCTTTCTGCCGCAGCACATGCTTGGAAACTAGGAGGTGTTCGCGCTTTCCGTTTCGTCCCTGCGTGATGACGTGCGGATGCTCGCAGAGCAGGAGGACATCCTCGATCGCCTCGGCCTTGCGTGCCGCAACGACGCGCTTCTGCAACGCATAGGCTTCCGCGTAGCCGACAAGTCCCAAGTCGACAATCTGGCAGGTTCTCACGCGTCACCAGTCACTACACATTAATCTGCAGCCCTCGCACCGACGCAAACGCATCGCCCATCGCTTCCCACACTGTGGGATGCGCGTGCACCATGTTCATCATGTCGTCGATGGTGCCCTCGAGGTTCAGCACCGTCGCGGCTTCCGCGAGAAGCTCCGTCGCCAGCGGCCCGATGATGTGAATCCCCAGCACTTCGCCGTACGACTCGTCGGAAACCACTTTGACGAATCCGCCGTGGCTCCCCAGAATCGTGGCTTTGCTGTTGCCCACAAACGGGAATTTCCCGGTCTTCACATCGTAGCCCGCGTCGCGTGCCTGTTTTTCCGTCAGTCCAATCGACCCGATTTGCGGCTCGCAATACGTCGCGTTCGGAATCCGTGTCTTCACGATCTGGTGCGTAGGCTTTCCCGCGATATGCGTAACAGCGACAATTCCTTCCATCATCGCCGCATGCGCGAGTTGCGGAAGCCCGGCGACGATGTCTCCGATGGCGTATAGCCCCTTCTCGGCGGTCTCCATGTTGTCGCCCACGTGAACGAATCCGCGCTCCAGCTTGGCCTTCGATTTCTCCAGCCCGCACCCATCCGTCATGGCCTTGCGGCCCACGGCGAGGAGAAGTTTCTCCGCTTGTAGTGTTTGTGCCTTTCCATCCTTATCCTTGAACGCTACGATCACGCCCTTGGCATCCTTCTTTACTGATTCCACGGCGCAACTGGTGAAAACCTGGATGCCTTTTTTCTGGAAGGCTTTGGTCAGCTCCGCGGAAATTTCTTCGTCCTCGACGGGCACGATGCGCGGCAGTGCTTCCAAGATAGTCACCTGCGCCCCGAAGGAATTGTAGATGGACGCAAATTCCACGCCCACAGCGCCCGCGCCAACCACAATCAGGGTCTTCGGAATTTCCGGAAGCTGCAGAATCGAGCGGTTGGTTAGAATCGTTTTGTGGTCAGGTTCAATGCCCGGAAGCGATTTCGCTTCTGAGCCGCTCACCATCAGGATGTTGGCCGCCTCAATCTCGCTTTTCTTGCCGTGTTTTTCCGCGCTCACACGACCGGGGCCTTCATACCTTCCCCACCCCTGCACCCACTCGACTTTGTTCTTCTTGAAGAGAAACTCGATGCCCTTGGAATGCTTCTTGACGATTTTGTCTTTTCGCGCGAGGACGTTGGCCCAATTGATTTTCAACCCGCTGACTTCGAAGCCCAGCTCCGCGCCATTCTTGAATTGATCGTAAACTTCGGCATGATGCAGCAGCACCTTGGTGGGAATACAGCCAACATGCAGGCAAGTCCCGCCGAGATACGGATCCTTTTCCACAACGACTGTCTTCAGACCAAGTTCGCCTGCACGGATCGCCGCCACATAGCCGCCCGGACCACTCCCGATAATCGCCACATCGTACTTTGCCACTCGTAGTCTCCCTTCCGCAGGGGCCAGAACCGGCGAGGCGCGTGCTTCCTCACCGCAGTCACACTCGAAAAAAGCTCGAGGGGAGTCAGGCCGATAAGACGGGTCGCCGGACCTTCGTTTGCGAACGTCATCCCAAACGGAGAAAAAGCCGCCCGCGCTTACGGCGCAGACGGCTGCGTCCCGGCAAACATTGAATTTTAGCAGCCGCCCGTCCCCCTCGCAACCTCGCCTGGGTTGGCTCTGCCAGCGCCTTGCCTGGAGCGCTACCGGCTTGAAGGAGCCCTGTTTGAGGCGAAGCTGCGGCGAATTTACACGCTCTTTGCCGCCGAAGCGGCCTTTGCTTTGCCCCGGTACTAGTTATATAGTTCAACTCGCATGAAATTCCACTTGCTTTTCTGTTTACTTACACTTACCGTAGCTCCCCGCATATGGCAGGCCCAATTTGCGATTGCCTTTGCGGACATTACGATCGTTCTTGCGAAGGGAGGAAACAGGGCCATGGTCATGAAATCCGGAGAGTGCTGGCATTGTATCAATCCAGAATGTGGTTGCGTGGTTGTAGTGGAAGCTAATGGGGAAATCGAGGGACAAAATCCGCGATGCGCCTGCGGCAGTGCGATGAAGAAGGATTATTCCGCGCCCGTCTTTCGCTACCTTGATTTCCTAAAATTCCCGGACCCTGAACTCACAAGCCAGGATTCTGATAAGGACTAACCCGTGACCGCAAGGGCCGTCCATCACGCTGCGGTCGTACGTCCGCCCAAGCCTCTCGCCGCTCGCGCTGGGCCCGCGCGCACATTTGGTAGCCTTGCCGGATTCGTCGTCCTAACCTTTCTTTGCTTGGGGCTGTACATTCTCGAAGATGCCATCGCGAATCCTCTCAACGAGGGGGCTGGGGCAGTAATCGGCACCGCGTTTGTTATCGCCCTCGCGGCCACGCTGCTCTTTTACCTCATCAAACCAAGAAACAGACTTCGAATGGCGAGCCGCGATTGCGCCCTTGGCTCCGAAGCTCCCCGCGTGCGGCGTAGCGCCGATCTACCCGCCGCGGCTACGCGCCGGAACAATTCAGAGATACCCTGGCGTATCAACGCTTCTACGTCGACCATTCCCGCATCCGGCCGTAAATTTGACCGGCCCTTCACGCGCGCGGAATAGCGGGAAAATAGCGCTCTTCCAAGATGATGCGGTGGTGAATCTGGTGGCCTGCGGTGATAAAAGCCAGCGCTCTCACCGTCACTTCCTTTTCATTCGCTTTGCCGCGCCGCGGCCAGGCATCTTGCTTGAACGAACGAAACAGGCTGATGCTCGCGCTGCGCACGGTGCCAAACTCTTCAGCCAGGTCCGCGAGTGTCCGTTCGCTAAACCCTCCGCTTCTTACGTAGTCATCCTGCTCAAAGCCCGGAAGCGGCGTCTGATCGGCGCGCGCAAACCGCAACGCCCGGTAGGCAAAAATGCGCTCGGTGTCCGTGATGTGTCCGAGAACTTCCTTCACCGTCCATTTTCCGGGCGCATACCGGAAACTTCCGTCCCGCTCGCTTCGGCCCGCGAACAATTGCAGCATCTGCAATCGCTGCGATTCCAGAACGCTCAATACATCGGACCCCGGGACCTTGGAGATGTAATTTGCATAGTATTCCGCGTATTCGGTCGCTTCGGGTCTCTTCATAATGGATGTTCTCTCCTGGAGACGCGATTATACGCTTGGGGAAGCTTTCGCGCACAATGGGCCGGAGGGACACCGCAATGGAGTTTGTTCACAGCGAAACTGTGCTTTTGGTTTTGCGCCCCTTAATGCAAGATAACGCCTGCCTATGAGCACATCCAATCGCAAGATTATGCGCGTAGCTTTTCAGGGCGAGCCCGGCGCATTCAGCGAAGCCGCCGCCATCCAGCTTCTCGGGAATGCGATCACGACCGTGCCTCGGGCAACATTTGAAGCGGCCTTCACGGCTATCGCCGAAGGCGCAGCTGACGCGCTCCTCGCACCTGTGGAGAATTCCTTGGCAGGCTCGGTCGTGCGCGTGTTCGATCTCCTGAAGGAAAGCCGGCTTGCGATTGTCGCGGAGACAATTCTGCCGATTGAAATGCAGCTCATCGCGGTTCCCGGCGCGTCGCTCGCGGATATTCAGTCGGTCGCTTCTCACCCCATGGCTCTGGCGCAGTGCGAGCGTTTTTTCGCCGCTCATCCTCAATGGAAGCGTGTTCCCGCCGAAGACACCGCCGGCAGCGTGCGCGAAGCGCTTTCTCGCGCGGACAAATCCTGCGCCGCCATCGCTGGACGGCGCGCCGCCGAACATTATCACGGCGTGATTCTTGCCGAGAGCATCCAGGACAATGCCGAGAATTTCACCCGCTTCGTGCTCCTGCTTCCGGAAAGCGAAGCTGCAGCATGGATTTCTCCCGATGCGCGCAAGGTTTCTGTGGCCATGCGTCTCGCGCACCGCCCCGGTGCGCTCCTCGCTTCACTCGAGCCGTTTGCCAGGCACGGCGTCAATTTGCTCAAGATTGAAAGCCGTCCGATTCATGGCCGCCCCTGGGAATACCAATTTTTCACTGACGTCGAAGCAGGCGATGTTGCCCGGCTCGAACAGGCGCTGAATGAAGTGCGCGCCGCCACCAGCGAACTTCGCGTCCTCGGCCGTTACGTTGCCGCATCTCAATAATCACTGGGGCCGAAAACTTTCCCTGAGTTGGACCAAAAGGAAAAAGGCCAGTGTCTTCGCCAGCCTTTTACTTACCTCATTATTTACTTATCTAGTTACTTCATTCTTCAGCAGTAGCTGCACTCCGGATCCCCCATTCCTCCGGTCATGCCGTCCTTCATCCGCCGCAGACGCCGTCCCAGCCGCTCGGCGAGTTGCTGCCGCGCGCGCCACAACCGCGCCTTCAGCGTGTTTTCCGTGACCCCCAGCTTTTTGGCAGCTTCACCCGTCGAAAATCCCTGCACTTCGCGCAGGACAAACGCCGTTCGCAGCAGCGGAGAAAGCTCGTCCAGGTTTTCGCTGATCATCTCGCGAATCTCCGTGCTCGCAAAAACCTGCTCGGGATTCGGCCCGTCGTCCGCGAAGCGCTCCGAAGCAGGCAGCTCTTCCTCGCGGGGCGTTTCGTCCAGAGAAATCGCCGGACGCGCCTTCGCGCTCCGCCGCCGCATAAGCGCCGCGTTGATCACGATCCGCGTTAGCCATGTTGAAAACTGCGACCGCCCCTCAAAGCGATTCAGATTGCGATATGCCGAGAGCAGTCCGTCCTGAAGGGCATCTTCTGCGTCTTCCGTGTTTCCCAGCACTCGCAGAGCCGTCTGAAACAACGGCCGGTGGTAACGCCGGAACAGCGCTTCCACCGCCTGCTCGTCGCCTCTCTGCCCTGCGCGGATCAACTTCTCTTCGTTGAGTTGTATTCCCACTGCCGCTTGAGTTGCCATCGTTCCCCCCAATTGAATCAAAACTCTTGCGCGACCTCTGGGCGCAGACGCCTTCCTTAGTGGACCGGTACACCACCTGCCGGCGCTTTCGGTTTTCGCATCATCACCAAAACGGGAATCACCGCGAAAAACACCACGCCGAGCATCTTGAAATTGTCGATAAACGACAGCATCACCGCTTGCCGCTGGATCGTGCCGTAAATCATGCCGTGCGCTTGCGCGCCGGCGTGCGCCGCGGTCGATCCGGCTCCGATGAGTCTTACTTGCATCCCGTTCAGCATGTTGTGATACGCCGCGCTGAAATCGTTGACGTGCTCCATCAGCCGCGATTGATGAAACTGCGTGCGGCGGTCCAGCATTGTCGTCACGGTCGCGATTCCCACGCTCGCCCCGATGTTCCGCGCCAGGTTGATGATGCCTGTGCCCATGTTGGTCTTTTCTTTCGGCACATATGCGAACGCCGCCACGTTGATGGGAATGAACAAGAACGCCAGGCCGAAGCTTTGCAGCATGCGCGCACGCACCGCATGTCCGTAGTCCAATCCCAAATCCCAGCCCGCCATCACAAACAGCGCCGACGCCGACACGATGCACCCGAACGTGATCAGAACCCGCGTGTCTACCTTTGACACCAGGATTCCCACTACCGGCATCATGCACATGATCACCGCTCCGCCCGGAGACAAAGCCATTCCCGCCAGTTGCGCCGTGTACCCAAGCAGCTGTTGCAGAAATTGCGGGATCAGCACCGTGCTCGCATACAACACGAAGCCGAGGAAAAACATCGCTGTCGTCGCAATCGCGAAGTTGCGGTCCTTCAACATCCGCAGGTCCACCACCGGCTCCTTCTCGCGCAACTCCCAGAGGATCCCCGCGATCAGCCCGATCAGCATCATCACGAAAAACACCCGAATGAAATTCGACGACAGCCAATCCTCGCGCTGCCCCTTGTCCAGAATGATCTGCATGCTCCCCAGGCCCAGGCTGATCAGCCCGATCCCGATGTAGTCGATCCGGAATCCTGCCTTCACATTTGCCTTCTTCATATACGGCGGATCGCTGACCAAAAAGCTCGTCAACAGCAGTGAGAGGATTCCCACTGGCACGTTGATGTAAAAAATCCACCGCCAGGAGAAATTGTCGGTAATCCAGCCGCCCAGCCACGGCCCAATCGTCGGTGCCACAACCACCGCAAGCCCGTACACCGCGAACGCCATCCCACGCTTCTCCAGCGGAAACGTGTCGTTCAAGATCGCCTGCTCGCTCGGCTGCAAACCGCCGCCGCCCACGCCTTGCAAAATCCGGAAAATCACCAGCACGCCCAGGCTCGGCGCCAGCCCGCACAAAAACGAACTCACCGTAAAAATGGCCACGCAGGTCATGTAGAAGCGCTTCCGTCCAATCAGCCCGGAAAACCATCCCGATAGCGGCAGCACAATCGCGTTCGAAACCAGATACGAGGTCAGCACCCACGTCGATTCGTCCGACCCTGCCGAGAGATTCCCGGCGATGTGCGGCAGGGCCACGTTCGCAATCGATGTGTCCAGCACCTCCATGAACGTCGCCAGCGTTACCGT
>Ga0066651_10000293_pt1 | contig 14758 bp, 10 predicted proteins | sample GraSoiAngelo_100_FD_71410 | JGI IMG/M metagenome (GOLD analysis project Ga0066651, IMG submission 71410) | Grasslands soil microbial communities from the Angelo Coastal Reserve, California, USA - 14_0903_02_20cm | ecosystem: Environmental > Terrestrial > Soil > Grasslands | place: USA...
ATTCCGGACCATGTTCGATGGAGCTGACGAATTGAAAGATTCGCTGCGCCGATACAACGAGCGCCAAGACCCTTTCTTTAAAATCGCTGATGATCCTCGCGTCACCCCGCTCGGCCGCTTTCTTCGGAAGTACAGCCTCGACGAACTGCCCCAATTCTGGAATGTGTTGAAAGGGGATATGAGCCTGGTTGGTCCGCGCCCCCATCCCGTAGACGATTACGCGCGATACCGTCCCGATGATCACAAACGACTGGAAGTAAAACCAGGCATAACAGGGCTCTGGCAGGTCATCGCGCGCTCGAATCCTTCTTTTGAAACGTGCATAAGGCTGGATCTTGAATACATGAAGCATTGGAGCTTGTTACTCGATTTCAAGATTTTGATGCGCACGGTTCCCGCAGTACTGACGGGAGAGGGATCGTAATGCGAAGTCTGCGGAGTTTGATTTCTTGGAGAGGTCCACGGAAGCGCAAAATTCTCTTGCCTAGCCTGGATGGGAATCGCATGAGTAGGAATGGAGCACTGGCACTAGGAGCCGACCACCTGGCTGGTCCAGTTGGGACCGCTGACGGCCTCGCTGTCGCTCCCGTGTTGATCCGCAGGCAGACTCGGCTTGGCATCATCAACATCTGGCTAATCTTCATGGTGACCTTGGGAGCCGTAATTGCCGTTGCGGACGGGCTGACACGCGCTCCCAATCCAGAGTGGGAGCTACCGTCGCAGGGACCCTTGGAATATGAGCCCTACTATGCCGCTTTTCTGCTGGCGGCCGTGACGCTTCCACTGATGTTAGCCTATGCTAAAAGGGCACGCGCTTCGATTACCGAGGGATTATTCCTGTGGTTTGCATTTTGCACCGCAGCGTACATGAAGGATTTTTCCTATCTTCGCTGGCCGGGCGCTCCCCTTTTCGTCACCGATGTTATCCTCGTCGTTCTGCTCCTTTCCATCTACCTTCTATCGCGACCGCACCACTCTCGCAGCCCACTAGAGTTGAATATCTTCCTCTTGCTTTTCGTGGCTGCCGGCCTGCTGTCAGCAGCGAGAGGTTTCTGGGAACATCGCGATACAATTTTGGTGCTACGAGATTCGGCGCTGATCGCCTACGCACTCTTTTTGCTGGTCGGGTACCATCTGTTTCGGAGCTGGCTTTCCATTAAGCGAGTGGCTGTCTGGTTTTTACTCGGCACATCGTTGAGCGCCCTCAATGGGCTTGCCTGGTTTGTTGTTGCACCCGAACAAAGGCGCTTCATCGCGCCCGGAATTTATATTTTGATCTCGCTCGTTGCTACTGTGCTAGCAACGGTGAACGGACGACTTCGGCCTCGGGCTGGGTGGGTCTTTGTTGGCCTTCTCTGTTTCGGATTGATGCTCGCAAACGCCCGCAGTCTTTTCGTGACTTTGGGCATCATGCTCTTAATCGGCTTGTTGTACGGACGAACGGCGGACGGGCAGGGCAGGCTCGGGCGCACGCCCGCAACACTCCTCATGCCTACCATCCTGATCATCTTGGCTTCGTCCTTGTTTCTTCACACACAGAGCGGTCGCGATTTTACGCAGCGCTCCACCGAAGAACTGGATTCGGGAGTCCTCCATTCTGGCGAGGACCCAAATTGGCAATTTCGAGTTGCAGCCTGGAAAGAAGCTTGGAGGCGCTTTGAGGAATACCCTTTAGCCGGAGAGGGCTTTGGAATTCCATTTGTTTTTGGGATCTGGGATAACGACCCCAGGCCTCACAACACGTTCTTGACGGTGCTGTACAAGATGGGGCTGATTGGTTTCATTCCTCTGCTGGCCTTCCTCTGTTACTTCTTCTGGCTTGCCTCCAGGGCCGTCTATCGCAATCGGAAGAACCACCGCACTCTATTCTTACTGATCGCTGTCATGGGCCAAATGGCCTTTTGCGTTTACGGGATGGCGAATTTCGTGCTAGAAAGCCCGTTCCTGGCCTCGCTTTTCTGGGCGTCGATGGGTGTTGGTTTGCGCATGATACGGATCCTGGATGTAGAACAGTCGCTCCGATGGAACTTTTCCGTGGGGACACGACACCCATGAAACCATGAGACCAGTTGAATATTGCGCCAATGCCACCACCAAGCTGGGTCTTCTGCTGAGCTTGCTGTCTAAGGACCCAGGCGAGTTCCGGGACCGCCTGCACAATTTCTTAGAGGTGCGTTACGAACGTGTGAGATTGCGGCCGAATACGCACTCCACGATTGGATTCAATGAAGTTATCACACTTCTCAACGAATCCTTTCACTGGGACCTCGCTGGAGTACTTTCTGAAAAGGCACTGGAGCGTGTTGAGAGTTATCTCGACGGTCTTGCCTCAAGCGCATGCGTGAACGGGCCATTCGCCGCAAGCCACAATGCAGATTTAGAGTTGGCGCGGTTCTGCTATGCAGTATGCCGAGTTCTTTCGCCCAAGATTGTGTTTGAGACGGGTGTCGCATATGGGATAACCACGTCTTCTGTTCTGCAAGCCCTGGCTCAGAACAAACAGGGCAGGCTTTATAGCTTGGACCTGCCTCCGTTGGCGCCTAAGGCAGACAGTTCCACGGGGTTGTTCGTCCCTCGAAAGCTCAGAGAGATGTGGACGCTACAAAGAGGCTCAAGCCGTCGCCACCTGCCCGAATTGCTAGAGCGATTGGGCAGCATCGATCTTTTCATCCATGATAGCCTGCACACCTACGCGAATATGTATTGGGAATTTCAAGCGGTATGGCCCTACTTGCGGGCGGGCGGAGTTTTGATTGCCGACGACGTGGACGGCCACTCTGCTTTCTCGGATTTTGTCGACCTCGTAGCCCCAAGCTTTTCCGCGGTTATCCCCGAAAAGACCAAACGAGCCAAGTTTGGCGTGCTGGTTAAACGCCTATGAAAATATTAATTTGTCACAACTATTACCGCCAAAGAGGCGGCGAGGACACCGAATTCTTGGCAGAAAGTGCAATCATGCGCGAGGCAGGGCACCGCGTCTTGCAGTACACGCGCCGAAACGATGAAATTACCGAGCAGCACCTGTTTTCCAAACTGCAGCTCGGGCTGGGTACGACCTGGGCTCGCAACAGCATTGAAGATTTGCGGGGCATCCTCCGGAAGGAAAAACCGGACATCGTGCACTTCCACAACACGTTCCCCCTGATCTCGCCTGGCGCGTATTACGCATGCCAGGAAACTGACGTGCCGGTGATTCAAACGCTCCAGAACTATCGATTACTTTGTCCTGCCGGCAGTCTTTATCGCGACGGTGAAATTTGCGAGGAGTGTATGGACCGCGGCGTCTTCCGCGGAGTAATGCATGGCTGCTATCACGATTCGCATCTGGCGACAGCTGCGATTGGCCTAATGCTTGCGTTGCATCGCGGCATGAACACGTGGACCGAATTGGTGGACAGTTATGTCGTGCCGACGGAGTTCGCACGCCGGAAGCTAATTGAATCCGAGTTGCCCGCGGAGAAAATCAGGGTGAAGTCCAACCTTGTTTATCCAGACCCCGGCATGCGTGCGCGAGCAGGAGAATATGCACTCTTTGTCGGCCGCCTGGTTCCAGAGAAGGGGGTGCGGACTTTGCTCAAGTCTTTCAGAATTCTGGGAAACGCGATCCCCTTGCGAATCGTGGGCGATGGGCCCTTGCGTCATGAACTGGAAGAACAGAAGTGTCGGGAGAACCTTTCGAGTGTTCGCTTCGAAGGATGGCTAGCTCGCAAGCAGACACTTGAAATCATTAGTGGTGCACGATTCTTGATATTTCCCAGTGAATGGTTAGAGCCTTTTGGCATAAGCATCATCGAGGCTTTTGCTTGTGGTGTCCCGGTGATTGCATCGCGATTAGGCGCGCAGGCGGAGATTGTTGAGGACGGGAAGACTGGCGCGCACTTCACTGCCGGTGATCCTGATGACCTAGCGGTCAAAGTACAGTGGGCTTGGGAGCACCCCAGAGAAATGGAAGTGCAGGGCAGAGCGGCCCGGGCAGAGTATGAAGCCAAGTACACGGCACGTCGAAACTATCAACAGCTGATGGAAATATATGGTCGGACCAAGAACGCAAGAAACTGAAGGTTCAGCAAAAACACATTCGAATGTACCGATAATGCGCAATCTGGTGAAGGAACTAGCCGCGAAGTGGAAGCGCCTAACGATGCAATATGGTTTCCGTAGAGCACCGGTTCTCGCCGTCAGCCGCTTAATCTCGTGGCGAGCTAAATGTTCGTTACAGAAGATGGCAATCGTAAAGTTCCATAAGTTGGATTTGCAGTTGCTCCTCCCAGTCAAATGGGAAGGCATCGGGAGATCCATTTTTGCCTTTCGTGAGCACTACGAACCAGAATTGGCGTTCCTGCAACATGTGCTTTCCCCGGGAGCAACCTTCGTCGATGTGGGGGCCAACCTGGGGATTTATACATTGATGGCAGGCAGAATCGTGGGTCATTTGGGCCGGGTGATTGCTTTTGAACCGTCAGCTCAGTCGTTCCCACTCTTGCGGCAAAACATCGAATTGAATCATTTGACTAATGTGCATGCTTTTCCTGTGGCGCTCTCGGAAAAAACGGGGGAAACCCTGCTTTACCATGCGCCGTGTCCGAGTGGCAATTCTCTTGGGAAAGACCCATCTTTCAATGGAAACTGTGAAGTGGTTGTGACGGAATCGTTGGACAACATTGTTCATGAAGTCTCCGTCGAACGCGTGGATGTCATCAAAATGGATGTGCAGGGAGCTGAAGAGCTCGTGCTGCGCGGAGCGCAGAACGTTGCCGCATCTATGAAACCGGTAATCATTTTTGAATTTTATCCCGAGGGTGCTGTACTCCTCGGGCTCTCGCCATATGGTGCATGGGAACTGCTTGAGGGATTGGGTTACGAATTTTTTGCTGTTTGTTCAGCCGGAACGATTTCCAGAATGAAGTCTCCACCTGCGGACATCAAGTATGCCAACGTGGTGGCGATTCATAAAAAACTAAACTGAAGATGCTCTTCGTATGAAAAGTCCCATCAAGAATCTAGTGAAGAAATGGCACTGGCTCAGAACGCAAGCGGGCTTTCAGACGGCGCCCGTGCTCACCATCTTCCGCTTCATTTCCTGGGTGACTCGGTGCGCTCTCCGGAAAGGAGCGATAGTAAAGCTGGGAAGGTGGAATCTAAGCATGTTCCTGCCCGCTAGGTGGAAGGGCATCGAAAAACTTATTTTCGTTTTTCGCGAGAATTATGAATCTGAGTTGTCCTATCTGGAAAGCGCCCTTTCACGGGGAAAAACCTTTGTCGATGTGGGCGCCAACTTGGGCATATACGCGCTGGTGGCAAGCAGGATCGTGGGACAATCGGGTCGCGTGATTGCTTTTGAACCATCGGTTCAGTCATTTCCGAGATTGAAACAAAACATTGCATTGAATGGTATCACCAACGTGATGGCTTTGCCCGCAGCTGTGTCGGACAAGACAGGTAGGGCCTGGCTGTATCACGGGCCGGACGCTAGTCAAAACTCGTTGGGTAGAAATCCTTTCCTGGAACAGAAGGCGGAAGAAATTGTGACGGAGTCGCTGGACAATGCACTCCGTCAGGCTTTGGTAGAACATGTCGATGTGATGAAGATGGACGTGGAGGGGGCCGAGGAGTTGGTCTTATGCGGGGCAAATAGAGTTGTTACTTCATTGCGGCCCACAATTATTTTTGAAATCAATCCCCAGGCTTCCATGCGTCTCGGTCTGTCGCCACGTGGTGCGTGGGATCTGCTCGATAGTCTGGGCTACGACTTTTTCGTTTCTGGGCCAGACGGCTCGCTTAGCAAGGCGACATCGCCGCCGATGAATCGCAACGTTGTAGCAGTGCCGGGCAACTCCTCAACAACTACGATATTTGGCACGCGCGCACACCGTGAACATTCCCGAAACGTTGTCGTGAAACCGCACACAAGAATGCCCACCGAAAACGACTCCGAGTATTTTTCACCGGAACTTGGCGGATCTGCACCCTACGGGTTGCGTGCTGTAAAAAGGAGGATTGAGAATATCGGAGGGCTGCTACAAAAGAGCGGATTCGCAACCGTCGAGCACCTGAGATATGCGACGGGAAGAACCGCAGCCATCCGGTTTTTGAACGAGCGTCTTCGACTCTTAGAAAGCTTCAAGATCACAGCGCGTCGCGATTCTGGAGAAATGTAACGTGCGACGCACCGGTCTCTGGTCAAGGAGTGAACTGTGGAGGTCCTGGGCAGTTTCAGAAATCAAATCCTGCGCTGGTTAAAGCCCATCCACCGCAAACTGCGCCGAGAAAAGGTGGACCTGTTCTTGCGTCTAGTGGGAGATGCATCCGCGAGGGACACGCTACTGGACGTAGGTGGTGGGGCGGGAATTGATGGGGAATTCCTCGGCCTGTATTCCGGTTTTTCGCGGGTCGTTGCCGTCAACTTAGACACACGACACTTTCAAATCCCGACGAGCATTTGTGTTAAGACGGTTCAGGCAGATGGACGTAATCTGCCCTTCAAGTCAAAATCGTTTGACTGGGTTTTCTCCAATGCGGTCATCGAACATGTGGGCGGCTGGGCAAGACAAAGAGAATTTGCCAACGAGATCCGCCGCGTCGCGACAAAAGGTTACTTCGTGGCCACGCCCAACAAACATTTCCCGATAGAACCCCACACTCTGCTGCCTTTTTATCAGTTTTTGACGCCGAACGTGCAGCGCCACATCGTGCGCCTATCGCCTGGCTACATGCGAGAACCACTGGAGATTAACTTGCTCTCGCTCCCTGATCTCTGTTGTTTGTTTCCGGAAGCCCGCATTCTGAAGATGGGACTTCGTGTGTTTCCAAACAACCTGGCCGCCATGTACAGAGTGAATGAAGAGTGGCCGACCGAATCGTACCAACGGCAAACAGCCCGGGGAGCAAATGGCCTTCTCGGTGGAGAGGCGTGATGCTAGTCAGGCGCGGGCATTTTGAAAACACCTCGGGAGTAAACGCGATCAAGCTTGGAGGTCCCGCTTCCTATGGCTCGTACGCTGTTAGTAAGCGCATGGAGAAAATAGATCAGACTTTGGATCTTAGGGGCATGCGGGTCCTCGATCTCGGATGCGGCAATGGCTGCTACACACAGGAACTGGCGCAGCGAGCGGAGTCCGTTTGCGGGATTGATCTTCATATGCCGCATTTGCAGGCGTTCCGTGAAGCCATTCCGCGCGTGCAAGGGAGCGCAGAACATCTGCCCTTTGCCAGGGAGAGTTTTGATGCGGTCACCATGATCGAAGTCCTAGAACACACGCACTGCGACACGAAAGTGCTGGCAGAATGTTTTCGTGTATTGAAACCGGGAGGGCTGCTGGTCCTTTTTGTTCCGAACAAGTTCTATCCGTTTGAAAGCCATCCCTGCCGGCTGGGAACTTTTTCGCTTGGCCGGAATGTCCCCCTGGTTTCATGGCTGCCCGAGTCACTTCGCCGGCGCATATGTTACGCACGAATCTATACGCGCCGCGGACTCTTTGCTATGGCCCGGAAAAGCGGATTTCAAATTCAAAAGTCCGGATTCATTTTTCCTCCGCTCGATTCATTTCCGCTGCCCTTTAAGGACACTTACCGGCGGATCGCTGCGCGTCTCGAGGATTCTCCGCTTGGCAATTTTGGGGTTTCCATTTACGCAGTTTTGGCAAAACCAGCGCACCTTGCCCAAACTGTGCTGAGGGAGCCGAACGGCGGGCGATTCGAAAGTGAGACGTTCGATGTACTGGGAGTTCGAGCGCACGCCGTGCAGATCGGGCAAGTCGTCGAGCGGATGAAAGGATGGATTCGTGAGCGCGACGGATGCCACTCCATAGCGGCCACCAGCATGCATGGCATCGTCGAAGCGCAGCATGATCCTTCCTTCAAGGAAATTCTGAACTCGACCGACCTGGTGGTGCCCGACGGCATGCCGCTAGTGTGGCTGGGTCGGCACCAGGGACACCTTCTGCGCAGGCGCGTCTACGGACCAGATTTGCTCTTGGCATTTTGTGAAGAGAGCGTCAAGAAGGGCTACCGACATTTTTTCTACGGAGGAGAGCCCGGTGTTGCCGAGCGCCTGGGGGCTTCGCTCAAGGCTCGGTTCCCTGAGCTGAACGTAGTTGGGACGTGCTCTCCTCCCTTTCGCCAACTGAGTGCGAAGGAAGATGAAGAAATGATAGGGATGATCGGCCGCGCTGCGCCCGATGTGCTTTGGGTAGGATTAGGAGCGCCAAAGCAGGAGCGCTGGATGCACGAGCACAAGGGGCGATTACGGGTCCCCGTTCTGGTAGGTGTGGGAGCGGCATTTGACATGCTTTCCGGAAGGCGGAAGCAGGCCCCTCGTCCGATTCGTGAACACGGCCTCGAGTGGTTCTTTCGGCTCCTGCAGGAGCCCCGCCGCCTATGGCGACGCTACTTGGTATATGGCTCGCAGTTCATCGCTTACCTGCTAGTCGAGAGCTTGCGGCTGAAGAATTTCCAGGCAAGCGGCAGCCGCATGCCAAAGCGGACACCGGGCCGCCAAGCGCGTGCCTAACCCTTCCCTCGCGGAGACGTTCGGCTCATTCAATCTCAGGTCTTCACCTGCATTCCAATTCAAGGGTACACCTTATCGACTAGCGCTTCTTTGTTTCGTAGTCTCGATTTGTCGAGTCTGCGTCTCGAAGTGGGAGTCAGAGCAATTCAAGTGGAAAAACCTGGGTCCAAAGGGCTGGTTCTCGGCGTCTTGGCAATCACTGTAAGACTATTGTGTTTCCCGGACGATCCTCTGTCGGCCAAGTCCAACAATTCTATCCAAGACGAGCAAGAAGTTCTCTCCACGCCACAATCAGCAACTCAGAATCAGAATACACCTCGGCCAAACTTGGAAACTGCCGAGGATTGGAATCGCCGCCTGAAAGAACTACTGGATTCCAATCCATCGGCACCGGCCGTAAGCGCCGGGGAATACCGCATCGGTCCTGAAGACGTACTCAACATCAATATTTTCGAAGCCCAGGAACTGAATCGCGAAGTCCGCGTTTCAGCAGGCGGCGACATTTCGCTGCCCTTGCTCGGGTCGGTTCGGGCGGCGGGATTGACCCCGAGGGAATTGGAATTTGTGCTCCAGGAACTCCTTCACCGCACTTATATGAAGGATCCTCACGTGAGCGTGTTTGTACACGAGATGCAAAGCCATCCTGTCTCGGTGATGGGGGCGGTGAGACGGCCCGGGGTTTTCCAGATCCGTGGAAGCAAGACGCTGCTTGAGGTTCTCTCCCTCGCAGAAGGCCTGGCCGACGATGCCGGAGAAACGGTCATCATTCTGCGAGGTGCGGCTCTGACCGCAGAGCCGCACCTCGCTACAGATTATCCCGCGGGGTCGGATCATCCTTCTTCCAGCGCACAAAACGCTGCCGAAGGGACGGCAGTTTCGTCGGCCCTCAACAGCAATCGATTCGCATCCGAAGATGCCGTGCAGGTGAACTTGAAGGATTTACTCGAGTCGGCAGATTCTCACGGCAATCCCTTGGTTCATCCTGGGGACATCGTCAAGGTCACTCGCGCCGGGGTCGTTTACGTGATTGGCGAGGTTCGAAAACCCGGCGGATTCGCCCTGAAATCGAATGAGAAGATTTCCGTTCTGCAGGCGCTGGCCTTGAGCGAGGGCCTCACTCGTACCGCTGCGAAGTCCGGAGCGCGAATCATCCGCACCGATCAGCAGAGTGGTGAGCGGAAGGAGACGCCGATTGACTTGGGAAAGATCCTGGCGGGGAAAGCTCCAGACCCGGTGCTCGAGGCGAAAGACATAATTTTCGTGCCAAACAGCGCTGCGAAGACGACGTTGGGCCGGGGAGTGGAAGCTGCAGCGCAAACACTCACCGGGATCCTGATTTTCCATTGAAAAAAACATGGACGACAAAAATCAAGTCGAGCTATATGGCCGCGATCAGCGGCTCGAGCGGCGCGGGCCGGACGCTCTCAATACGCGGGTCATAGAGATGCCTGATTCCTACGAGATCCTTGAGTCTGCCGAGGCACTCGACCTCCGCAGCTATGGCCGCATCCTTCGCAAGCGTCTGCCGACGATCCTAATCGTCTTTTTCATCTTGTTTACCGCCATCCTTATCGCGACACTCAAGCAGAGGCCCGTCTACCGGGCTCAGGTATTGCTGGAGATTCAGAAGGAGAATCCGGACATCCCGACCATCAAGGAACTCTATGAGCTCGATGCCGTGTCCGATGCATACCTGAGAACACAATACAGCATCCTTGCCAGTGACAGCTTGGCGCGCCACGCGATTGGCCAGCTCGGCCTGGAAACTCTCCCGGAATTCAACTCCCCTAGGTGGTGGAGATTCTGGCAGGAGAGGAGAAAACCCTCCACAAGGCAAACTCTTGCAACTGGTCCGGTACCTGAAGTCCGGGATCGCGAGCTTTCGCAGCGGGTCCTTGAGCGATTCCTGGATCGGCTGACCATCGATCCCGTCAACCGCAGCCGCCTTGTGGCCGTTCGATTTGACTCTCACGATCCGGAACTTGCCGCGCGCGTCGTTAACACCCTGGCCGCGGACTATGTCGACCAGAACTTGGAAGCACGATGGCAGGCAACACAGAAGGCCGCGGAGTGGCTTTCTCAGCAGCTGGTAGGCGTGAAAGCAAAACTAGAGAAATCCGAAGATGAGCTTCAAAGCTACGCGCGGCACAATGGCCTAGTCTTCCTTGAAACAGATAAAGGCGCCAGCCAAAGCGTCGCGAACGAGAGGCTGCAACAACTGCAGGAGCAGCTCACCAAAACGCAAGCCGAGCGATATGAAAAGGAAGCGCTTTACCGGTTGGTCCAAGCGGGCGAGTCCGGGGCTTTGCCTGGAGTGTTCGAAAATAAACTGATCCAGGACCTGAGCGCACGCCTGGCGGAGCTCAAGCGCGAGCATGCCCAGCTATCGACGACGTTTAATCCGGATTATCCTCGCGTGAAGGAAATTCAGAGCCAAATTGATGAAATCGCGGCCTCGCTTCGAGAGGAGCGCCAGCGTGCGACCGACAGGATTGTCAACGATTATTCCGCCGCGGTGCGCCGCGAGAACCTGGTTCAGCAGGCATTGAACGACCAACAGAAGCAGATAAATCTGATCGCCGAAAAATCAGTCCAGTACAACATTCTGAAACGTGAGGCAGACACTAACAAACAGCTCTACGAAGGTCTGCTGCTGCAGCTGAAGGAAGCCGGGGTCTCCGCGAGCCTGAAGGCTAGCAACATCCGCCTCGTGGATTCGGCTCAGCCGCCAGCGAAACCGGTTACCCCGAGAACGCTCCTGAATCTGGCTGTGGCTATGTTTCTCGGATTAGGGCTCGGTATCTGCACCGCGCTCTTCCAGGAGCGCATGGACGACACGCTCAAAGGCGACGACGACGTCGAGCGGCTATTTGGCCTCCCTTCTCTGGCCCTGATTCCAGCTGTGCCTCCGTCAAACGGCGACCTGCAGGGTATTCATAGATTTCTCCCAAGGGATAAAGCTCTCATACTCGAAGGGAATGCCGCTGGCAAAAACTCGCGCTCTTTCTGGCACCGCATTGATCGGGATGGAACGCAGCATGCCGCCCTCGTCGAAGCGTTCCGTAGTCTCCGTACCTCAGTCTTGCTCGCGACTCCGGACCGGCCTCCAGGCTCGCTTTTGGTTACGAGCACGCAGCCTGCCGAGGGCAAAACCACCGTCGCGTGCAACCTGGCGATTTCACTGGGACAGCTTGGCCACAGAGTCTTGCTTTTGGATGCGGACCTGCGTTTTCCCTCTCTGCACAAATTGTTCGGAACCAGTGGAAGCCTGGGCTTGGTCAGCTACCTTACCGGTCAAGAGGATTGGCGCGCCGTAGTGCGTCCCTCTGGGTCGCGTGGCCTTGATCTCTTGGTCTGTGGCCCCGTGCCTCCGAATCCTTCCGAGCTTCTTTCTTCCCAGAGCATGGGAGCGCTGATCCGGTCCGCGAGCGCGGAGTACAGCTTCATAATCCTTGATTCTTCGCCTATGCTTGCCCTGGCCGATAGCCGCATCCTCGCCCCGCTCGTAAATGGGGTGCTCCTGGTGGTAAAGAGCGGGACCACGCCTCGCGAGCAACTCATGCACGCGCAGTCCGGAATCCGCAGCGTGGGTGGAAACATAATCGGCGTCGTGCTAAATAGCGTGGACATCCGCACTAACGGCTATTACAACTATGGCCAGTATGGTCCCAATGCCGACTCTTCTTCGCACGAAACTGTCGTCACGGCGAATTTCCAGATGCCGCCCCAACAAAAAGCGAGTGACTGATCCATCGCGGACCTTCTATGGTTCGATTGCTTGAAGTTGGCCTTATCGTTGCCGTGTGTGTAGCGGTTCTGGCTTTCGGGGGTACAGCGCCTTCGTTTTTTGCAGTAACGCAAGTGATCATCCTGGGGCTGGGGGTTCTCTTTGTTGTCTCCGGCCAGTTTTCGCGAGTTGCCTCCATCCACATTCCCCTCGCGAGCCCTCTCTTCCTGCTTGCCTTGGTTCTGCTGCAAGTCTGTCCGCTTCCCATCTCCCTGGCTCCCTTGCTCGGGAGATCGTGGGACGACCTGCCTGGCGGATCTCATTTCACAGTTAGCATGGCTCCGCACCAGACGATGTCGCACCTTTTTCTACTGGTCACTTATTTGACGGTTTTCTTCCTGACCTTGGTCCTTTGCCGAGACCATAAGACGAAAAAGCGGCTGGTCTTTGCTCTTGTGGCGCTCGCAGTTTTTGAAGCTCTCTATGGTCTGATTCAATATCTCACCAGCTGGCAGCAGATCTTCACCTACGTCAAAAAATACTATCTAGAAGAAGCCACCGGCACGTATATCAATCGCAATCATTTCGCTGGGTTTTTGGAAATGATCCTGCCGTTTGCCGTGGTTCTTGCTTTGCGCCGGGCAGCGCTTCTGTTTAAGAACACTTCAAGCGGAACAGCCGCACTTCGCAAAATTGCCTCCGGGACGGAGTTGCTTTCTCTGGTGTTGTGGCTCTTTCTTGCCACCCTCCTGTTCGTCGCCCTGGTCCTTTCGCGTTCGCGGATGGGGATTATTTCGATCCTGGTTTCACTCGTTGCCATTGTGGCGCTCGCTGGGACGGCGTCCATGCCGGCTCGAACAAGGGTGGCCGTCGCCACATTATTTTTTCTGGGCGTCCTCGGGCTTATCGTGTGGATTGGCATTGATCCGGTGATGAGCCGTTTTGAAACTCTCGGACAGGAATACAATTTCAGCGGTCAGAATCGCATTTCGATTTGGCGCGATACGCTCGGGCTGATTCGCCATCATCCTCTTCTCGGAACCGGATTGGGGTCCTTTTCGGTAGTTTATCCGTCCGTCCAAACCGTTTTCCTCACTCTCCTCGTTGAGCATGCGCACTGCGACTACCTGGAGGTCGCTACTGACCTCGGTTTGCCTGGCGCTATTTTGGCGTTTGGCTCGATCTTCTGGGTGCTCGCCCAAACCATCCGTCGGTACCGGAAAACGGAAGAGAGTTTCGACAAAGCCGTCTCTCTGGGTTGCATCGGGAGTATTGTGGCAATTCTCGTGCACAGTTTGGCCGACTTTAATCTCTATATCCCCGCCAATGCGTTGGTGTTCACACTAATCGTGGCGCTGGCCTGGTCTAACGCACATCCAGAGGAAATGCCCGAGAGAGTTGCTTCGAAGTGATCTTAAATCCGGTCGTTACGCGTGCCGCCGAGAACGTTGAATCAAGAAAGTAGATGTGGCGGAAGCGTGTAGAAGTCGAATGTAATCGCAGACGGAATTTCAAGCACTTACGAGGAACATGGTGGAGCATGGTGCCAATTGACAACTCGATTCGGCGTGCTTACGATTTCAGTCGCGTTTCGTTTTGGAGACTGACAGATCCCCGATCCGGATTGCGACCTCGACGAGGTAAGACACCATGCGGAAGAAAGTCTTGTATCCGTTCAAGCTGATCACCATAGGCGTAACCCTCGTAACCTCGCTAGTTGGGTTGAACGCGCAGCAGACAACCGGGGAGGTGACCTCCATCAGCAATGAAGACATTGCTGGCGTGGTCGCTAGTTCGAAGGGGCCGGAAGCGGGCGTGTGGGTAATCGCGGAAACGTCTGACCTGCCGACCAAATTCGTCAAGATCGTGGTCACCGATGATCAGGGGCGCTACGTGCTACCGCAGCTTCCCAAGGCCAACTACAAAGTATGGGTACGAGGCTACGGGCTCGTGGATTCCCAACCCTTGCAGGCCACGCCCGGCAGGATCCTCAACCTGAAGGGCGTCGCGGCGCCAAATCCGCGTGCTGCAGCGGAATTCTATCCGGCCTTGTATTGGTTTTCGCTGCTCCGCGTGCCCGATAAGAGTGAGTTCCCCGGTACCGGACCAAAAGGCAACGGTATCCCGGAGAACATGAAGAGCCAGGGCCAGTGGTTGCATTTGGTGAAGACAGATAGCTGTTGGTCATGCCATCAAATGGGTGACAAGGCGACGCGGGAGATTCCCAAGAGCCTGGGACACTTCGATTCCACGACCGCGGCATGGTCCCGCCGCCTACTGTCGGGACAAGCCGGCAACAACATGATCAACGGCCTTGCGCAGCTTGGCCCGGAGCGCGCATTGAGGACGCTCGCGGATTGGACAGATCGGATCGCGGCAGGTGAATTACCTTCGACACCGCCCAGGCCGCAAGGTGTCGAGCGAAACGTCGTCATCACCGAGTGGGACTGGGCCGACCCAAAAGCATATCTCCATGATGAGATCGCGACCGACAAGCGGAACCCAACTCTCAATGCCAACGG
>Ga0066651_10000294_pt1 | contig 14749 bp, 10 predicted proteins | sample GraSoiAngelo_100_FD_71410 | JGI IMG/M metagenome (GOLD analysis project Ga0066651, IMG submission 71410) | Grasslands soil microbial communities from the Angelo Coastal Reserve, California, USA - 14_0903_02_20cm | ecosystem: Environmental > Terrestrial > Soil > Grasslands | place: USA...
GATGCCGCCCGCCGTTCCTCCAGCGATTCCAATACCGGACGAAAAACTGCCGGTCGCGATGGGGATGCGATCGCCAATTTTCAATTTAGCCGTCTGGCCGTCCACGGAGCGCACTTCCGGGTTTTGGATAATCCTCGTGTTGGTATCGGTCAGCACTGCGTTCGCTGCCACGCTCGGCAGGGTAACCACGTAATCCGTTGAATTCAGATGGCGTAGCTGGTTCAGATTGATTCCGCTGTTGCTTGTTGTCGAGGTGCTGCTGGAGCTGCTCGTGGTGTTGTTGGGGTTGATCGCAATCGAAGCGGTCTGTCCCGGGAGAATGCCCAAGTCCCGCAAGCGATCGGTACGCGCCTCCAGCACTTCCACCTGCACCACCACTTCCGGCTTGGCCTTGTCGATGTCGCGGATCATCTTTTCCGCCAGCATCAGCTTGTCGGGTGTGTCGCGCACAATAATCGCGTTCTGCGAGTTGAGCTGCTGGATGCGCTTCAGGTCGAGCAATTGACGCAGCCCGGTCACAATCTCGGTTAAGTCCTGTGCCTGAATCGTGTTTGAAATATAAAACGTCCTGACCACTTGCTCTTCATAATCCCGGCGCTTTTGTGGCTGATCCGGAATTACGAAAATAATATTTTCCGTAACCGGCTTCACGAAAGCCTTGCTCTCGAGCTGCACGATTTCCAGCGCTTGCTCCAGCGTCACATTGACCAAATCCACGGTGATGCGCCGCGCGGGGAAGTCCGGGTCGTAAACAACTGTTAAGCCTGCCAGTTTTCCGATCGTGTCGAAAACAACTTTCGCGTCGCTGGATGCTTTGTAATTGATCGGTGCTCGCGAAAGCGGCTTGATTTCCGGCGGCATCGACGCCAAGGGTTGTTCGTTGGAATCGGACGGTAGTTCCGCCGCCGCATCGGCCGCGCGGTTTTTCTCCGCGATCATTCCGACCGTCTTGCGAAGTTCCTGATCCGCTATGGGGCTGCCTGGATCAATGGCCAGCGCCCGCTGGAACTCACCTGCTGCGCCCGGCAAATTGCCTTGATTCCGCAGTTCAACGCCGCGCTTGACGTGCCATTGGCTGGCTTCAAACCGTGCCCGGTTCAGCTTGATCTTATAGTTGGCGTTATACGGGTCTGACTTGGCGGCTTTTTGATAGAAGTTGAACGCGGCGTCGTAGTCCTGCAGTGTCTCCGCCTTCTTACCTTGAGCGAAGTCAGGCTTGCCCTTCGGGCAGCCCGCTGCCAGCAGTCCGAAACCAACACATAGTAATAGGCTTCCCCAGCGGCGCATGCTCTCTCCGAGGCCTCGACACGAAGCCCATGCAGCAGTCTAACATTCGATTTAGAGGCCCGGCAAGGATGCTTAGGTTGGCTGCCATTCATCAATAAAGGTATCGGGTGTCGAAGATGACAAGACTTCCTACTGCAGTTATGATGGCGGGTTGTGGCTAAACCCGCCAAAAAATCAGAGAAGCCCGCGAAGTCCGGCGAGCAGATCGTTGCTCAGAACCGCGCTGCCTCCTATAACTACCATATTCTTGAGAAACATGAGGCCGGTCTGGTCCTTCATGGTACCGAGGTCAAAGCTCTCCGCGAGGGGAAGGCCAACATCCGCGATGCGTACGTGGATTTCAAGCCTGGCGGCGCATGGCTTGTTAACGCACACATTGCGCAGTATTTACCTGGTGGCCCTTGGAACCACGAGCCATTGGGTTCCCGGAAGCTTCTCCTGCACAAGCGGGAAATCGACAAGCTTTCGGGCCGCACTGAGTCCAAGGGTTTGACCGTGATTCCCACGAAGATTTATTTTCGCAACGGCATCGCGAAAGTCGAAATCGCACTAGCGCAAGGCAAGAAGTCTTGGGACCGCCGCCAGGACGAACGCACCAAGGAAGCACGCAGGGAAGTCGAACAATCTATGTATCGCAATCGGAGGCGATAACGGACCATGCAGATCACGCTCGCAACCCAGCCGTTCGCAGCGCTCGAAACCGAGGCCTTGGTTTCGTATGTGTTTGAAGAGACCGACCCTGTTCAAGGCCGTATTGCTGAGCTCGACAAGGCTGCGGCAGGCCTCCTGCGTAAACTCGCCAAGAGCGGCGAGCTGACCGGCAAGACGCTCGAGTTCACCCTGATCCACGCTCCTGCGGGTCTCAAAGCCGCACGGTTGCTCCTCGTTGGGGCAGGGAAGCGCGAACAATGGAACAGCGTGGTGCTCCGCAAACTTGGTGGCGCCGGCCTTCGGTATCTGAAAGCTCGCTCTGTCAAGAACTTCGCTCTGCTCGTTCGAGAGGGCCATGCGACGGAGGAATCCGCGCAAGCCGTCGCCGAAGGCGCGCTAACCGCCAATTTCGAAACTGACAAATACAAGACCGACAGGAAAAACGACAAGAACGTCGACACCGTCCTGGTCGCCGGCTTTTCCGATGCGGAACGTGCCGCCGGAGAAAAAGGTCTCTCAAAGGGCCGCATCATCGCCGATGCGCAAAACTTCGCGCGCGATCTTATAAACGAGCCTTCTAACAAACTCACCCCTCGTATCCTGGCCGAAAAAGCGGAAGCCATGGCCAAGGAAGCCGGTCTCACCGTCCAAATCCTCGACGAGAAGAAAATCTCGGAACTGAAGATGGGCGCGCTTCTGAGCGTCGCCCAGGGAAGCGTCGAACCGCCCCGCGTCTTGATCGTCACCTATACGCCTGCGAATGCCAAGCCCGGCACGCCTGTGATCGGTCTGATCGGCAAGGCCGTCACCTTCGATACCGGCGGCATCTCTATCAAGCCCGCCGACGGCATGGAGAAAATGAAGTACGACATGGCTGGCGGCGCCACCATGCTGGGCGTTATGCGCGCTCTTGCCGCTCTGAAGCCCAGCGTCAAAGTAATTTGCGTCGTTCCTTCCACGGAAAACATGCCGGGCGGCAAGGCCCAGAAGCCCGGCGACATCCAAACCGCCATGTCTGGCAAAACGATTGAAGTCCTCAACACGGACGCCGAAGGGCGCCTCATCCTCGCCGACGGTATTCACTACGCCAAGCAGCTCGGCGCCACGCACTTGATTGACGCCGCCACGCTCACCGGCGCCATCGTCGTAGCCCTTGCCAACGTCAACGTCGGCGTCTTCGGTTCCGACCAGGCTTTTACGGACAAGTTCCTCGCCAGCTCAAAAGCCGCCGGCGAAAAAATGTGGCAGATGCCCATTGACGACGACTACCGCGATTTCATCAAGGGAACCGTCGCAGATATCCAGAACATCAGCAGCGGCAAAGGCGGCGGTGCCATCACTGGAGCTATGTTCATCAAGGAATTTACCGGCGACACACCCTGGATTCACTTGGACATTGCTGGCACTGCGTGGAATGACGACGCCAAGCCCTGGCTCGCCAAAGGCCCCACTGGCGTGGCGTTACGCACTCTCGTTCACCTCGTTTTGTCCTATTGATTTGATGGATGCGCTTTCGGGCAAATCCGCGCAACTCAGGATTGGAAAATCAGCGCGCGGCGGCGCTTCATTCGAATTACGTAAAACGAAATCAGGAAAGCCATCGTGCTGTAGGGGGCTGCGCCGAAGATCCACCCGGCGATGACGTGCGCCGGAACGTAACAGATGAGCATGATCCATTGGAACGACGCTCGATCGGAAATTATGCCGATGATGAATCCCGCCAGCGCGTAGCAAACACCAATCGCCAGCCATGCGATCGGAAGCAAAGAAAGTCCCGTGCCCTGCAATCGGTCCGTGGCCAGTGGAGCGAGTTTCAGAATCCCGTAGAGTGGCAAAAAGCTGCCCACCAAGGCCGCAAGCAGCAGCTCCTTCAGGGAAAGGCGTTTCGCGAATGGGTTGTAGTAATTCCAGATGCCGCGTGCGCGCGTCTTATCCGTGACTTCGTACGCCTCGCCGTCAGCAAGCAGCCGCAAGATTCCGCGCTCCAGTTGATACTCGCAGAAGCGCTTGTGCTCTCTCTGATGCTCTTGCAGGATGGCTTCCCGTCCGGAGGGCGGAGGAAGCACCGGGCCAAGTTCCGCGGCGCGGGCTTCATGGCGGCGCTTCAGTTCCGCCAAATTCGTTGTGTGGCGGCACTCTTGAACAATGCTGTCTGGCGGGCTGTCCATCAGGGACTTCCGGGACATGTTGCGTGTGATGAGCTGCTTTCCGCTTGCAAACCGCGTTCTAAATGTCACGCTCGAACTTGTCGTTGTGGATTCGACATCGCCAACCTTCACTTTCAACTCCACGATCATCAACGTGCACGAAGCCGAATTGGTCGGATTGGTATAACGCCGGATCAGGTTTTGTCCGTAGTTCCGGTGGTTGGTCACGCAATACGTAAAATCTGGAAGGTAGTTCAGGTTGGCAAGTTGTTCGTCGAGTGGCCGGATATATTCTCTTTGCGCCTTCGTCAGCGCGTCTTCTCGAATCGCCTGCAACTCGTCGTGCACAGCTATGGCGCGTTTGGATTCACGCAGCCGCTTTTTGCCGCCGAGTACGATTTTTGCCGTTGTCAATGCAAAGATCAGAATGTCGGCGTCCCAGGGAATGGACATGGGCAGCCTCTACCGCTTTAACCTTGAGTCTACGCGCTCAGGTGCGGCTTCAGTGGCTTATTTCGCCACGGCAGGACGCCATCTGTTCACTGTCTCTTCGTTCAGGTCAGGATGAACACATCAGGAGAGACGGAGCTCACTTGGCGCCACTTCGTGAAACCAGCTTGGACCATTCCGACGCCGAAATGGCTGCGCGCGGAACTCGCGATCGCGCCAGCTTATATGCCATCTTTGTGATTCCTTGAAGGCGCCTTCCGTTAGCCACAAACGGGAGCATACGCCGTGCGCGGCTCTCGATGCGCATGCGCAATTCTCGAAAATCCTTGCCATCCTCCGGCCGCAACTGGCCCCATGCGGTTGACTGTACAACGCCAGCCGCTCCGAACCGGTCGGACCTCAGGATTTCCTCCACAAATACCCGGATTGGTCCCTCGAACGCGTTCAACGCATCGTGCAGCGCCACCACGCCGTCTTTCGCCAAGTGGGGCGTAAACAAATCAAAATCTTCTTTTGCTCCGCGAAAAGTATGATCTCCATCGATCCACAACAAACGAATCGGCCGGTTCCATCCTTTGGCTACGTCGCGCGAATAAGCGCGATGAATTTCGACATGCTCCGCCAATCCCGCCACCTTCACCGATGCAAGAAATTCCTCAAACGTCGACGAGCCTGCGGAAATCCCGGGGTCTGTCGTGGAGGGCGACGTGTGCGGATCGATCGCCACCACAGGTCCCAGCCCATAGTGCGCGGCGACGGACGCCAACATCACTGTAGATTTGCCCTTGAAGCTGCCGATCTCAACGATCGTTCCGCGCGCCGGCACGCACGCCGCCAGCATGCCCAGGAATCTCGATTCGCTTTCGCCGAGAAAACCGGGCGTCCGCTGAGTGAGTTGCCAGGCTCTTTCGATAACCGTGTCGAGATCTGGTGGAAGCGCAGCCATTGAATTCACTCTTGCCACTACATCTTTTCTGGAGCTTCGATCCCCAGCAGCGACAGCGCCTTCACCAACTGTGCCTCCACTAATTCCGTTAGGCGCAGCAGGAACGCCCTTTTCTGCGCCTCCGTTTCCGACAAGATGTGGTGCTTGTGATAAAAATTATTAAATGCCTGCGCCAGTTGGAATGCGTACTTGGCCATGAACGCAGGCTCTTGCGTCGCAATCGCCGCGTCCATCGCGTAGTCCAGTGAACCCGCCGCAAATAGTAACTCCCAGAGCGAATTCCCCTCCGCTCCCTCAAGCAACTTGCTCGCGGACTGCTTTGTTACTGCCACATCACTCGTGCTTGATTCTTTGCCCTTGCGCCGAATCCCCCGTATCCGCACCACGGCATACTGGCAGTACGGCCCCGTTTCCCCTTCAAAACTCAGCGCGTCCTTGAAGTCGAACGCGATAATCGCATTGCGCGTGAATTTCAGCAGAAAAAATCTTAGCGCCCCCACCGCGATCGCATGCGCCGTCGACTCTTGTTCCTCCGCTTTCATCTCCGCATGCCGCTGCTGCACTTCGGCGAGCGTCGCGGCCTCCAATTTATCCAGCAGATCGTCGGCTTTCACGCCAAATCCCTTGCGGCCGCTCACTTCCACGTACGGCTTCTTCGCCTCTTCCGGCGTAAGCTCGTAACCCATTTCCGCGGCGCATCGCGCCGTCAGCGCCACAATTTCATACGACAGATGAATCGAGTGCTCCGCTTCCTTCTCGTGCCCCAGCGCCCGCAGCCCCGCCGCCACCACTTTTTGCAAATATGCCTGCCGCGCATCAATCACGTTGTAAACGCTGGAAGCTGGCTCTCCAAAGTGTGGCGCCTCTGGATCATTCGCCCCGCTCGTTGTGGCCCAGACCGTTTGTCCCTCCGGCGCGCCTTTTTTATTTGCCGCCTGCGGCGGTGTCGGCCACTTCCGGTAATGAAAATCCTTCCCCAGCAATCCGAATTTCCACAGCTGATATGCAATGTCCTTCCCGACGTACGTCACCGTCCCATTCGACCGCACAATAATCTTGTCCTGCGAATTGTCGTCTTCTTCCGCAGTTTCTTCCTTGACCTCCTTTACTTCCTTACCTTCCTTTACCTCCTCCTTCCATGGCATGATCCAGCATCCCGCCATTTTCCCGCTCGTCGCCAGTTGAATTGCTCCCGATTTCTTCAGCATCTCGAACGCTGCATCCCAAAAATGCAGATGCAGGATTTCGCTCTCCCGCGCCAGCAGTTCATAACCAATCCCCAGCCGCGCCATCGTCCGCAGGTGGCATCCGACGATCGCGTCCGCCACGATCTGCGCCACCTCCGCATCTTCGCCTTTCCCTTCTTCAATCGCCCTCAGCGTCTCACCGCGCAACTTCTCCGCCCGCGCCTTGTCCTCGGCAAAGAAGCTCGTCGCCTTCGCATACAAGTCCCAGGAGTAATAATCGAACTTCGGCTCCTGCGCCATCATCTTCACGCCGATGGGCCTCCGCTGTTCCATGTGCAGAAACCCGATGACTACGTCCGCCACCTGGACGCCCGTATTGTCAATGTAGTTCTGAATCTGCACCCGGTTCCCCGCATGCCGCAGCATTCGCACCATCGTGTCGCCGAGCACTGCGTTCCGCACGTGCCCGATGTGCGCCGCCTTGTTCGGATTGATGCTCGTATGCTCCACAATAATTTTGTGGGACAGCCATTCCTGGCTGTCTGCCTTCTGTTCCGGTCCCTGCCTTAACGCTTCCCAAAACGCTCCCCGATCAAAATAAGCATTCAAATACCCTCCGCCCGCCACTTCGACTTTCGCAATCCCCTCAATCTTCCCCAATCCATTCGCAATGTCCTGAGCAATCTGCCGCGGTGCCCTGTTCAACCGCTTCGCCAACTCAAAACATACCGGCGAAGCCGCCTCCCCCATCTCAATCTTCGGCGGACGCTCCAGCGCAATCGCGAGCTCCACGCCATACTTCTCGCGGATGTACCCCGCCAGTGCCTCGCGCAGCTGGTTCGTCAGTTGTTGATACACATGTCCTCGGTCATCTCGGCCACCATTTTCAAAGTTCCTCAGTATAGAGAGCTGTCAAGCCCGCGGTCAAAGAATCGCTTTTCTGCGGGTGTAGGCAGACGCGGGTAATTAGTCCGCGGCGCAAAATTCCTCTTGGCATCGTTGTTGTTCCTGAGGTATACTATTTTCCAGGTAAAGGTTTGAAGCGCGGCAGCTTGCTGCCGCTTTTTTTATTTCTGCCAGCCCGGTCGGGCGTTTCGCAGATCGCTTGCTTCCAGCGGACCGCGGCGCCCAGTATCTCCGAGATTGCACAATTCTTGTGCAATCTAAGTCCTTTTAGAATCAACACTTGCAAAAGTGTGTGAAAACAAATGCCTTTAAACTTACTTCAGAATGAACACTTATGAAAAACACATGGGGGTGGGGAGGTCGTTTGACACACTCTCCCGCCGCCGATACTATCAAGACTTCGACAACGGGACTTGAACAGGGCAGGCAGTTCCCGCGGCAGATTTCCATGAAACTAGCCTATTTTGATTGTTTTTCGGGCATTAGCGGTGACATGACTCTAGGCGCGTTGGTTGACGCGGGCTGCGATGCCGAACAACTCCGCTCAGGTTTGCGCGGCCTCCAGGTTCCCGGATGGGAGCTTTCCGCCGAAAAAGTCTGGAAAAACGGCATGGCCGCCACTTACGTTAAGGTCACGACCGAAGATCAGTCGAAGCACCGTTCACTCAGCGCCATTCTTGAGATTTTGCAGAAATCGCAGCTTACACCTGAGGTACGCCACCACGCTGCAGAAATCTTCGTCAAGCTCGGTGAAGCCGAAGCCCGCGTTCACGATGTCCCTATCGAGAAAATTCATTTTCACGAAGTGGGTGCCGTCGACGCCATCGTGGACATTGTCGGCGCCTGCATCGGTTTCCACGCCCTCGGTATTGAGAAATTTGCCTGCTCCGCTTTGAACGTGGGCGGCGGGACCGCCAAAATGGCCCACGGCGTTTTGCCCGTTCCCGCGCCTGCCACTGCCAACTTGCTGCAAGGCAAGCCAACATATTCCAACGGCGTGCAAAGGGAACTCGTCACACCGACCGGCGCGGCCATCGTTGCCACTCTTTGCGATTCGTTCGGCCCGCAGCCGGCGATGAGCGTCACCGCTATTGGCTACGGTGCGGGCACGGCCGATCTTGAAGGCCAGCCCAATGTTGTCCGCATTATGATCGGCGAAGTGGCCGAAAAAACCGTTGCCGGTTTCGACGAAGAGATTGCCGTCATCGAAGCCAATCTCGACGACATGAATCCGCAAATCTACGGCTACTTCTTGGAAAAAGCCCTGGCCGCCGGCGCCCTTGACGTGTACACCACGCCGGTGCAGATGAAAAAAAATCGTCCCGGCACCTTACTCACGGTTTTGTGCAAGCCGCAGGATACCAACGCATTGATGTCGCTGATCTTTGCCGAAACAACGACCTTTGGCGCGCGCACTTACCGCGCACAGCGCCGTACGCTCCCGCGCGAATTTGTGAGCGTAGCCACAAACTTCGGCGACGTGCACATCAAGATTTCTCGCGTGAACGGCCGCATCCTGCACGTAGCACCCGAATACGACGACTGCCGCAAACTCGCCGTCGAGAAGAATGTTCCTCTGCAGCGTGTGATCAGCGAGGCCCTCCGCGCCTATGAAACGAGCGGGAAAACAAACTAGACATGCCAGCCAATAAGCCCAAGTTCTATCTCACCACGCCGATCTACTACACCAACGGCTTGCCGCACATCGGCCACACCTACTCGACCATCGTGTGCGACACCATCCGGCGCTACAAACGCATGCGCGGCTATGACGTGGTGATGACCACCGGCACCGATGAACACGGCGTGAACGTCGAACGTGCCGCGAAAAAAGCCGGCGTCCCCGAATCGGAATTCGTCGCGAAAATGGCCGCGGAGTGGAAAGCGCTCTGGGATGAACTCGACATTCCCAGCGACGAATTCATTCGCACTACGGATCTGAAGCACGCGCACACCGTGCAATGGCTTTTCAAGCTGTGCCGTGAAAACGGTTTCGTCTACCCCGGCCATTACACCGGGCAATACTGCATTTATGACAATGCTTATGTCGACGTAAAGCCTGGCGAGAATTGTCCCGATTGCGGGCGGCCCACGGAAACCGTCACCGAAGCCAACTATTTCTTCAAACTCTCTGCGTTTCAGAAGCCGCTTCTCAATTGGTACGCCAAGCATCCGGAATTCATCCAGCCGGAATCGCGCCGCAACGAAATACTGAGCTTCGTCGAAGGCGGCCTGCGCGATCTAAGCATTACCCGCACTTCGGTTCGATGGGGCATCCCCGTTCCCGGTGAAGAGCCGCACGTTTTTTACGTTTGGTTCGACGCGCTCACCGCGTATCTCAGCGCCGTGGGCGGCCCCAATTATGAAAAACAGGGATACTGGCCCGCCGACGTGCACATCGTTGGGAAAGACATCATTCGGTTCCATACCGTCTACTGGCCCTCGTTCCTGATGGCCGCCGGTCTCTCGATCCCCAAGCAGGTCTGGGCGCATGGCTGGTTTCTAATGGACGCGGCTAAGATGAGCAAGTCCAAAGGAAATGTCGTGACGCCCCGCCCGATTGTGGATGTGCTGGGCATGGACGCGCTTCGCTACTATCTCCTGCGCGAAACCGTTTTTGGCCAGGACGGAAATTTCAGTTACGACGCGCTTGTGACCCGCTACAACAGCGACCTCGCCAACGGCCTCGGTAACCTTGCCAGCCGCACTGCGGCGATGATTGAGAAAAACAGCAGCGGCAAAATCCCTAAGCCTGCCGCGCTCCAACCGCAAGACAATGCTTTGGCCGGGCAGGTTCAGGCCGCGATCGGGGAAGTCCTGGAGCTGTACGACAACCTGTCGTTCTCGCGCGTGCTGGAGGAGATTTGGTCGTTGATTGCCGCGACGGACAAGTATCTTACCGCCGAGCATCCGTGGTCGCTTGGGGAAAGTGACACCGATCAACAGCGCCGTTCTACAATTCTCTGGGTCACCGCGGAAGTTCTTCGAGTCGTAACGGCGTTGGCGCATCCTATCTTGCCGGACAGCACGGCAAAAGTCTGGTCGCTGCTCGGCCAGAAGGCTCAGCCTGCGTCCATCGCGCTGGATGGTTTGCGATGGGGGCAACTCGCGGCGGGTACGCCGCTCGGAAAGTTGCAAGCGCTCTTCCCGCGCATCGAAAAAGCAGAAGCAATCGAGAGGATGGAATCCATGGAAAACGAACCACAAAAACAATCTTCACCAGCGCCTCACGTGGCGCCCGCCAGTACCTCCACGGCTGGCGGCGCTGCTGCGGCCGCTGCGCCGGCCGCAAATGAAAAAATCGGCATCGAGGACTTTGCCAAAGTCGAAATGCGCGTCGGTCAGATCAAAACCGCCGAACGCATCGTTGGCGCGGACAAACTCCTGAAGCTTACCGTGGATATTGGCACTGAAATTCGCCAAATCTGCGCTGGCATCGCGCAGTATTACGAACCCGAAAAATTGATCGGCCGCAAAGTCGCTGTTGTGGTCAATCTCGCGCCGCGCAAGCTTCGTGGCGTGGAATCCAACGGCATGATCGTAGCCGCCTCCGTCGGCCCTGAAGGCCGCCCGGTCCTCGCCGGCTTCCCCGACGAAGACGTCGAAATCGGCGCCCGCCTGAAATGAAGTTGTCAGTATTAAGTGAGGAATCAGGAGGCAGCAGAGAAGTGCTTGCGGCCTGGAGAAAATTTTCGAAAGGTCCTTTTTTCCTTACTGATAGCGGATCACTGATTACTGATAACTTCTAGAAATGGAACTCATCGACTCCCACGCGCACATTGACTTCCCGCAATTCGCCGAAGACCGCGAAGCCATGCTTGACCGCGCCCGCGCCGCCGGCGTGACCACTCTGCTTGCGATCGGCACCGGCCCGGGCCCCGAAAAGCTCGATGCCGCGTTGCCTTTCGCCGAGCAGCACGATTGGATTTATGCCACCGTGGGGATTCACCCGCACGAAGCGAAGGAAGTCACACAGCAGCATTTGGATGAATTGGCCCGGCTGGCGAAACATCCCAAAGTCGCCGCCTGGGGCGAAATCGGCCTCGACTACTTTTACGATCACTCTCCGCGCGAAGTGCAGCAACGGGTTTTTCGCGACCAGATGGCCCTCGCGCAACAAGCAAAGCTGCCTATTGTCATTCACTGCCGCGATGCGTGGTCCGACTGCTTGAACATGATCGAAGAGCACTGGCGCCCCACCGGGCTCGGCGGAATTTTGCACTGCTTCACCAGCACCCTGGAAGATGCTCGTCGCGGAATCGAAATGGGATTCCTGGTTTCCTTTGCGGGGAATTCAACTTATCCGAAAACGCAGAACCTTCGCGACATTGCGAAAGCTTTGCCGGTCGAGAAGATTCTGATTGAAACAGACTCTCCGTACCTTGCGCCGCAGCCCTGGCGCGGCAAGCGCAACGAGCCTGCCTACGTTGCGGAAGTAGCGCGCACGCTTGCGAGTGTGAGAAACTTGTCGCCGGACGAAGTTGCCGCCGCCACTTCCGAGAATTTCCGGCGCTTCTTCGGTCTTGCCCGGCCGGCAACTCTGGCGGCCACAGGTCTCAAAGACAAGGGTTAGTTCAGGAGATTCGCCATCGCCCTGCTCACGGCTAAAGAGATTTTTGATCTGGTCCGCGACGACCTCCTGTTGGTCGAAGAGGAACTGGCGCGCCAAAGCGAAGCTGCATTTCCACCGGTCTCCGAGATCACTGCGTATTTGCTCGGCGGGGGTGGGAAGCGCATGCGTCCAGCGCTCCTGCTTCTGTCCGCGAGCTATGCGGGACACAAGGATCGCAGCGCGATCCGCCTAGCGGCCGTTGTGGAGCTTTTGCACAGCGCAACGCTGATCCATGACGATGTCATCGACAGCGCAGACACGCGCCGTGGCCGCCCTTCCGCCAATTCCAAATGGGGCAATCATCGCAGCGTGCTCACTGGCGACTGGCTGTACATGCAGTCGTTTCAGATGGCTCTGGAAGAGCGCAATTTTCGTATTCTCGACATTCTGATCGACCTGACGCAAAAAATGGTTGAAGGCGAACTGATTCAACTCGCAAAAATTGGCCGCATCGACGTGTCCGAAGACGATGCTCTGCGACTGGCCACCTACAAGACCGCGTGTCTTTTCAGCGGCTGTGCGCGGCTGGGCGGAGTGCTGGGCGGCCTCGAGGGTGAAGAAGAACAAGCGCTTGCCGATTACGGGAAATATGCCGGCTTGGCGTTTCAGCTTGTCGACGATTTGCTGGATTTTACGGCGTCCGCGGAACAGCTTGGCAAACCCGTTCTTAGCGATTTGAAGGAAGGAAAGGTTACGTTGCCACTGATCTACGCGATAGAAAATGGCCATCGCGATGCGCGTGAGATGGTCGCGCGCGTGCTAGCCGAAAAAGAATTTAATTCCGTGCGGCCGGAAACCATCGTTTCGCTGGTTCACGAGTCCGGCGCGCTCGGTCGCGCCCGCGCACTGGCACAGGATTATGCTTGCCGCGCCAAAGCTTGCCTCAACGGCCGACAGGATTCCGAATATTCTCGCGCCCTTGCGACGCTCCCTGATTTTATTTTGGAGCGGGAGAACTGAGAAAGTTATCAGTCGACAGTCGAAAGTTAAGAGAAACAAGAACGAAAAACAAGCAAGTGACAAAAAGAAATCCTGACTCTGGGTGATGAAAGCTCTTCTTCCATTCAAGCTCGTTTATCACGAAAACTATGATCTAAATCTTGGCCCGCACGTTTTTCCATCGCAGAAATTCCGCCTCCTCCAGGAAATGCTTCTTCGCGAAGGGATCGCCACGCAGGAGGATTTCCTGCGCCCCAATCCAGCGGCCGACGAGGACATTCTGCGCGTGCACACTTCGGACTGGGTACGCAAACTGAAGACCGGTACGCTCACCGCCAGCGAAGTCATGAAACTGGAGGTGCCGTATTCGAAGGAGCTGGTTGAGGCCGTCTGGCTGGCCGCAGGTGGAACGATCCTGGCTGGGCAAGCGGCGCTGCGCGACGGATTCGGTTCGAATCTGAGCGGCGGATTTCATCATGCCTATCCCGGGCACGGCGAAGGTTTCTGTGCGATTCATGATGTGGCCGTAGCAATTCGAAAGCTACAAGCGGATGGCGCCGTAAAGAAAGCTATTGTTGTAGATACGGATGTGCATCAAGGCAACGGGACGGCCGCTATCTTTCGAGCTGACGCGGCAGTGTTCACGATTTCGATTCATCAGGAGAACAACTATCCGGCGCACAAGCCACCATCGAGCGTCGATCTCAACATTGCCGACCGCGCCGATGACGATGAATATCTGGGTGTGCTGATCCCCGCGGTGCAGAAGGCCCTTGACGAATTTCAGCCGGAGATTCTTTTTTACGTGGGCGGTGCCGATCCCTATTGCGAAGACCAACTTGGCGGGCTGTCCCTCACCAAGGAGGGATTGAAGCTACGCGACCGCCAGGTTTTTGAAGAAGCGCGCCGCCGCAGAATTCCGGTAGCGACGACACTGGCCGGGGGCTACGCGCGCAGAGTCGAGGACACGATTCGAATCCACGTCAATACGGTTTTGGCGGCCCGGGAGGTGGCCGAGAAATATCCGCAGGAATCTGTGAGGAGGGTTTAGGATTCCACACCGTTAAGGGACGGAATCTTCGGCTAGCGGTGAGGCGTTCGCTGGAACCAGGGCGAGGCGGACGGCGGCTAAGAGGTCAGGCTCGAAAGTATCGGGTTCGAAGCCATCGGAACGGTAGGCAATTTTTCCGGCGCGATCGAGCACCATTACGGTAGGGAAAGAATTGACGGTGAAGAACCGATCCAGGCCGTCCGCAAATACGACAGGGGTACGCGGTTTGTTTTGTTCCAAATAGCTCTTCACCAAGGTTTCATCCTCGTCGCAATTGACAGCCAGAAAAAGAACATCTGCATTCGTCTGAAAGCCGGCAGCCACGCGCGAAAACAAAGGTTCAAGCGCATGGCAGGGACCACACCATGTGGCCCAAAAATTCACGACGCGAACTTTCCCCCTCGTTTCTTTCAGCGGCAAGGCTGTGCCTTCGGGAGCTTTGCGGACCGTGAAATCGGCGGGTTCGCGGGCACCGGCATTTCTCTTCGGTTTTGCCGTAATGGAAGTCCGCGACACCTCATCGTACGTAAGGAGCAGATACTCACCTAAACCGACGTCAGAGCCGTGGGTAAG
>Ga0066651_10000299_pt1 | contig 14693 bp, 13 predicted proteins | sample GraSoiAngelo_100_FD_71410 | JGI IMG/M metagenome (GOLD analysis project Ga0066651, IMG submission 71410) | Grasslands soil microbial communities from the Angelo Coastal Reserve, California, USA - 14_0903_02_20cm | ecosystem: Environmental > Terrestrial > Soil > Grasslands | place: USA...
GTTTGAGCGGGCGGGGCCTTTACTGGACCGGTTGGGAAACGAGGGGCCTTTTCGCGATGCTGCAGCCGTGCTCGAGCGCGCCCGGAGCATTCTCGAGTCCCTGTCCGAGGCCGAGCAGATCGCAGTCATCAATGCGCATCCGCGCATCGGCGAGCGTCCTGAAAAGGTGTCGGCCCTTTCCTTCAAGGAGCAGGGCTACGAGCGTGACACCACGTCGCCCGACGTCTTCCTGCGACTGGCGCGGCTCAACGAAGAATACGAGCAGAAGTTCGGCTTTCGGTTCGTGGTTTTCGTGAACCGGCGATCCAAGGAATCGCTGATCCCGGTGCTCGAGGCCCGGCTGCGCGGCACGCGCGACGAAGAGCGACGGACGGCGTTACGGGAGATCCTGGCGATCGCCGAAGAGCGCTTAAAACGAGAGGAAGGGTGATGGACGCGATTTCACGTCGAGCGTTCGCCGAGCAGTTGGCGCTCGCGGCAGCAGCGCCGTGGTTTTTGGAGGACGTGGGTTCTGTGAGGCCCCAGCCCTCAAGCCCCAAGCCCCAAGCCCAACAAGAGCCTTCCGCTCTCGCCAAAGCTCTGGCCGAAACGGTCCGCCTCCGCTATCCCGATCGTTTCACTGCCGACGATCTCGCGGCGATCACGCGCAGCGTCGACGGCCGCCTGCGTGCCATCGAACGGCTGTATCAGACGGCGCTCACCAACGGCGACGAGCCCGATTTCGTCTACTCCGTCTATCGGGGAGCCGACTGATGGCGGACTTCGCGTTTCTCTCAGTCGTCGAGCTGGCCCGCCTGCTCCGACAAAAGAAGGCCAGCGCGACCGAGCTGGCCACATACTTCCTCGATCGCCTGGAGCGCGTCGGGCCGCGGTTCAATGCCGTCGTGACCGTCACGCGCGAGCGCGCCCTCGCCGAGGCGGCGCAGGCCGATCGGGAGATCCGCCAGGGAAAATGGCGCAGCCCGCTGCACGGGATTCCCTACGGCGTGAAAGACCTGCTGGCGACGAAGGACTACCCGACCACTTGGGGCGCCGAGCCGTACCGGCAGCAGAAATTCGTCTCCGACGCGACGGTCATCGAGCGCGTCGGCGCGGCGGGCGCCGTGCTGGTCGCCAAGCTCGCCATGGTCGAGCTCGCGGGGGGGATGGGGTACAACCAGGCGAACGCGTCCTTCACGGGCCCGGGCAAGACGCCGTGGAATCCCAACTACTGGAGCGGCGGCTCGTCGAGCGGACCCGGTGCAGCGGTCGCGGCGGGTCTCGTGCCATTCGCGATCGGCTCGGAAACCTCGGGCTCGATTCTGACGCCTGCGGCCTACTGCGGCGTGACAGGTCTCAGGCCGACGTACGGGCTGGTGAGTCGCCACGGCGCGATGGCGCTGGCGTGGACGATGGACAAGCTCGGACCCCTTGGGCGCAGTGCCGAGGATTGCGGGATTGTGCTGTTTCACATGGCTGGGAAAGACCCGAAGGATCCGTCCAGCGTCGATCGTCCTCACCCCCTGACCCCCTCTCCGTCCCGGAGAGGGGGAACGAAATTCCGCATCGGAGTGCCCAAGGGTGCGGACAAGGACATCCAGGCCGAGGTGGCTGCGAATTTCAGGCAGGCGCTGAAGGTTCTCGAGGATCGGGTGGAGGTTGTGGAGGATGTGGAACTGCCGGATCTGCCCTATGGGGCAGTCGCCGGGATGATCATCGCTGCTGAGGGTGCGAGCGCGTTCGAGGATCTACTGAAGGACGGACGTCTGTCGCAACTGACCGCGCCTGAAGACCGGACGGGCGGTTATCCCGCACTCGCGGTGAGTGCTCCCGATTATCTGCGTGCCCTGCGCGTGCGGCGCCCGATGCAGCGCGCGCTCGACGATTTCCTGAAGAAATTCGACGCGCTGGCGGTGCCTACCCGAACCACGGTGGCGAACCCCATCGACAAACCCTTCCGGGACGGGTGGCCCGGCGTCACGGGCGGGGCCAATGTGATCGGCCCCACGAACGTCGTCGGGGTTCCGGGGATATCTGTCCCGAATGGATTTGGCGTGCAGGGTTTGCCGACTGGACTGAGCTTCACCTCCCGCGCATTCGACGAGGGCAAGCTCATTGCGCTCGGACGATTGTATCAGGAGCGGACGGACTGGCATCGTCGCCAGCCGGTGATCGCATAGGCCCATGTTTGCATTGATCAAGCTGATGCAGTCGCTGATCGGGGCGCTGCATTCCGAGGGTACGCCCGGCCAGCTCGCCGCCGGGATCGCGCTGGGCTCATTCCTCGGCTTGACACCGCTCGTGAACATCCACAACGCGGTGATCTTCGCGGCGCTCGTCTTGCTCAACGTCTCGTTCGCCGGCGGGATGCTCGGCTGGGCGCTCTTCATCCCGTTCGGCTTCCTGCTCGACCCGCTGTTCGACTGGATCGGTCATACCCTGTTATTCACTCCCTCCTTAACGCCGTTCTTCACGTCGTTGTATAACATGCCGATCGTCCCGCTCACGAATTTCAACAACACGGTCGTGCTCGGCAGCTTCGTGTTTGCCGTTGTGCTCGCGGTGCCGCTGTACGTTGCGGCACGCCTGGGCGTGACGCGCTATCGCGCCACCATCGGTGCGCGCGTGCGCCAGTCGCGCTTTTACCAGACGGTCATGGCTTCGAAGGTCTACAACGTCTACAAAATGTTCCGTCCATGAGCGCCCCGACTCCTGACTCCCGACTCCAAGCTCCTCATTTCAAGATCTTCCGGTGGAAGGCAATCGGACCGCTACTCGTTCTGCTGATCATCGCGGCCGTGCTGTGGTGGCTGTTCGCCGACACGATCGCGCGGCGCGAGACGCAGAAAGTCGGGACCCAGATGATCGGTGCAAAAGTCGAGATTCAGGATCTGCACCTCGACCTGGCTCACGGCAAAGTCCTGATCCGCGGGCTGACCGTCGCGAGCCCGCACGAGGCGCTCCGCAACCTGCTCCAGGCGGATGAGCTGGTCGCGGACGTGGACGTCGTGCCGCTCACCGAAAAGAAGCTCATCATCAACCGCATCGCGGCGAACGGCCTCCGGTTTGGGACACCGCGCGAGACGGACGGTCGCGTGGCGGCAACGTCTGGTGACGGGATTGCGGGTCGCGTCCTTGCCGAAACGCACGCGTGGGCGAGTCAATTTCAGGTGCCGGTGCTCCAACTTGCCACCGGCAAGATCACGATCGATTCGCTCGATCCGCGCCGGCTCTCGACGATCCCCGCCGCGGCGGCGCTGAGTGCGCGCGCCGATTCGAGCCAGCGTGCCTGGAAGGGCGCCTTCGACACCCTGCGGCTGGGCCCCACGCTCGACTCGGCTCAGGCGACGCTCGAGAAGCTGCGCCGCGCGCGCGCCACCGATCTCGCGACGCTCAATGAAGCCCGCCGGGCGATCGATCGGCTCAAGCGTGCACGTGATCGCGTGACGACACTCGATCGCAACGTCACTCAGGGCGCGACCGCCCTCAGGTCGGGCCTAGCGGGGCTCGACAGCGCGCGGCAGCGCGACTACGCATTCGCGCGCGGATTGCTCAAGCTGCCGAGCCTCGACGCGCCGGCGGTCGGGGCGGCCCTGTTCGCACCGGGTGCCATTAGACCGTTCGAGCGCGTGCTCTACTACCTGCAGCTGGCGCGTCGCTACATGCCGCCGGGTCTCGTGCCGCGTGCCACCACCGGGCCCACGCGCGTGCGGCGCGCGGGCGAAGACGTGCGCTTTCCCAGAGAGCGCAATCTCCCGGCTTTTCTCGTGCGGAGCGCGGAGTTGTCGTTCCTCCTGCAAAGGGCGGCGGAACAACCCCAGCGCTACGCGGGCCGGCTGTTGGGTCTGACCAGCGATCCGGCGCTCTACGGTCGGCCGACTGTAGCATCGGCGACGGGTCCCGACCTCGGTGCCGGGTTGCTGCTCAACCATCTGCACGGCGTCCCCATCGATACCGCGGGGGCGACGGTGGGCGGGATCCGGTTCCCGGCATTCCAGGTTCCGGGCGTGCCATTGCGGCTCGATCCCGGCGCCGCCACGACGCAGCTCGGCTTCAATCTCAATGGTGACACGATCCACGCGCGCTTCGTGATTCGGTCCAGCAACGTGCGCTGGACGCGCGATTCCGGATTCGCGAACAGCACGATCGGTGATCTGATCTGGCGCGCGGTCTCGGGCATCCCGAACCTCGACGTAGAGGCCCGGCTGTCGGGCGCGTTGCACCGTCCGGACCTCGCCGTGCGCTCGAATCTCGATCAAGCGATCGCGGCGCGGCTGCGCGCGGTTCTTGGCGAGCAGGTCGCCGCCGCCGAAACGCAGATGCGGGCTCGTGTGGATGCGCTCGTCAAGGACAAGGTCGGCCCCGTGCGGGCGCGTGTCACGGACGTCCAGAACCAGGCCCAGGCGCAAGTCGCGCAGCAGCGCGCCCGCCTAGATGAGCTGCAGAAGCAACTCGAGCAGCGACTACGGGATCTCACGCGCATCCGCCTGCCGTGATCGCGCTCCAAACGCTGCAGCACCCGACGGCGTCTTAACATCGTGCCGGACGATCTCGTCGCCCGCGCCCAGGCCGGCGACCAGACGGCCTTCCGGGAGTTATATCGCCAGCACGCCGGCCGGGTCTACGCGCTCTGTCTTCGTCTCACCGGCGAGCCCCGAGACGCCGAGGAGCGCACGCAGGATGTCTTCGTGCGGCTGTGGGACAAGCTGCGGTCGTTTCGGGGTGAAAGCGCCTTCAGCTCCTGGCTGCATCGGCTCGCCGTCAATGTGGTCCTGAATGAACGGCGCACGACCGGGCGGCGGGAGCGTCGCGTGATGCCGGCCGAGGATCCGGACAATGTTGTAGGGGCGCAGCATGCTGCGCCCCTACCGAGTTCGACGCCAGGCTTGAGTATTGATCTGGAGCGCGCGATCGCCGAGCTGCCCGATGGAGCACGAGAGGTGTTCGTGCTGTATGACATTGAAGGCTACGGGCATGGGGAGATCGCCCAGCTCGTGGGAATCGCGGAGGGGACGTCGAAGGCGCAGCTGTTTCGGGCGCGCCGCCTGCTACGGGAGAAGTTGGAGCGATGAACGAACAAGAGCTGTTGGACGCCGTCGGCCGTCTGCCGAAGAGCCTCGAGCCGCCGCGCGATCTGTGGCCCGGGATCTCGACACGGATCAACGCGCGCCTGTGGCGACGCTGGTACTGGGTGCCGCTGGCGGCCGCGGCGGCGCTCGCGCTCGTGTTGATCGGGCGCTCGATCAAACCAACGGCGTGGGACGTCACCGCGCTGGCCGGGCGCCCGCTCATTGGGACGAAGCGCCTGTCCGCTTCCGGGCGGCTGCGCGTCGGCGACTGGCTGCAGACCGACGACAGCTCGCGCGCGCTCGTGGCCGTCGGTCGGATCGGCCAGGTCGAGGTGCAGCCGGACACGCGCGTGCAGCTCGTGGTCGCGCGCGCGAACGAGCATCGCCTCGCGCTGGCGCGTGGGACCATCGCGGCGAAAGTCGATGCCGTGCCGCGCCTCTTCTTTGTGGACACGCCCGCGGGGACGGCGATCGACCTCGGTTGTGCCTACACGCTGGCCACCGACTCCCTCGGCAAAGGCCTGCTGCACGTCACCGGTGGCGAAGTGGAGTTTCAGACGAGACAGCGCTCGGCGCGGGTGCCGCTCGGCGCGCTCGTCCAGATACGCCCGCCCCTAGGCCCCGGCACGCCATATGTCGAGGACGCACCGGCGCCATTCGTGCGCGCGCTCATCGCGTTTGACTTTGAGAAGGGTCGTGCGCGCGCGATGCGCACCACGCTGGCGCTCGCACGGCCGCAGGACGCGCTGTCGCTGTGGCATCTGCTCCAGCGCGTCGCGCCGCCGCTGCGCGGCGTGGTGTACGACCGGCTCGCCGCGCTCGTGCCACCGCCGCCCGGCGTGACGCGGGGCGGGGCGATCGCGCTCCACTCCCGGGACTTGGAAGGCTACTGGACGAAGATCCACAGCATCCACTTCCGCCGGATGGTCTTGCGGGGAGTGCGCGAGATCAATCCGCGGACGGGACTCGCTCGCTAGATCACCGCAAGTACTGAGTCACGAAATCGAGCACATTCTTGCGGTCCAACCGAAACACTCCGCCCGTCCCACCACACGTTCGGTTGAGCCCGAACGAGGTCACGCCCGCGATCACATTGCTGCTCGCGACGTAGTTCGGGCCGCCGGAGTCGCCGAAGCATGTGCCACCCGTCGAGGCATTGTTCGAGAGCAGCAGGGAAAAGTCGCCTGTAAAACCGGGGGTGTTGATTTGCACGAGGTGCGGCTCGGCAAACATGCGGATTTTCTCGGCTTCGATGAAGACCGGGTTGATCCGCTGCAGGCCGTAGCCGACGGCGGTGAATAGGGTCGAACTGCTCGGCTTCAGCGCGTCGAGCTGGTCCTGTGTCGGAAGGCGCCCGTACTGATCCGCGGCGAGCTTGACGGCCTTCCGGAGAAGGACCACGCCCACATCGTGCCGGAAGAAAGCGCTCTCGGTGAACAGCGGATGCGCGTGCCACTCCGCGGCCTCGACGGTGTTGGGGCCGGCGAACGGGTAGTTATTGGTGCCGTTCTCGACGTCCGACTCCGTGAAGATGCGCATGCCGCTGAACTCGCCCGGCTGTCCGGCACAATGGCCGGCGGTCAACACGACCTTCGGCGCGATGAGGGTGCCAGAACAGCGGAACGCGGGCTCCCCCGCCACGTCCATAACGATGAGGACGACTGCGGGATGCTGGTTGTCGTCAATGGTGCCGTCCGTGATGAACGAGGGCGGGGACATTCGCTCAGGAGCTGTGGCACCTCGGTCGCAGCCGAGCAGGCTGAGTCCGGCGGCCAGGACGGGGATCACGCAACGTGCCTTCATGGGCTCTCCTCGCTTGTGGATACGCATTGTCTGATTGTAGCGACAGATCGCGACGCTGGCCATCTTGACGCTGCCTTGACGGGCTCCGGCAATGCTGGTACGTCCGAACGTACCGGCCCTCAACCCGGAGTCCACCATGCGTCGCTTCCTCCTCGCTCTTCCTGCTGCCCTGTGCGCCGCGGCCTGCGCCGATCACGCGCCCGTCGCACCGCAGGTGTCCTACAACATCTCGTCACCGCCGCCGAGCGCGCGCGCCATCACGGTGATGACGCAGAACCTGTACGTGGGCGCCGATGTGGACCTCGTGATTCGGGCCCTCGGAACGCCGGACCCCAACGACGACTTCGCGGCCCTGCTGGTCGCGATCGAGACCCTCGGCAAGACCGCGTATCCGGCGCGCGCGGAGGCCATCGCGGATGAAATCGCCCGCGCGCAGCCGCACGCCGTGGGCCTGCAGGAGGTTTCCGACATCGACATCGATTTGCGGCCGCTCGGCGTGCCGATCGAGGTACACCAGCACTTTTTGCAAATCCTGCAGGATGCGCTCGCCCGCCGAGGCTTGAACTATCGCGTTGCCGCGATCGTCACTGACGTCGACGCCAGCCTCGTGGGAGGCTTGGTGAGTCTCGTGGATCATGACGCGCTGCTCGTGGATGGCGATCGCGTAGCGGTCGATGCCGCGAGTGGACAGACCTTCGCCGCGAACATCGGTCCGGTCCCCGGCACGCCGATCTCGTTGATTCGTGGTTGGGTGTGGGCTCGTACCACGATCGGGGGCGAGTCGTACACATTTGCCAGCGCCCATACCGAAGCGGGAACGTCCGACCCGCTCCTGAAGCAGCTTCGCGCCGCTCAGGTCGGCGAAATGGTTGCGACGCTCGGCTCGAGCACGCCGATCGTGTTGATGGGCGATCTGAACGACACACCAGGCTCGCCGATGTATCAGGTCCTGGCGGGAGCGGGGTTCGCCGACACCTGGGCCGCGCTGCGACCCGGTGCGGAGGGACTGACGTGCTGCCACGTCGCGGATCTCTCCGATTTCCTTGCGCCGTTCGATCAGCGCATCGATTACATCTGGACGCGGGGATTTGACGACGTAAAGGGGAGCGTCGACCGGTTCGGCAACGTGCCGGCAGACCGGCTGTCCGGGCCAGCATACCCGATCTGGCCGTCGGATCATGCCGGACTGCTCGCATCGTTGAAGTAAACCGTGCTTAAGCGTGCGTGGTGCGTGGTGCGTGGTGCGTGGGACTATCTCCCACGTACCACGCACCACGTACTACGCACCATTAGGTCACCCTTCCTATCGGCAAACTCCGGATTCTCTTTCCCGTCGCCGCGAAGATCGCATTGCACACCGCAGGCGCCGTCGGTGGGACCGAGGGCTCGCCGATCCCGCCTAACGCGTCGGTGCTCGGCACGATGTGGACCTCGACGACCGGCATTTCCGGAATCCGCAGCACCGGGTAGTCGTTGAAGTTGCCCTGCTTCACGCGGCCGTTGTCGATCGTGATCTCCCCGTAGAGTGCGGCCGACAGCCCGAACACGACGCCGCCTTGCATCTGCGCCTCGAGCGTATCCGGGTTCACGACCGGGCCGCAGTCGACGGCGCACACGACGCGATGCACGCGCACCGTGCCGTCCGGCGCCACCGAGACCTCCGCAACTTCTGCGCACGTCGTCGGCTCCCACTCGGCGATCGCGATGCCGCGTCCGTGACCCACCGGCAGGGGTGTGCCCCAGCCCGCCTTCGTCGCCGCCAGCTCCAGCGTGCGGAGATGACGGGGCTTTGCCTGCAGCAGCTCGCGCCGAAACTCGTAGGGATCACGCCCGGCGGCCGCGGCGAGTTCGTCCATGAAGCACTCGACGACGAAGGCGTTTTGCGACGCGCCGACCGAGCGCCAGAAGCCGAGTGGAATCGGCAAATCGGCCGCGACTTGATCCACGAATACATTCGGAATGCCGTACGGCATGTCCGCGGCCCCGTCGATCAGCGTTCTATCGATGCCGTTCTCCAACGGCCCGAACTTGAGCAGGATCGGGGGCGCCACGATGTGATGCGTCCACGCGACCGGCTTGTTCTGAGCGTCGAGCCCGGCGGCGAGCCGGTTGTAGGTTGCCGGCCGATAGAATCCGTGCTTGGTGTCGTCTTCGCGCGACCAGATGACTTTCACCGGTGCTTGCACCGCCCGTGACAGCCGCACCGCTTCGGCCACGAAGTCGGACTCGAGACGCCGGCCGAAGCCACCGCCGAGCAGCGTGGTGTGGATCCGGACCTTTTCTTTCGGCAGCCCTGCCGCTTCTGCGGCGACTTCCTGGGCGCGCGTTTGGTTTTGCGTCGGCGCCCACACGTCACACCCGTCGGCGCGTACGTGCGCCGTGCAGTTCATCGGCTCCATCGTCGCATGATGGAGGAACGGCACGGCATACACCGCGTCGATCTTCTTGGCGGCACCGGCGAGCGCCGCGGCGGCGTCGCCGTCCTTGCGCGCGCTGACACCTGCCTGGCTTGCGAGTGATGCGAGCCTCCCGGGGATATCGCCGAGCGTGGCGTTGGGTCCTTCGTCCCAGGTGATTTGGAGCGCGCGCCGGCCTTCCACTGCCTGCCAGTAGGTGTCGGCGACGACCGCAACGCCACTCGCGGTTCCAACGCCCCAGGCCCCCGTCCCCAGCCACGGTGTAGCCTCGAGCTGCACCACGTGCCGCACGCCCGGCAGCGCCTTAGCGCGCGCCGCATCGAAGGTCTTCACCTTGCCGCCGAACACGGGTGAGCGCTCGACGCTTGCGATCAGCATGCCCGGCATGCGGACGTCGATGCCGAATTGCGCCGTGCCGTTCACCTTGGACGGCGTGTCGAGCCGGTGCGTCCGTTTGCCGAGGAGCCGAAAGTCCTTCGGATCTTTGAGCGGCGGGTTTTCCGGGACCGGGATTGAGGCGGCCTTTGTCGCGAGCTCGCCATATGTCAATCGGTGACTCGTGCCCGTGTGGCTCACCACACCATTCTCGGTGCTGCACGCGGAGGGCTCAGCGCCCCAGGTTTGCGCGGCTGCGGCGACGAGCATCGCGCGCGCCGTCGCGCCCGCCTTGCGGAGGATATCCCAGGATGTGCGGACGCTCGTGCTTCCTCCGGTCGACATGCGGCGCGACCACCCCGCCGGATTTTCGGGCACGGGCCCGATCTTCACCTTCGTCCAGTCCGCATCGAGCTCTTCCGCGATCAGCATCGCGAGCGCGGTGTGATTGCCTTCGCCCATTTCGGACTTGTCTATCGTTAATGTCGTCGTGCCATCTGCGTCGATCCGCAGCCAGGCGTTCGGTGCAAACGGCAGGACACCGTGCCGGTCGGGAAGGCGAAATCCAATCACCAATCCGGCACCGACGGTGCCGGTCACGTGAAGAAAAGCGCGTCGTTGCATCAGGCCCCCCCTTCCTTTGCGGCGCGATGCACCGCGGCCCGGATGCGCTGGTACGTTCCACACCTGCAAATGTTGGTCATCGCGGCATCGATCTGGGCATCCGTGGGATCACTCGTCCGTTGCAGCAACGCCGCCGCGGCCATGACTTGGCCCGACTGGCAGTACCCGCACTGCGGGACGTCCTCGGCGATCCATGCTTTCTGCACGCGGTGCGAGGATGTCGGGCTCAACCCCTCGATCGTCGTAATCGGTCGCGTGCCGACTGCGGAAACGGGCAACACGCAGGAGCGCACCGCATCGCCACCGAGATGCACGGTACACGCGCCGCACTGCGCGATACCACAACCGAACTTCGTGCCCGTGAGTCCCAGGTTGTCGCGCAAGACCCAGAGCAGCGGGGTGTTGGCGGCAACCTCGACAGTCCGGCGCCGGCCATTCACCAGGATTGAATACGCAGGCATAGGGCAGGGCCTCGTTAAGGAGGTGAGACAAACGTGGCGGTGAGAACCAAAAGGCGCCAGACTCCTCCATGACAACCTACGCGCGACGTCTCTGGCGGTTTTCTGGAACGATGGCCGTCGTAGGTGGGATCATCGGGGGCGGGATCTTCCGCACGCCCGCGACCGTCGCTGAGCGGCTGCACTCGCCGAGCCTCGTGTTGCTGGCGTGGGTGATCGGCGGCATCGTGGCGTTGGTCGGCGCGTTCTGCTTCGGGGAGCTCGGCCAGCGCCGCCCGCGCGCGGGTGGGGGGTACGTGTACCTCCGTGAGACGTTCGGGCCGCTGCCCGCTTTTCTGTACGGCTGGACTCTCGTCCTCGTCATTGCGACCGGCGCCATTGCCGCCGTGGCGGTGACGTTCGCCGACTACACGCTGTCGCTGCTGGGGCTGCCGCACCGCTTCTCTATGCCCCTGGCGATCGCGGCGATCGTCTTTCTTGCCGGCATCAACTACGTCGGCGTTCGCCCAGCTGCAGTGACACAGAACATCTTCACCGTTCTCAAGGTCGCGGGTCTGGCGGTGCTCATCGGCGCGGGTGTGCTCCTCGCAGCGCCTTCGCCGCCCCTCGCCGCCCCTTCGCCGCCGCCTCACCTCGCCGCCCTTGGTCCTGCGCTCGTCCCGATTCTTTTTACCTACGGAGGCTGGCAGCAGACGAACTTCATCGCCGAAGAAATCGTCGACCCGGAGCGCAACCTGCCTAGGGCGCTGGTCTACGGTGTCGCGATTGTCGTGACGGTCTACTTGCTCACGAACATTGCGTACCTGCGCGTGCTCGGAGTCGAGCGGCTGGCCGCGAGTACCGCGCCTGCCGCCGACACGATGCGCTTGCTCCTGGGACCCGTCGGCGGCAAGATCATCGCGCTGGGCATTGCGCTGTCGACGTTTGGATTCTTGAATCTGGTGATCCTGGTGACGCCGCGTGTCCTGCAGGCGATGGCGGCGGATGGCGTGTTCTTTCAGCGGTTCGCGCTGTTGCATCCAACGTATCAGACGCCTACGACCGCGATCGTGGCGCTCGCGGTCTTGGCGATCGCACTCACGCTTACGGGCACGTTTGGGCAGCTGGTCGACTACGTGACCTTTGGCGACTGGATCTTTTTTGGCTCGACGGTTGCTGGCTTATACCTGTATCGCTCGCGCGATCAGGGGCCTCGGCAGGGCTTTGGGGTCCCAGGATATCCTGTGACGCCGGCGCTGTTCGTCGCGGCCGCCGCGTTCGTGGTTTACAGCGCGATTGCATCAAATCCCAAGAACGCCGCAATCGGAGCGGGCCTCATCGCGCTCGGCATCCCGGCTTTCCTTTTTTGGCGGAGGCGTCCATGACACGCACTGTTCATCTCACCGCGCTCGCGGCTTGCTTGCTTGCTGCTCCACTCGCCGCGCAGCACGAACACGGTCGATCCGCCGAGCAGCTGGGACGCGTCGACTTCCGAATTTCCTGCAACGCCTCGGCGCAGCAGCGCTTCACTCGAGCGATGGCGACTTTGCATTCGTTCTGGTGGGAGCAAGCGCCGGCGGCATTTCAGGGGGTGGTGGACGCAGATTCCACTTGCGCGATGGGGTACTGGGGGCTGGCACTCACTTCCTGGGGAAATCCGTTCGCGGGTGGCCCCGGCGGGAACGCGGGTCGGGGGGAGCCGTTGCGGCGCGGCGCGGCGTTCGCCGAGCGCGCCGCCCTGCTGGGTGCGCCCACTGCGCGCGAACGCGGATTCCTCGCCGCGGGGGCGGCGCTGTATCGCGGCTTCGATTCGATCCCCAACAGCCGCCGGCTGCAGGCGTACTCCGATACCTTGGCGCGGGTCTATCGTGACTTCCCGAATGACCCGGAAGTCGCGATCTACTATGCGCTCTCGCTGGTGGCAACAGCGCCGAAGACCGACACCACATTCGCACGGCAAAAACGCGCCGCCGCGATCCTCAATCCTTTATTCCAGCGCTTCCCGCAGCACCCCGGTCTCGCGCATTACCTCATTCACGCCAACGACTCGCCGCGGCTCGCACAGCTCGGCCTCAATGCGGCGCGGCGTTACGCCGAAATCGCGCCGTCCGCGCCGCATGCGCAACACATGCCGTCGCACATTTTCATTTGGCTTGGCCTGTGGGACGAAACGATCGCCGCCAACACGCGCGCCTTCGAGGCCGGTCTGGCATACGCGCGCGCACACAACCAACCCGTCGCGCCCGAGCGGCTGCACGCGCTGGACTACATGGTCTACGCCTATCTGCAGCAGGGCCGCGACCGGGAGGCCCGTGCTATGGTCGATACGGCGCAGCACCTCGCGACCGTGACGATCGCCTCGGACGCGCTGATCGCCAATTACAACCAGATCGCGATGGAGGCACGCCTGCCGCTCGAGCGGGGTGACTGGGCGGCAGCGTCCCAGCTGCCGGTGCGCGCCGTGGAGCTGACGATCGGCGCAGCGCTAGGGCACTTCGCGCGCGGCATCGGCGCGGCGCGTCTCGGCGATACCGCGCGGGCCGGCGCCGAGATCGCCGCGCTCGCCAGCGTCCAGGGCGACATGACCCGCCGCGGCGATACCGATTGGGCCACCGTGGTCGACATCAAGCGGCGCGTTGTCACGGCGTGGCGGGAGTTTGCGGCCGGAGACACCACGGCCGCGCTGCGAGACGTCAAGGCGGCCGCCGATATCGAGGACGTCACCGAGAAGCAGCCGGTGACGCCGGCCGAATTGCTGCCGGCGCGTGAAATGGAAGCGGACATGCTGCTCGCGGCCGGAAGGTATGCCGAGGCGCGCAATGCCTATACGGCGACGCTGGCGCGCGAGCCGCGGCGGGCGCGCAGTCTCTATGGGGCGGGCCGTGCGGCGGAGCTGGCCGGCGACAAGGAAGCGGCAAGGCTCAGCTACGCGAGCTTCGTGAAGCAGATGGCGCACGGCGACGGCGATCGCGCCGAGGTCGCGCGCGCGACTAGTTCGCTTTCAGGACAGCCTCGATAAAGCTCAGGGTCTTGGTTTCGACCCAGGACGCGGAGACGGCCGCGATGCCGATCGTGCCGGTCCGGTCTCCCCCTTGCGTCTGATGTTGCCCCTTCCAGGGCGCGTGCTTGACTTCCCGCTGGACGACGATGCCGCGGCGCGGATCGTACCGGAAGATGATGGCCGAGGCGAGTCCACCGCCCGGGGTGAACGAGAGGGCCACGCTCGGGTAGGCGTCCTCGCGCTCGGTGTGCTCCCGTACGGCGGCATCGTGACCGGCGCTCTTCAGCTCAGCCATCGTCGCGTCGAGGACCGGCCGGACGACGGAGCGCAGCCGCTCGCCGCATGTGCGCCGGTCTGCCAGATCCTGGGGCGTTCGTTCCGTGGACAGGACCTTTGCCGCGCGTTCGGCATGGCTTTGGAGCAGCGCCTGCAACTTGGCTTGATAGTTGTCGTTCATGGTCCTTCTAACTTACGCATCTCGCGCTCAGCCCGGCGATCAGCTTCTCCTCGAGACCAGCTTCCAGAACTGCGCCTCACCGATCACCGTGACGCGGTGTCCCCTGGCGGCCAGCCGTTTGATTTCCATGAGCTTGAGCCCGCCGTCCTTGCCGGCCACCTGCAGTGCATTGGGCCGGCCGCGCACCAGAATGTCGGTGGACGGTCCGGGACTCGCCTGGAAGACGGCGCCTGAGCGCCGGGCGGCGGCGATCGCATCGCGGCGCGGACGGTTCAGGAATCCGGTGAAGGACACGCGCCGTCCCTTGAGACTTTTGACCGCGCCTTTGCGGATCTGCTTGGGAGCATTCTGGAGCGCGTCGATCATCTCCCCGGCGGACTGATAGCGCTTGCCGCGCTCGCCGAGGCAGCGATGAATCACTTCTTTCAAGTGATCGCTGCACGGCAGCCGGCGGACATCGCGGCTCCGCATCGGGCTGTGCACATCGCCGCGGAGCAGCATCGCGATGAGCTGGCCGACCTGATAGACGTC
>Ga0066651_10000302_pt1 | contig 14651 bp, 10 predicted proteins | sample GraSoiAngelo_100_FD_71410 | JGI IMG/M metagenome (GOLD analysis project Ga0066651, IMG submission 71410) | Grasslands soil microbial communities from the Angelo Coastal Reserve, California, USA - 14_0903_02_20cm | ecosystem: Environmental > Terrestrial > Soil > Grasslands | place: USA...
CTGCGATCCCGACAACGGGGGCATCACGCTCCCCGACGGGTTCTGCGCCGTCGTCGTGGCCGATCAGGTCGGCCGCGCGCGACACCTCGCGGTGGCGCCCAACGGCGACCTGTTCGTCGCGCTCGAGAACGGCCGCGGCGCGGCGGCGCAGGGCGGCGTCCTCGCCCTGCGCGACACCAACGGCGACGGGAAGGCCGATGTGCGTGAGTCCGCCGGACCCGAAGGCGGCACGGGGATCGCGTTGGGCAAGGGTGCGCTGTACTTCAGCACCGCTACCACGGTGTATCGGTTCGCGCTCCCCGCCGGACGGCTCAAGCCGGTGGGCGAGCCAGGTGTGATCGTCAAGAACCTGCCCGGGGGCGGGCACAACGCGCGCAATCTGGCGCTCTCGGCCGATGGCAAGACCTTATTCGTCAACGTCGGCTCGCCCTCGAATGTGTGTCAGGTGGCGGACCGCTCCAACGAGTCGCCGGGCAAGGACCCGTGTCCCGAGCTCGCCACGCGAGCGGGGATCTGGCGCTTCGACGCGGGGAAACCGGACCAGACCGAGGAAACCGGAACGCATTTCGCCACCGGCATCCGCAACGCCGTGGGGATGGTCGTCGCCCCGGACGGCCAGCTCTGGTCCACCCAGCACGGTCGCGACCAGCTGTTCCAGAACTGGCCCAAGCTCTTCACCGTCGAGCAGAGCGCTGAGAAGCCGTCGGAGGAGCTGCTGCGGGTGAATCAGGGGGACGATTTCGGGTGGCCGTACTGCTATCACGACGGGGAGCTCGGCCACCTCGTGCTCGCGCCGGAGTACGGGGGGGACGGCAAGCAGGTGGGACGGTGCGCGCAGAAGAAGGAGCCGGCCCTCGCGTTCCCCGGCCACTGGGCGCCCGACGGCCTGCTGTTCTATACGGGCTCGCAGTTCCCCGGGTCCTACCGCGGGGGCGCGTTCATCGCGTTTCACGGCTCATGGAACCGGGCGCCGCTGCCGCAGGCGGGCTATCGCGTCGTGTTCGTGCCGTTCCAGGACGGCAAGCCGGCCGGGACATACCAGACGTTCGCCGACGGCTTCTGGCACGAGAACGGAACGGGGCCGCAACACCGGCCCGTGGGACTGGCTCAGGGGCCGGACGGGTCGCTCTACGTCACCGACGACGCGGCGGGGAGGATCTGGCGGATCATCTATAAGCGCAGGTGAAAGGCCGGGGAAGGGTAAAGGGGGAAGAGCCGTGGCGGGTTACTCCAAGCGGGCGCTCGTCGACAAGCTCGGGATCAAGTCAGGAGCTGCGATCGCGATTCTCGACGCGCCGCGCGGTTACGATCGCATCTTGGGCAGGCTGCCGCCGCGGGTGACACGCAAGGCGACGGCGGCCGGCCCGCTCGATTTCATCCAGTTTTTCACGAAGGAGAAGCGGGAGCTCGAACGCAATTTTGCCGGGCTGGCGCGCGCGCTCGCGCCTGCCGGCATGCTGTGGATCTCCTGGCCCAAGCGGGGGTCCGGGGTGGCGACCGATCTCACGGAGGACGTGATCCGCGCGGTCGGGCTGGGACGCGGCCTGGTGGATGTGAAGGTGGCGGCGGTGGACGATGTGTGGTCTGGGCTCAAATTCGTGCGGCGCCTGGAAGATCGATGACCCGAAGCCCCGAGCTGACGGCGGCGGCGCCCCTGACGAAACTGTCAGAGGAAGAAAGCCTGTTCCGCGACACGGTGCAGGACTTCGCGGAGCGGGACGTCAAGCCGCGCGTCGCCGCGATGGAGCAGGCGTCGGCGCTCGACCCGGCCCTCATCGCCAAGTGCTTCGAGATCGGGCTCATGGGTATCGAGATTCCCGGAGCACTGGGAGGCGCGGGGGGGAGCCTCCTCATGACCGTGCTCGCGGTCGAAGAGCTGTCCGCCGTGGACGCGTCGCTCGCGATCTGCGTGGACGTGCAGAACACGCTGGTCAACAACCTGCTGCTCAAGTGGGGCAGCGACGGGCTGCAGCGACGCTACCTCCCCCGCCTCGCGGGCGACGTCGTGGGCGCCTATGCCCTGTCGGAGCCCGAGTCCGGCTCGGACGCGTTCGGCCTGCAGACCAGGGCCACGCGGCGCGACGACCGCTGGGTGCTCGAGGGCCGCAAGCTGTGGATCACCAACGGGGCTGAAGCGGGGCTGTTCGTCGTGTTCGCGAACGCCGACTTCACCCGGGGCTACAAGGGGATCACCGCGTTCGTGATCGAGCGTGGCTGCCGCGGGCTCTCAGTCGGCAAGAAGGAAGACAAGCTCGGCATTCGCGCATCGAGCACGTGCGAGCTGATCCTCGACGGCTGCGAGCTGCCCGAGACGAACGTGGTGGGCGAGGTGGGCAAGGGGTACAAGGTGGCGATCGAGACGCTCAACACCGGCCGCATCGGGATCGGGGCCCAGATGATCGGCGTGGCGCGCGGGGCGCTCGCGGCGGCGCTCAAGTACGTGAAGGAGCGCCACCAGTTCGGGCATCCCATCGCCGAGTTCCAGGCGGTGCAGTTCCAGCTCGCCCAGGCCGCGACGGAGCTGGAGGCGGCGCGCCTGATGGTCTACAACGCCGCGCGCCTCGAGGACGCAGGGGAACCGTATACGATGCAGGCGGCCATGGCGAAGCTCTTCTCTTCACAGGTCGCCGAGCGGGTGACGTCGCTCGCCCTGGAGCTGTTCGGCGGGTACGGGTACACCAAGGAATACCCGGTCGAGAAGTTCTACCGCGACGCGAAGATCGGCACGATCTACGAGGGCACGAGCAACATGCAGCTGAACACGATCGCGAAGCAGCTCCTGAAGTAGCCCCCCCCATGCACACCGCCCGACGCACGCACGGGTTCACCGAATCGGTGATCCGCGGCATGACCCGGCTCGCCAACGAGCACGGGGCGATCAACCTGGCGCAGGGCTTCCCCAACTTCCCGGCACCCGACGTGCTGAAAGACGCCGCGGCGCGCGCCATCCGCGACGACATCAACCAGTACGCGATCACGTGGGGCGCGAAGCGGCTGCGCGACGCCCTGGCGCGGAAGTACGCGGAATGGTACGGCATGACGGTGGATCCGGAGACCGAGGTGACGATCACGTGCGGCGCCACCGAGGCGATGGCGTCCGCGATGTTGGCGCTCGTCGATCCGGGAGACGAGGTGATCGTGTTCGAGCCGTTCTACGAGAATTACGGCCCCGACACGATTCTGTGCGGCGCCCGGCCGGTGTACGTGCCGCTCGCGGCGGGCGAGCCGCTCGACTTGGATCGGCTCGCTCGGGCCTTCTCACCGCGCACCCGCGCCATCATCGTGTGCACCCCCAACAATCCGACCGGTCGGGTGCTGTCGGGTCCGGAGCTCGAGGGCATCGCCGCATTGTGCCGGCGCTACGACGCCTACGCAGTGACCGACGAGATCTACGAGCACATCTATTACGAAGGCAAGCACACCCCGATCGCGACCTTGGACGGCATGCGCGAGCGCACCATAACGATCAGCGGCGCTTCCAAGACGTTCAGCGTGACGGGGTGGCGCGTCGGCACCATCGTGGCCCCGGCGGGAGCCACCGACGCGATCCGCAAGGTGCACGATTTCCTCACGGTCGGCGCCGCGGCGCCACTGCAGGAGGCCATCGCGGTGGGCCTCGAGACGCTGGGCCCCGACTATTACCGGAGCCTCGCCGCCCAGTACCGTGTGCGGCGCGACCTGCTGCACGAGGCGCTGCTCGCCGCCGGCTTCCGCTGTATGCCACCCGAGGGCGCCTACTACATCCTCGCCGATTTCTCGCGGCTCTCCGACCGGCCGGACGACGAGTTCGCCCGCTGGCTCACCTGCGAGGCCGGCGTCGCACCCGTGCCGGGCTCGAGTTTCTTCAGCCGCCCCGAACTGGGGCGGAATCTGGTGCGGTTCGCGTTCTGTAAGACGGAAGACCAGCTGCGGGAGGCGGGGGAGCGGCTGCGCGCGGTGCGGGGCGCCCGCTGAGCCGGAAGAGCCACCGACCGAGCGGGCCATCCCAGAAGCGCAGGCGACGCTCCTGTCGCAAGTCGGTGCGACGCTCCGTGCGCGCCCGCGCCGTGATGGCGGCGAGCAGCGCGACTACCGCCCCGGCGCCCCACGCCACCAGCACCACGGAGACGGGAGCGAGGTGCGGCACGCGCAGCCCCACCGTTACCGCGATTCCCGCCACCGTGAGTCCTGCATACGTCAGGGTCCGCAGCATGCCCTCGACTGGGGACGGTCCCTCGCCGTACAGGAACGCCAGCTCCTCACGATGGCGCGCCAGCTCCGCGGCGAGCGCGTCCGTGAGGTCGTCGCGATCGAACCCGGCGGCACGCAGCCGCCGCACCCGCGCCAGCATCAGCGCGGCCGGCAACAACAGCAGCCAGACGATGAAGCCGGCGGCGACCAGCCGCGGACCCGACTCCACGGCGGTGACGATCTGCAGCACGAGCAGCGGGATCGCGAGGCCGAGGATCATCCCGTACAGGAGCGTGGGCACGGAGAGGTGCCGGCTTTCGACCAGAAACGCCCGCAGGGCGAGGGGCGGCCCTACCGGCACCGAGACGGCGAACCGGACGGCGTCGGCGAGGTGGAACCCGCTCGAGAAGCGCGCCGCCGGCTCCTTCGAGAGACAACGGTCGATCACCTGCGCCAGCCGGCGCGGCACGCCGGGCGCGACCGACGCGAGGGGCGGCGCGGGCTCGGTGATGTGCCGCGCCAGCATCGCATAGCAATCGGGCGCCTCGAACGGCAGCCGGCCCGACAGCGCGTAGTAGCCGACCACCCCCAGCGAGTAGATATCGCTCCGCGCATCCACGCCGCTGCCGCCCGCCTGCTCCGGGCTCATGTAGTCGGCCGTCCCGACGACTTCCCAGGGCCCGGTCGTGCCGCTCCCGCCACCGACCCGGGCGATGCCGAAGTCGGACACCAGGGCGCGCCCCGTCGCGGCGTCCATCAGGATGTTGTCGGGCTTCACGTCGCGGTGCACCACGCCCCGCTCGTGCGCGTGCGCCAATGCCCGCGCGACCTCGCGCAACAGCCGGGCAACCTCCTCGGCCGACAGCGGCCCGTGCTCGCGGATGCGCTGGCCCAGCGTTTGGCCTTCCACGTACGCCATCGCGAAGAACACCACGTCGGCGAGCTCGTCGACCGAGAAGATGGGGACGATGTTGGGGTGGGAGAGCCGCGCCGCCGTCCGCGCTTCCCCGAGGAAGCGCCGGCGCGCGACCGGGTCCACCGCCTGGGGCGGAGGCAACAGCTTGATGGCGACCGGCCGATCGAGCCGCAGCTCGCGGGCCAGAAACACCACACCCGAGCCGCCCCGGCCAAGGCGGCGCTCGAGCACGTAGCGACCGGCCAGCGCGCGGTCGAGCATGCGGACGTGGGTATCTAGTTCTCGTAGCATCGATTGCGCGGTGTGGCGGCGACGCGACAGCCCGATGACGGGGTCGGGCCTACCTCAGTGGCGCGGACTCAGTACCCCGGGGGGTCAAGACCGGGTTCCGTCGCGGCGCGCCCACCCTGCAGGGTGAAACACCCCGGGGGTTTCGAGGCTGAGATCAGCTGCTCGGGGCCTGCAACCGATCGATGATGCCGCGCGCCGCATCGATCAGCGGGTGGGCTTGCTCCGCTGTGAGCACGCTCGCGTTGACGCAGCCCTCCACCTGGTGGACGAAGGCCTCCATCTGCTGCCCAGCCGCCTCGCGCTGGTCGGCGTCGAGCTTGGCCCGCACCTGCTGCAGCTTGTCGAGCAGACCATCTGCCTGATCCTGGGAGAGGGTTCCCGCCACGAGCAGGTCATTCACCTCGCCAGCCAGGGCCTCGATCCACTCCGGCGTCGTCATCGGGCGCCACAGCACGGCGCGAAAGTCGAAATTCTCGGGGAAGGTCACGAAGCGCGTGACCGACCGGCCCACGACCTGCCCCGCTTCGTTGATCGCACCTGGCTCGCTCCAGTTCCCGCCCAGCGTGCCGAGATCGGTCATCACGTCGTTGGCCCAGAGAAACGCGTGGGACTCACCCGTTGCGGTCGTGCTCACACCCACGATCTGCCCGGCGTCGTTCAACGCAAGCGCCTCGCTCTCGGCCCCGCCCAGCGTGCCGAGGTCGCGCATGACGCCGTTCGCCCAGCGGAACGCATGCGACTGCCCGGCGGCAGTCGTGCTCGAGCCGACTACCTGCCCCGCGTCGTTGATGGCGCGCGCCCCGCTGCTCTGTCCGCCCAAGGTACCGAGATCGCTCAGCACGCCGTCCTGCCACAAGAACGCGTGCTGCTGGCCGGCCGTGGCGGTCCGGCTGGTACCCACGACTTGGCCGGTCGCATTGACGGCGACCGCTTGGCTGAGCGTGCCACCCAACGTGCCGATATCGGTCATCACCCCGTCGGCCCAGAAGAAGGCGTGGTACTCACCCGTGCCAGTCGCGCTCCAACCCACGACCCGGCCGGCATCATTGAGCGCGAACGGGCGGCTGAACGACCCGCCCAAGGTGCCGAGATCGGTGATCACACCGTGATCCCAGAGCGCTGCATGGCCGTTGGGGGCGATGCCCGCGATCTGACCGGGCTCATTGATCGCCTCCGCCGAGAGGCCGAGAGCCGTCATCACGCCGCTCGCCCAGCGCGAGCCGCCACACACCACCTGCCCGGCTTCGTTGATGAGGTCGTGGTGGTCCACGCAATCGCCCATTTCGCCGAGTACCGTTTGCTCGCCGTGCTCCCACAGAAACACAGAGAGCTCACGCCCCGGCAGGCCTACGGCCACGACCTGTCCACCATTGTTGATCGCCAGAGCCTCACTGTATGGGGTCCCCAGGCTACCCAGATCGACGGCGACATAGCCGCTCGCGATGCTCGACGAGAGCTGGGAGCTCGGTCGGGGCGGCCTTCCCGGGGTCGCCACATTAGGGCTCAGAGAATCGCACCCAGCAAGCGCAATACAGGACACGAGCACTACCGGGACGCGGCGCATATGCACACCTCCGGAGAACGCATGGCACGGGGACTACAACCTTGCAGGCGCGAGCAATGCACATGCCCCCTCGCCACACCGCCCCGCAACGAGAGAGCGCGAGCCAGCGGTCATAGTCCGTGTTGAGCCGGCGCAACCGCTGTTGGCGACTTCGCCACAGGTGGGTGCCACCTCTATCGCGCCCCGCCTGGGGCGGCCAGATTCTCCGCCCATATGGCCGAGCACGAGCCCTACATCCCCGCGACTCACTTCCCCGCGGAGCTGACGCCGCGCGCCCTGATCCTCGGCGTGCTGCTCGGCTTGATCTTCAGCGCCTCGAGCGTGTACCTCGCCCTCAAGATCGGGCTCACCGTCAGCTCCTCCATCCCCATCGCCGTGCTCTCGATCACGATCTTCCGCGCGCTCGGCCGGACGTCGATTCTCGAGAACAACATCGTCCAGACCACCGGGTCGGCTAGCGATTCGGTGGCGGCCGGGGTGGTCTTCACGATCCCGGCGATTCTGCTGATGGGCTACGACTTGGACATCAGCCGGGTGGCGGTCCTGGCGACGGCGGGCGGGCTGATGGGGATCCTGATGATGATCCCGCTGCGCCGCGCGTTGATCGTGAAGGAGCACGACACCCTGATCTACCCCGAGGGCACGGCGTGCGCGGAAGTGCTGATCGCGGGCGAGGAGCGCGGCCTCCAGGCCAAGCGGGTGTTCCAGGCGTTCGGCGTCGGCTTCGTCTACAAGTTCCTGATGGGCGGGCTCAAGCTGTGGCCCGACGTGCCCGGGAAGGCGCTCGCCTTCTATCCCGGCGCGGCCATCTCCTCGGAGATCTCTCCGGAGCTCCTGGGCGTGGGCTACATCATCGGCCCGCGCATCGCCGGTTATCTGTTCGCCGGCGGCTGCTTCGCGTACCTGGTGCTCGCCCCCGCGATCAAGCTCGTGGGGTCGGGCCTCACGGAGCCATTCGGGTTCCCGGCGGTGAAGCTGATCCGCGACATGAGTCCTGGTGAGCTCCGCTCCAGCTTCGTGTTCTACATCGGGGCCGGCGCCGTCGCCTCGGCGGGAATCATCGCGCTGGCGCGCTCACTCCCGACGATCATGAGCTCGTTCGCCTCGAGCTGGAAGGAGCTGCGCGCGTCCCGGCTCGGCCAGGCCGTCACCCGGCTGCGAACCGAGCACGATCTTCCCATTTCGCTCACCGTCGGCGGCTCCATCGCCCTCGCCATCGTCCTCACCCTGCTGCCGCAGCTGGGCGTCAACCTGCTCGGCGCCGCGCTGATCGTGATCTTCGGATTCTTCTTCGCCACCGTGTCCTCCCGCATCTGCGGCCAGATCGGCTCCTCCGCGAATCCGATTTCCGGCATGACCATCGCGGCCCTGCTCGGAACGTGTCTGATCTTCGTCGCCATCGGCTGGACCGGCGTGGATCACCGCGTGCAGGCGATCTCGATCGCCGCCGTGGTGGCCGTCGCCACGGCGAATGCGGGCAACACGTCACAGGACCTGAAGACCGGCTTCCTCGTCGGCTCCACCCCGCGAAACCAGCAGATCGCCATCCTGATCGGGGCACTGGGCTCGGCGCTCGTGGTCGGCTGGACCCTCACGCTGCTCAACCGGGCGTACACCTATCCCGTCCCCGAGACGCACGCCCCGTTCGGCGCGCAGGCGCTGGCGCCGCCGGCGGGTGGCCGGGCGCCGGTCGAGGTCCTGCCCGCGACCATGGCGGGGTTCCGCATTGCCGGCAGCGACTCGGTGGACCACGCCACCTATCGGGTGGTCCGCGTGTACGTCGTCACCGACGGCGTCGCGGCCGGCAAGTACTTGATGGATCCCCAGAGTCGCGAGCTGCGCTACGTGCTCGACCCCGGCATCGGCGGCCGCGTGCACGAGTATCGCGGCAGGACCATTCCCCGGCTCGATTCTCCCAAGGCGACCATCATGGCGCTCATTACCGACGGCATCCTCACCCACAAGCTGCCGTGGGTGTTGGTGCTGCTCGGGGTGTTCATCACCATCGCGATCGAGCTCATGGGGGTGCAGGCGCTGCCGGTCGCGGTGGGGGTTTACCTGCCGATCTCCACTTCGTCGGCGATGTTCGCGGGCGGCCTGGTCCGGTGGCTGATCGAGTGGCGTGCGCAGGCGCGGCAACAATCGCTCGCCCAGGTCGAGTCGGGACCGGGCGTGCTGTTCGCGAGCGGCCTGATTGCCGGGGGAGCCATCTGCGGAATCGTGCTGGCGGGCGTCGCGGGCGTCCTGGGCTCCGCGGACGCGCTCGCCGAGCGGGTGCCCGTGTTCAATGCGCTCGGGAGTCTGCCTCACTCCAACGCCCTCGCCTTCGGGCTCTTCGGACTGCTGGCAGCGCTGCTCTATCGGGTGGGTCTGCGAGAGCAGTGATACGGCCGCGCACCATAGGGGCCCGGCACGCCGCGCCCCTACATTTCGGCATGCGTGCTCTGCGTGAGTAGGGATGCGTGTCATTTCGCTGTTGCCCGCCGCCACCGAGATCGTGGCCGCCCTGGGGGCAGGCGGGCGTCTCGTCGGCGTGACACACGAGTGCGACTATCCGCCCGAAGTGCGTGTGCTGCCGCGTGTGACCCGTTCTCGTCTCGACCCCGACCTCTCCTCTGGCGAGATCGACCGGGCGCTGGCGGCGGCGAAGCACGAGGGTGCCGCGACCGTCGAGGTGGATGTAGACCTGGTCGGCCGTCTGCGTCCGGACGTCATCATCGCACAGGCGATCTGCGACGTCTGTGCGGTAGGCCAGGAGCAGCTCGCCGGTATCGTCTCCTCGCTCCGGCTCACACCCTGGGTCGTGACCCTCCACGCGCACACGCTGGTCGAGGTGTTCGTCGATATGCGCAAGGTCGGCGAGGCCATGGAGCTGCGCGACGAAGCGGACGAGATGATCGCGGGGCTCGCCTATCGGTTGCGGCGGGTACGAGGGACCGCGCGCCGCTCCCCGGGCCCGCGAGTCCTGGTGCTCGAATGGCTCGACCCGCCCTACGTCGCGGGGCACTGGGTCCCCGAGCTGATCGAGATCGCGGGGGGCGAGGACGTCGGCGGCGTTCCCGGCGCGCCGTCCGTGACGCGCTCGTGGCGGGAGCTCAGCGCCCTGGCGCCCGATCTCGTGGTCGTCGCGCCGTGTGGCTTCGACGTAGAGCGGGCGCGCCGCGAGGTGGCCCTGGTCACGGACCGCGACGCGCGGGCGCTGCTCGACCGGCGCGTCGAGTTTCTCGACGGCAACGCCTATACCTCGCGCCCGGGGCCGCGCCTGGTCGACGCCGCGGAAATGCTCGCGCGGTTGATGCACGGTTGACGGTGGCGCGCAGGTTCGTCGAGATTCGATGGCTATGACGGGGAGCCTGGTGGCCGCGTGCCACGTGCTGCTGGCCGTGCTGCAGGCCCCCCCGGCTCGGGGCACGCTGCGCCTGTATGCCGTCGGTGACATCAACCTGGGGCGGCACACCGCCCGCGAGCGGCTGATCGCGGGGGATACGCTGTATTCGTTCCGCCCGCTGCTCGACACGTTGCGCGGTGCGGACATCACCTTCGGGAACCTGGAGAGTCCGATTGCGGCGGACACCGGCCAGGTGGACGACTCGGGGGCGGCCTTCACGGCCCCCCCCGTCGCGGCCCTGGCCCTGGCGCAGGCCGGGTTCGACATCGTGAGCACCGCCAACAATCACGCGTGGGACGGTGGCGAGGCCACGCTGCAGGAGACGATGCGCCAGCTGACCCGGGCCGGAGTGCTGTTCGTGGGATCCGGGTTGGGGCGCGACATGGCCGAGCAGCCGGTGATCGTGCGGCGCGGGAACTGGCGCGTCGCGTTTTTCGCGATCACACGCGCCTGGAACCCTGCCCCGTACACGTTTTACCGGCACGCCGGGGCGAACTACGTCGCCTGGGGAGATACCGGATGGATCTTCCCCGCGATCCGTGGCTTGAAGCAAACCGGCCGGGCCGACCTCGTGGTCGTGAGCGTGCACGGCGGCAAGGAATTCGTGGACGCGCCGCCCAAGTACCACCAGGACCTGCTGTACGGCCTCGTCGACGCCGGCGCGGATCTGGTGCTCGCCCATCACCCTCACGTGCTGCAACCGGTGGTGCGATACAAAGGCAAACCGATCGTGCAGTCGCTCGGCAACTTCGTTTTCCTCCAGAACGATCCGTGGACACGGCTCTCGGCAATTCTGCGGGTCGTCGTGCGACCCGACAAGCGGATGCGCCTGTCCGCGATCCCGATCCGGGTCGACCACCAGCCCACGCTCGCAACCGGCGCGGCGGCCGACAGCGTCCGCCGCCGGCTCGGTATCCCGCTCTCCACCTCAGCGCACCCATGACCAAACCGACGTTGGAATTCCTGAAGCGCCTGCTCGATACACCGGGACCCTCGGGCTTCGAGACCGCGCCGGCGCGGGTGTGGCGCGAGGAGGTGAAGGCGTTCGCCGACGACGTGAAGGCGGACGTGCACGGCAACTCGGTCGCCGCGCTGAACCCCGCCGGCACCCCCCGCCTGATGCTGGCGGGCCACATCGACGAGATCGGGCTCCAGGTGACGCACATCGATGACGACGGATATCTCTACTTCGCGGGGATCGGGGGGTGGGATTCACAGGTGCTGGTGGGGCAGCGGGTCGTGATCGCCGGACCGAAGGGGCCGGTGCCCGGGGTGGTCGGCAAGCAGGCGATCCACCTGATGAAAAAGGAGGACATGGACAAGGTCTCCAAGATCACCGATCTGTGGATCGACGTCGGCGCCGCCAACCGGGCGGAAGCGCTCGAGCGCGTGCGCGTGGGAGATCCGGCGGTGCTCGACGCGGACGTGCAGGAATTGCCGAACGGGCGCATCGTGTCGCGCAGCATCGACAACCGCATCGGGGCATACGTCGTGGCCGAGGTCCTGCGCCTCTTGGCGAAGGACCGACCCAAGCACGCGGCGGTGTTCGCGGTCGCCACGACGCGCGAGGAGATCGCCTGGACGGGCGGCGGCGCGCGCACCAGCGCAGTGGGGCTCGACCCGCAGGTCGCGCTCGTGGTCGATGTCACGCACGCGACCGACTACCCCGGCGCGGAGAAGAAGCGGGCGGGGGAGCACAAGCTGGGCGGCGGGCCCGTGCTGGCGCGGGGCTCCTCGGTGAGCCCGGTGGTGTTCGAGCTGCTCGTGCAGTGCGCCGAGCGGGAGCAGATCCCCTACAGCGTCCAGGCCGCGCCGCACGACACCGCGACTGACGCGGACGCGATTTACAACGCCCTGCGCGGCATTCCGACGGGGCTCGTGAGCGTCCCGAACCGCTACATGCACAGCCCGAACGAGATGGTTGCGCTGGAGGATCTGGAGCGCGCGGCGCGGTTGCTCGCGGCATTCGCGCGCCGGCTCGATCCCAAGGTCAACTTCATTCCCGGCTGACGGGAGGAGGGACGCCATGAAGGGCAACAATCCGGCACTCGGCCTCTTCATTCTGCGGGTGGTGGTCGGAGTCGTGTTCCTGATGCATGGCCTCGGCAAGCTGATCGGTCCCCCGTTCCCGGGACCAGGCATGGCAGGGTGGTCGGGGATGCTGCGGGACGTGCTCCACTTCCCGGTGCCGGGACTGATGGCCTGGGTCGGAATGCTGATCGAGGCGGGGGGCGGCCTGGCGCTGATCCTCGGGTTCGCCACGGCACCGCTGGGCTGGCTGCTCGCTCTCTACATGGTCATCGCGGCCGTGACGGGCGGCCACTTCGCCGCGGGGTTCGACGTGTTCCACTTCGGGGACCCGATGCGGCGCGGCTACGAGTACAACCTGACGCTCATCGCGGCATCGCTCTGCATCGCCTTCGGGGGGCCCGGGAGCTGGGCGCTGGGCGGATCGAACGGTCAGTCAGAGGCGTCACGCATGATGTGAGCGGGATCCAACCTACGACCGTTTCCTCTTGAGCTCCGTGAGGGCGGCCCGCGCGGCCGCCCTCACTTGCTTGTCCCCGTCGTCTGAGAGACCCTGCAGCGTGCCCACGGCCGCTGGCGTCGCGGCGAGCCGCAGCGCTTCGACCGCCGCGACGCGTAATCCCGCGGGCTTGCGACCGAAGATCCGGCCCGTGGGTTGCGCGAATTTGATCAGCGCCTGCACCGCGTCGGGACTCCCAATCCGCCCCAGGGCCAGCACGAGCTCTCGCTGTACGGCTTCATCCGTTTCCTCGTCCATCGCGACGACCAGCGGCATCGCCAGCGCGCTCGACTTGCGGCCGCCGATCCCGAGCGCGACCTGCATGCGGACCTCCGGCGATTTGTCGCGCAACGCCCGTCGCAGCGGCTCCGCCGCGTTGCGCGAGCCGATCTTGGCGAGCCCCAACGCCACGGCCTTGCGCACCCGCTCGTCCGCGTGATCGAGCTGCCGGCTGAGCGCGGGAATGGCGTCCTCCATCCCCAGCTCCCCGACCAGCTCCGCGACGTTGCGGACCACGAACCACTCGTGGTGATCCAGCATTTGCACCAGCTGCTCCGTCCCCTGCGTCATCTGCGTCAACGCGTCGAACGCGGCCCGCCGCTCGCTCATGCCAGGCGCGGCGACCAGCATGCCGAGCAGCACCTCCACCGCGTCGGCGCCGGCCCGCCGCAACGCCAGCGTCGCCTCGGCACGGTGCTTCGGCGCGCCGACGAGACGCGCAATCGCTTCGACCACCGGCTTGGTGCAAATGCGGCGCAGCGCGATCCCGTACTGACGACGCGCGCCGCTCGCCTCGGGCAGCCGCTCCTCGATCCGCGCGATTCCCGCCACGAGCCGCAATACCTCTTCGAGACGGTTGCGCTTGAGCGCGCTCTCCGCCTGCTCGATCACCGTGGCAAGCAGGTCCCCGACGTTTACGCCTGCCGGGTCGCGCTCCAGCTCGCCGAGCACGCCTGCGGCGCCAGCCGGAGGTTGACGGGACGGTGCGGCCGCGCCGGGCGCCGCTGCCGATCGACCCGCGGTGGACGCTGCAGGAGGCGCGGGGGCGGTGGAGGGGGTCTGGGGCGTCGGGGCATGCGACGGGGAGAACGTGGGCTCGTCGGAATGCGCCGCCTGCTCTCCCGGCAGCGCGCGCGCGGCCGGCGGGGGCGGCGGATCGTGCGTCACCATCGGGACGCCGCTCAGCTGCACCGACCGGATGTCCCGCATCGCTTCCCCGCGGAGGATGCCGTCTGTCCCGAGCGTCGGCACTGCCGGCCGGGCGGCGTCGGGGGAAGGGATGACCGGGGCGACGGGGCCGACACCATCCTGCGGGGGACGCGGCGGAGCCTCGCCCGCACTGGTGACACGGATCCCGGCCGCGCCCGAGCCACTGAGGCGTGCGGCGAAGTCTTCCAGACCAGGCTGCTCGGCGAGCACTCTGAGCAAGTCGAACAGCTGGGCGGGCGCCGGGTTCTGCGGCAGCGCGATCGTGCCCACACCGTGCAGGTCGAGCCGCTGGATCAGACCGGTGAGCGCGGGCGACGTGCACGGCACGCCGTTCAGCTCGAGGCGGCCCGCCGCGAGCGTGAGGGTGACCGGGAGGTCCTGAAGCAGCCCGAGCAGAGCCCGAAATTCCGCCTTCTGGGCTTGCTTCGCGCCCGGGTCGCGAAACAGCTCTACACAGCGCGCGAGGCGTGTCGCAATCGTGTCGAGAGTCGCCATACAGCGAGCGAGCAATCTAGGACCGGGAACGACCCCCGGCAACGCGGGCCAGCGTGTCGGCGGCGTCACGCTCGCGCACCGGTCGCCCCGG
>Ga0066651_10000303_pt1 | contig 14639 bp, 6 predicted proteins | sample GraSoiAngelo_100_FD_71410 | JGI IMG/M metagenome (GOLD analysis project Ga0066651, IMG submission 71410) | Grasslands soil microbial communities from the Angelo Coastal Reserve, California, USA - 14_0903_02_20cm | ecosystem: Environmental > Terrestrial > Soil > Grasslands | place: USA...
TGCATCACGTACATGTCGTGCACCATCAGGCCGTCCGCGCGTATATACCCGCCCTTGACGAACAAGTCCTTGATCTTCGTCCTCTTCAGCTCCGCCATCACCTTATCCGAGTCGGTGGTCCCCGCGGCTTTGACGGCCTTCAGGTAGGTCATCGTCGCGGAGTAGTAGGCCGCCTGGTTCATAGTCGGCATCCTCTTTATTTTCTCGAAGAAGCGCTTGCCGAACGCACGGGTCTCCTCATTCAGGTCCCAGTACCATGACGTCGTCAGGTACAGGCCCTGTGCCGCTTGCAGACCGAGGCTATGGATGTCGGTGATGAAGGCAAGCAGCGCCGCCGGCTTCATGGTCTTTGTAATCCCGAGCTCATTGGCGGCTTTGAGCGAGTTGCTGAAATCGGAACCCGAGTTCGCGAGTCCCAGCACCTGCGCTCCGGACGCCTGCGCCTGCAGCAGGAAGGAGGAAAAGTCCGACGCCGAGAGCGGAACCCGCACGGCGCCGAGATTCTTACCGCCGTTAGCCTCAACCACCTTGGAGGCGGCGTTTTGCAGCTGGGTGCCGAATGCGTAGTCGGCCGTCACATAGAACCAGGTCTTTCCGCCGTTCGTGACGATCGCGGTTGCCGTGCCGTTGGCGAGCGCCGTCGTGTCGTAAGAGTAGTGGACGCTGTAGGCGGTGCAGTCCTCGTTTGTCAGCGACGCGCCGCCCGCGCCGATGACGATGAACGGCACCTTCTTCGCCGCGGCGACCTTCGCCATCGCGATGGCGACACCGGTATTCGCTCCGCTGAGCAGCAGGTTGAGGCCGTTCTGGTCCGCCCACTCGCGGAACTTCGACGCGCCAATGTCCGGCTTGTTCTGGTGATCCACGACCAGAGTAACAATCCTCCGGTTGAGTACCGTGCCACCAAAGTCCGCAATCGCCATCTTGATGGCCTCGACTGCGGCCGGGCCCACGATGTCGGCATACAGCCCGGAGAGGTCATCGATGTCGCCGATCACGACGTCGTTGCCCGCGCCAAGCGCCGTTCCTGACCCGGCCGCCGCCAGCGCCGCTATCAATCCAATCGCTAACGCCTCGAGCTTCATGGAACGCACCTCTTTTGAATTGGGAGAGAGTCGGGCGATTACTGATCGGGGTTTCCTAACGCGCTCGAGCAGCCACGACTGATGGACGACGCCGGGAAGTCGGCGAGCCTGTCCAATCTGACGTGACCGTGAGCGATCAAAACACCCCGCGCAATCACAAGGGTGTTCATTGATATGCCTCTTACGATACCTGGTATGAACACCCCAGGGTCGGCGGCGTGCACCGCGCTCATCGCGAGATAAGCAGCAGCCAAAGGAATAAAATAGTTCTTCATGTTCGCGTCGTCGGTTGTTGAGTGCCCACACCCTGCCGCCGCGACATAGTCTTCATTTGCTTTTCCTCTTTGCGGCGTTACGGCAAGTGAATGGACTTGCACTTGGATGCTATTGCACAGGAAATGAGTGACTGTCGCATCACCCACATGGTGTATGCCCCCCGTGCGATCAGCCCTGAGTGGGCCAACGTGTCCTGCTATCTGAAGCCCGAGAACACCCGTGCCACCAGCGCAATTTGCGAATGGACGCCCACTTTAGCCATCGCCCGTTTGAGATGCGTTCGAACGGTATGCACGGAAATACCCTGTGCAGCGGCGATGTCCGCAGCCCGCTTACCCTTCGCGAGGCCCTGCACGGCACGCCATTCAGCGTGAGTAAGCGAACAAGATACTCGCAGATCCGCGCCGATCGTCTTCGGATTCAAGGTTGCAGACTTCCGGCTCATGTAGTAGCCGAAGCAGGAGTCGAGTTAGGACGACGCACATTAGACCCTGTCCAGTCGGCTCCCGACATCACCCAAATGGTGTACGGAACGCGGTCCTCGAGGCCTAACTGAGGTACTATCTTTGACAGGGGTCCAGGGCTAGTGCACTGCCCCGGCGATCGACACAACGTAGAAAAGTGGCGCTTTAGTCGGCGCGCGAGTGACATGCGCACCCGCCCGAACATCGACCAGCTGATCCTCGACATCCATGCGGCGCCGCTGGACCCGGCCCGATGGAAGCAGGTTGTCGACGCGATGCGCTGCACACTCAACGCAGACCGCGCATTCATATTCTCCGTCCCCACCTACCGCGAGGAGGACTTCTGGCACGTCGGCTCGGAAATGGATCCCACGACGAGCATTGAGTATGCCCAAGAGTTTGCGCCAGAGGATGTCTGGATGCTCGAGGTCAAGCGCCGAAAGGCTGAGACAGGCATGATCTCAACAGGTGAAGAGCTAATTCCTCGAGCAGTGTTTCTCCGCAGCCGATTCTTCAACGAATTCCTCGCACGCCATGATATCGACCGCTTCTTGAACGTGTTACTGCGCGATCCCCCCGGGCGGGGCGCTCCCGTTCCAGCGAGCTTCAGTTTTTACCGAGGCCTGGGTCACTCCGCGTTCGGAGACCAGGAACGAGCCCTTCTCGCTCGGGTTACGCCGCACCTTGTGCTCGCGCTGGATACGTTCTGGCGAACACGGGACTTGTCGCTTCAAAATGCGTTGCTGTCACGGACTCTCGATGCCGTGACGGCACCACTTTTCTTGATTGATCGCCTTGGCCGCATTGTCTTTGCCAACCGGGCCGCAGAAACGGAACTGCGCACGGGCGAGCGCCTGCGGAGTATCAATGGGCGTCTTACACCCTCCCCGGACCTTAGGGATCCGAGGGGCTGCGTGGAGGCGCTGCGACGTCTGCGCGATGGTCGTGGAGGAACGGCGGCACTCACCGTGGGAACCAGTGCTCGCAGAGTGATGCTTTCGACCGCACCACTCTCGGAGACCACGAACCCCGGCTCGTGGGGTGGCCCTCTGGGCCTAGTCTGGCTGACCCCAGCACACCTGACGTCGGGCCCAACGAGCCTCATCGCCGACCTCTTTGGATTGACCGCCGCGGAAGACCGGTTACTCAAGTCCTTAGCCGCTGGCACGAGCCTCAGTGAAACGGCTAAGACACTCCGCGTCAGTATCCACACCGCCCGCACTCAGCTGAAATCCATTCAGCAAAAGACCGGGTGGCACACGCAGAGTGAACTGTCTCGCACAGTCCAACAGCTCGGGGCAATTGACCCTGGCACTCCTAAAATGAGCCCGTCTTTCAAAGACAACGGAAATGCAAGCCGTTGACAGTCGCAGCCGCTGGGGGTCATCAAGCGAGGCTTCGCCGGCGTCCTCGATAATGAGGCGCGGCATGACGTACTGATAGCCGCGGCAGCCTCCTGAGACGAGCGCGGCTTAAAAGGCGTGCGGCTGATTATCTCGGACGCCTGCAGGGGTTTGGTGGAAGCGGCGGCCGAGGTTTTCCCCTGTGGTGCGCAAGAATCCGGTCTTGGGTCCTGAAGGGGTTCGCTTTCGCGAGTGTGGCATGATCGGCGGGTGCTGAGCGCTGTTTCCATTGTCGCGCGACTCGCCAGCGAACTGGTGAACTGGTCGGGTGGGTTGCCCTGGCCAGCGGCGCTCGCCGCGGCCTGAAGCAACACTGAGCGATTGAGTCCAACGCGGGCGATCACATACGGCCGCTCGCCGGGCTTCGGCGCACCCGTGGCCCCTATCGAGCAGCCGCAATCTCCGCTTGCACGGTATCCAGAAATCCCTTGGGAAACGGAACTTCCGACGCTGCGTAATTCCCACCCGCCATGAATAGCTCCATCACTGAGTTCCATCGGTCGCGCCAGGCAGAGGCGTAGTTGCGGAACTTGTCCGCTTCTATTGTGAATCCTGGCGTCTTGGCATAGGACGAATACGCCTTGATCAGCGTGACGATGGCTACGTTATTCTCTGCGAGCTGGTCGAGGCGCTGCTTCATATCGGCGTGCTTGGCCACACCATCGCGACGGATCTTAAGGAGGTAGGACCCCAGGATTCCGGTGTCCTTCTCCGCATAAGGTTCCGCTTGCAGCTCGTTGGTGATCGCCTGATTCTCTTTTAGCAGCACGCTCACAGGGCTAAGAGTACTTCCCACGAACTGCGAGCGCGACGCCTGGAGGTCCTGGTAGGTGTGATGCCACGCGCCGGCCGTGGCCAGAACCAGGATTAACGATACCGCCGTAATGGCTGCCGTCGTCTTGTCGCGAGTTCAGCGGCATCGAAGCGTTCCCACAGGCCGGTCTGCTTGTCGCGGAACGTCGGCACACCGCTCTCTGCGGACACTCCAGCGCCCGTCAGGACAACAACTCGCCTTGCCTCGCGTAGTGATTTGATAGTCGTTCGGTCTACAGCGTTCATGCGGCTCGGGAACCAAGGTTGAGGGCACCGACACCGTTTTGCCACCGCCCGGTGAATGAGTGGATGGTCGCGGAATTGGCAACCCTCTCAAGGCTGAAACACGGGTTCGAATCCCGTTAGGATTGGGTGTGACGCGATCTATTAGGACGGTTACCACGGGGATGGGTGGGGACATTCCATTTCGGGGGACCAGCCTGAATGGCCTACGGACCCTCCTGAGGCGATTCGTCCAGTAAGGCTTGAAGTCCCGGTACTCGATTGTCTTGATGCCGGCCACGGCGGTGAGCTGGGGACGCCCGCTTGTAACCCCGATCTATTTAGCGATGCGCTAATCAACACCCACATGACGTGCACCGTGTTCTTCTTCTATCCAATCGGGCGAGGGGCAAAGGCGGTGGGGTGGCCCCCCGGCCGGAATTGAAATCGTTTTCTAAGGCCCGGATTTTAATGGCTTTCTTCACTGTCATCGCTTCTGAATACCCGCAAACATACCCGCGTCGCGTGTGCGGACCTCCCGTTCGGAACCAACACCCGGTGCGCGGTAAGGAGTGGATGACCTATCCCACCGCTGAGATCCCTGGAGGCCGCAAGCAGGGCTGGGCGGATCGCAACGGCGTACAATCCCCAAAGATTTTAACCTCATCTCATCCGCTACTGAGTGCGGGCGGCTGTCGGAACGCGAGCGCATAGGTGACCGCACTCAAGCGTCGATGCGGACTTATGAACCAGACCCCAAACGACGCGCCGGACGTTGACAGCGAGATCTTTGTCGTCGGCGATCTGCGCGTTGATATCGGACAGCAGCGCGTCATACGCTTGGGCACCGAGATTACTCTGCCCAATCTATCGTTCCAGCTGCTGGTAGCACTCATTCGCGGCGCGCCGAACGTCCTGAGCCTCGACCTGCTCATGGCGCGTGTGTGGCCCGGCCTGATGGTGAGTCCGGAGACGGTGAACAAGCGAGCCAATCTCCTGCGTGAGGCGCTGGGAGATGACGCGAAGGAGCCCCGCTATATCTCCCTGGTGCGCCGTCGCGGGTACCGGCTGGTTGCCGACGTGACTCGCGCCGAGCGCCCAGCGGCGCCGCTCGGGGCGCCAGTAGCCGCCACGCCACGCATCGAGTACTCAATTCCAGCCACGGCCGCGAGCAGATCTCAACCCGTCCGTGCGCAGCTGAGCCCGAGGCAGTGGCTCGGGCTATCGGCCTTTGTGGTGGTCGTGCTCGCGGTCGGCATCGCTGCGCGCACTCTCATCCGAGATCACAGCTCGAGCGCCGCGATCCCGAAGGAAGCTTCGCAACTTGCAGACGCACCCATCGGCACGCGCGCACGCACTGTGGCCGTATTGCCATTCGAAAACATCAGCGCGGATACAGCCGATGCCTACCTGGCGCGCGGTCTGCCGGAGATGGTCCTCAACCGACTGTCTCGCGTCACCGGGCTTGCTGTCATAGCGCGCAATTCTTCGTTCGCGCTGAACACCACAAGTATCGATTCCCAGGAAATCGGTCGGCGACTCAATTGCGGCTATCTGGTCAATGGTAGCGTGCAGCGCAACGCTGATCGTTTGCGCGTGGCCGTGCAGCTCGTTGATACGACCGCGGGCACGATGATTTGGTCGACGAACTTCGATCGAGCCCTGAGTGACATTTTCACCGTCCAGGACGAGATCGCCGATAAAGTAACCGCCGAGCTCTCAGCACAACTCGGCGCACTCGCGCCCCCCCCGGCCACGCAAGTGCGCAGCGGTAATGTCGAGGCCTACCTCGCTTACCTGCGCGGCCGCGCCCTGCTCGGTCGGTTTTCGGTGGCCGAATCGGAGGCCGCGGTGCCGTATTTTGAGAAGGCTATCGCGTTGGACGCGAATTTCGCGGCGGCCTACGCATCGCTCTACGATGCCCGGCTGCAGGCGGCTCACTTGCACAATGAGGATATGGATCTGGCCCGCCGACGCTTCCGGCCGTTGATCGAGCGTGCGCTGGCGCTCGACCCCAACTCGGGCGCCGCCTATTTTGCGCGGGCCATGTGGGCTAATGCGCCATTCGAGGCGCGCGATGCCGACTTTCTCAGGGGTGTCGCCCTCGATCCTAGCAATGGCCGCGGCCTCACCGCCTACGCCGAATTCCTGGACTACCAGGACTTCGGCTGGGTGCAGGCAGGCGGAGACAGTGGGGATTACCCGGTGCAGCGCGAAAAAGCCAAGCGTATCTTGCAGCGCGCTCTGCAGATCGACCCGATGTCGCCCGGCGCCCACTTCGACGCTGCCACAGGCGGCCTCAGCGAAGGCGGCGCAGCCACGCTCGAGCAAAGCATGATCTCCGTGCTGGAGCTCGATCCGGAATTCGTTCCTGCGCTATTCCAGGTTGGCAAGTATCGTTGGATGTTCCACGGCAGGCTGACCGACGCGGTGGCGATTCTGGAGCACGCCATTGCGCTCGACCCGCACAATCTCGAACCGCGTAACACGGCCATGGCCGTGTATCTGGATCTTGGCGACGAGCAAGCGGCCCGCGCGGTGGCCGCTGTGCCGAAAGGCGCGCCCGCCCCGCGCGTACTGCTTATGTATGCGGGTGACTGGCGTGCAGCGGGGCGTGCTGCCTACGACACCGGGTGGGACGGTTGCAGCGGTTGGTTGGCAAATCAATCAGTGCGCGACTATGCGCTGAAGACCGGTGAACTGCGCAAGGCGATTGCGTTCATCGAGGCGCGCAACTATTTCGAAGGCGATCCGGCAGCGCATCTGGATGAGTGCAATTGCGAAGCGGCGATCTTGCTGTCGCAGCTGCTGGCGGCACAAGGCCATGCATCCGAGGCGCAGACACTGCGGCGTGCTGCCGTGTCATGGATCTTCCGAAATGGCGCGAAATACGCGGGCGCCGTGCGCCGGAGTGGCGCTGAAGCTCTCATGCTGGATGGACGTAGAGACGAGGCTCTCGACGCCCTGGCGGAAGATTTCCGCGCCGGGGATTACTGGTTCTGGTGGTACACGTTTAGATACGACCCCGTGTGGTTGCCCTTGCACGGTGACCCGCGCTTCCAGGCGATCGCGACTGACGTGCAGCGCTACGTCGACGAGCAGCGTCGCCAGCTCGAGGAGCTGCGGCGCCGCGGCAGTGTGCCTGATGCGCGGCGACCCGACGACCCTCACCGAAGCTAGGCATGTGATGCGCCGCGTCGCGGTCGGCATTCAGACATTCTCGATTGGGGTCTGCGTGGGGATGCTTTGTGCGGCCGGGGCGCGGGGCGCGCCCGCGGAAGGGCCCGCAGTCGGGACTCAGACTGCCGACGAGCTCGATGAGGTTGTTGTGACCGGCAGTCACATCCACGGCACCGACGCCGCGGGCTCCAAGCTGCTCGTCATCACTCGTGAGCAGATCGACGCCAGTGGCTACGAGCGGATCGAGGACGTGCTGGCAACCGTGACGCAGAATTTCAGCCGGACCAACGCTGCAACCCGCGACGGAGACGAGATCAACAACTACGATAACCGCGGCGCCGAAGTGCAATTGCGCGGACTGGGGCTCGGCACCACCTTGACGTTGGTGAACGGTCAGCGTCAGGGAGCCAGCGGCTATCAGGGTTCGTTCGTCGATATCTCAAGTATCCCGGCCTCGGCGGTCGAACGCATCGAGATTCTGCCGGAGGGTGCCTCTGCGCTCTATGGCGCAGATGCCATCGGTGGCGTCGTGAATGTCATTCTTCGCAAAGACTTCGAAGGCTTCGAAGCGCGCGCGCGGGCGTCGACCGCGGGCGGAGACGCCACCGAGCGGACCATCGCGGGGCTCTGGGGTCACGCCGGGCCGGACGGGCACGCGCTGCTCGGCTTTCAATATGACGACAGCCGTGCCCTGGCATGCAGCGCAAGGACCTATTGCGCGGCCAATGGTGATTTTCGGCGCTTTGGCGGCAGTGACCTGCGCGGCGTCGGCGGCAACCCCGGCACTATCCTCGATCCCGTCACACGCGCCATCCCGCGCGGCCAGGACGGATCGAATCTAACCGCCACACAGCTCATTCCGGGCACAGCCAATTACACCAACTCCGTCATCGACAACGACATCCTGCCCCAGCAGGAAATGCGCAGCGTCTTCTTAAGTGCCGCCTACATGTTGTCGAGGCACTGGGAGCTATCCGTCGACGGGCGCTACTCATCGCGCGAATTCGACTCCACGTTCCCACAACCCACCGGCACCTTCTTGGTACCGGCCAGCAATGCCTTCAACCATCTGGGCGGCCCGGTGCGTGTGGCCTACGATTTCACAGCAGATGTCGGGCCGGTTGTCGACCACGGACGAACCGAGACCTCATTCATATCGACGGGCATCAAGGGTGTGCTGCCGCGGGGGTGGCAACTGCGGCTCTCAACCGCCTATTCAAAATCGAGCACGAGATTCTTCGAGTATAACAACCTTAACACCGGCGCCATTGACGTCCTACTCGCCAGCGCCGACCCGGCAACCGCGCTCAACCTCTTTGGCGACGGCTCACACACCGCTCCCGCAACGCTTGCGGCCTTGCGCAATCAAAGCGTCGCTCTTGATTATCCGGATGAATTCACCACCGCCATGGCAAGTGTCATCGCGGACGGGACGTTGTTCACGGGGCCTGCGGGCCCCATCCGTTTTGCAGGTGGCGGCGACTTCCGCCGAGAGCACTCCGTGGGTCTGAGCGTTGCCCTTAGCCCCGAGAACCGCGGCAGAGACGCTGCGGCCGCGTTTGCCGAGCTCGCGATACCGATTGCCGGCGCGGCAGCGAACTCAACGCTGAATCTTCTCGACTTGTCGCTTGCCGGCCGCTATGACCATTACAGCGACACCGCCAGCTCCTTCAATCCCAAAGTGGGCTTGAGTTGGCGCCCATTCCGCATCCTCAAACTGCGCGGCAACTGGGGCACGTCATTCCGGCCGCCACCCTTTCTCTGGTCCAACCCCGACCTGATCGGCGACGGCGAAATAAGAGTCGTCAGCGATCCGAAGTCTCCGCAGGGGACACTGGCTCTCTTGCTATTCGGCACGCTGAAAGACCTGAAGCCCGAGACGGCGACAGCCTGGTCCGTCGGTGCGGACGTGGCGCCGCCGGCGGCACCGAATTTCTCCCTGTCCATGACGTACTTTGACATCGACTACAAGGGAAAGATCCGCAATGTAGGTCCAAACACGGCGGACTTTCTCGCTTTTGAGACGCAACTTGCGTCGTTGATCACGCGCAACCCGACGCAGGCGCAGATCGATGCCGTCTGCCAAAGCGTCAGGAGGCTCTTCGGCACCGGCAATTGCAGTGAACCGATCGCCGTTATTATCGACGGCCGGTTTCGCAATCTCGCCAGGATCAAGACACGCGGAGTGGACTTCACCTTGGACTATGCCATCGACTCCGCAAGAGGCAGATGGGCTTTCGGTCTGAGCGGCACCTATACATTTGCCCAGGAACAACAGATCACACCCACGGCGCCAGTCTTCGACTTGATCAATACGGTAGGCAGCCCCTTAAAACAGCGCTGGGCTGCGCACCTTTCATGGTCGTCAAGGGGCTGGACAGTCCAAACGACCGTCAACTTCTCCGGCGCGTACCTGGATCCGGGCTCCGTGCGAGAGCGGGGCGTCGATTCGTGGACGACGGTCGACTTCAACCTTGGCTATCGCGTCGAAGGTGGGCAGGGGTGGATCGCCAATACCCAATGCAATCTCGGCGTGAATAACCTCTTCGATCAATCCCCTCCCTTCATTGACCAATTCGACCCGCTGGCCGGCGTCTTTGGCTACGACGCCGCCAATGCCTCGCTGGTCGGGCGACAGGTCAGCCTGCAGCTTGTGAAGCGCTGGGGGCCATGACCTGAGGCCGTCTCTCCTCACATAAGGCGTTTTGGCCGGCGTTTGCCGCCGCCTTCCCGCCTTCTTCCCGCAAATAGGAACCCGCCTTCCCGGAAGGTTCCAGCAAGCCCCGCCCGCGACGTCTATACCGTCGATCACTGTCAGGCAGTGAATCGGTGACTCGCTGCCGTACTTGTCACGGGGAGAACGAACATGAAGTTTCCATGTCGTCACATTGCTCGAGCCGTCTGTCCTGCAGTCGTGCCGGCCACGCTCGCTACGGAAATCGGGAGAGCGCCGATGAGAGCCAAGGCTTTGCGCAAGGCCGCCTGGTTGCTCGCACTGAGCATGGCGGGCGCCGGGATCGCGCTGGCCTCAAATACCAGCTGGTTCGCCGTGGACACCACGTACGGGACCAACGGTGTGTCTGAAGCGCTGACCTCGACGAGTTACGGGCGGTCCAACGCGGTGGATCATAGCGACGTCAACCACCGTGTGTATTCGCTCGTCGGCGCGCACCCAAGCGGCTACGTTGGACCGTTCACGCTCACCCGACGGCTCAGCAGCGGCGCCATCGATACGGCCTTCGGCGCAAGCGGTGTGACGACCAGCTTCGCCAACTACAACGACCCGAACTCAGTCAACGCATTCGACGCCCTGTGCATCGACCCGGTGACACACGGGCTCGTCCTGGCCGGTGAAGTCAAGGGCGGCGGGGTCATAGTCGAGCGCTTGCTGCCGCCGGACGCCAACGGCGTCGCAGCGCTCGACACCAGTTTCAATCCGAACGGTGGGACGCCTGGGGTCGTGACGTGGACCAAATCGCGGCCAAGCTTAAACGTGCGGCCACGGGGATGCACGGTCCTCGGCGATCGGTCGATCTTTGTTGCTGGACCGGACGGCTCCGCGCCGAGCCGGTTGGCGATGGACATGGTATCGGCTGACGGCGACCCCTCTGGATTCACATTCTGCTGCAGGGCGGGGGTCGTGACTCCCACAGGCGACAACTGGGAGGGCGGCAGCCTCGAGTGGAACAGTTCGCAAACGATCAACCCGAATCTGATCATCATGGGTTCTGTCTCTCACAACGCCGTGCTGTACGCGGTCGACCCATGCACGGGCGCAGGGGATGCGAACGTCAACGGCAACGGCTTCCTGTCGGTGCCCGCGATCGATGGCCACACGTACAGCGATCCGATCGTCGGCGCAGTCCAGGGTGACGGCAGCATTCTGCTGGCGCTACTCGCCAGCGACTCGCTGAACGCAGACCTAGTCGGCTGGAGCTACCCAGTCATGCCGAATGCCTGGCAAACCCCGACGGCCCCGGGGATGGTCACCGTTCCAGCCGGGGTCATGCTCGCGGGCGGAAGCTATCCGGCGCCGGTGCGGCAGGCGGACGGCACGATCCTCGTCGGGGCAGAAACGGCGACGAACCAGCAGGTGCTCTTCGCACTTCAGGGCGATGCGGCGCTTGGGTTCACCGTGGCGGCGCCCCGGGGGTTCTGCGGCACGGGTATGGGCGTGAAGGTACCGGACGTTGTGAACGAGACACAGTCAGAGGCAACCACGACTTTCACGAGTATCGGGCTCACGACGGGCACGGTCACTCAGCAGTCGAGCCGCGCGGTCACCTCCGGCCACGTGATCAGCGAGAACCCGGCGGCAGGCACGTGGGTGACAAGCGGTGCTGCAGTCTCCCTAGTGATATCGACGGGAAGCGGCACCGGCGGAAGCAGCGGCGGCGGTGGCAACGGAGGGGGCGGCAGCCTTGATTGGCTGCTTCTGAGTACGCTGGTTGGCGCGTGCGCGTGGCTTGCGCTCACACGTTGTCAGAAAACGCAGGCGCGATCGCCAGACGAATCTCGATCTGCACAACTGATGATTTCGCCCATCCAATTTAGGGCGAAGTTCATCCTGCGCACACTCGTCAGCGTAATCTCATTCGCGCTGCCCATCACCGGCTGGACTGCCAATCTCGGTCAAGTCTCGTCCGGGTCAACGAAATCGGGGGTTGGAGGGCCCGTCGGCTGGCGCTCGATCGGACCTGCACCGCCGGCGATCGAGGCGAACATCGCCGCGGATGCCCGCTCGCACACGATCTATATCGGCGCTACGGGCGGCGGGGTCATCAAGAGCACAGATGGCGGTGCCACGTTCCGAGCGGTCAATACGGGACTTCCGGCCGGGGGCACTATCTCGGGCCTGGTCATGGCGCCCGGCAATCCGAACGTGGTCTATGTCAACACGCAATTCGACGGTCTCTACAAGACGGTTGACGGCGGCGCCCACTGGACCGGCGGTAGCTGGGGCGGCTTGACCCTGGTCATGGACCCGAACAACCCGGACGTTATGTACGGTGCTTCCGGTCCCATCGATTACCTCCTGAAGACCACAGACGGCGGCGCTACCTGGTCGTATGTGGCCGACGGCCTGGGCGACGCACTGGTATTCGCGATAGCCATCGACCCGCACAACAGCAACGTTCTGTATGCCGGCTCCGCGGGACAGGGCGCCTTCAAATCGGCCGACGCGGGTACCACCTGGAAGCCCATCAGTATCGACTCCAATGTCAACGTGATCCTGGTTGATCCCGATAACAGCAGCGTCGTCTATGCCGGCACCGATGGTCACGGGGTGTTCAGGAGCACCAACGGCGGCCGTTCGTTCGTGCGCATTGGCTCGCCTCGAGTCACGAGCATCCTGTCGCTGGCGAAGAGCGGCCAGACGCTGTACGCCGGCACCGCCACGCAGGGTGTGTCAGAGAGCATCGACGGCGGCAGGACCTGGAAGAATTCGCAGGTCTCCTCCGGCCTGGGCAATGTGCTCAGCGTCGACAGCCAGGGATCGGTCTACGTCGGCACCAATTTCGACGGCGCCTTCGTGCGCTCGGTCAGCGATTCCGATTGGCACCGGCTCGGTTGGAATCTGCTGAAGCGCTGTGCCTGCCAGGAAGGGGACTCGATTGCCATCGATCCGGGCGATCACAATCATCTGCTGCTCACGACCAATGGCGGTGGATTGCTCGCCAGCAACGACGGCGGACGCAGCTGGCACGACGGCGGCACTGAAGGCCTGACCAGCAACGGACCGCGTGTGGTGGCCTTCGATCCGCAGGACGCGCGCCGCGTGTACACCGGGTCGGTGTGGGGTGGGGGCCTCTACAGATCTGAGGATGGCGGCAGGCACTGGCAGCGCCGGAGGTTCGGTCCGGCCGACATCACCGTCTATGGCATCGCGGTCGATCCGGTTGACCACTCGGTCTACGCCACCACTGTGGGCAACGCAGAGGGTCTGTGGAAGAGCACCGACTTCGGCAACAGCTTCACCCGCATCGACCGCGCTCCCAGTGCGCCCGCGGGGGTGTATCTGGGCTTCAGTGGTCCCACGGTGACGGTCGATCCGCACAATCATGCGACCGTCTATTTCCCGGACAATGGCGGGCTGTGGCGCTCGCAGGATGCAGGCCGCACGTGGGTGGAAGTCGACGCTTCGGGCAACTTCACCAGCGTCACTGTCGATCCGATCGACTCGTCGATCGTGTACGCCGGCGGCTACTCTCTGCTTAAGAGCATAGACGGAGGCGCGACGTTCACACCCAAGAGTGTCGGCCTGCCTTTCGCGGCCGTGGCGGAAACCGGTTCATTGCAGATCGACCCCCGGCATCCGAACGTGCTCTACCTCGGCATGGAAGACGGCGGCGTGTTCAAGAGCACCGATGCCGCGGAGACCTGGTTCCCGATCAACCTCGGCTTTGGGGGCACCACGCACTACGACACGTCGATCACGGGCCTGGCGATGGATCCGGAAGAGCCCGACACGCTCTACGCGGTCACCTACTACCACGCGGTCTACAAGACCGTGAGCGGCGGGCGCTAGTCAGACACGGCGGTGACCTCACGGTCACCGCGGTGTCACACGTGTCCACTGCGGCGTGAGATTCAAACTCGACGAGAATTCTGTCACCGACGCTCGCGGCTGGTTTTCTGTCTGCGGCACGCGACCGACCTCGACGATTCACAAGCGACCGCCCAAGGGTTCCCGCTGAGATAGGTCAATGGCTTGAGCCAAGGCACTCCCCACCGGGCCGTGGGCCTGCGTGCGGAGGCGCAGCACTATGATCCCGGGGTACTGACTCGGCGGGTGCTGCTGGATATTGGCGAAGCCGATATCCAACGTAATCAGAGCGCGGCTTTCGAGCAGCTGAGCACGAGTCGAACCTGACCAAAACCTACGACTCGTACACCACTCGCCGGGACGCGATCCACCGGCTGACCAGACCGGAGCGCACTTGCGCGCTTATAAGCGCAGCTGCGAACACATGGATTTCGTGATCAAGATCGGCAGAAGGTCGACCTTCTGCGCTTACCGTGCGCTTATAGCGGGCGAGCCAATCTGGGCGGCGACCGCTATCACTCTGATCTGATTGGTGGAAAGGGAGGGACTCGAACCCTCGACCCCGGCATTATGAGTGCCGTGCTCTAACCAGCTGAGCTACCTTTCCACGAAGCGGCGCGCATTGTCCTCAGCCGCGCCCCGGGGTGTC
>Ga0066651_10000306_pt1 | contig 14583 bp, 8 predicted proteins | sample GraSoiAngelo_100_FD_71410 | JGI IMG/M metagenome (GOLD analysis project Ga0066651, IMG submission 71410) | Grasslands soil microbial communities from the Angelo Coastal Reserve, California, USA - 14_0903_02_20cm | ecosystem: Environmental > Terrestrial > Soil > Grasslands | place: USA...
TGTGCGGTGAACAACTCGCGCGCGCGGGCCACAAGGTCAACCTTTTTGACGAGCATCTGGCGTGGGAAAAACCCTGCGGCGGCGGCCTGACCCACAAAGCGATTCAGTGTTTCCCCTTCCTGCTCGATAATTCCTATCCCAAGAAACTGGTGAATTCCGTCGAGCTGATCAGCAGCGAAGAGCACCACGCCACGCTCGAGATGCCCCATCCGATCGTTATCTATTCGCGGACGGTGCTCAACGGCATGCTCCTGGATCGCGCGCGAGATGCAGGATGCAACGTGCAGCGTTCCCGCGTAATGAGTGTGGACACTTCCACGACGAAGCCCCGCTACTGCGTGGAAGGCGATTGGCAGGAAGCCGATTTTCTGGTTCTCGCGGCGGGTGCGCGCAATCAGCTGCTCCCGGAAACGCGGGCGTTGCAGCGCGACGAACTAGAGATGACCCAGGGTTACTTCGTGCCGCAGACCAGCGACTCCATCACCATCAAGTTCCTGCCGCAGTTTGAAGGCTATATCTGGTCGTTTCCTCGCTGCGATCATCTCTCGGTCGGCATCTGCGGGAGCATGTCGTCGCATACCAGCACGGAACTGCGCAGCCATCTGCAAGCTTTCGTGGAAAGGCACAGCATACAGACGGAAGGCGCAAAGTTTTATAGCCACGTCCTGCCTTCGCCGAAGGAGCGCACTCTTTCTGAAAGAAACGTCATCGGAAAGAACTGGGCGCTCGTTGGAGATGCGGCGGCCTGGGTAGATCCCCTCACGGGCGAAGGCCTTTTCTATGCCATTCGTTCCGGCGAATTACTGGGCCGGTCACTCGCTGAAGGCTGCCCCGAGAAATACCCAGCGTGGGTAAAGGCTACTTTCTGTGCCGAACTGGAGTTCGCGGCACGCATCGTGCGGCGTTTCTATCGTGGATCTTTCCTGGGCAGTGCGGTCACGACGCGCATGGTTCAGTTCTTGCGCCGCAGCCCGGTGTTCCGGCAATTGATGGGCGATCTGTTCAGCGGCACGCAGGATTACACCAGCCTGAAGCGAAGACTCTGGGGCCATCTGGGGATCACCGTGAGCGAGTTCATCTCCAGCGTCTTGAGCCTTGATCGACCCGCCAAGGCCATCGTGCCTCGCGCGGGAACCGCGGGCGACTGAAGATACCTTCTGGTTCCGACCCGTTTTCACAATATAGTCATACGGACACTGCTGGCATCAAATTCATGGGGTATCCTCTTCCAATCATGGCCACTGAGACAGCCGTCAAATCACCAGCCAAAAGTGAAAAACGCAAGAACGCGTGGAAGAATCTTCCCGACGTTTGGGCGCTGATGAAGCCGAGGCGCGGGCTGCTGGCGGTGGGCTTCGTGCTCATGGCCATTAACCGCTTGTCGGGATTGGTGCTGCCGGCTTCCACGAAGTATCTGGTGGACAACGTCATCAGCAAGCGGCAAATCCAGCTGCTTACGCCAATCGTGCTGGCGGTTCTTGCGGCGACCGTCCTTCAGGGACTGACTTCGTTCACGCTGACCCAAGTGCTCTCCAAATCCGCGCAAAAAATGATCGCCGAACTGCGCCGCCAGGTGCAGGCGCACATCGGCCGGCTTCCGGTCTCGTTCTACGATGCCAACAAAACCGGCGCGCTCGTTTCGCGGATCATGAGCGACGTCGAAGGAGTGCGCAATCTGATCGGAACGGGGCTGGTGGAATTTGTCGGCGGGCTGATGACCGCGGTCATCGCGCTCGTCTACTTGATTCATACCAGCGTGACCATGACCGGCGTCGCGTTTGCTATCCTGCTGGTCTTCGGGTACGGGATCAACAAGGCCTTTGCGACGATTCGCCCGATTTTCCGGGCACGGCCTAAAATCAATGCGGAAGTCACAGGGCGCCTCACCGAATCGCTGAGCGGCGTTCGCGTGGTGAAGGGATACCACGCGGAAGAGCGCGAGGAAGGGGTCTTCACCAGCGGCGTGAAGCGCCTGCTGGACAATGTTCTGAAGACGCTCACGGCCACTTCGCTGATGAGTCTTTCCGCTGCGGGCCTGATGGGCATCGTCAGCGCAATTATCATGGAACTCGGCGCGCACAAGATTCTTGCGGGCACGATGACGCTGGGAACGTTTTTTGCATTCAATATCTTTCTGGGCCTTCTCGTGGCGCCGGTCTTTCAAATCGTGGCCATCGGCACGCAAATCACGGAAGCCATCACGGGTCTCGAGCGTACGCGCGAAATTCTGAACGAAAAGCTGGAAGATGATGAGCCTGGACGGACGGTATCGCTCGATCGCGTGAACGGGATGGTCGAGATGCAAGACGTGAGCTTCGCCTACGATACGCGGAAGGAAGTTCTGCACGAAGTAAGTTTCCGGTCGGAACCGGGAACGGTCACGGCTCTCGTCGGTCCTTCGGGTGCAGGAAAATCGACCATCATCGGCTTGATCGCGGCATTTTATGTGCCCTCGAGCGGCAGAGTTCTGGTGGACGGGAGCGATCTTGCGACCGTGAAGCTAAATTCCTATCGCACGCAGCTGGGCGTCGTGTTGCAGGAAACTTTTCTCTTCGATGGAACGATTCGGGAGAATGTGGCTTTTGCGCGGCCCACCGCCACGGAAGACGAAATTCTAGCCGCCTGCCACATCGCGCGCGTCGACGAATTCGCGGAGTCTTTCGAGCACAAGTACGACACGGTCGTCGGCGAACGCGGCGTGAAGCTTTCCGGCGGCCAGAAGCAGCGCGTTTCGATCGCTCGCGCCATTCTGGCCGATCCGCGCATCCTGATCCTCGACGAAGCCACCTCCAGCCTCGATTCAGAATCGGAAGCGCTGATCCAGGAGGGTCTGCGCTACCTCATGCGCGGCCGCACGACCTTCGTGATCGCACACCGGCTCTCCACGATTCGACGAGCCGATCAAATTCTCGTCGTCGAAGCGGGGAGCGTCATCGAACGCGGCACCCACGAAACTCTGTACGCTCTCGGCGGTCGTTATTACGACCTCTATACCAAACAGCACGCCGTCGAAGCCAATCTCTTCCTGGCCCCCGGTGAAGGTAGCGACCTAGAAGACTCCCGCGGCGTGGAAATCCAGGCAGGCGCGAGTGGCCGGAGCGACCCCGCTATACCCGACGCTATCCGCATCATTCGCGGCCAGAGCAGTTGACAAATCCGCATTCAGCGAAATGAGAAAGAGTGCGGCAGAAGAACCGCGGTCCGGCGATCGGATTCCAATGTGAAAACGGTCAGACAGTTGGGCGGCGCACGATCAACTTTTTCGCCACTGGGGGTGGAATTAAGGTAGCCATCTTGCGGATCATCGCCAGCACCAGCCGTTTGTCGCCATCGGAAAGCGTAGTGCTGTACTTTTTGATCTCCGCCAGGAAGCGGATCTCGTCCTGCGAGAGCTCCCCAAGGGCTTTTTGCGTCTCACGGTCGCGTGGCGTTTCGGTCCCTGGGAAAAAGTCCGCGAGCGAGATGTCCATGGCTTCCGCGATTTTGGCGAGCGTTTCAAGAGACGGGACCGTGTGCCCGTTTTCCACGCGCGACAGGTAACAACGCAGCAGCCCGGTGCGGCGCTCGATGTCGCCCTGCGACAGGCTGCGCTGGCTCCGGTAAGTCCTGATCACTTCTCCGATGTTTACTCGAGGTTTCTCTTTTGGCATGATCTCTCCATTGAGGGGGTATCTTACTCACTAACAGCAGGAGTGGCAAGGGGGAATTTCCGGCGGATGGTTCCAATCCGATAACGGGCAAGGGAAACCCAAGAAGAGCGCCCCTTCCAGGAAAAGAGAACAGGGAAAGGAAAAGGCGTGCCGCGGTTCGCCTTTTTCTGAAACACTCTCACGGACTTCAATACGGAACCGCAAGAATCACGCTTATCTTTGCGTCGCCGCCACCGTTGCAGGCTGCTGCAAGCGGAATTCCAGCAGCGTCTCGCTCGGCACTTTTACTTGCTGACCGCGCGTGAACACCTGCACGCCCGCGCCGGCCGCCGAGCCGACACCCGCGCCGATCGCCGCGCCTTTGCCGCCGCCGGCAATCGCGCCGATGATGGCGCCGGCCACCGCGCCACCGCCAACTTTCTTCGCGGTGTTCGCGCCGCGCCCTTTGCCTTGCAAGGTGTAATCGCTGCTGACGACCGGATAATCCTTGCCATCGATCACGATGCGCGTCAGTTCGAGCTGCAGCTCGGCGCTGCCGGCTATGTGGCCAGCCTCCTTAGCCTCGGCCAAGCGCCCATAAATATCTGTGCCTTTCCGCGCCACCACGGAATTTCCTACGGTCAGGTCGGTCTCCAGGCTTGCATGGAATACGTCACCCACGTGGTTTTTTGAGGAGTCCACGCCGTCGATCATCCGTACCAGGAGAGATTGCCCCGCGGGGATAGTAACTTCGCCACCGGGAGCCAAGGAGTTCGCCGCGACAGGAGCGGCGGCGGGAGCCATCGCTGGGGCAGTGCTTCTGGAATTGGCGGTAAACGTCAGCGCCACGATGTCTGTTGTGTTGAAAGTCTGAACTTCCCCATTAATCTCGTAGCGCAACACCGCTTGCGTGCCGCCGAGATACTTCCCCTTCAATACTCGGCCATCCTTTAATTCCAAAGTATCCGCCGCGGCTAGGCCTACAAAAAACAGCCCCACTAGGACTGGTGCCAAGAAATGATTCACTCTCTTCATTGTTCCCTCTCACGCTCGGAAATCACGAATTCCACAGATCTCCAGATTTGTTTCCCGCCCCCAAGAGCTACACTGCAATTCTACTGCATTGGATGAGAGATACGCGATGAATGGTTGCGCCCGGCCAGGGAAGGCAGCACGCGCCGATGGTCGCGCCGGGGCAGCAGCATCCTGAAGAATAATGATAGGGGCCCAAACCAGAGAGGTTTGGGCCCGCATGCTTCGAGAGCACGGTTAGGATGAGCCAGTTGACATCCTCCTCTCCCTAAAAGGAAGAGGATTCCTGCGGCCTCCCGCTGGTTTTGCGGGATGGCCTCGGTGGGTTCCCCCCACAGCCGCCTTACTTCAGCGGGGGACAACCAAGAGGCTTCACTTTTGGGCTGCCCGCCCATAGGTCTCTTGGACGGAGAGGAGTTTAGGACCATGCCGCCGAGCAATCAAGAGGGCCTTATACTTATATCCCCGGCCTAAAACGCCGAGGCTTGTGGCCCAATTGGTAACTGCTGCCTGGGGTGCAGGCTAGAGTTGGCGGCGAGCCCCATCGGCTTCTTCAGCCAGTTGCATGAGCTTTTGGACGATCCCAGTGTCGCTTTTCTTGGTCTTGGGATTAAAGAAAAGCCCGTCGGTCACAAACGACTGGACAGCGGCGACCGCCCCACCGAAAGCTATCGACGTCGGGCGAATGATGGCCACCGGTCCGAATTTCTGGTCAAGGAAGTGGGTTGGCTCGGGCATGATCAAGTTGGACTGCAAGGTGTCCCCGTTCAAGGATTCCGGATCTGTCTCGCCCTGGGCAGCGCTCAACGTGGAAAAGGTCACGGTCGAGTTGTTCACGGGATCGACGTCCGTCAAGGGAATGGCATTGCCGGCTTTGTCCTGCCAGGTCTGGAAGTGCATGGTCTCGCTGGGGCCGATGCTCAGCAGAATTCGCAACACTTCGAGATTGGTGACGTGCTGTGCCAATGTTGGATAAAGGCTGGTACCACCCTGCTCGATGAAGGCGAAGTGGAATCCCGCCGTGAAGGCGATGGCCTTGAGGTGGTCGGTGAATGTAGATTGCGTGGGATCGTTGAGATTGATGACGCTTCCGTCCGTGTCCGAGTTGCTTCTCGGGATCGCGGTATGTTTTCCGACGTTTAGACTGGGGACCGCCTGAACAAATTTTGCCATGGCATCAAAATCTGGATTGGTGATGCTGCGATATCTGGACCAAAAACTGGTGTCGACAGTCAGTTGGGTAAGATTCGTGAGGCGCCCGGCGGTCTTGACCGCGCCATCCGCCTGACTGCTCGGCAGCACCTTGAAATGGGAGAGATCAGCGGACCCCGCGCCCTTGGATTCCAGGTAATTGGCAAGAAACCGGGCGTGGCTGACCTCGTCATCGGTATTGTCGCGGATGTATTGCGGCATGTCGCCGTCTAGGAGTTGCAGCGCTTGGGAATAGGCCGCGTTCCCGCCAGTGAGCCCGCTGAATTCGTTATCCTGGGTACCGCCGAGTTCCGCGTACTGTCTCCAGAGGTCTTCTTCGACCTGTTCGGAGGCTTGCAAGAACCTTAGAATCGCGATGTCCCCCTTGGTGATTGGTGCTCTGTCGGCGCCAACTTCCTGGCCGAACGCCAACGTTTTGCCTGCCAGCAGCCCGGCTCCCACAGTTGCTGCCCCCGCCACCGTTCCATTCTTCAAGAATGAACGCCGGGTGCTGCCCTTCGTGAACGCATTCTCTTCTTTCTTCATCGGTCTTTCCTCTTTTCGATTCGTGAATTGAGTCCCGGTGCAACGAAATGCGAAAAAATGTCGAACGTGTCTGAAGCTTCGAGATTGGCCGCTGGGGATCGGAGTTCGTCCAACTGACGTCGCATCAACTGCGTGTCAGTCCGTTGCACAACGGAGGAAGAGGGGCCAGCGGGCCAGCCACGGGCCCCTCTTCTGTTATTGGACAGTGAGAGAGACGGAAGTTGAGTGAGTGAGATTCCCCGAAGTTCCGGTGACCATCACCGTGGCCATGCCACGTTGTGTTCCGTTCCCGGGATTGTTCATGCCGTTGCCGCCGCAACCACTGGCCGCGAGCAGGCAAGCCGTCGCAAATAGAAGAGCCAAACTGCCCGCGAGGCCGGGGATCCACTTGGTCCCCGTCACACGTCGGCTCCCGATGCTTTTGGCGAGGAACGCGCCTAGCAAAACCAGCGCAGGAATCGGAAGAATCATTGCGTAGAGTCCGCCGGTTTGATTCCCGCTTATCAATCCAGCGTGCATGTAGGGCGAGGAGGATGTGCTGATCGTCATCGTAGACGTCACCATTCCGCCGCTGGTAGGCATGACGGAGGCGGGCGAAAAGCTACAGTTGGAGTTTGCGGGCATCCCCGAGCATGTGAGGGTGACGGCAGAGTTAAAGCCGTTGAGCCCGCCCACGGTCACGGTGAACGAAGCGTTTTGCCCCGCACTGATCGTCGAGGTCGATGGCGACGCGCTGATATTGAAATCGCCGGTGGGCGGGGGCGTTGCATTCGCCGTGATGGCCGAGAAGAGTCCATGTTGTTCATTGGCCAGGCCCGCCGTGATGTACATGGTGTTGGCATCGCCGGAAGGCCCTCCGCCGCCGAAAACCATATCCCACAGGGAAGTATTCGCGATGACCGTGCCGTTCTGATCTTTCATCTGGTCGATAAAAGCGCCAGTGGCGAAGTTGTAGGCGTTAATTGTGCCATCGCCGAAATTCCCGACCAGCAGATTGCCGCTGGCGCCGAACGAGCCGAAACTCGCCGGCGGAATCACTGCGCCCCAAGGGGCGTTGAGATGAGAGTCACTGGTAATTCGGCGGACCATTGTGCCGTCGGCGCTGAAGAGGTCCACGAAGCCCGCTCCGGCGATATGCAACGGATCGTGCATGGGAGTGTCCTGCAAGGCGTACGTCACCACCACCATGGCGGTGTTGCTGACATTGATGGCCTTAATGCCGAACGGTGCATAGCCGGGGGAACCCGAGCCCGTGGGGACGGCTGGCGGGGCCGGATCATTAAACGCACCCGCACCGAGAATCTGCGTTGGATTGAAGCCGGTGTCGTAAACCTCGACCTTGCCGGACCTGAAATTGGTGGCCAGAAGAAAACTGCCGGTCGTGTTTTTGATCAGCGCCAGACCTTTATACACCGCGCCGGTAGCGGCTGATGGAATAGCGGAGTTGTCCACCATCAAAATGGTTGAGGCTCCGCCCGTCCATGCGGAGATCGTTCCGTCTTCCGTGTCAAATATGAAAATCCCAGGTTGGCCGTTCACGTTAAAAGTCACGCCGCTCGGTGGCGCGACAATCCCCGTTGGCGTCGCAGGATTCGAACTGCCATTCGGTGGGGCAACTGTAAACGAGCCGTTCAGCGCTCCGTTTTGGTCATACAGCGTGGTAAAGCCGCTGTTGTTGTCGGAAATCCAGAAGGGATTGCCGGGGACAAAAGCGATTCCCCAGGGATTCACGAGTTTGGAGTCCGTGTTGGCCGCCATCCCAGCCGTGTCCGATACCAGATTGGTTTGCTTGTAGCTGTTCGTCTGCGCGTGGGCGGACAGGGGAGGCAGGGCGCTGGCGCAGGCCAGGCCCAGTACAACAGTCCAGAATTTCTTCATGATTGCAGGGTGCTCCTCTTTGAGTTAAGGCAGCCGTTACGACGTTTGCCTAAATGTTCTTATGCTTAGATGGCGAGAGTTCGCCGGGAATAAATCAGCGGAAGGACAAGTCTTTATCCACGTACAGACCACTCGGTCGTTAAGACTTACGAGAAAAGGTCAATCCAGAACGAATAGGATCAGCGGGCAACCCCGCGCCGGGGCCGGGAGAGCCGCCTAAGAGGACCCATGAACGACGCTCAAAGCGTAGCCCCAGTAGTGCGTTTCGGCACATTCGAAGTCAATCTCAACTCGCACGAGCTTCGCAAGCATGGAATGCGCATCCGGCTGGAAGAAAAGCCCTTTCAAATTCTGGAACTGTTACTGGAGCGTGCCGGGCATGTTGTCACCCGGAGAGCGCTCCGTGAAAAACTTTGGCCCGATACGGTTGTTGGTTACGAGCACGGGCTGAACACCGCCGTCAATAAACTTCGCGATTTATTGGGAGACTCCGCGCGGAGTCCCCGTTTCGTCGAAACTCTCCCCCGGCTTGGATATCGTTTCATTGCTCCTGTGGTTAAATCCGGGAAGGCCGCTGCGGCAGCCAAGAGAATGCTCCTCGTCCTTCCCTTCGAGAATTTGTGTGGTGATTGCGAGCAGGAATACTTTGTGGAGGGACTGACGGAGGAGATGATCTCGCATCTCGGACAGCTCAACCCCAAGCGACTGGGCGTGATCGCGCGAACTTCCGCCGTCCAATACAAGACCACGAAGAAATCCATTGGAGAAATTGCTGCGGAGTTGCATGTCGACTGCGTGCTCGAGGGAAGCGTGCGCTGTGATGGTCAGCGCATTCGCATTACCGGCCAGTTGATTGAGGCACGGGACCAAACCCATCTGTGGTCGGCTACGTATGACCGGGATTTGAGCGACGTTTTCGATGTCCAACTGGATGTCGCCCGCCAGATCGGGAAAGCGTTGGCGCCCGAATTGCTCCCCGACTAGTGCGCCATCGGCTCCACGTTCCAGCCCTCTACGACCAGTTCCGGTGCCGCGCCGTGCAGTGAGGCAGAATCAAATCTCACCGTGACGGTCTTTTTCTCCCCCGGCAGCAACGAGAAATAGTTGTCGGTCCAGAAAACTGGCGTGACATCCTCCCCGCCTCGGCCGCGTGTGAGCCGGGGATGGACCATGAACGCCACACTGTTGCTGTTGTTCACGGCGGCCACCGTGATCATGGAGTTGCCCCCACTTACGCGCACTGTCTTGGTGATCGCCACTTTTGCTTTGGGAAGGCCGTTCAGCCCGGTGAGGTCTCCAAATTCCTTCTGTGGGGTGTACACCGTGTCGGTTCGCTTGGCCCAGTCGAGCACGTCCGCTCTTGTCGACAACCAATAGAAATTCTCACTGACCAGCTTTCCATCCGTGTCACGGAGCCCGAGCTTCAGGAAATAGGTTGGCGTCAATCCATCCGGCGTGGGGAGATCGAAGGCCTTGGTGCTGCTGTCCGCATCCAAATCAAGTGTCGCCTCGCGGGAAGCTTTTTCCTTCGCATCGATGCTGTAGATTTTCGCGCTGACTTTCGTACCTTTGATTGACTCATAAGTTCCGTTGATCACCGCGACGGAGTTGTCGTCGTATGAATACTGCACATGGACCGGCTCACAAGCCTTTTTCGTGCCGAAGTAACCACCCGCCGGCACGAGGTAGTAATCGTAGAGATGCCAGATCAGGGAAGGCCAGGCGTTGTTCAGCATCCACTGAATCACACCCGTAGCCGTGTATTTGTTTCGCGCGTAGGCCTCAAACATGGCCCGTTGTCCCTCGTAGGTCATCGCCTGCGCTTTGCGCTCGTAGTCTTCGAGCGACGACGCCTGTCCGTATCGCCGGTTCAAACCTTCGGTAAAGACATTGACCGTCGTGAAACGCTCGCCGCCCGAGTGATAATTCCAAACCTCATCGATCGGCCAAAGATGGTCCTTGGGAATGAATCTCTCCAGCGATTCCCGCGTGGGAATCGCCGGTCCCGGGCTTGTCTCTGTGTTGTAGCCGTAGGCGCCTCCTGCTTCCGTGTCTGCCAGCCAATAGACAGGCGGAACATATTCGTACGGGCCGGTCATCTTCACGCCGGAATTGCCGGTAACTTTCGTGGGCGTTTCTGAGGCAGAAGAGAGCGAGGGATTCGGCCACTCGAGTTTTTCCAGAATGCCGAGGTACATCTGCTCGACATCCGCAGGAGGCGGGCCGTCGCTACCATAGAGCCAGACGAAGACGCTCGGATGATTGCGCAAACGGGCGATTTGACTGTCGAGCGAGGCGGCGGCCACTCTCTTCTGATCGCCTTTCCAATCGTCCCAGCGCTCCCAGGCGTCGCAGCAGGACCAACCGGGCATGACGAGAATGCCCAGCCGATCCGTCTTCTCAAAGAATTCATCGCGATCGAGATGGCCTTCAAGGCGAATGGTATTCAAGCCCATGTCACGAACATAGGCAAGGTCAGCGTCCAGTCGAGCGGAGGACCATCGAAGAAACATGTCCTCGTCCCAAGCGGCGCCGCGAATGAGCACTTTCCGGCCATTGACCTTGAAGAGGCGATGGCCTTTGGCCGTGAGTTCCGAAGTAACTTCGCGAATGCCAAAGGTGACCTCTGCCCGATCCGAAACGCGCTTGCTGCTTTCAAAGTAGAGCGTTGTAGTGTGGAGAGTAGGCGTGCCCATTTGATAGGGCCACCAGAGCTGCGGATGCTCCAGTTGGAGTTTTGGGAATTGCGCCGGCGAGAATTTTACAATCCTGGCTTCTCCGCCAGCCAGCTCCACGTCCTGTTGCAATTCAAACCCTTGCAGTTGCGCGTGCAGGATCCCTTTTACCGGAGCGGCAGAGGTATTTTGCAATTCGGTGCTGACCGTGAGCTCGGCAGTCTCGTATCCCGGCCCCAGCCTGGAAGCCACAAATGGGTTTCTCAGTGCAACTTCTCCGCTCTGCGCCAAAAATACTTCCCGCCAGACACCCATCATTTTGTCGGGGGGAGTGGGATTCCAATCCACCCAAGTGATCTCGAGGTCGTCTCTCTCCGGCGCGAAGACTTCCACGGCGATGGCGTTACGCTTGCCTGCTTGAACGAACTCGCTGACATTGAATACAAAGGTTCGGTAGGCGCCGGCAACCTCGGTTTTGTCGGCGACCTTTCTTCCATTGACCCAGAGATTCGCGCGATAGTTAATTCCCAAGAAATTCAGCCAGGACTTCTTGTTCTGATAGTTGGCTGGCAAATTGAACTCCGTGCGAAACCACCACGAGCAACGAAACGGGCTTCCCTCCGGCATGTCGTGATTGGCAAAGAGCTCTTTGTTGGACTGAAAAACTCCTGGATAAGATCTGAGATTGTTTGCCCAGAACGGATCCGGATACGTCTTATCGGTAATCAGTGCGCCCACCACCGTTGCCGGAACGTCTGCCTTGTGCCAGCCCTTGGCGTCGAACCCGGCCGAAGAAATTTGCTCGCCCGCGGCTTTTACCTCGCACGACGACTGAATCTGCCAATTCTTGTGCAGATACGTTCGCTCTGGACGCTCACCCGGCATATCAGCGGCATAGCTGCTGGGGCCGAGAATAGCGCACAGCGCAAAAACGCAGAGGTATGACGAAGGCAAGAGCGGCATGTGGCTCCTTCGAGGTTCGGCTACTTCGAATTGACGATCGAGAACAACGCGTCTCTAAGGCCGGGCGGACCTATATTAAACCGTTTAAATGCTTGAAACACTCTATTTTACTGGCTTCCCACGTTTGACACCCGGTCCAAGGTTTCCACGCGGTCTTTGGAGATCGGGAGGTGGTCCCGGAGGAGGGGGTCGAACCCACACGGTACTAAGTACCACTGGATTTTGAGTCCAGCGCGTCTGCCAGTTCCGCCACTCCGGGGCAACAATTCAAAATAGCACGCCCGCCGCCCGCACTCAAGGCATCACGTCACAATCACGTCATTCGGTAGCGTGTCAATTCCCCATAATCATGGCTTATCGGGCACTAGCGCGCAAATCGCTCTTCTTACAGAAAGCTTCTAGCGGTTGACTGGGCTGCACTCTAACAGATAGAAATATCGCGCCGCTGGTCAAGGGCCTGATAATTTGAGTCTTCTAGCCTTTGCGCTTTGCGCTTGAACTAGCCCAAATGTCTCCGACAAGAAAAGTTTTTCTTACGGCTGAATGGCGAGACCTCGTGATGTTGAACTACGAAGTTGATCCCCGCTTGTTAGACAAGTATGTCCCCAGCGGCACAGTGCTCGATTCGTTCCTTGGAAAAACATACGTTAGCCTCGTGGGCTTTCGGTTCTGCCGCACCAAACTCTTTGGGTCCCTCGCCGTCCCGCTTCATTCTGATTTCGGTGAGGTAAACCTCCTCTTCTACGTCCGACGCAAGGAGGGCGATGAGAAGCGAAGGGGCGTTGTCTTCATCGCGGAAATCGTACCCAAGCAGGCGGTTGCGACGACAGCTCGCCTTATATATGGTGAGAACTATGTATGCCTACCGATGAAGCACCACATTTGCGCCGAGGGTTCGAAAAGGACGGCTAAGTATCAATGGAAGGTCAAACATCAGTGCTGCCAGCTGACTGCACAAGCGACAGGCCCTCCCGAGCCGCCGCAAGAGGGAAGTCTGGAACAATTTATTACCGAGCACTACTGGGGCTATTCGACTCAACGAAGCGGAGGATCAGTCGAATATCACGTTTCTCATGTACCTTGGCGAGTGTGGGTGAGCACTACGGCAGGATTTGAAGGTGATGCAAGCTTGTTGTACGGCGTCGAACTGAGCCATGTCCTTCAAGGTCATCTAAGTTCCGCATTTATTGCCGATGGCTCCGAGGTCACTGTTTTCAGAGGCAACAAACTCGCATGAGGAAGCTGGACCAAGAATCGAAAACGATGCCCCCTCGTGCGGGTTGGATACTTTACGATGGTGGCTGCGGGTTCTGCTTTCGTTGGGTTCACTTCTGGGAAAGGGTAATTGAGCGACGGGGGTTTTCTCTCAAAGACCTACAATCGGCATGGGAAGACGGCAGCTTAAAAAAATCGCAACTGAACTTGCTGGATGACATCCTTGTATCGACCCAGGATGGCAAGTTGGAATCTGGGGCCGATGCATATCTCTTCGTGGCACGGAGAATCTGGTGGGCATGGCCATTCTATGCAATCTTTCGCCTGCCCGGTTTTAATTGGATGCTTTGGCAAGGCTATCGTTGGTTCAATCGTAACCGATACCGCATCTCTCGCCACTGCCCACTACCGGCGCGAGGCAATTCTGGCCACGCATTGAAGGACAGTACCCGATTATCGCGGGACGCCTAGCCAAAACCTAGCCTTATTTCTGGGATCTTAAAACGAAAGCCTGGCGCTCACCTGCATTTCGCGCCCCGGCGTCATCGCCATGGTGATCGTTCCGAACTGCGGCGTGTTCACGTAGCGGTTCGGCGTGCCCAGGTTCACCTTATTCAGCGCGTTGAATGCTTCGGCCCGGAACTGCAAATTGGTTCTCTCGCTGACGCGGAAGGCTCGCGCCAGCGCGAAGTCCAGGGTTTGCATGCGCGGACCATATACGGAGTTCCGGCCTGCATTGCCGTATGTAAACGCCGGGGGCGCAGCAAACGCGGCGGGATTAAACCACTCCGCGGCGGTGTGCGTGCCCGGGCTAAACACGGGCTGTCCGGTAACCTTCGCCCGGATCGGATTCTCGCCCAGCACAGTTCCGGAGTTCGCGGTGTCTCCGAATACGGAGATGGTGAACGGCATTCCAGATTGAACCTGGTAGATGGTCGAGAAATTCCAGTCCTGGGTTACGAGGCGAATCCACTCCTGCCGCCGGAAAGCGGGAATATCGTAAACGCTGCTCAGGGCCAAGCGATGCCGGACGTCGCAGGCTGGACCTTTTTCGGCGTTGAGCTTCCTGTTGTCTTGTGGGATGGACGATTCGTCCATGGGAGAACGGAAGTCCGGCGCATTGGTCAGATTTTTGGCAAAAGTATAGTTGGCCAGAAAGCTAAGCCCGTGCGAATAACGGCGGCGCACATTCACGTAGCCCGCGTCGTACCAACTCTGCGCCGTGTTCTCCAACAAATTGATGGTGCTGACCGGGAAAGTTTCACTCTGCACGACGGCGGTGGTGCTGCTCGGCGTCAACACCGTGCCCGGCACAAAAGTGAGCGTCTTGAAGGGGCGCCGCGGGCCAAGAGGGCCCGGTCCGGGAAGAGTGTTGTTGATCAAGTGCGCTCTTTGCAGGTGGAAACCGCGTGAGCCGATGTAGCCGACTTCCAGAGAGGTGTTTTGCCCGAAGC
>Ga0066651_10000307_pt1 | contig 14556 bp, 13 predicted proteins | sample GraSoiAngelo_100_FD_71410 | JGI IMG/M metagenome (GOLD analysis project Ga0066651, IMG submission 71410) | Grasslands soil microbial communities from the Angelo Coastal Reserve, California, USA - 14_0903_02_20cm | ecosystem: Environmental > Terrestrial > Soil > Grasslands | place: USA...
GAGCCGCCGCGGAAGATGACGCCCTCGCGCCGGATCCAGTCGAGGATCGAGTCCATCGAGTCCTCGATCGAGAGGATGAAGCAGGCGGAGCACTGCGGCTTCTCCTCGAACCCGACGTTGAACCACACGGGCGAGTTGAACGACGCGAGCTGGTTGACGAGGATCGCCTTCAGCTCGGCCTCGAACGTGTCGGCCTCCTCCTGGTTGGCGAAGTACCCGTCCTTCCGTCCCCACGCGGAGATCGTGTCGACGACCCGGCCGATCATCTGCCGCACGGAGCGCTCCCGCTCCGGCGAGGTCATCCGCCCACGGAAGTACTTCTGCGCGACGATGTTGGTCGCCGTCTGCGACCAGAACTTCGGGAACTCGACGTCCTTCTGCTCGAAGACCGGCTTGTCCTTGCCCGGAATGAAGGCGTCGCGCGTCTCCCACTCGATCTCGTCGAACGGGTCGCGCCCGGGGATCGTGAAGTACCGGCGGACGGCGAGAGTGGCGTCCTCGTGGACGACCGTGTTCTCGATCTCCTGGGCCGTTACAGGGGCCTCAATCTGCTGCTTCATGCTCGCCATGCCGCTCCTCCAAGGGTATCCGTGGGTCCGTAGGGGAGGACCAGTGTGGACCGAGGCCCGGACGGAAGCGGACTACACGTAGGGCGGGCTCGGCGGCGGGTCGGACGCCGCCTTCCTGGCCTGGTAGCGGCGCGCGCCGTAGCTGATCGCGGCGGCCGCGATCAGGGCGAGCGCGAGCCCGCCCAGGACGAGCAGAGGCACCGGTACGGAGTTCGCGGTGCTCGGCCCGACCGTCTTGGCGAGCCAGTGGAAGAAGCCTTCGTCGTGCTTGCCGCTCGTCGAGTCGCCGCCCGAGTTCGACCCACCGCCGCCGCCGTCGCCGGGAACCGGCGTCGAGGGCGTGACATCCCCATGGTGGTTGCGGTACACGAGCGCCAGCGCGCGGTTCAGGTCGTCGCGCAGCGTCCCGTAGACGAGCTGGTCTTCGGGGATGTCCTTCAGCGCCTCGCGGTAGCAGTGCACCGGGTAGGTGCCGTCAATCCGGCCGTCGTTGTACCAGTCGCGGATCAGCGCACTCGAGCAGGCGCTTGCGTGAGCCGTCGAGACGCCGAACGTCGCTGCTGCCGCAGCGGCTGTCAAAACCAGGATGAGGGTCTTCAGAAACTTAGGCATGCGAGGACCAAGCTGCGGCTCCGGCGGACTCTAACGTCGATCTTGACCACCTTGCCGGATGGGAGTGTGCCTCGGTTATGGCCCATGTAAACGGTTTGTAAGCGGGGTTCCGACCAGGAACCTCGTTCGACGCGGCCTCCTGTTAGCCTCGCGCGCAATGCGAGGAGCGGCCGTTCGGGGAGCTCTGATCCCCGGCGCAGCCGCAGCGCTCTGCTTCGCGGCCCTGTTCCTCAGCGCCGGCTCGAGCCAGTCGCGGCTCTTCTGGATCGGGACTGCGGCCGTGCTCGTCGCCGCGATCGGCTGGGCACTCCAGCCGCCGACGCTGCCCCGCGCGTCGGTCGTCTTCTTCGTCGGCTTCGCGGCGTTCGTGCTCTGGCAGGCGGCATCGATCGCGTGGTCGATCGAGCCGGCCCGCTCCTGGGATTACGCGAACCGCAGCCTCGTCTACCTCGCGTTCGCCGCCGTCGGCGCGCTGCTGGGCGGGGTCGCGCCCCGCCGGCTCGGAGCTGCCGCGGCCGCGCTGCTCGGGGCGCTCTTCGTCTGGTCGCTCGCCGCGAAGGTGATCCCCGGGCTCTATTCCGACTACGGCCGGCTCGCGCGCCTGCGCTACCCGCTCGGCTACTGGAACGAGCTCGCGCTGCTCGCGGCCGCCTCGGTGCCGATCGGGCTGTGGCTCGCGCGGCAGCTGCGGATCGCCGGCGGGCTGCTGCTGTACGTCGCCCTCATAGTCGTCGTGCTCACCTACTCGCGCGTGGGAATCGTGCTCGCGATTCTCGCCGCCCTCGTCTACCTCTTCCTCGACGAGCAGCGACTCCAGTCGATCGGCGTGCTCGCGGTGGCGTGGATCGTCGGCGCGTGCGTCGCCGGCGCCGGTTTGCTGCTGCCCGGCGTCAGCGACGACGGCCAGGCGCACAGCGTGCGCGTGCACGACGGCCTGCTGTTCGGGCTCGCGCTCGTCGTCGGAGCGGCAGTCGTCGCGCTCGCGCTGCGCTACGTCGTCAAGCGAGCCGTGAACGCCGCCGTCGTGCGCGTGGTCGCAGTCGCGCTCGTCGCAGTGATACTCGGCGCGCTCGTGGCGTCCGTCGTGCGGGCAGGCGGCCCGGGCAGTTGGGGAAGCGACCGCTGGCACGAGTTCTCGAACCCGGTCAGCGCCCAGCTGAGCAACGCGCCGGGCCGTGTCGTCTCGACGAGCTCCAGCAACCGCTGGCGCTGGTGGCAGGAGGCGTGGAACGCGTTCACCGACCAGCCGGCGCAGGGCACCGGGGCGGGCACGTTCGGCCTGACCGACCGCATCGAGCGCAACAGCCCGCTCGCCGTCGTCGAGCCGCACTCGACCCCGCTGCAGTTCCTGACCGAGCTCGGTCTCATCGGGTTCCTGCTGTACGGCGCCGTGCTCGTCGCGATCGCGCGGCGGACGTTCCTGCCGCTCGGGCTCGCGATCGCGGTGTGCGTGCTCCACTCGTTCGTCGACATCGACTGGGACTACATCGCGGTGCAGGGGCCCCTCTTTCTCCTGGTCGGTGCGCTGATCGCAGGCCCGCCGGCGGTGCGCCGCGGCTGGCTCGTCCCGGCGGTCGCGGCCGCCTGCGCGCTGGCCGCCGTCTATTCACTTGCCTCCCCGTGGCTGTCGGACCAGCGGCTCAACTCCGCGCTCGACGCGGCCGAGCACAACAACCTGCTCGGGGCGATCGACCGCGCGAAGTCGGCGCATTCCTTCAATCCGCTCGCGGTCGACCCCCTCTGGTTCGAGGCTGCGCTCACGCTCAACAAGGCGCGCGCGCTCCAGCTCTACCGGCAAGCCCGCGACCTCGAGCCGAAAAACCCGGAGACCTGGTACCAGCTCGGCTCCTTCGAGCTCCATCAGCTGAAGCAGGCGCGCGCGGCGTACCGCGACCTCAACCACGCGTACACGCTCGACAACTTCCTCTTCGGGAAGGGCACCACGCCTGGCCGCGACCTCGACGAGGCGCGCTGCCAGATCGACCCGTCTACCTGCCCACAATGAGCACGAGGTGCGCGCCGAGCAGCTGGCTCGGGCGCATCCCGTCGAGCGGGCGCACGATCCGCACGCGCAGGTCGCGCGCGAGCCGCCGTCCTTCCGCCATGTAGCCCGGCCGGAACATCACGAGCGTGTGCGGCGTGATCGTCGGTGCATTGCCGACGTTGCCGAGCAGGTAGCCCTTTGCCTGGACGCGGTCGGCCGTCGAGTGCGCGGCGCCGGCCATGCCGTTGCCGTTCAGCACCATCACTGAGACCTCGTTGCGCGGGAGGATCTTCCGCGCCGGGGCCGGCGCGGTCGCGCGCTTCGGCGGGGTCGCGGCCGCGGCGCCCGAAGCCGTGAAGTGATGCAGGACCGGCTTGCCGAACAGGACGATCCCGACGATCGTCAGGAGCATCAGCTCGAACGCGGCGACCGCACTGACTGCGATCGTCGCCCGCCGCCAGGGGCGGATCAAATCGTGGGCCTGCTCCATCGCCCGGATCGAGTTCGGCCTGCCGCCGTGGCCTCCTGCTAGGCCGAGATCCAGGCCCAGGTCGCCGCGAGCCCCTCGTCGAGCCGGCGCTCCGGCTTCCAGCCGAGCTCGCGCGCCGCGAGCGACGGGTCGAGGACGCTGCGCCGGAGCTCGCCGGGCCGCGCATCGGCGAACTCCGGGTCGCGCTCGATCCCGGCCGCCCGCTGGATGTGCTCGTAGAGCTCGAGGACCGACATCTCCTTCCCCGTGCCGACGTTGAAGACGCCGCCGTCGTGCCCCGCCGCGGCGAGCGTCGCCGAGACGACGTCGCCGACGAAGACGTAGTCGCGCGTCTGCCTCCCGTCGCCGTAGATGCGCGGCGTCTTTCCGTCGCGCAGCGCGTTCATGAAGATCGCGACGACGCCGGCCTCGCCGTGCGGGTCCTGCCGCGGCCCGTAGACGTTCCCGTAGCGCAGCGCGACGTGCGAGCTGCCGTAGAGGCGGTTGTATGCGGCGATGTACTCCTCCGCGCCGAGCTTCGAGACGCCGTACGGCGCCACCGGCTCGCGCGCGTGGTCCTCCGCGGCCGGGCCGTCGCACTCGCCGTAGATCGCGCCGCCCGTCGAGCTGAAGACGAGCTTGCCGCCGTGCTCGCGCGCCGCCTCGAGCACCCGGATCGTGCCGACGACGTTGACGGCTGCATCGAGATCGGGCCGCTCGATCGACACGCGCACGTCGATCTGCGCGCCGAGGTGGAAGCACACGTCGGGCCTGACCTCCGCGAACAGCGAAGCGGCAGCGGTGCGGATGTCGCCCACGTGCAGCTCTGCGTCGCCCCCCGCCAGGTTCTCGCGCTTGCCGCTCGACAGGTCGTCGAGCACGTGGACCTCGTCGCCGCGCGCGAGGAGGGCGTCGACGACGTTCGAGCCGATGAAGCCCGCGCCTCCTGTCACGACCGCCCGCAAGCGCCGTATGGTACGGCGTCGGTGTTCCTCAGCTTGGAAGGTGTGGACGGGTCCGGAAAGACCACGCAGGCGAACCTGCTCGCGGAAGCGCTCCGAGCGGAGGGCCGCGAGGTCGTCGCAACGCGGGAGCCGGGCGGGACCCGGCTGGGGGAGGAGGTGCGCAAGCTGCTCCTCGAGGGCGTCGACATGGGACCCTGGGCCGAGACGACGCTGTTTGCCGCCGCGCGTGCGGAGCTCGCCGAGCGCGTCATCGCCCCGGCGCTCGCCGCGGAGACAGACGTGGTCTGCGATCGCTACATCGACTCCTCGCTGGCGTACCAGGGAATCGCCAGAGGGCTGGGCCTCGAGCGTGTGCTGGAGCTGAACCTCGTCGTCACAGGCGGGCTCCTGCCAGACCGCACCTTCCTCGTCCTCGTCGACCCGGAGGTCGCCTTTCAGCGCGCGAAGCGCTCGGATCGAATCGAGCGCGAGGGCGAGGCGTTCCATCGCGCGGTCGACGAGGCGTACCGTTCGCTCGCACAGATGTTCCCCGAGCGAATCACGACGGTGGACGGCAACCGCCCGGCCGAGGAGGTGGCCGAGGAGATTCGTGGACGCGTTCGAGAGCTTTCCTGAGCAGAGCGAGGCGAAGCGGCTGCTGCGCGCCGCGCTCGCCGAGGGCCCCGCGCACGCGTATCTCTTCCACGGGCCTCCGGGCGTCGGCAAGCGCGCGGCTGCGCTCGCGTTCGCCGCACAGCTGATCGGCGAGCCCGAACGTGTACAGCGCCGCGCCCATCCCGACGTCTACCTGCTCGAGCCCGTCGGAGACCAGATCCGCATCGACGACATCCGCGAGCTGCGGCGCGACCTGCACATGCGCCCGTTCGAGGCTGCGCGGCGCGTCTATCTCGTGCACGCGGCCGAGACGATGAACGAGGACGCCGCAGACGCACTGCTCAAGGATCTGGAGGAGCCCCCTGCGTATGCGGTGATCGTCCTGGTCGCGGACGACCTCGGCCCGCTGCCGGAGACGATCCGCTCGCGCTGCCAGCTCGTCCCGTTCACGCGTCTGTCGGAACGCGCCGTGCGCGAGGAGATCGCGGTGCGCGCGCCGGGCCTGGAGCCGGCGGAGGCCGCCGCGCTCGCGCGGCTCGCGGCCGGCCGGCTCGACCGAGCTGCCCGCCTGCTCGACCCGAAAGCAGCGAAGCGGCGAGAGGCGCTGCTCGAGGTCGCACGCTCGGTGTACGCCGACGCGGAGTTCGACGCCCGCGACGCCGCGCAGCGGCTCCTCGATGGTGCGCGCGAGCGCGCCGCCGATGCGAAGGAGGCGGCCGAGCAGGAGGTCGAGCTGCTCGACCTGCCGACCCGCGAGGCCGAGCAGCGCGTGCGCCGCGCCGCGCGCGGCGCCGAGCGCGACGAGTTGCTCGCCGCACTCGAGGAGCTCGCATCCTGGTACCGCGACCTCGTCGTGACCGCCGTCGGGGCGGAGCGGGCCGTCGTCCACGCCGACCGGCTGGCTGTGCTGGCCGAGGATGCGACGACCGACCGGCTCGCGGCGGCCGAGCGCGCCTGCGAGATCGTGCGCGAGACGTGGCGGGCGTTCGAGGAGTTCAACTTGAGCCCGCCGCTCGCCCTCGAGGCGCTGTTCGTCCGGCTCCGTAAGGAGCTCGGCGCCATCCCGACCCTGGCCTAGACAGACCCTCGTTCAAGGGTTCTAGACCCGCTCGGGGCGAGCCGACATTTCGCTGTACGTGCGTACCGCAGACGCGCGTACCCGCAGGTAGTCCCAGGAGGACCGGTGGCCGCAGTCCCGTCCATAGGCCGAGCAAGCCGTGTCGAGCGTCCCAACGCTCCCAGCGCTGCTGCGGCCGGTGATCTGTATGAGCGCTACTCCGCGCAGATCTACGGGTACTGCCTCCACCAACTCGGCTCGCGGGAGGAGGCCGAGGACGCGGTTCAGACGACCTTCATGAACGCGTTCCGGGGCCTGCAGCGCGGGATCGTCCCCGAGCTCGAGTCTGCCTGGCTGTTCAAGATCGCGCACAACGTGTGCCTGTCGCGCCGGCGTTCGTCCTGGCGTCGTGGGCGCGTCGAGGCGCCGAACAACTTCGAGGTGCTGCAGGAGATCGTCCCGGGCCGCGAGCAGGTCGCGGACGAGCTGATCGGACTGCAGGACGTCCTCGAGGACATGCCGGAGAACCAGCGGCGCGCCATCCTGCTACGCGAGTGGCAGGGGCTCACGTACCGCGAGATCTCCGACGAGTTGGGTCTCTCTCAGGCCGCTGTAGAGACCCTGATCTTCCGCGCTCGCCGCGCTTTGGCTCAGGGCCTGGAGCAGGACGCGGACACGTGGAAGAAGCGGCTGCGCCGTGGCGCTGACGCGGGCGGGCTAATCGCTTGCGCGAAGACGCTCCTCGGCGGCGGCGGCGCGGCCGCTATCAAGATCGGGACGACGACGGCGCTCGTGGCTACTGCGGCGGTTGCCGCAGCCTCGGCGCCCACCGCACCGAAGCATGCGAGCGCGCACCGCGCGCACGCAGCGAAGGTTGCAAAGCGGACCGCGGCGGCGCTCACGGCAGCGCCTCGGACCACGTCGTCGTCCCCCAAGGCCTCGCACCTCGTGCACCGCGCGCCGGTCGTCGCGCGCGCGCACGTCACCGCTCCGCGGGCGCACGCCGCAGCTGCTGTCTCGCACCAGCCTGCGTCGCAGCCCTCGGTCGGCGCCCCGTCGTTCCCCGCGGATCCACCCGCGGAGTCAGCGCCGCCGGCCGCCCCGCCTGCACCGCAGGCCGCGGTGACCGAGTCGACGTCGACGCCGCCGCCCGCTCCGCCCTTCGAGGACCCTCCGGGGGCGACGCCGCGTGCCGACGATCCAGCCGCCGAGCAGGCAGCTCTTCCCGCGCCTCCGTCAGACGATCACGGCAACAAGCCGGATAAGCCCGACAAGCCGGACAAGGAAAAGCCGGACAACGGGCACGCCAAGTAGGGAGCGTTCACGGCGGTTGCCTCGCGACGTGAATCGCGAGCTCGGTGCGCGACCTGAGGTTGAGCTTGCGGTAGACGTTCGTCAGGGTCCACTCGACGGTCTTGGCGTGCACGTTCAGCGCCCCGGCAACCTCGACGTTCGTCCAACCCTGGGCGACGAGCTCCGCGACTCGGCGCTCGCCGGCAGTGAGTGACTCGAGCACCTCAAGCAGCGTGACGTCTCAATCCCGGGGGTTTCCCCGGATCTCACGTGGCACCTTCTCTCCGTGCTGACGTTCGTCGTGCGTCGGATCCTCTACAGCATCCCGGTGCTCATCACGACGAGCTTCCTGATCTTCACGTTCGTCTCCATCACCGGCGATCCGCTAGGGCGGGTTCGCGCGAATCCGAACATCACCGCCGAGCAGCTCCACTCGATCGAGCACTCGAAGAACCTCGACAAGCCGGTCATCGTCCGCTACGGCTATTGGGTGCACGACGCAGTCACGAAGCAGTTCGGGACCACGCTCTTCGGCAATCGCCCCATCTGGCCCGAGCTGAGGCGCGCGATGGGCCACACGCTTCAGTACCTGCTGACCGCGATCATCCTCTCGGTCATCGTCGGCGTGTCGATCGGCGTCTACTCGGCGTTACGCCAGTACTCCGCGTTCGACTACGCGGCGACCACGGCGACGTTTGTCGGCTTCGCGATCCCGACGTTCTGGATGGCGCTCATGCTGCAGGTCATCGTCGTGCAGGTCTTCCTGAAGTGGCACGTACGCATCTTCTACACGTCCGGCTTGTCCTCGTCAGTCAACGCCGGGCACGGCTTCCATTTCCTGCTCGACCGGGCGCAGCATCTCGCGCTGCCCGTGATCGTCGTGTCGACGCTGAGCATTGCCAACTACAGCCGCTTCATGCGCGCGGCGATGCTGGACGTCATGAACTCCGACTACGTGCGCACCGCGCGAGCGAAAGGCCTGGGCGAGCGGCGTATCCTCTGGCGGCACATCTTCCGGAACGCGTTGATCCCGCTGATCACGCTGCTCGCGATCGACTTCGGGACGCTGTTTGCGGGGATCATCAGCATCGAGATCGTCTTCACGCTCGACGGCATGGGCTTCTACCTCGTGAACTCGCTGGGCGCGAGCGACCCGTACCCGGTCATGGCCTGGCTGATGGTCGTCGCGACGATGGTCGTGACCTTCAACCTGCTCGCCGACATCATGTACGGCGTGGTCGATCCGCGGATTCGCTACGACTGAGGCTGCTTCGCGAGCTTCGCCGCGAGCTCTGCACGCGAGCGGACGTGCAGCTTCTTGTAGATCTTCGACAGGTTCCACTCGACCGTCTTCGGGCTCATGAACAGCTCCCGCGCCGCCTGCGCGTTCGAACGGCCGGCGGCCACGCTCGCGGCGACGCGCGCCTCGGTCTCGGTGAGGGCTCCGGTCTGTGAGGGCCGGCCGCCGATCTGATCGAGCTCGCGCCGTGCCTGCTCCGCCCACAACTTCGAGCCGAGCTCGTCGAAGATCGCCAGCGCCCGCTCGAGGGTGGCGCGCGCGTGCGCCTTCCGGCGTGCGCGGCGCTGGGCTCGGCCGAGCGCGAGCAGCGTGCGCGCCAGCTCGTACGGCCACGGGGCAGGTAGCTCCTCGATCAGGTGGCGCGACCGCTCCAGTGCGGCGATGGCCGCCTCGTAATCGCCCTTGCCGGCAGCGAGCACGCCCTCTGCACGAGCCTCCAGGGCAGCTGGAGTCGCTCCCATCGCGACGGAGATCGTCGGTCGTAGCTCCCGTAGCTCTGCGAGCGCGACGTTCGCCTCCTCTGATCTCCCGAGAGCCACGAGCGAGGTCACGTCATCCGCCAGCCCTTCGAGCACCCACTCTGCCATTCCGATCGAGCGGTCGTGTTCGCATGCTTTGGCGAAGAGATCGTGGGCCCGCGCGTGATCGCCGGCCATCTGCGCGCCTCGGCCGAAGATCGAGTTCACGAGCGCCTCGGTCATGGCCCCGTCGAAGATTGCTCGGCGCTCGCCCACTGCCGCGAGTCGGGCGAGTGAAGCCAAGGCTTCGTCTCCGAGCTCGTGAGCGAGCTCGAGCTCTCCCCTGAGCATGGCAAGGCGAGCTTTCACCATCAGGCATTCCGGCTCGACCGATTGCCGGCCGGTCTGGAGGACCACGTCGTGCGCTTCGTCCGCGTACGTTGCGGCGTCCTGCCAGCGACCGGAGTTGCGCGCGATCTCCGAAAGAAGCAACAGCACGGCCTGGAGCATGGGGTCATCCCTGCGCCGCATCGAATCGGCGACCTCGCCGAACAACTGCGTCGCTCGCTCGTAGTCGAGCCGAAACATGAGCGCGAGCGCATGGGCATACGCCGGTCCCATGTAGCGGAGCTGTCCCGTGCTCCGCTCCACGGCAAGCGCCCGCTGCCAGTACTCCTCTGGTACCGGCTCGTTCTGCCACACCATGGTCGCGCCGTGGATTCCGAGCGCGCGCGCGAGCAGCTCGGGGTCCCAGACCTGTTCGGCGAGCTCGACGGCGCGCGCAGATGCATGCGAGTCCGACCGGAGGTCGGCGGCGTGCGTATTGGCGAGCTCCGTGAGGATCAATGCCTCGAGCTCGAGCTCGTCGCCGCCCTCGACTTCGGCGAGCGCCCGCTCGTAGTGGGTCGTCGCGGCGGCGGCGCCGTCGGTCGCAAGAGCCGCGCGCCCGAGCTCGAGCTCCACCTCTGCGCGTTCCCGGCCCGGCGTTGTGTCGTCCAGCTGTCGCGCGAGCAGCGCTTCCGCATGTGCCGGATCGCCGGCCGCGAATGCGTAGCGGGCGGAGTCGAGCCGGCGCTTGTGCAGCGCGTTCCGCCGGCTCGGCGGCGTCAGCTCGACGGCGAGCTTCGCGAGCCGCGCAGCCGCGTCGGGTGCGCCGCGCGCCGCGACGCTCACGGCCGCGGCCTCGACGAACGTCGCGATCTTGGCGTCGGGGCCTTCTGCCGCCTCGGCCAGCTGGCGCGCGCGTTCCTCCGGGTCGGTGACGACTCGACCGAGGCGTACATGCATTCCCTTTCGTGCCTCGGCAGGCGCGTCTTCGTACGCACTTGCCGCGAACAGGGGGTGCGTGAAGCGGAGCGAATCGCCGTGCTGCTCGAGCACACCGGCGGCGACGGCTTCCGCGATTGCGTCATCGCCGCCAACGACGGTTGCGACCACGATCGCGGTGGGTTGCGCGAGTGCGGCAGTCGCCAGGATTGCTTCCCGTGCTCGCGGCGACAGGGTCTCTAGCCGACGCGTGGTGATTGCGCGGAGATGCGTCGGGACCGAGAGTCGCTCGCCCGGCTCCGGGGTGCGGCCGGAGCGCACGACGCTCTCAGCCAGCTCGAGGGCATAGAAGGGGTTCCCGCCCGAGGCGTCTGCGAGCTGGCGAATTGCCGAGCGGAGGAGGCGCGCGTCGAGTCGTGTGCGGACGAGCTCGTCGAGCTCGTCGACGGAGAGCGGCCCGACGGTCAGCCGCTCTGCCACTGTGAAGCCGAGTGGGGCCTCGCCGCCCGCGCGAGCGGTGGCAAAGAGACGAACCGGCTCGTCGATCAGCCGGCGGCTGGCGAACTCGATTGCCAGCGCGGAGGGACCGTCGAGCCAGTGCACGTCGTCGACGGCTATGACGACAGGTGCATCCTGAGCCGCGCGACGGAGCAGTTCCGTCAGCGCGACCGCGATCGTACGCTGATCGGGGGGCTCGCCGCTGGTGTCCTCGAGCAGCAATGCGGCCCGCAGTGCGTGCCGTTGCGGCGCCGCAAGGGCGCCGATCTCGTCGCGCAACTCGTCGAGCAGATCACCGAGTGCCGCAAAGGACAACTCCCGTTCGGCGGCCGCCGGCCGCGCCTGCAGGATGCGGAAGCTTCGACTGCGAGCCTCGTCGAGACCGGCGGCCCACAGCGTCGTCTTGCCGATTCCGGCGTCGCCTTCGAGCAGCAGCTTCGCCCGGGCGTCTCCGCGCAGAAACTCGAGGACGCGATCGAGCTCTGTCTCGCGCCCGACGAGGGTCGGCGAGGTCGCCAGGGCCACGTTGAGGACGATGCCACAGCCCGTAGCGCCGGCCAAGTCATTCTCACGCGATCCGGCGGACCAGCTCGAGCGGTCTCGCATCCTCGCGTGACGATGTCACGAGCACAACCTCGTCTCGCTTCGGATAGATCGCGAGCACTTGCCCGAGATAGCCGTAGGCCGCGTACGAGTGCGGCCGGATCCACCAGCCGTACCCGTAGCCGAGCCCATGCCGGATGCCGACATGCGGGCGCGTGGACAGCCGGACCCAGGTCGCTGGGACGATTCGCCCGCCGCCCTCGAGGTACAGCTCGCCGAACGCGAGCAGCTCGCGCGGCCGCAGGAGCAGGCCCGACGCGCCGCGTGAGCCCGGCCAACGAACGTCGCGGATTCCCATCGGGCCGAACAGGCGCCGGCGTGCATAGTCGGCGAGCGACATTCCGGTGGCGCGTTCGACCATGTCCGCGGCGAGATCGAGCGAGCCGCTGTCGTAAGCGAACGTTCCGACTCTGTTTACTCGCGCGCGAGTGGCAAGCGTCTGCGCGTCGGAGGGCTCGAAGTCGAAGCTCGGGGCGTAGCCCGCGGTCATCGAGAGCAGCTGGCGGAGCGCGATCTGGCGGCGCCACGGCAGGCGTTCGTCGAGGCCGCTCAGAGATCCATCAGCGATGGCGATCCCGACGAGCGCGGAGGTCACGCTCTTGGTGATGGAGAAGACGGGGAGACGATCGCCGGCCTCGAGGCCTCCGTAGTAGCTCTCCCGAACGATCCGTCCATGCTTCATCACCAGGACGCTGGTGATGCCGGACGTGGTCGGTTGCCCGCCGCCCGAGCAGCCCGAGAGCAGCAGCCCGACCACGAAAACGGCCGTGAAGCGGCTCGGCATCCCCCTACATTGCTGCACCGGCGTCCCGGCGACGAATGACGCATCTGGGCCATGCATGGCGGCGCGGGTGGGTCATAGCCTATTTGCGATGGCTAGAAAGCGCGTCGTCGTCGTCGACGATCACCCCTTGATCCACCAGGCCGTCGGCCAGTGCCTGGCCGACACCGACGACTTCGAGGTCGTCGGCGTAGCCGCGTCAGGGGCGCAGGTCGCCCCGCTCGTAGCGAGAACTGCCCCCGACCTCGTCGTTCTCGATCTGCACGTACCCGTGATCGGCGGCTTGGACTGTCTCGCGGTGCTCCGCGAGAAGTATCCGCGCGTCACGGTCGTCATGTTCTCGGCGGCCGAAGAGCCCGAGCTGATCGAGGCGGCGCTGAGCGCCGGCGCAGCAGCTTACGTCTCCAAGTCGATCGACCTGTTCGACCTTCCGTCCGTTTTGCGGCAGGCCCTGAACCAGAACGTCTACTTCTCGCTGCCCGCGGGCGTCGGAGGCGTGTTGAAGCGTCGCCGGCACGAGCGCGCTCAGGAGGAGATGCGCGACCGGACCGGGCTGACCGAGCGCGAGCTGGAGATCCTCGAAGCCGTCTCGCGCGGACTTTCCAACCGCGCGGTTGGAAAGGAGCTCTACCTCTCCGACCAGACGGTGAAGTTTCACCTCCACAACATCTACGGCAAGCTCGGGGTCGCGAACCGCACAGAGGCAACTGCCTCTGCTCATAGGTTTGGCCTCGTCACTGGACCTTCTTAGCGCCGCACCCAGACTCGGGCCCGACGTCACAGCAGCCCGTGCGAGCCGAGGATCGCCGGCGCAAGGATGACGACCGCCATCACCGGGAAGATGAAGATCACGATCGGAAACAGCATCTTCACCGGAGCTTTCTGCGCGCTCTCTTCCGCGTGCAGGCGGCGACGGTGTCGGCAGTCGGCAGCCTGGGACCGCAGGATCGCGCTGAGCGGCGAGCCGAGCTGCTCGGACGAGACGACGGCGTTCACGAACGCAGTGACCTCCTCACTGTCGACGCGCGCAGCGAAGCTCCGTAGCGCCTGCTGACGCGACTGCCCGACCCTCATCTCAGCGAGGACCCGTTGCATTTCCTCGACCAGCGGACCGTCGCCGGCAGCGCACAGGTGCCCCGCAGCCGCGTCGAGCCCCATCCCGGCCTCGACCGCAATCGCAAGCTGGTCGACGAAATGCGGCAGCTCGGCGTTGATGCGCTCGGCGCGCCGTGTTGCGGCTCTGCGGAGCAGGAACGAAGGCAGGTAGATCGCGGCGCCCGCAAAGACGAGCGCGAGCACGATTCGCTTGCCGCCGCTCGCCAGCGCGAAGCCGGCGAGGAGGCCGAGGCCGACGAGCAGGACACGAAGCCCCATGAACCGCTCGGCCGTGAGCCTGCCCGTCGCTCCCGCTCTGAGGAGCTTGTCTTGGATCTCGGCGCTGGTTTGCTTCGGCCAGATGCGGGTGTGCAGCCGCGCCAGCGCCGAAAGCGCTCTGGCGCTCAGCCACTCCTTGGGCGCGGCGCCCACTTCGGCGGTCGTCCCCATAGCGCTCGAACGTGCGGCCTCGAGAGCGAACCGACGATCGCGCTCGGCGAGCATTCGCCCGCGCATCACCTGCAGTCCGGTCAGCGCGAAGCAGGCGATTCCTGCGATCAGGACAAGGATCATCAGTTCAGCTCCTAACGGTCACGATTCGTTTCAGGATCAACGCGCCGATCCCCATCGAGATCAGCGAGAACACGATCAGGAAGTGCCCGGTCGAGCTCGACCAGAGCGGGTGCATGTACGACGGGCTGATCAGGGTCAGCAGGAAGGCGAGGCCGATCGGCATCAGCATCAGCACGGTCGCCGACATCCGGCCCATCGATGTGAGCGCACGCACCTTGCGCGCGTGCTGCTGCCGCTCGCGGACGGTCTCGGACATCGTGTCGAACGTGGTGGCGAGCGAACCGCCGGCCTGCGTCTGGACGGAGACGGCGGTGGCGACGTACTCGAGATCGGGCGACCCGATTCGCTCGCACATCGCGATGAGCGCCTCGTTGAGCGGACGTCCGAGCCGCTCCTCCGTGAGCACCCGCGCGAACTCTTCGGACGCCGGCGCGGAGGA
>Ga0066651_10000308_pt1 | contig 14541 bp, 10 predicted proteins | sample GraSoiAngelo_100_FD_71410 | JGI IMG/M metagenome (GOLD analysis project Ga0066651, IMG submission 71410) | Grasslands soil microbial communities from the Angelo Coastal Reserve, California, USA - 14_0903_02_20cm | ecosystem: Environmental > Terrestrial > Soil > Grasslands | place: USA...
AAGAATGATCCCAAGAACTGATTTTTGTCAGAAGTTAGAATTGCTAATATCTTAAAACCTGCTGCCGATATAATGCGGCAACATAGCCCGCCATGTATTCCAGTCATGCGGCCATTCTTCTCCCCAGATATCCAGTTCATAGTTGATGCCCTTGTCATATAGAACTTTTGCAAAACGGCCGCTGCTACCCGGATCTTCATAATTGCCACTGCCTGTAACAATATGAATATTGCGGCTGCGTCTTATTTGTTCAAGAATATTATGATCCGTCATATTCGGCATATAGTGCATCGGGCTGTTGAAGTATACATCATCATCATAATGACCTTTCGTATATTCAGTAAGGTCGTACACACCACTCATTGCAATTACACCGTTTATCAAATCAGGTCTTTTCAAAAAAAGATTCATACTATGCAAAGCACCAAAGGATGCACCACAGGTAATGATTGGCGTATCGCTGCTTGTTTTATGCCGGATAAAAGGCACTACTTCATTAAACACATAATCATTCCATTGCTTATGGCGGATCACTTTATGTCGCGGATCCATATGATTATTCATCCAGCTTTCATTATTGATGCTGTCAATAGAAAATATTTTCACCTTGCCGCTATCAACATGATGCTGTAAATGATCCATTAATTGAAAACGTTCGTACTCCAGGTAATCAGCCGCAGCAGTTGGTGTAAGCAATAAAGCAAAACCATAGTCCCCATAAGCGGCAATCGGCATTTCCTTATTCAGCGATGGACTATGCCAGGATGTAAGTTCTCTTTTCATGTAATTATTTTCTTTTTGTCACCGGTAAATATAATGGAAATGTGTGACGAGAAACTAATTCAACTCCGGGAAATAATTTGATATTCAGCAGTTTCTCCATCTGGCTAAAAGCCGGTAAATTTGCGGCCTTATGGAGTTGACAAAAAATTTTGAACATAATGCTGCCGAACAAAAATGGTATAAGCATTGGAATGATAAAAAATATTTCAACAGTACACCTGATGAACGGGAACCCTTTACTGTAGTAATTCCTCCGCCGAATGTAACCGGTGTGCTGCATATGGGACATTGTTTGAATAATACGATACAGGATATTCTTGTACGCCGTGCAAGAATGATGGGTAAGAATGCCTGCTGGGTGCCGGGTACCGATCATGCTTCTATTGCGACCGAAGCAAAAGTAGTGCAGATGCTGCGTGAAAAAGGAATTCAGAAAGCATCACTCAGCCGCGAAGATTTTTTAAACTATGCATGGGAATGGAAAGAAAAATATGGCGGCATCATCCTTGAACAATTGAAGAAGCTCGGTTGCAGTCTTGATTGGAAGCGTACTTCGTTCACGATGGATGATGAATATTATAAAAGTGTAATTAGTGTTTTTATTGATCTCTATAATAAAGGTTATATCTACCGCGGCAAACGAATGATCAACTGGGATGTGAAAGCAAAGACGGCACTCAGTGATGAAGAAGTGATAAGAAAAGAGACAAAGCAGAAGCTGTATTTTGTAAAGTACTTTATTGATTCTCGTGAATCGTCAGACATGAAACGTGAGACTACTACTTTTACTCACGACTCACCACTCACGATTCACGACTACATCACAATCGCAACAGTTCGCCCCGAAACAATCATGGGTGATACAGCTATCTGTGTTCATCCGAAAGATGAACGTTACAAACATCTGCATGGAAAATTTGCATTTGTGCCATTGATCAATCGCCGCATCCCGATCATCACTGATGAATATGTGACGATGGAGTTTGGTACAGGTGCATTGAAAATTACACCGGCACATGATGTGAACGATTACCAACTCGGATTAAAGCATGATCTTGAGATTGTAGATACATTAAATGAAGATGGAACCCTCAATGAAGCAGCGCAGATATTTGTAGGCGAAGAAAGATTTGCTGCAAGAAAAAAAGTAGTAGCTGAACTGGAAGCAAAAGGGCATATTGTAAAAACTGAAGATTATACAAGTGAAGTTGGTTATAGTGAAAGAACGGATGCCGTAGTAGAACCAAGATTGAGCTTACAGTGGTGGATGGACATGAAAAAAATATCCGGCCCTGCATTGAAAGTGGTAATGGATGATGATATAAAATTTTATCCGGGTAAGTTTAAAAATTTATATCGCCACTGGATGGAGAATATTAAGGACTGGTGTATTTCCAGGCAACTTTGGTGGGGCCACAGAATTCCGGCATGGTACGCACCTGATGGTTCATTTACTGTTGCTGGGACAAAAGAAGAAGCGTTTAAAAAACTTATTCGTGAATGGTCAATTGTGAATGGTGAATCTAAGCAAGTAAACGAAATTCACAATTCACAATTCACCATTGACGACATTTCACAGGATGAAGATTGTCTCGATACATGGTTCTCCTCCTGGCTCTGGCCTTTTGAAGTATTTAAAGGTTATAGTCATCCCGGAAATGCAGAAGTAAAATATTATTATCCTACAAACACATTAGTTACAGCACCTGAAATTATTTTCTTCTGGGTAGCAAGAATGATAATGGCGGGATTGGAATATGAAAAACAAATTCCTTTTCGTGAAGTTTATTTTACCGGCATTGTTCGTGATAAGATCGGACGGAAAATGAGTAAGAGTCTTGGCAATTCACCTGACCTGCTTGAAATGATAGATAAAGATGGAGCTGATGCAGTTCGTTTTGGCATTATGATCTCTTCTCCTGCTGGCAACGACCTGATGTGGGATGAATCGGGGAATGAACAGGGAAAATTCTTTATCAATAAGATCTGGAATGCGATGAAGTTGGTGAAGATGTGGGAGGCAAGAGTTAGTACTCAGGAGTCAGGAGTCGGAAGTCAGGAGCCTGATTTTGCAGTAATGTGGTTTGAGAACAGACTTAACGAAGTGAAAGTAGAACTCGATGGTCAATTCAAAGAATTCCGTTTGAGTGAAGCATTGAAAACAATTTATTCTTTGATATGGGATGATTTCTGTAGCTGGTATTTAGAATGGGTGAAACCGCCGATGGGTGAATCAATTGACAAAGCTATATACGAAAAAACGGTTAGCTTCTTTGATGAATTGATGCAATTGCTGCATCCATTCATGCCATTCATTACAGAAGAAGTTTATCATACACTTCGTGAAAGAAAAGAAAGTGATGATTTAACAGTGAGACAGTCGACAGCGATCAGTCAACAGTCATCTGAAATTCTTACACAGGGAATTTTACTGAAAGAAGTAATAACCGGGCTGCGTGATGCAAGAAATAAAAACCAGATAAAGCCAAAAGAAAAAATAAAACTGTTTATTCAAAGTGAATCACCGGCAATTTATCAAACCATACAATCTATTCTTGCAAAACAGGTGAATGCAGAAACTATTGCTTTTGTAAATGAACAGGTAGCTCCGTCAATATCATCAGTTATTGGAAAGGATAAATTTTACCTGCAAACAGAACAACCGCTTGATACCGGTAATCAGAAAGACGAATTATTAAAAGACCTCGCCTATCAAAAAGGTTTTCTTGCATCAGTAGAAAAGAAACTTAGCAATGAAAGATTTGTTGCCAATGCAAAACCTGAAGTAGTAGCAAGTGAACAAAAGAAAAAAGCAGATGCGGAAGCAAGGATAAAAGCGATTGAGGAAAGTTTAGCTTCTATATAATTATCTTGGTAAAATACTTACTGGTAAAATGATCTCGAATATATTTCCTTTAAATCCGTCAAACTGGTCTGGATCGAACAGGTGACTGATGCGAAAACCAAATGTCAGTGGGTATTGGTTCCACCATTTTGTATCAAAGTAAACTTCTATACCTGTGCTACGCTGATCAGCTGTAGTTGTTTTATCCCGGGAATACACTTTAGTGAAATCATAAAAAGCATTTCCTCTTATACGTGTGATGTATAAAATATTTGCAAAACCCCAATCAGGATATAAAATTGGGAAATGATAATTGGCACTTGCACGCCACATTCTTGAAAAATAGCGGCCTTCATATCCTCTTGAATAAGGAAACCGGTCGCTGAATAATTGCGGGTTCACAGTATCCCGTTGTTGAAAAGAACCAGTAAGCACAACACTATGTGTGGAATGAAAACCCGGCAACGTAACTGATCCGCTACCCAAAAACTGGTAACCGGTATATTCAGTTATTGCATGGCGATGATTTAAAGAAACAGAATAACTGAACGGCGAATAGATATGCTGGGTTGCCCGCTGTCTCCGTTGGCTAAAGCTGATGAAATGATTCAGGTAACTAAAATTTTCATTACTGAAATTCATTTTCGATGGGCCCGTCACCATTTCATTTCTCAATACATAATTCGAACCGATACTAAAACTCTTACCTGATTTACCACTCACTTTATTTAATGGGATACTGAGGCCGATATAAGAATCAAGCTGGCTCCATTCTTTTTTCAAATTATTGATAGCTGCTACACGGTTGAAAGTATATTGCGTTCCGATATTTACATAAGGAAACCATGCACCATATACGGCAGCAGCACCTACAGAATGTTCTTTTTCATTTTCATTATACTGATAATAAATTTCTGTCTGTAAAGTATTCAGTACATTTTCGCCATATAAAGAAAAAGAAAATAGCGGATCGCTGTAATAAGGTCGCCAGCTATGAAAATTAAACAATCTCGTCCCTTTACTATACTTATTCACTTCGAAATTTCTGCTGGTTGTTGAATTTAGAATATCTATGCCGCTACCTGGGGTAAAACGGGATTGAAGGTTTTTAATATCTGCTTCCGTTAGTTCCTGCATTACTACCGGGAGGTCTGACTGCTTCAATTGGTAACCATTTGCAGTGAACTCGGAATAATATAATTTACCATCATATACATTCGGAAAATAACTACCAACAGGAGTACGATTTACTTTAAATATTTTTTTATCGCTCAGCCTGAACGCATAAATATCATTATTCCCGATATAAGAAGCCGTAAAATAGACAACCCCATCTTTTACCTGGGGATAACCAATCACATTAAAAGATAAATGAGTCAATCTTTCAACACTCCCGGTTTCAATATTTGCAATAGCAAGACACATCTTACCATCGGGAAGTCGTACTGCAGTTACAAGGGTATTATTATCAGCAAACTTTGGATCGGTGAATAAACCAATATCATTGCTTTTGATTATTTGAATTACTGTTCCATCGTCCGCATTTAATATATGCAATTCATTCTTCCCATTTGTGTCGTAAAATACAGCAACGATCTTTTTTCCATCTGCCGATATATCCGGAGTAAAATATTTTGAGTTATGCGTTATATTTTTTTGTTTACCCGTTTTAACATCAAGTAATTTTATAACACTATAATCCTTCCAGCTCCAACGGCTGTCAGTTTCGTATGCAGCATATACGATCTTGTTATTGCGGTAGCTGAATTGTTCATCAATGGAAATATCCCGCAACTTCAGTTTCTTTTCGCCGTTACTATTCCTTATATAAAATGCAGGCAAATGTCTGCCGCTTGTTTTCAAGTATACCAATGAATCATTACCGATCGCATACGGGAAATAATAATTGGTGATAAAATTCTTTTTGATCCGGCTTAGGTTTTTAATACCAGCGTTTCCGCCTTGATTAAACGTCCCTTGTCCCGCCGTTTGCGGGACTCCATTCATCTTTGTTTCCCTGGTTAAATTTTTTACCGACATATCATCCACTGTATCTGTTACAGTTTTTTGTAAGTAGTTTGTCTTATTCTCTTCATTCATCAGGTTCGTTTGCAACTCACTTTTATAAAAATCAAAAGCATCAGCAACAAATTTTTTATACTCTATCCCTGTATGTTTTTTTATCGCATGTTGGAAAGGATAAACCAATCCTTTAAATGCCGACGCATCGCTGGTTACTTTTTTCCAGAAATCATTTCCATATTTTGAATAACCATAGTTCACCAGCAGGTAACCGAGATAATAATGATTAGGCACATAATGTTTCAAGGAGCCATTACGAAGTTTCATCCATCTATAATCTTTACCTGACAACCAAAGAGACGGATATGCATTTAAAAACTGGGGCAGCCGTCCCCTGCCCTGTTCACTCAATACTGTTTCCTGGTAAACGGCGTCGCCTTCAAAAAACCAATCCGGAACAGCAGCATTACTTGCCAATGCATAACCATCTTCACCAAATAAAATACCCATTAGCTTGCTTATTCCATGCTTGAAATTATTGTATTGCTGTACATGCCGGTATTCATGCAATGCCAGTTGATCGGCCCATGTAATACTACCCTGGTCAAGATTATTAAATGCAGGCGTCATATAAAATTCACTGCGGTAAGGACCGAGATTTACATAACCGTTAGGTATTGTTGTCTGATTTTGTAAAACGATATTTATCTTTTGTACCCGGCTTCCCAATGAGTTCATATTATCCGCTGCAAGCCGGTGAACAATCGTTGCCGTCCTGTTTGCCTGGCTTTCAAGCCCAACAGGAAAAATAATTCTGACAGTATCCGTATTTATTTGTTTCCATTTAAGTGAAGGTGGGTTGCCGCCAAACTGTTGGCCTATCGCAATTACAGAAATAAAACCCGACAAAAAAACAAGAGAGATTTTTTTCATTAAAGGCTGAATTACTGCTGAAGATACAGAAAAACAATAATGTAAATATTGTACTGAATACCAGTATTTACCCTCTATCCTATTTTAGATATAAGCCTGCATTATACAAATAAATAAGGCTATCTTGTGTCTCTCAAAAATTGAAATAACATTTATGAAAATATATTCCTTGTTTGTAAGTGCAGTTTGTTCAATAGTTTTTATTTCATGCGGAAATAATTCAAGTGATGATAGCGCTGCAGCTACTCCGGCAACAAATACCCCGGCAAGTACCACGCAGCCTGTAACTACACAACAGAACCCTGGGACATCTGGCAGCACTGTTACGCCGCCACCAAGCCTTGCTCCGGGTCAGCTTACACAATCCGCTTCAGCAAATGGGGTGGTATTAAATCCGGCACACGGACAACCCGGTCATGATTGCACCATCGCTGTCGGTCAGCCATTAAAAAACACTACTGGTGCTGCATCACCTGTGGTAACTACCCAACCGACGCAAGTATCGCAAACTACTACGGCACCACCACCAACTATTGTTCCCGTATCGCAACCATTAGCAGGTCAGCCAAAGTTAAATCCGCCACACGGACAACCCGGACATGATTGCACCATCGCTGTCGGTCAGCCATTGAAAAGTACAACTACTAATGTATCACCAATAGTAAATACTCAACCCACACAAGCTGCTCAAACTACTACTGCACCGACATCAAAACCAGTTGCAGGACAACCCCGGTTAAACCCGGCTCATGGACAACCAGGTCATGATTGCAGTATTGGTGTTGGCATGCCTTTAAAAAATTAAACAGGAATTTTGCACATACATTTTATTTAAAAAATGATTAAGAAAACCCGGAAAATATTTACCGGGTTTTCTCTTTATACAAAACCATGAATCTGGAAAGATTTCTTTAATTTAACTTTTCGTTTGTTACTTGCAATCAAGCCTCCACATCCTTTGAGAAGCCTACATTTGTTTTTATTAAATCAAACCTGAATGCGGAAATTATTCTTAAGCTTATTAGTAGTAACCAGCTCAATTATCTCTTTTTCTCAATCATTAAACCGGCCCAAATTAATTGTAGGTATTGTGATAGACCAGATGCGTTGGGATTACCTATACCGTTATTATGACCGCTATGCTGCAAATGGTGGATTTAAGCGTATGCTTAACCAGGGGCATAGCTGCGAAAACACATTTATTCCTTATACCCCAACAGTAACGGCACCGGGGCATGCTTCTATTTATACAGGCTCTGTTCCTGCCATACATGGTATCACCGGAAACTTCTGGTGGGAAAATAATAAAGGTCAAAGCCTGTATTGCACTGAAGACCCGACAGTAAAAAATGTGGGTGCAGGTTCAGAAGAAGAAAGCCAAAGTCCACGCAATATGCTGGCTACAACAATCGGTGATGAATTGAGATTAGCTACAAATTTCCGTGGTAAAGTATTTGGTGTTGCTTTAAAAGACCGTGGTGGAATTTTACCTGCAGGCCATAATGCAAATGCAGCCTACTGGTATGATGGAAGGTCAGGCAACTTTATTTCTTCTACTTATTATATGAAGGATCTACCGACATGGGTAAAAGAATTTAATGGCAAAAAACTGGTAGATGGTTATTATAACCAGGGATGGAATACACTTTACCCTATCAATACTTACATACAAAGTAACAAGGATGATAACAAATACGAGAGCAAAGGGATTGGAACAGTTTTCCCTTATGATCTAAAAAAATTCATTGGTAAAAACTATGTCGCTGTGTTGACAACACCTCATGGCAATACACTTACTTCTGAATTTGCAAAAGCCATTCTTACAAATGAAAAATTAGGAACAGATTCTGAAACTGATCTGTTGGCCATCAGTTATTCCTCACCTGATTATATCGGCCATGGATTTGGACCTAATTCCATTGAACAGGAAGATGATTTTCTACGATTAGATAAAGAGTTAGGTGATCTGCTTGATTTTTTTGATGCTAAAGTCGGCAAAGACCAATATGTTGTTTTCCTATCGGCCGATCATGGCGTTTCGCAGGTGCCGGAATATATGAGTGAGAATAAATTGCCTGCAAGCAAAATCAATCCAGACGTTTTAAAAACAGAGTTGAATGCAAAACTTGCCCAACAATTCGGAAAACAAAACCTTGTAGTTAGTTCAATGAACTACCAGTACTCAATCAATTTGCCTTTGATTGATTCAGCAAAACTGGATAAAGAAGCAATTATTGACGCTATCGTCAGCTATGTATCCTGGCAACCGGGTGTTGCAAGAGTTTTTCCTATTGAAAAGATCGGTGATATCCCTTTAAATAGTAAATTGAAGGAAATGTTTGTCAACGGGTATTTTCCCCGCAGATGCGGACAGGTGCAGGTAATGATGGAGCCTCATTGGATTGAAAGTTTTGGGATTACTGGTACTACACATGGAGCATGGAATCCTTACGACTCGCATATTCCGCTATTATGGTATGGTTGGGGAATTAAACCAGGAAAGACCAACCGGGAAGTCTATATGACAGATATTGCAGCTACATTAGCGGCCATGCTGCATATACAGATGCCAAGCGGATGTGTAGGCAAACCCATTACAGAAGTTATGAAATAAGTAACCACCAAATAAAATAACAGTTATGAAAAAGTTGAGCACCACAGTTTTCCTGTTTTTTGTACTTATTGCAACCGTTGTTGCACAGGATAAAATTGACAGCATCCAGTTTTTCTTAGATGAAAAACCACTTACTGTAAACATTGCTTCAGATTTTAAAAAATTGTTTGGCACCAAAAAAGGAACTGAAACACCTTTCCAGGAAGCTACTGTTAGCATGACCTTTCCTGAAAGTGCTGCGCCTATTACAGAAGATATAAGAATCCGGGCAAGGGGAAACTTCAGAAAAGAACAATGTTACATGCCATCACTGCTATTGAATTTTCATAACCCCACTTCACCCAGGTTGTACCAGCTTGACAAATTAAAAATGGTTTCAGGCTGTGGCACCAATACAAGAGATGAGCAATTGGTGCTAAAAGAATATCTCGCTTACAAAATGTTTAACATTATATCCCCTCTCAGCTTCAAGGTTAGACTGATGCGGGTTTCTTTTGAAGACACAAAAGGGAAAATAAAAAAATATACCACTTATGGTTTCTTTATCGAAGATGTGGATATGATGGCAAAACGTAATAAATCCAGGGAATATGAAACACCCACTGAACAAAAGAGAACCGAACAAACTCGCATGACATTGGTAGCTATGTTTCAATACCTGATAGGTAACACTGACTGGTCTGTTCCCAATTTTCACAATATAAAACTGGTTACTCTAAAAGCTGATTCGTTGGCTCCGCCACTTTCAATACCTTATGATTTTGATTTTGCAGGAATGGTGGATGCAGGTTATGCTGCACCGGCAGAAATTATGGGTACAGAAACAGTAAAAGAAAGAGTATACCGTGGTTTCCCCCGCCCAATGGAAGAAATAACTGCAGCTATCACATTATTAAAGGAGAAAAAAGATGCATTTTATAAACTCATCAACGAATTTGAACTGTTATCAACAAGCGACCGCAAGACTATTATCAAATACCTGAATGAATTTTATGATACTGTAGACAGTCAGAAAGAAATACAAAAAATATTTATTGATAATGCAAGATCTAATTAATAAACACTATGGAACTACAAGAACTATTTGAAAAAGCAGCAGCTGAGAGCAAAAGCTTAAGTGAAAAGCCCAGCAATGAAACGTTGCTGCAGCTCTATTCATTATATAAACAGGGATCGCAAGGTGATGTAAATGTTGACCCGCCTTCAAATCCTTTTGATTTTGTGGCTAAAGCAAAATATGATGCGTGGTCTGGATTAAAAGGCAAAACGAAGGATGTTGCGATGAAAGAATATATTGACCTTGTAACAAAACTAAAAAGCTAATTCGTTTTAAGTACCTGTTGATACCAATCAGTAATTTTTTTTCCAATAACAGGATAACTGTATTTTAATGCGGTCAGGTTTGATATTTGATCACTATCAAAAGATGACCGCATTTTTATTATTTCCAGCATCCGCTCAGCCAATGCATCTGAATTTCGGGGCTCTGCAAAAAAACCATTGACACCTTCCTTTACTGTTTCATGAAAAACAGGAATATCACTTACAATAACAGGTATTCCGCAAGCATTTGCTTCAATAACAACACAACCAAATGTTTCATAGTCGGAATAGAGGACCAAAGCAACCGACTCTCTCATGTTGTCAGCTAATACTTGTTGAGGCACTTCAGCATGAAATGTAACAGCATTTATCAACCCAAGACTTTCTGCAAACGCTATTACTTCGTTGTTCAACGAACCGAATATTGCTAACTCCGCGGCAGGATGTAGATGCTTCACTTTTTGAAATGCTGTAAGTATTGCTTTCGGATTCTTCAACCTGGCCAAATTTGACACATGTATAAATTTGGCCGGTTTAGAAATTTTCCCAGGAGATGGATAAAATATTTCTGTATTCACTACATTGGGAATAACAGTTAATTTGCTAATGGATGCAATTTTACTTATAGCATTAAGAAGGCATCCTGATACCGAACTTATTGCAGATGCTTTTAGAAAAACCTTCCGCCACATCCATCTTGTGATTATTAACATATCCCGGTACTTCTCATCAGCCTCATTTAAAAAACCACCCCAATGTTCAGTTACGACAAAAGGGATATTTTTTTTCTCTTTCAACCACAGCGCTGCCAAACCAGCTTTCATCCCTACATGCAAATGTGCCAGCGAAACAGTTTTTTTCTCCGAAAGCAATTTTTCCAATGCCTGTTTATAAAGCCGTTTATACATTCTTACTGATAAATATTTTTCATACAACTTTATACGTGCCGGAGGTATATAATAGTAAATAATTATTTCTTCCAGGTTACCGGACTTATAATACTCCGTTGTTACATCTTTTGTTACTTTTCCGGAAAAATCCCGGACAACATGAATCACACTCACATTCATATAGCTGCTTACAGCTTCTGCATGGCGCCTCACAAAATCGCCATTATAAGGCGATAGCTTATCAGGATACCAACTCGTTAACCAAAGTACAGTAGGATTAGTATTTATTTCGTTACTCATTAAATATTCATTTGCAATTCAGCCCGAGGTTTTTTAAATTCGTTATCATCATAGTTTCCATTTAGATAAATCACGGTTGATAATAACAGACAACCGGTCAATATCATCAGATAACAATATTTTCAATTCATTCCTCAGGTTTTCATCCATCGGTTGCCTTTTTTCAATTACGATATTATTTTTAAAAGCCCGATTCATAATTCGTTCTCTTAATTTCTTAGAGGGCAATAGCACCCTCACAATCCTACGCAACATCTCCGGTGGCTTCTTTAATAACCTGTGTAATTTAAAATTACGTATTTGCTTATTGGGATTAATTACCCTTGCATCAATATTAATATCCGCAGACAATCCAAGAAATTTTATAACGTTTTTTACAACAGCAGTTGTATCACTGGCCAGATCCTCATATAAAATCACGTACACATTCTCCTTTCCAAAAACATCTAAATATCTTTTTACCTGGTCAGCAAATAGCACGGAGTCAATATAAGCTGGCAGTTTAATAAAATCAACTGACACGGGATCTTTAAGACCTTTAGCCCTGTCTTTATCATATTTTATCGCTGTGGCAAAATCCGCGATATTCTCATTACTATCATATAAATGCTGACTGTGGAGTGAATATAGTAACTCACCCGGGTTTCTGAGCATGATCAAAATTTTTGCTCCGGGAGAAAATTTTTTTATTTCTTCTGCAGCTGTTTTAGAAAACAGATACCATACAGATGCTTCACCGATGATCCTCTTTTCAGTAGCATTCTTAAACTCATGGAGGTAATCCTGCTCGGTGATCCTTGACCGCATTTCAAAATCCTTTCCAAAAAAATGCATCTCCTTTTTTTCAGCCATAAAAATATCGGGGTGAGATTTTAAGTATTCATTCATAGCAGTTGTACCGCATTTGGGAGCTCCGACTATAAAAAAATTTGGCTTCACTATTAAGGATGTTTAAATGAATTTTAACCCGGTTGTTTTGAGATTAGTTTTTTTGCGAACGATCATATAAATAAGAAAATTCCAAAGTATTAAACTGGCTCCCGAAGCAATTGCAACACCCATAAGCCCCATCGGAGGTATCAGTATAATATCCAGCACTATGTTTAGCACTATTGAAATTGCCAGCGTATAAATAGAGTATCGCTGGTGGCCTGACATAGATAAAATAACGCCTACTGATCCCATAAATACATTAATAAGCTGGGCAAAAGATAAGATCATTAACGATCTGAAAGAAACAGCGGAAGCCACATCAAAAAGAGCAAGCACTTTATTTCCGAATATGAGTATAAAAATAAAAAGTGGAAGACTGATAACTAAAGCAAGCCTTGCCGTGTAAGTGACGGCCTCCTGTAGTTTGGAAATTTCATTTTTCACAATATACTTTGATACCAAAGGCGCCAACAACATATTTACCAGGAAAAGTCCAATACCAACCAGTTCGCTCAGTTTTATAACAATATTGCAGGCTGCTACTTCTGTTGGATCATTTCTTAATAGACCAATAAGAAATATATCTACTCTTGAGTTGATATTATATAAAACATCAAGCAAGAAAAATGAAAAAGATATCCTGAGCCATGGAATTGTTTTAAGCTGAACTCCTATTGGAGCCAGCGTCTTAAGAACAACCTTGTGATGAACTGCAATTAAAACCAATACAGTCACCAACAACACTCCACTATTTATCATCACCAATTCTGAAGCTGAAAGATAACGGCCAAGTATAAAGAATATCGTTATGATGGCAATAAACAAAAGAGGTCTCAACAATTTATCCGCAAACTGGCTTAAAAAAGGTTTGCTTAATCCCTGAAAGGAAGATTGCAAAACAATGATCACCGATGTAAGCGGTAGTATTATAAAAAAAAGAAAAACAAGATCATACCAGTTAAGAGCATTTAAAGCAGACATAGAATCAAAAGCGAAAATAGAAACAAGACCTGCCAATAGCGAGAACAGCAATGTAAAACCGATCGCAAACAACAACAGGCCTTTAAACAGGGAGTTATTAGCCTGATCTTTATAGACAGCAAGATTTTTGACCAGTAAATTATCCGTGCCCATTACTGCAAATCCCGCAATAAGTGTAATAAGATTTAAAGCATACACATAAGTTCCATAGTCAGCTGTACCTGCAGACCTGATAAGTAAATAATTCAGTACGAATCCAAATACAATTGAAAGCAAATACAGCAGCAGCACAGATACAGTTCCTTTAAAAATATAGTCCTTCAAATCAACAGGTGATGACTCTGCCGGAACGAGTGAAGCTTTTATTGTAAAAAACTTTTTAAACAAGATCAAATTTTAGTTTGAAAAAACGAGGAACATTATTTTTTTACAGTGCTGATGAATTCGATCAGTCTTTTCACTGACGCCGCGATATCTTCTTTATCTGTTTCTATGATCAGATCAGGAGACTCCGGTATTTCAAAAGGATCATTTACCCCGGTCAAATTACTGATCTTCTCTGCATGCCCTTCCGGCAATAATGCCCTTTTATATAAACCTTTTGTATCCCTGCGTATCAATTCTTCAATGCTGCATTTAATATAAATCGTTTTTACATCCGGATAAGTTGATGCGATCTCTTTTCGTATCTCTTCATAAGGATTAATGGCGCAAATGATCGGGATGATATCACAGTCTGCAAACCTGCCTGCAATAAAAGCAAAGCGCCGGATATTCTGGTTCCTATCTTCTTTTGAAAACCCAAGGTCCGGACAAACATGTTTACGATATTCATCGCCATCAATTACTTCAATATTTTCATTTCGTGTTTTAAAATACGCTTTCGTTCCGGCTGCCAATGTTGATTTACCGCTTCC
>Ga0066651_10000314_pt1 | contig 14434 bp, 12 predicted proteins | sample GraSoiAngelo_100_FD_71410 | JGI IMG/M metagenome (GOLD analysis project Ga0066651, IMG submission 71410) | Grasslands soil microbial communities from the Angelo Coastal Reserve, California, USA - 14_0903_02_20cm | ecosystem: Environmental > Terrestrial > Soil > Grasslands | place: USA...
TGCACAAGCTTTTCCGGACTCGGCCTACGCGAATCAGGCGCTGGGCGTGGCGGCAACCGCGTATCAGCAGGCGCAGAACACGTCGAAAATGTTGGAGGTGGCGAACGGATTGTTGGCAAAGGCCCCGAACGATATTGGCATGCTGCTCCTGCTGTCCGATTACTACGGAGAGAAAGGAGAGCAACTGGACAAAGCCGAGAGTTATGCGAAAAAGGCGATTGCCACGCTGGAGACGGCGGCGAAGCCGGAAGGCGTAACGGACGAGCAGTGGACGCAACAGAAAGCGCTGCAGAAAGGCCTGGCGCTGAGTTCACTCGGGCAAGTAAACATCGCGAAAAAGGACAACGCGCAGGCAGTGGAGAACCTGAGAACTGCAGCGCCGCTGGTAAAGGCCGACGACGGGAGTTATGCGCGGAACCAATATCGTCTGGGATTCGCACTGCTGAACTTGAAGAGGAACGCCGAAGCAAAGGAGGCTTTCACGCAGGCTGCTTCGGTAAATAGTCCGTACAAAGGATTGGCACAAGATAAGTTGAAAGGGCTTGCGGCCCCGGCGCGGCGGAAAGCTTCTTAGATTGGTTGCTGAATCGAGGGAAGCCCGACGCGCATCCAAGGATTGGGTGCGACGCGTGAGAAAGGAAGAAGGAGAATTCGATGGCTGAGATTGCAACATTTGGCGCAGGATGCTTCTGGGGAGTGGAAGCGGCGTTTCAGCGGGTGCCAGGCGTGATTGACACGGCGGTGGGCTACAGCGGCGGGCACACAGGGAATCCGACTTACCAGGATGTCTGCACGGATGAGACTGGTCACGCTGAAGTCGTGCAGGTAACGTTTGACCCGGCCAAAGTGAGTTTCGAACAGTTGCTGGACGTGCTCTGGCAAGCGCACGACCCTACGCAGGTAAACCGCCAGGGCCCGGACTTCGGAACGCAATACCGCACGGCCATCTTCTTTCATTCGCCGGAGCAGGAAGCTGTCGCCAAGAAGTCGCGCGCGGCGCTGGAAGCCAGCGGGAAGTTACGACGGCCCATCGCCACGGAGATTACCCCCGCTGGCACGTTCTACCGCGCAGAAGAATATCACCAGAAGTATCTGCAGAAGCGCGGCGCCGCCTCTTGCCATTTCTGAAGATTCCCATGAGCCAGCCCTAAGCTACGTTGCGCCGCAATGCTAAAGAATTATTTTAAGTCTATCCCTAAGGTATTGAATGGGAATGGCTTGCTCTGCGAGACGCGCGTTCCCTGTCCCTGACTTTGTGATGATGGCGGAGAGGGTGGGATTCGAACCCACGGTAGGGGTTAACCTACACACGCTTTCCAAGCGTGCGCCTTAAACCGCTCGGCCACCTCTCCCGCGATGGAAACTACGCTACCAATTTAGCAGAAACCTCCTCTTGGCGCACAGCGGCGATCTCGCGGATCTCGGGCCGACTACTCATAGCGCAGGGCCTCGACGGGATCGAGGCGGGCGGCTTTGATGGCGGGGTACATCCCAAAGAAGAGGCCCACGCTCATCGAAACGCCCACGGCGAGCACCACGGCCCAGAGCGGAATGGACGACGGCAGACTGGGCACCGCAAGGTTGATCAGCAGGCTGATACCACCGCCGAGCAACACCCCGATGACGCCTCCCACGCCCGTGAGCACAACGGCTTCGGTGAGGAACTGCCAGATGACGTCGCGGCGGCGCGCGCCGATGGCTTTGCGAACGCCAATCTCGCGAGTGCGCTGCGTGACGGACATCAGCATAATGTTCATCACGCCGACGCCGCCGACAAGAAGTCCGATGGAACTGATGACGGAAATCAAAAGCGCCACGGACGCGGTGATTTGACGAAACTGATCGGCGATCTGCTGCGCGCTGGATATTCCAAAGTTATCAGGCTTGCTGTAGGGCACGTTTCTACGGCGCCGCAACACCCCGCGGATCTGGTCCTCGGCTTCCGACATGCGGCCCGGATAAGCGACGGCACCGATCATATTTTCGTCGTCCTGCGGGAGATGTTTGTGATAGGTGCGATAAGGAACCATCACCGCCTTGTCCGCGGATTGATCCTTGACGAGTTGGCCTTTGCGCGGCTCAAGAACGCCAATGACTTCGTACGAGATACCGTCAATTTGGATGGGTTTTCCGAGCGGATCCATATCCGGGTACAGGGTCTTGGCGATATCAGGACCGATAACGGCGACGTCGGCACGATGCATGTTTTCCGCGTCGCTGAAGAACCGCCCGCTTTTCGGCCTGGAATTGAACACCTCTTCGTTGGAAGGAAGCGTCCCGTTGTAATCAATGCCCGATACTTCCTTGCCCAGATAGCGGGCGGTGACTGGCCCGCGACTGGGACCTTCATCCGTCCATCGTGGATAGACACTGGCGGTGACCGCACGAACCGCGGGACACAATTGAGCGATGGCCTCGGCATCTTCAAGCGAGAGGGGTTTGCGCGCGCGTTCATCCGGACTAAGTCTCCCGGCGTGGATGCCGGGATCGAAGCGGAAGATGAAAAGGGTTTCTGATCCGTAGTCGGATAAATACGCGTTCACGTCACCGTAGACGCCGACGAGGATGGAGACGACGGAAAGAAGAGCGGTAATGCCGATGACCACGCCGAGAACGGTGAGAAAGGAGCGCATCTTATTCTCACGCAGGGTGGTGAGAGCCATCCGAGCGTTCTCGCCGATGTTCATGCGCATGGTGACTTCCATGGCTCTCACAATTCCTGGCGCAACGCTTCGATGGGTTGCAGGTCTGCGGCCCGGCGCGCCGGATAAACACCGAAGAAAACCCCAACCGCGGCAGAGATCAGCTCCGCGAGCAAAACCGCGGGAACGGGAACGTGCATGGGTACGGACGTCGTTGCGGTGGCGAGGCCCGCGATTCCGTAGGCTAGGCCGACGCCAATGGCGCCGCCCACCGCCGCCATGACCGCCGCTTCGACCAGGAATTGCAGGAGAATGTCGTTGTGGCGGGCGCCGAGAGCTTTACGGATGCCGATTTCGCGCGTCCGCTCCGTGACGGTAGCGAGCATCACGTTCATGATGACGACGCCGCCGATCACCAGGAAGACAGAGACGACACCGACCATGGCGGTAGCGATTACACCCGTCAAGTTTTTCCATAATTCCATCAGCGTGGCCTGGTCGAAGATGCCAAAGTTATCCTTTTCGTTGGGAGACAGGTGGCGCCGTGCCCGCATCATGGCCCGCGCTTCGTCCTGCGTCTGATCCATCCACTCCGCGCCGCGTGCCTGAATGTTGAGCCAAATTGTGTCGTTTGTTCCATACATCTTGAAATACGTCTGGATCGGTATATACGCAAAATTATCCTGCGATTGGCCGAGGGCCGTTCCGATGGTTTTCGCAATGCCGACAATCTGGAAGGGCCGACCCTCGATCAAAAGTTCGTGGCCGATGGGGTCAACGTCCGGAAAGAGTTTGGTGGCCAGGTCGTTGCCGATCATCGTGACCTGGGTCCGGCTACGGTCGTCGCCCTCGGAGATGTAGCGTCCGTCTCGGGGCGTGACGATGTCAATATCCGCCATGTTGGCGGTCACGCCGCGGATATTGGTGTCGTTGAGGCTGTGCGAGCCTGCGCGCACTTTTCCATCAATGCGCAGTTCCACCCCTACACGCTCCGGCAACTTCATATTATCGCGCAGAGCTTCGAAGTCGTCCCAAGTGACCTTTTTGTTGCGCCGGTTGGCCTTCACGTACTCTTCCACGTCCGTGATGATGGGAAAGCGGGTCAGCAGAAAGACGTTGGAGCCCATGTTGGCAACGCGGTCTGCAATGTAGCGGTTCACCCCGGAGATTAGGGCGATGACCACGATGAGGGTGGAAACCGAGAGAATGATGCCTAGGAGCATCAGGAAGGAGCGCATTTTATGGGCGCGCAAGGTCTCAAGGGCCACGCCGATCGGTTCACGCAGCAAAAGCCGGCGTTTCATGCGTGCGTTTCCCCTGTCTCTTCTACGCGCAAGTTATTGAAAAGGTTTCGAGCCACTCAGCCTATTTTCGGTTTGACGCTGTCCGGCTTAGATAACGTTATCACCGGCTGTCTAGGAATGGCGCGAAAAATGAACGGGCTTGAAATTCGGTGGACGGGCGGCTCTTGGGCGCATTTGCGGGCGTCTGCTACACTATTTGGGCCGGTTCCGGGATCGTCTAATCGGTAGGACATCAGCCTTTGGAGCTGAGTATCGTGGTTCGAGTCCACGTCCCGGAACCAAATTTCCCTCCGCACTAATTCCCTGCTCCGGGATGAAATCCTGGAATCACATTTCGCGATAGTTCAACAGGACTACGCCGATCAGAACGAGACAGAGCGGCCAGAGGCGGGCCATTGCGTTTCGCGTTTGATTTTCGGCAGGAAGGCGCAGTTCTAGCCAGCGCGACCATCCCAAAGTCACGGCGAGAATAGCAAGCGGGATGTGGCTTAGCTCGGCGAGGACTTCTTCCTTCAGGTTCCCGAGACTGTGGGAATGCGTGAGGAGCAAAGCGCCGGAAACGGCGACGAGGACAGGAAAGACCAGCCGTGCACGGCCGGGGGCAACGCGGCCCGTTTGAACGCGCCATTCAAAAACCGCCAGAGCGATTACGAGCAGGGCGAAAAAGCGATGCAGCAAGACTTCGGGATCCGCAAGTGTCGCCCAGAAACCGACGGGTCCGAGGGGCCAAGTCTCCGGATCGCTGCGGAGAAATAGAAAAGCCGAGAGGCCGAGGAACGCGAGCGGCCAATGGCGCGCCCAGGAGACTTGTCCGACTTGCGCGACGAGGGCCAGCAGTCCCATCGCCAGAACGACGATGCCTGCCCAGTGATGGTTGTACTCGGACCAAGCCTGTTCGGCGGGAGTGTTCGGGCGCGTTCCGCTTTGGCCGGGAACGTAAGACTCGGTCGAGAGCGAGCCGGATTCGAATGCTTTTTTCTGAGCGGCGTAGATGTCTTCGGGCAACTCCTGAACGGACGGACTGGCGAATCTTGGCGAGCGTGGAGACATGCGGGCGAAGATTTCTTGACCGGTGACGCGGTCGTCAGTGAGATCGGCGGCGGGAGGGAGCGAAGTGAGTGAAGCAGCAGTGAGGATTACGGTAATGCCGATGCCAATTTCGGCTTCGCCGAAGCGCTTCAGGCTGGCAAGAATGGAGCTGGCCGGCCCGCGGCGGACGAGCTGAAAATTGAGCGCACCAAGGAACAAAAGAAGGCCAAAGAGGAGCACTTTGGTGGCGACCATCGCCCCGTAGGAAGTACCGTAAACCGCTTTGAATGAGCCAACGTAAGCAAAACTCAACAGCAGACCTGCGGAAGCAAGCACTGCGACGCTTACCAGAGCGAGTTGCGAGAATCTGGCGCTGAGCTGGCGCGCGAAGTCCGCGGCCGGCGCTCGCCGGATGGCGATTAGCAGGTACGGCAGGCCGCCAAGCCAAACCGCGGTGGCCGCTTGATGCAGGGCAGTGAAAGCGACTAGCGGCGCGCGGTATTCCAAGCGAGCCATGGAGTGGCTGGTCATAACCGAAGAGGTGACGATGGCGGCCGCGGGAAGAAGCAAATCGGTGTAGCCGGTGGATCGCCTTGCAGCGGTTAGGGCAATCACGGTGAAGGCTGACACGACGCCGATTGCCCCGGCGAGGACGAAATTCGCGCCGGCGACTTCACCAAGAGACATGTCGGCAGACTGTCTCAGAATGATGGAGTTCGCCAGAACGTATGAGATCTGCATCGCAGCCAGCGCGATCGCCGCGCGCCGAATCCAGCGCAGACAGGCTTGCTGGAGCGCCGCCGAATTTTCATTCACGCGGCGGACGACCAAGATCAAAAAAACAATGCCGCCAATCGCGAGGGACTGAAACGTGAGGGTTGCGCCGCGGAACAGCACGGAGAGGAAGCCAAAGACTTGGAGCAGGCGGGCCATGAATGCCGATCAGGACGGCGATACAGTAAAAGGTATTTCACCGCGGGTGATGTGGCCGTCGGAGGCCAGCACTTGCCAGCGAAGGCGGTAAGCTCCAGTGGTTAAGCCGGTGGCCTCCGCCGAGAGCGTGTCCGCAGGAGTCTGCTTGCTGATCTCCAGCGGTTGAGCGGAGCCGTCCGGACGGATCAGTGTCAGGCGAGAACGGAGCGCATCGATGCGGACATTGAAGCGAAGCTTGATCGGAACATCTGGTCCCGATACGGCGCTCTTCAGAGCCGGGTTTGATTCCAGAAGGACGGCATGCGCGACGGCTGGAGCAACGATGAAAAAAGCCGCGACCGCGGCGAACAGAATGAGTGCACAAGGATTTCGACGGCTTGGCTGCATGACTTTCCTCTTCGCCAAGAATGGCGAAAAGCTCCGTGAAAGTTGGGCTATGACTGCTGGAAGAAAATTATACAGAAGCCGGAGTGGATTGCTATTTCATTCGGGCGCGACCGTTCGCACGCGGCTGCCTCTACGGCCTGCGCATGAGCAAAGGAAACCCGCCGGCGGGACCGCGGCTGAATTCGGCCGAAGTCATTCTTGCGAGCTGATCTCGTTGCTGTGATTCCAATCGATGGTTGGATCGGAGGCCGGATCGTAGGTAATTTCGGTGGCAGCGGGCTTATCCAGCTTTCGCTGCGCGCGCTTTTCTTCCTTCATTTTTCGCTTCTCGATGCGCTTCATTTCTTTCTGGCGCTTCTGAAATGTCGTGGTCATAAGCCTCTCCTCACAGCAGAGTGCGGCGAGGGCCCTGGCCCCTGCCGTCCCAGCCCACCCATGGAAAAGAATAACTACCAGCGCGGTTCGCGCGGCTGGCGCGCCGACTCACGGTAATCTTCATTCGAAAAACGGTCGCGTCCGCCGCCCTTGCCGCGTCCACCGCTGGGCCCGCGTCCTCCGCTCGGCCCACCAAAACTCTTTGGGCCGCGTGGCGGGCCGCCTTCGCCCTTCGGGCGCGCTTCGTTCACTTTCAAATTGCGCCCGCCAACTTCTTTTCCATCGAGGGCAGTCATGGCCGCCGCCGCTTCCGCGTCGTTGGGCATTTCGATGAATGCAAAACCACGCGCGCGGCCGGTCTCACGGTCCATGGCCATGTGAACGCGCGTTACCTGGCCGAACGGCGCAAACAGCTCGCGCAGTTCGCTCTCCGTGGTCTGGAAGCTCATGTTGCCCACAAATAAACTCTTCATCTTAATTCTCCCTGTACTCTTCGAAGCACCACGAGCGCAGGATCTTGGTAAAGTGCCGCTTCCCAGACACTACGAGAGGTTAGTTCTAAACTGGCTGAAATCGAAGGAGGGGCCGCAAAGCGCACCCAACAAGGAATTCAGACAATTCTACTTCGGGAGTCTACATCATCACAGTAACACATTTCTCCGCGAATGGCCGCATCTTCATTTTGAGCCCGGCTTTGAAGCCGAGATGACGCCGCGAAGGACCGTGACCGAAGCGGCGGGGAGCGAGAAGTTTGTGGACGGTCCGGCATTCACGGTGGATTTTATGGCAGGCCCATCCGGGTCGGCGGTGCCGCCGGTTCGATTGGGATGCCAGGCATACTGCGCCTTTCCGAAAGTGATTAGGCTTACCGGACCGGTGAAGGTCGCGGCCGCTTTTTTCTCCTGGTCATCAAATGAAATGCTCACCGTGTGGGCGTTTTCCTGATCCTTATTGATGATGAGCAGGGACCATTGGCGGTCCGGCCGCAGCGCCGCATAAGTGGTCACGAGCACATGCCCCGCTCCGTCGCGGATATCGCTGGCAGCAGGAAAGAGCTTGTGCGCGCCATCGCCGGGTTGCACCCACTCCAGATTGATCAACTGGCTCACGAAGTATTGCGACAAAGGCTGCCGGATCTTGAAATCCCCGTCCGCAGAGAAAAAGTTGAACGTCCCGGGAGAGCCATTGTGCCCACGGCCGATCGGTTCCGGCATGTAATGAAAGTAGTAGACGGCGCTGCCGCCGCCGCTCAGAAACGCGCCGATATAGTCGGCCAGCCACAGCCCTCCCCAGATATCCATGTAGGCTTCCGACGACGCGGAAGAAAGATTTGATTCGGTAATGAAAAAGGGCACATTCGCGGGGACGCCGTCCTCGCGCCACACGTCCATGATGTGCTGCACCAGGTAAGCTTCGTCGTACAAACTGCTCCACTGCACTTTTCCCGGATCCATTGGATAGTGTTCGAACGAGAAAAATGCCAACTCTCCCAGCTTGCCATGGGACTTCAGGTAATCGATGAACCGCCCGGTGAATGAAGCTTTGCCATCGCCATCCGGCCACACTTCGATGTCCTTGTTCTCGCCGGTGAAAATTGGTCCGCCCAATTTCAACTTCGGATCAACCCGGTGCAGCGCTTCCGAAAACTGGACGTATAGCGCCGCGTAATCCTCCGGCAACGTGTAATGGCCGTCTGGCTCCTCGCCCATCTCCACGTAGGAAATCGGATAACCGCGCTTTTCGATGTAGGCAATCTCCGCGGCGGCGTCCTCCGGGGTGCCGTACAACATGGCGATCGGTATCATCGCGGGCAAGCCCCGGGTCACTCCGCTGGTGTAAAAGAGATCGAAGCCGATCTGGTCTCCAGCCCGTTCGGCCAAATCGCCAGGTTCATGCCACGGATCGACGGAGGAGCAATAGGTCGCGGTCTGGTCCTGGTCCGGCGTGTGCCGAAGCAAATCGTGAAATTTGCCATTCTTGGTTGTTGTTCCCAGATAAACCTCGCGGATGGCGTACCCCAGGCAGCTGCGCTTGTCCGCGCTGCCATGCGAATCGCAGGTGTTCGAAGATTGCGTCATCCAAATGCGCACCCACTGAACGTTTACGGGTGCGGTGGCTAGTTGCAGCGTCGCGTTACCTCCCTTTCCATTCGTCACGACGCCGCCGGGAAACGCCTGCCACGAACCCTGCGCGGGCTTCCTGATGGGATCTTCGCCGGTCCAATACTGCACGGCATATTTCGCGGCAAAGGGTTCGGCCCAGGCGATTCGAATGGCGCTCACGTCTTGCCTGCCGGACAAATCGAAAAACACCCATTGTGGGTGCAGTGCGTCGTCTTCGCCCGTGTATGCTTTCGCCAGATACGGATTGCTCTTCCAATAGGAATCCTCATCGCCATCTGTCAAACGCGAATATCCTTCCGTATCCGTGCCATCATCGCGGGTTACGCCGCGATGCGGAAGCGCATAGCCGTAGGAATGGCGAACCAGCTCGGTGCCGGGCGTGGCGCTGCCGGTGAAGTATCCCTTCCCTGCGGGGTCGCTCCATGCTCCTTGAGGATTCCAGTGCCAGGCTTCCACGTGCAATTCCGTGTTCTGGCGATAAGTTACGGTTTGCCATCCTGCGGAAAGAATCTGCTTGATCGTGTCTTCCACAAAGAGTTTGTCTGCGGCCCCGTAGGGCAGGCGGTCGATGCCGGCGCCCAGGGCTTCGGTCGGCTTGATGGTGTTCGTGGCATGGCCAGGCGTTGCATCCACATGGATGCTTTGGGCGCGCAGAATGGGCACAGCCAGCGTTCCTACAAGCATTAAACAAAGCGCGCACAACTTAGAGCCGGCCATTTCGAGCCCCCTTAAAACGGTTTAATGTTGTGCTCTGCATCTAACTCGGATTTCCGGGCCGAGTCAAGTTACATCTGGAGGAACCGCTAGCCGTGCAGGAGTTCGCCGACGGCGCGCCAAGCCTGATCGATGGCGGCATCCGTTTCCGCGCTAGCCCCGGCATCGGAATTGGCGATCGCGATCTTTCCGAAGCGTTTTCGCCCGAGCACCCAGGGTTGCTCTCCTTCCTTCCACTGCGGGTCAAAGAGCGCGTTGTAAGGCCTGGATTCGTACGCATAGCCGTGGGCCCAGCGGTTGACGGTGATTCCGTCGATGTCCCGCGCGGGATCGAAGCCCGCACCGCCAAGCATTCTCGCGAGTTGATCGCGGATATTTCGCTCGAATTGTGAGAAGGGTGTCTGCAGGAGTTCGGCGCGACCGGCGCGATGTTGATCGCGTGCCGGCAAGCCCGGTTTGCATGGGGTGCGCAACAGGAAGAGAACCATAGGTTCTTCGGCCTTGCTTGGGAATTTATACTCGCCGAGACTTACAGGAAAATCGAGCGCGGCAATGGTGTGATAGGCGCCCGGCGCGACGATGTGGCGCACGTTTAATTTCGCGAAGGAAGTCCAGTTGCGCAACGCCACATGGGTGTATACGAGCGGCGCTTTCACCAGATAGGAGAGCGCTTCTTTCTGCTTCTCCGGCAGTTCGGGGCAAAGATATGGAATCATGCCGTTATAGCAGGCCAAGACGCAGTTGTTCCCCTGGACGCTTTGCAGTTTTCCGCCGCGCATGTAGGCGACTTGCACGCCCTTCGCAGCGTTCGCTGGGCCGTCGTGTTGGGCGTGAACTACCGTGCTATTCAGCCGGATGCGCACAGCCGAGCCGCGCTGATCGAGCTTGCTGTAGTCCGCCTTCGCGGTCACAACGTCTTCCATGGTGTGGCCCGGAATCGTGCCCGGAATGAGGGACCGCACAAGCAGCCGGGCGATGGAGGCGTTTCCATCCGGGAAATGAAAGATGTACGGTTCTTCTTTTTCCCTTTCGCCGATCCCCAGGCCGGCGAAACCGGGATAAGTGAACGAGCCATAGTCATCACCAGCGTAGAAACAGGCCAGCGCGGAGACCGCATCAATGCCGACGCAGAACAAATCGTGAGGAAACGTCTGGAAAAACGGCAACGCTCCCGGGACTAACTTGCAATGCTGCGTGAGGAAATCCGCGTAACTCGTCTTCGCCAGTTTGGCGAACTTCTCTTGGTTTGAGAGTCCGGCAAGGTAGTCGGTCGTTGCCGTGTAGACACGCGCGATATCCTTTCTCACCACGTCCGGCAGCGGCGCCTTGGAGAGAAATTCCGGCCACGGAGTGGTGTTCATCCCCGTAACGAGTTTGTCCTCGCCAAACGTCTCTTTATCAAAGAAAGCCGCGGTACCCAGGTTGGAATACAGTTTCTGGTCGTAAGACTTGTAGAAGCGCTGCGTATCGATGCCCAGTTCGATGAGCAGGTCCTTGGCGACGCTGCTGTATTGGGAAGGGCTCTCGATGGCGAGCGTGCCACCAAAACTAAGGAGCGTCCTGCCGCCGGCGTGAAATTCGTTGCGCTTGGCATGGCCGCCGAAGTCATCGTGATTGTCGAGAATCAAAATCCGCGCGTTTTTCCCTGCGCGCTTGCGGAAGAAATAGGCGGCTGCCAGTCCGCTGATCCCGCCGCCGACGACTATGAGATCGTAGCTCTCGTCGGTATTTGCCGCATCGCCGAAGGAATCCGCGCCCTCGCCGTCGCGCAGGCGATGGGCAAAGGTGAATGTTCCGTCGTGATTGCCGCGCATTCCCTGGCGCGCCGGAGGATAATAGTCCGGCGCTTTTTCCGGGGCGAATTCATCGAGGGCGGTCGTCGCAAGCAGGGTTTCTTTTCCAATCCCTCTTCCTATAAGCGTTCCGCCAACGCCGATGGCCACGCCATTCAGAAAATCACGCCTGGTGATTTCGCGGTCCATACCCAGATCTTTATCTTTTTTCTCTTCGCTCATCCATGGCCCTCTAGCGCAATCCACAGCCGCAGATTATAGCCTGCTCCGGCCAACTCTACACATTTCAAGTAGTCTTTCTAGCATGCTGGCGGGGTCGGTGCCCGGTTTTCCGTCATGCATTGCTGGATCAATCTGTCGGAAGGTTGCGAGTCTGGGATTGATTATTTATAACTGGCCACAACTTCGCCGTTCTCAATCCGCAAATCGGAAATCTCTGAAGGCAGTCTCAGCTTTTCGCGATTTTCGGCTGAGTTCATGAGCCGCTGCACTGCCGACTCGAGCGTGGACTGAGGAATCGGCAGCGAGCCGATCTGTCCGCCGAGGGGTTCAAAATGCAAATAGCCGTTCTGCGCGCCGAGCCGGCCTTCCAATTGCAGGGTCATGTCTTTTCCGTGCACATCAAAGACGACGTAGGCCTTTACCCGGTCGTCGATCAATTGCACCTTGACGTCCCGCACGTTCGAGCGCATCTGCTCGACTTCCTGCGGCGTCGGGATCGCGCCATTGGGAGCGCCTTGTACGCGTCCCGCGAGGGCCGGACTCGGCGCGCCATTGCCGGCCAGCGCCAAGTGGGAAACGAGGTAGGAATTCAACTCCGTTTCGTCCATGCGCAGCGTCGCGGGTTGGCCGTTCGCAACGGCTTTTTCCACCTGTTCAAATTTTTCTTCCGCTCGCGCAGCGGCCTGCGGGCTGGTCTCCACCAGCGGTGGCGACGCCTTATGGAACAGCAGAACGAGCGTGACGATAGCAAACGTGTAGGTCGTCCAGCGGATAACTCGGAAGATGCGCTTCCACGGGCTGGTGCGCGATTTACCGACATGGACGAATTCATTCTGGCCCGCTGGGGCAGCCGGTTGCGTCATGATTCTCTCCTGCAAAACTTTTCGTCACGTGGCGATACGGCTGACCGCGTTTTCACGCTACAAAGAAACCGTAGACCCCGAAAGCGTCCGCGACAAGAAAACCGCGCGCGGGGGAGGCTAATTCGGCAACTGTCCACTGGGGGTGCCTCGGCGCTTCGCAATCAGAAGGAACTCTCACCCAACCGGGCGAATCGCAATCTTTCTTGAACAGGTATGATGCCTCCCGCGGACATTTCCATGAATCTGCCCTTGAACAAGCAGACGGCCGTGATTACCGGCGCGGGAAGCGCTGAAGGAATCGGTTTCGCCATCGCGCGGCGGCTGTACGCTGCGGGCGTGCGCGTGGTGATTACTTCCACCACGGATCGCATCCATACCCGCGCTCGCGAACTCGACGCCGGCGGCGAAGGAGTGCTTTCCTTCATTGCCGACCTCACCGTCGAAACCGAGGTGCAGAGATTTGCCGATTCCGTGCTCTCGCGCGCGGGCCGGATCGACATCCTGGTGAACAACGCGGGCATGGCGCAAACCGGGCGGCCAACGGACAGCAAGCCGCTGATGGAGACCTCGTTCGCGGAGTGGCAAAACCAGATTGCAATCACTTTGCACACCGCTTTCCGCATGACCCGCGCGGTGTTGCCCGGAATGACGCAGCAAAAGTACGGCCGCATTGTAAATGTCACGTCGGTGACGGGGCCGCTGGTCAGCAACCCGGGTTCCGCGGCTTATGGCGCGGCGAAGGCGGCCATGGACGGCATGATGCGCGCCGTCGCCATCGAAACCGCCGGCGATGGAATCACGATGAATGGAGTCGCTCCCGGCTGGATCCTAACGGCGTCCTCGACGGAGTCCGAAAAAATCGCAGGGTTTCAAACGCCGCTGGGTCGCGCCGGGACGCCGGACGAAGTGGCCGCCGCGGTTTGCTTCCTCGCTTCGCCCGAAGCTTCCTACATCACCGGACAGGTCCTGGTGGTCGATGGAGGCAACATTCTCCAGGAGAACAAGGGCGGCTGAATTAGCTGCTCACCGTTTGCCGGAATCCAGACGCTGCGCCAAACTCGGAAGAGCTTATCAAAGTTCCTAGATGCTCGATCTGCCGGTGAGGAGGCTCTCGATGTGCCGTGCTCTATCCATTCTAGTGCTGCTTCTGGCTCCTTTTTGCCTGCGAGCACAGCAGGAGAACCACGCGAGCCCAGCCTCCCAGCAAGCTCCTGGCGGTCCCATTGTCGCCGAGTCGAAAACCGCGCCGCGGCCGCGACCCAAAATCGGCGTGGCGCTGGAAGGCGGCGGCGCGTTGGGACTCGCACACATCGGCGTCCTGAAGTGGTTTGAGGAGCATCACATTCCCGTGGATTACGTCGCAGGGACCAGCATGGGCGGCTTAGTTGGCGGCTTCTATGCTGCCGGGATGAATCCTGATGAATTGAAAGCACTCATCGAAGGATTGGACTGGCGGAAGATACTTGGCGACCGCCCGCTCTATGAAGACTTGTCGTTCCGCAGGAAAGAAGATCAGCGCGCGTACCCGAACTCCCTCATCTTTGGTTTGCGCCAGGGTTTATCCGTGCCTGCGGGGCTGAATGCCGGGCATCAGATCGGACTGCTGATCGATCGCGTGGCTCTTCCTTACTACGGCCTGTCAACATTCCATGAATTGCCGGTGCCATTCCGCTGCGTGGCGACGGACCTGGTCAGCGGGAAGCCCTATGTATTCAAAGACGGCTCGCTTGCGGTAGCGCTGCGCGCGACGATGTCGATTCCCGGGGCGTTCTCACCGGTGCACGACGGGCAAACCGTCTTCGTGGACGGCGGCCTGACAAACAACTTACCCACGGATGTGGTCCGCCAGATGGGTGCGGATATCGTGATTGCAGTCCATCTGGAGAGAGCCCCCATGGAGGCCAATGACATTCAGTCGATCTTCAGAGTGCTGGAGCAATCGGTGCGTGTGGTCATCGCAGAAAACGAGGTGCGCGGCCTGGCCCGCGCGGATGCCGTCGTCTCCGTGCCTCTCAGTGAATACGGCTCAACGGACTACCAAAAAAGCGC
>Ga0066651_10000315_pt1 | contig 14432 bp, 11 predicted proteins | sample GraSoiAngelo_100_FD_71410 | JGI IMG/M metagenome (GOLD analysis project Ga0066651, IMG submission 71410) | Grasslands soil microbial communities from the Angelo Coastal Reserve, California, USA - 14_0903_02_20cm | ecosystem: Environmental > Terrestrial > Soil > Grasslands | place: USA...
ATCGAGAGCCACATACTGAATTGCCTGTTGTTTCATGGCCGCCGCTCCTTTCCTGCTCCTGTTGTCCGCAGACTTCACGGTAGCAGGAGGGAGCGTGCTTTCAATATGCGTTAGGCGGTCGGCAATAACTTAACAGGATACTTACCGATGATCGGATCGACCGTCACTACATGCAAATCGTGTTCGATGGCTTGGCAGATCAAGATTCGATCGAACGGGTCGCGGTGATAGAGTTCGAGAGACGGCAGGTGTGCGACGCTCGCTTCGTCTATCACCAATGACACGAAACCGTGCTCCTCGCGCTGCGTAGCTAACCAAGGATGCGGAGGTTCCGGCAAAGCGAGCTTGCCGAGGCGATACTTAGTTGTGGCCTCCCACAGCGTTGCAACACTGACGTAGACGGAGTCTGCGTTCTCAATTGTAGCGCGCGCCAAGGCACCGATGCGTTTATCTCCGACGATGTACCAGAGAAAAATGTGCGTATCGAGCAATAACCGCATTACTCGAAGTCTTGAAGCACATCTTCAGGTAACGGATCGTCGAAATTGTCGGGAACGACAAAAGTTCCCGCGGCAAGACCGAACGGACGCGGCCGACGTATTCGCTCCACCGGCCGTATCTCCGCTACCGGCTGATCGTCGGCGGTCACGACCAAGGTTTCGCCATCAAGAACACGATGGAGAACGCCTTCGGGATCTCGCTTCACGTCTTCTACCGTGACATTCATGGAAGCAGTCTACCAAATGCGAGCAAGCCGGTGGCTTGTGATGCGCAAAGTTCAGTGGAATTAGACACTTATGCGTGGCAGACGCCGACCACAGCAGACACAACCACAGATAATGAGACTACTAACGCCGGCCGCGAAAGCGCCACCAATATGCAACGCCGCTCGAACGGCTCGAGGAGCTTCGCCGCCCTTCACCCCGCTCATAACAACATTAGCCGCGAATCACACCAGCACCAGCACCCCGTCAACTCCGTCAAAGACCTCCCAGCGTTGACGCTCCCGCGTAAGCGCCACCTTCCTGCACAATGCACCCCGTTAGCGCAGCAGACCAACTCCGCCACGGCTACTTCTATTCATTGAACGTCGCTTCAGATACTCTTGCATGTCAGTGTTGCACTTCACTCTTGATGCCGCGCGGGCCTCATCGCGTTGTCAGGCGTGTACTTGAATCTTTTCGTAGAGAAATTCCGGGGCGATGTCTGCGCCATTCGGCCATGCAATCGTCCCAAGCTCCGGGTCAACGGCGACTTGTTTGAAATACGTAATGTCTTTCAACGGCTCGAACACAGGTCCGTACAGCTCCGTTGAGAGGTCAACCTCGCCCTCGGTACCGTCCTCGAACCTGACCCACACGACAAAATCTCGCACGTGTCTGGCCTCAATCACGTCGACAAGCATGTTCTACTCCAGCAGTTCGTTCAGCATTAATGGCAGATGCTTACGAGCGAGCTGCCAGTTCTCGAGCAGTTCGGCGGAATGCATTTTCCGCCACTCCTGTACGTGAGCCAACGCGCGAGCTGGAAACGAACCCGTTACGGCACCATCAGCCACTCGCACCAATATTTTCGCACGCCCGTACCTGGCATGGAAGTGCGGCGGATCATGCTCGCTGTAGTTCATCATGATCACGATTCCGAGAAAACGGCTGATCGTTGGCACAGACTGAGATTCTACCTTCAACCGGAGGTGCGTGAAGAGCTTCGAGCACGTCGAACTTGCTGCCATCCCGGCGCTCGAGCAATCTGCCATTCTGGTATGCCGACCAACCCTGCTCTTGGGCTGTTCGAATGTGAAATTCAGCCAGGTCTCGCCGCAGTTTACGCGGCATGTTTTCATCGAACAGAACTCGTTTCACGCCTATGCCAGAGCCGCGCGGCCCGCTTCTTCCAGAAATGAAACGGCTTGATCTCGCGATACGCTCGGATAGTTGTCGAGGAACTCCTCCAGAGGCTCACCGCCTTCGAGATAGTCCAATAGGATGCGAACCGGTACACGCGTGCCGACAAACACGGGGGTTCCGCTCAAGATCTCCGGATCGGAATGGACAATTTCTTTCAGGGTCATAGATACGTCCTGGTTTCGTTGAGGCAATCCAAGAATAGTGCAAGCCGAGACGGATTGGCAATCATACCTGCTTCGTCCTCGCGAATGGCTTCGTCAGCCATCTGCGACAACAGATCTGCCGCCCGTGCGCGAGTGCCACCAAGCATCTTTGAAGCTCGTGTCAGATCGAGATCCTTCGATCGAAAATATCGAGCCTCATATCGAATTCTACGGCCTCAATAGATTCTCGGCTTTTGCTTGGAGTTAGGCCGCACTCGACGCTTCGTCGTAATTTCGCAGGGTTTCTGGAGCGATGTCTGCACCGTTCGGCCAACAAACGGTGCCGCCGGCAATAAAAAACCTTTTGAATTGTCGCTTGTTCGCGAGAAGCTTAAACATCTCACCGCGAATCCAACGCGTAAAATCGACCACCTTCTCCTCACCATCTGAGAATCGAACACGCAACTGATAGCCTTTGACGTATTCCGCTGAAACCACGCGAACCAGAATGTTTTTCATGCGTTATTCCAGTGGAGCAATATTCTCGAGCCGTTCCAACTTCTTTGCACGACGCCAATTCGCTTCGAGCTCGAACCGGTGAAGCTTCGCCCATTCCTTGATCAACTTCCGTGCCGTGCCAGATGCGATCTCGCCTTCAATGATACTACGACAAAATCGACGATGGCGTCTTGCCCGTGATGCTCGGGGTGGAAATGAGGCGGCGCATGATCATCGCGTTGGGCAGCGGCTACTTGACGGCGAGTTCGTGCAGCAATTGCTCAATGTCTTCCGGGACGGTCACAGTAACAAACCATGAGCGCGGATAGACATAGTCTTCGCCGGATTCGTCTATCACACGCATGTAGTTGCGCTTCGCCGCCGATGGGTCATCGAGAACTTCATATACCTTGCGAAGTTCTAATGTGCCGGCATATTCGCCGTTGCGAATACAGATTGCGAACTGCTTTGCCTGGCTCATTCCTAGTCAATGTACCGCTTGATCTTCATCCAGCGCTTGCCGATTCCGCGGGCTTCGTACCAATGTACTTCGGCTTCGGCAATCGTACCATCCTCAAGTCGCACCGCTGCGACACCCTTCAGTTTTCGCCAACTTCCCGCGCCAAAGTGCTCCTCGAGATATACGAGATCGCGGATTCCGTGACCAACGGCGATCGTTCGGATGTTGCGGATCTGACCGATGATTTCGAACGATTCCTGCGCCACGTGCGGAACCTGTCACGTTTCACGTTGTGGGATAAGACGCGCCTATGCAGTCACTTATCCGCGTCCGTACGTGCTTTGAGGAGATGTGAGAACGGAGCGGTTCTTCAGTACGACGAGCTGGCGCGCGCCGATCGCGACGTTCACGTCGCCCACGTCACCGTAGGGGTACGAAACGTTGCGGAGCTCGAGCATCCCCTCTTTGGACTCTCGCGACAATCGAGGCCGTCCGTGCCGCAACGGAGGGAGTGTCGATTCAACGGTGACTCTCCGTTCGAGGAACACTCCCCGGCGTTCAATCATCAGAGGGGAGTGTCGATTCAATGGCGCCACTCCGTTCGAGGAACACTCCCCGGCGTTCAATCATCAGAGGGGAGTGTCGATTCAACGGCGGCACTCCGTTCGGGGAACACTCCCCGCCATGGAATCATCAGAGGGGAGTGTCGATTCAATGGCGGCGCTCTGTTCGAGGAACACTCCCCGCCGTTCACTCATCACAAGGGAGTGTCGATTCAATGGTGACACTCGGTTCGAGGAACACTCCCCGGTGTTGAATCATCACGAGGGAGTGATGATTCAACACTCGCACCGTCAAATCATCACTCGTCGTGGATGAATCGGAAAAAAGAGCTTGACATTTATACTGGACGGACGTAGTTTGTAGATCACGCGCCACCCCCTCCTTGGGGGCTCCGCGCGCGTGAGCAGTCGTTTCTCGCGGCCTTCTGGGCTCGAGCGAGAAACCAATTGCTCTCCTCTCGGGCCGGATGTACGAGGGTCGGAACGCATGTTATGAGCGGCGTTCCCAGACCTCTCGGCATCCCGCCATTCCCCGGCATTCCGGCATCCGTGTGCGCACACGTGTGCCGACAGAAGCTCCCGGGTCCGCGGGCTCGGGGTCCATCCACCCGGTACGGCGGCGTGTCGCCGCCGGCACCACCGGACGTCGTGTGCCTTGCCGGCTCGCGGCGTCCGGCAAATCGAATGAGGAGGTTTTCCATGATTACAAAGACTGAAGATCCCAGAATCCCCATGGCGGCGGCGCTGGACGGCACGGAGCCGCTCACGCCCGAACAGTTCGTCGAGCAACTGCGCGCGCTGCGGCAGCACGTACCGGATTTCGGCCCGTTGCCGAAGGCATCCGCGCACGCTCTGCGGGCGGCGGCACGTGCCTCCGCGGAATTCGTTCAGGCGTCGATCAATTACGGTTGGCACGTCGAAGCCGATTGCGGCCGCGATCTCGACCGACCACGCCGTATTGATCAGCGAGCGCGAAGACGCCGCGCGGTGGAGTGCCGTCGAGGACGAGCTGGGGACGCTGCTCGCAGGCGTCGCAGCAGCCAACCTCGGGCGCCGTCACCGCATCGGGCTGGCGGCGCTGCAGATCTACAGCATCTCCCGCCAGCTCGTCCGCCGGAAGGAGAATGCCGACCTGCTGCCGCACGTCGACAACATGCGCCGCGCGAACCTGTTCGGACGCCGCCGCCCGGCGGCACCCGACCCGAAAGCGCCGGCGCCGGTTTCTCCGCCCGTGATTCCTCCCGTGAAGACCTAGTGCCGGAAGCCGTAGTTTGAAGAGTCCCGGACCGGGCGCGCCGAAGCGCGCCCGGTCCAATGTGAAGTTCATTCAGCCGGCGTTACGTTCTCGCCGGCACGCGCGGCACCACCCACGCGCGGTCGCCGGCCGTAACCGTCTCGGCCTCGAAGCCGAACAGCTCCCGCATCACCTCGGCGCGCATGACGTCGCGCGGCGGCGCGTCCAGCGCCAGCGCGCCGCGCTGCATCACCAGCATCCGGTCGCTCTCCGCCGCCGCCCAATTCAGATCGTGCGCCGCGAAGACGACCGTGCAGCCGGTGCGATCGACGACGTCGCGCAGCAGCGACGAAAACTGCTGCACGTGCGAGATGTCGAGCGCGGCGAACGGCTCGTCGAGCAGGATGAGGCGCGGCGTGCCCGCCAGCACGCGCGCGAGAAATACGCGCTTCCGCTCTCCGCCGCTCATCTCGTCGAGATAGCGCTCCGCGAGATGCGTCGCATCGCAGAGCGCGAGCGCGCGATGCGCTTCTTCCCAATCGCGATCGCTCTCCCACGCGAAGCGGCCGAGAAACGGCGCGCGCCCCGACACCACGACCTCGATCGCGCGCATCGGAAACGCCGGATCGGGGTCCTGCGGCAGATACCCCACCCTGCGCGCGTACTCCTTCGCATGCCACTCGCCGAGCGGCTTGTCTTCGAAGAGCACTTCCCCGCGCTGCGCGCTGAACACGCGGGCGATCAATTTCAGGAGCGTCGATTTTCCGGAGCCGTTCGGTCCCGCCAGTGCAACGAGCCGGCCTTCGCCGATCGTCACGCTCACGTCGCGGACCGCGGCGACGTCGCCGTAGGCGTAGGAGACGTTGTGGACCTCGAGCATCACAGAGACTTTTAGCACCAATGGCCTTCACTTAAGCACGCACGACCCCTCACCCGGCGCTTTCGCGCCACCCTCTCCCCGCAAGCGGGGGGAGGGGCAACTTAAAGAGTGCGTTGAATTTGTTGCCCTTCGCCCCGCTTGCGGGGAGAAGGTGGACCCTGAACGCAGTGAAGGGCCGGATGAGGGGCCGTGATTCTTAAGTGAAGCCTACGCTGACTGGAATGAGACGTACCCGCGCTCGATGCAACGTTCCACAGTTGTATCGAAAAGGTTGTGCGGAACGACTGAATCGTGTAAAGTTCGCGCCCTAAAAACCATTCGCAGGTTTTTTCAGCAAAACAATTAGCGTCCAATAGGCGTCCAACTACTTCCAATTTCTGGAGTTGCGTATGATTCGTCTGTCGTTCCTCGCCCTCGGTCTCACTCTCATCCTTCCCCTGACCACTCCCGACGCAATCGCCGACTTGACGGTCGGTTTTGAAACGAATGGCGTACGGGTCACCGGCGTCACGCACGGCGGGAAAATCGTTGCGGCCTCGATCGACCGGCCGCCTTCTCGTGAGGTGATCAGTACGACCGGTGTGCTCACCGATTCCGATAACGACGGTGAGGTCTTCATCGCCATGAAGGAAGGCATCGAGATTTCCGACCGCGCGATCTATGCGGTGGTGGACGTGGCCAGCGGCCATTACATCGTCGTCAATAAGGCCGAGGGCGTAATCAATACGCAAGGGCTGCAAGCACAAGGGGTCAAGGCGAATTCGATCGGCGAATTCGATCGTTTTGTCGTCGACGACACCGGCGTGCAGACGTTGATCGTCCGGCCGGGCAGGGGCGCCTGGGCAATGCGCGGCGCGGACGGAGAAACGGGCGATGCCGATCAAGTACAAGACGGAAAACTCGAGATTCAATTGGAAGATACGCCGCCTCTCAAGAGTTTTCCCCCGGCTCCCCGGCTTTTCGCGAACGATGACCTGGTCATCACGATGAATCCGTTCACGATGGAAGTGTCCGTGACGAAAGTGACGGGCGTGAGCACGGGGGTGACGCAGTGAGCATGCGACGCGTCGTCCCGTTCGTCCTTCTTGCCTTCTGTGCGCTCGCGGCTGCTGCACAAGAGCAGCATCCGAACCTGCAGCGCGGATTTTCGGCCGACAAGGTTTATCAGCTGGGAGAGCTGGATCAAGTCGATCTGTTCAACGGCTCGTTGAAGATGACGGTGCCGATCGGTCCGCGATATCCGGTCAATGGCACGCTGAGTTACGGGCTGACCCTCATCTATAACAGCCAGATCTGGGATCTCCATCCCGGAACCTATATGGGCTTTGACGAGGACGCCAAGGGAAACACCGTCTATATCGAATTTCCGTATGTCGACGCAATGCCGACCAACCGTGCGAATGCGGGCATGGGCTGGTTGTTGTCGCTCGGTAAAATCTTCGAGGCCGGACATTGGCTTTATGAGAGTCCGGACGGCCATGACCATGATATCGGCGATCTGAACAAGGTCGGAAACGTCGGCTATTCGCGGGACAGCACCTACATGCGGGCGAAGCGTACGGCCGAGACCGAGGTCACGCTCGAGTTTCCGGATGGCGCAATCCACACTTTCTCGCGCCTGCCGAAGCACGACTGGCGTCTCGTCAAGATGGCGGATCGCTTCGGAAACGAAGTGAGCGTCGAATATCCGAATGACGCCGACCTCTGGATCATTCGCGACGGTCACGGGCGCGAACAGAAGATCTATTTCAAGCAGATGGCCTACGGGTGGATTGACGGCACCGTATATAAGAACCGCATGGTGGACAAGGTGGTCCTCACCAGCTTCGGCAGCCATGATCCGCTCGAGTACAAGTTCGTTTACGAGGCGGCGAAGGTAAAAAACACGTGCGATTCGAACGCGCAGTTGTACACGCCGAAGGAATACCTGAACCAGCCGTTCCTCAAACGAATCGAGCTCCCCGACCACTCGTCATTCGAGTTCACCTACGCCAATTCCGCGGGGTCTCCCAGCAATCCGCAGAACTGCGAGCAGGGTGCATTGACCCGGATGAATCTGCCGACCGGCGGCTCGGTCCGATGGACCTATAAGAGATACACACTTCCGACGACAGATTGCTACGGTAACTTTTACGGGCTCGGCCAGATGCCGCCGGGCGTGGCCACGCGCACGCTGTACGACGAGAACGGGCTGGCCGGCGGCCGGACCACGACGTATTCGCAGACACTGCCCGCGCGAAAGAAGACTCCGGACTGTTCCGGAAAAGAGGCGTACGAATGGGTCGGCACGGTCGTCGACGCCCCCGACCATACGAAGACGATCCACTATTTCACGCTCTGGCCGTTCGTGACGAAATCGACGGACGGTTACAGCGTCCGCGAGCGCGGCATGGCGTATCGCCGCCTGCCCGACGGCCGCAGGCTGGCGAGCGAGTTTCTGGGCGTGTGCGCCGATACGACTTGTCCCTCCCAGCGCTCGACCTACGTGAAATGGGAGTTCGAGGGCAGCGATGAACCGATCGAGAGGCTGCAAAGCTTCAATCACCGCCAGACGCTGGAAGACACCGAATATCCCCTGGACGGCGGCCTGAAGGTCCACAAGTTCTTTACGAATTACGACGGCGTCGGCCACTTCCGCGGCGCCATTTTTGAAAGCACGATTCCGGGATCAGTTTTCCGCCTGGAATCCACGAATTGGGACGCCACGACCAGCGAGATGTTGGTGGACGACGACGGCAAAATCATCAGAGACGTCGTCCGGCCCGCGACCAACCAGCCGTGGATTCTCAATACCTACTCGCGTAAGGGCGCGACGGAGAACGGCACTTCGCAAGGCGAGGAATATTGCTTCGACAAGAGCAACGGGTTCCTGACGCGCAAACGGACGTTCAAAGACGGCAACGGCGCGGGCCCATACGACCTGCTGACCCTGTATTCCCAGGCAATCGGCGATTCCGAACAGGACAACCACGGGAACGTGTTGCGCGAGGAATATTACGGAGGCGACCTCCAGGCGCTCGACTCCGCCTCGCTCGTCTGCGACATGCCGCTTCCGCAGAGCGGGCCGCAGCTGACGATCCTGAACGGATATCAGTTCGGCGTTCTCAATTCCTCGAAATACAAAGACTCGACGATCAACATTCTCAACCTGACCATCGACGCGAAGGCCGGACTTCCGTCCGCGGAGACCGACGTCTCCGGCATTACGACCACCTTCGATTATGACTCGATGCTCCGGCTGCAGTGGGAGAAGCCGCAGAGCGGTCATGGCCCGTGGCGGCAGTATCTGGTGACGAACGCGACGTCGTCGGCGCATGCCGCGGCGGACGTCATTTCGTACAGCAACGGCAGCACGAGCAACGAGATCACGCACCAGCACATCATCTATGACGCGTTCGGCCGCGTATTGCGTGACCTGCTGCGCCTCCCGGCCGTGCCCGGCGAAGACGAACAGTGGAGCGTTCGCGACGTCACGTACGACGTCGCGGGACGCAAGGACACGGAGTCGTCGGTCGAGCTCTACGACGAAAATGCGGCCCCGACGGACAAGACGTTCTATCACTACGATCCGTTCGGCCGCGTGGACTCGATCCGGACGCCGGACGGCAGCGTCACGACCTACGACTACAAGAAGGGCGTCTCGCATGCCGAGCGCGTGAGCCAGGTCGCGACGCCCACGAACGAACAGGACTCCGTCCTCGTCACCGAGCATTACGACGCGGCGGGACGGCTGGTCGGCGTGGACGAAGCGGCCGACGGCACCAAGGCCGATACGCCGAAAGGCGGCAACGTCGTCACCACGTACACGTATGACGTCGCCGGCCGGTTGTTCACGGCGAAGGTCGGCACGCAGGAACGCAAATTCGAGTACGACGGCCGCGGCTTCCTGCTCAAGGAACAGCATCCCGAAAATGGCGAGACCGTCTACAGCGATTATGACGCGCGCGGACATGCCGGCAAGCGCACATCCGGCGGTACGACCGTCCAGTCGATCTACGATTCGCTCGAGCGGCTTCGTTTCCTCAAGGAATTCCCCAGCGGAAAACTGATCAAGGAATTCCAGTACGGCGACGACAACAACGGCTCGGACTACCGCAAGGGAAAAATGACGAAGGCCGTGCGCCGCAACGAGCTCACTTCGGCGGGCACCATCGACGTCGCCGAGTCCTACGAATACCGCGGACCGGGCGGACAGGCTTCGAAGCGCACCACCGCCATCGAGCGCATTACACAGAACCCGGACGGCAGCGAGAACCGCGCGCCGATCCAGACCTTCGAATACGAGCTCACTTACGACGATCACGCTCTGCCCCGCACCGTGTTCATGCCGAAATGCCTGTTGCAGGGCTGTACGGCCACGAGCGGGCTGACCGCCGTGACGAACGTGCGGTCCGCGGGCCTTCTGACGGACGTCCTGGGATTCGGATCGATCTCCTACCACCCGAACGGGATGGTTCATACCATTCAGTTCCAGACGCCGCAGAAGCCGGTCGACAAGTACGACGTCCGTTTCGGTATGCCGCGACCGTCGAAAATCACCTTCGCCTCGTGCGGCGACGTGAAGCCGTACTTCCTCCCCGGCGTCTCGATCGCAAAAACGAATGCACTCGAATGCGCTCTGCAGGTGTCGTGGCCGTCGGCAACGGTCTGCGGCGGCGGTAATGCGATGAAGTACCGCATCCTCCGCAATAACGTCGACATTACGGACCAGAGTGGAAGCAAGTGCCTGTCGACGCCGAAATTCCTCGACAAGACGGCCGTCCAGGGTACGCCGTACTCGTACCGGATCATCGCCGAGGGACCGCAGGTCGACGGCGGGAAGGGCGTTTGTCAGGGCGGACAGGAAACGGAGTTCGAGGAGCCGATCCTCGGAACGCGCGGCTCCTGCAATACCGACGTCACCCTCTCGCTGTTGCCGACCACGGCGACGGCGTTCGTCGGAATTCCTCAGACCTACAAGGCGCTCCTCCGCACTCCGGACGGACCGGTGGTCGATGAAGGTCTGACCTTCGTTCTCAATGGAAAGAAAATCAGCTGCGCCGACGACGTCGACACGGCCTGCATTGTGAAGACCGGCCCTGACGGCACCGCCACCGCGACCGGCTCGCTCGATCTCGCGCCGAAAGACTACGAGCTCAAAGTGCTTTATGCGGGCGGCGTACTGCCGTCGCGCACCACGACCGGAAAGGTCAATCTGTTCTGCGGATTCCCGTCGTATCTCGTCAATCCGCTCTTCTACAATCTGCGGCCCGAAGAGCGCACCTATCCGGTCTTCGTCGGCACGTCCGACCATTGCAACTGGACACCGAGTGCCGACGTGGGCTTCATTACGCTGCCCGTGCCCGGTACGCGGACCGGCAGTTCTTCATTCGACTTCAAGGTCTCCCAGAACACTGCCGCCGAGGCGCGCAACTCCAATATCGCCGTCGCGCTGAAACAGGTCAAAGTCAAGCAGAGCGGCAGCGGCTGCTCGTATGGCTTCGATCCCGAGATCGCGTATGTCGCGGCCGAGAGCCAGTTCGGCACCGTCAGCATGACGGTCTCCACCGGCGACAATTGCGCGTGGCGCGTCGAGTCCGACTCCGGCTGGATCCACTTCGTTCAGCCGCCGGGACAGGATCCCCCCGCGGCCAATCACGACATCGGAACGCGGACGATTTACTTCAAGGTGGATCCGCAGGAGGATCCCTCGAAGCGCGTAGCCACACTGCGGCTCTACGACAAGGAGCTCGCGTTCCAGGGTGGCAACGTCGTCGCCTCGACGAAAGTCAATCAGGACGCGCCGCCGATCCCGGTTCCGCCGTCCGGCATGGACGTCGATCTGGAGGGCGGCTCTGTCTCCAATGGCTCCAACGTGACTCTGCGCGTCTGGCTCCGCGAAGGAACGCAGCTGCAGTACCACTGGTTCATCAATGACGTTCCGGTCTATCCCTACTGCAAGTACTGCCCCTCACTGACCCTGCATCCGGGAGACAACGGCTATCCGACGTCCCAGTCGTCGACGTTCCAGGTCGAGGTCATCAACAGCCGGGGCCATCTGGCCAGCAGAAAAGTCACCAGGTCCAACAACACTCCCAGCCCGAACTGCAAGGTGCCGTACATCATCGACTCGCTCTTCCGTGGCGAGGACACGCCGGGCGACTCCATCTCGCCGTACCCCGGCTTCAACGTCACGATGTTCGTGGTCGGCGCGCACGCCAACTTCAGCGACACCACGCCGCTGACGTACCAGTGGTACCGCGGCATCTCCGGCGATGAAGACTCGCCGATTCCGCCGGACCCGCCCGACCCCATCACCGGCATCTCGTATCCCGACACCATTCACGTCAATCCGTTCCACACCTCGTTCTATTGGGTGAAGGTGACGGACAGCTGCGGCTCCAACTACAGCCGCACCGCGGCCATCTTCAGCGCGCCGCCTCCTCCGGGACGGCGCCGCGCCTGCTGCTCGTTCGACCTCAACTCCGACAATAAGAACGACATCCCGTGGCACAACAGCGCCACCGGCCAGAATGAAGTCTGGCTGATGGACGGAACGACGCACGCCAGTACGGCCACTCTTCCGCTCAGCGATCCGAAGAATCAGCTCCAGAGCGCCGGCGACCTCGATGCCGACGGCAATCTCGATCTGATGTTCCGCAATCCCGAGACCGGCCGCGATGAAGTCTGGCTGATGAACCGCACGAACCTGCGCGACGTCGTCCCGATCGAATCGCGCCCCGGTAAGGACTGGACGATCGGCGCGATCTCCGACTTCGATCTCGACGATCACGACGACATCGTCTGGCACAACGGCGCCACCGGCGCGAACGAGATCTGGTTCGGCGAAGGGACCGATCACCTCGGCTCGTGGGCGCTCCCGAACTCCGGCAGCGCGGGACTGTACGGCCGCGGCGATTTCAACGGAGACGAAAAACCGGATCTCTTCCTCCACAACCGCACCACCGGCGAGAACCAGATCTGGATCATGAACGACGCTCACCGCATGACGGTGAACTCCGAGGGCGCGCCGGCAAGCAGCCCGCGCACGTTGAACGTCTCGACGCTGAAGATGGCGACTACGTCCGATCCCGATCTCGTGCCGGCGCTCATCGCCGACATGAACGGCGACGGCAAGGCCGACATCGTCTGGCGCAATCCCGCCACCGGCGAGAACAGCGTCTGGATCATGGACGGCTCGCAGGTCACCGAGACGCGCACCGTCGAAACGCGCAGCGATCCTGCGTGGCAGGTCGGCGGCGGAGGCAACAGCAACAATCCGGAGACCGGCGGCGGCGGAGGCGACGGCGGCGGTGGAACGATCGGTGACACGCCGACGTCCATCGACGTCACGGTCGATCCCGTCCCTGTCGGCAAGCCTGCGGTCGTGACGGCTACGCTGAAATCCGGCAGTACGCCGATCGCGGACCGCGAGATCGTGTTCTCGCTGAGCGGAGCGGAAGTCACGCGCCTGCTCACCGGCACCGACGGCGTCGCCACGGCTGTGATCGAAACGACCGGCCGCGCTGCCGGCACGTATGCCGACGCGATCTCCGCGCGCTTCAACGGCGACTCGCTGTACGCGGCTTCGTCCAAGAGCGCCAACCTTGTCATCGTCTCCGATACGCCGAAGATCACGTGGAACGAGCCCGCGGCCATTCCGTACGGCACGCCGCTGTCGGCAACGCAGCTCAACGCCACGGCGTCGGTCGCCGGCACGTTCGTCTACACGCCGGCGGCGGGCGCGGTTCTCGACGCGGGATATCAAACGCTGTCGGTGAAGTTCACTCCCGCCGACGCGACGCTCGCGCCGATTACGACGTCGACCGTCATCATGGTCAACAAGATTCCGGCGGCGATTTCGTGGGCGACGCCCGCGCCGATCTCGTACGGAACTCCGCTCAGCGGCGCGCAGCTCAACGCGACGTCGCCGGTCCGAGGCACGTTTACGTACGATCCGGAGCCGGGCGCGATCGTCGGCGTCGGCACGCAGACGCTGCACGTCACGTTCGAGCCCGATGACCCGAACTATGACGTTTCCACTGCGTCCACGACGATCGTCGTCGAAAAAGGCACGCAGTCGATTCTCTGGAACGACCCGGCGCCGATCACCGTCCTGCAGTCTCTCACCGCGACGCAGCTCAATGCGCGGATCCTGACTTCCGGCACCGCACCCGCCGGCCAGGTCACGTACACGCCGCCCCTCGGCACCTCTCTGCCGGCCGGCACGCATGAACTGCGCGTCGACGTGGCCGCGACCGCGGAATACGAAGCCGCGACCGCGAGGGTCGACATCGTCGTGACGCACGTGCAGTCCACGATTCAGTGGCCGGTGCCCGCGCCGATCGTCTACGGCACGCCGCTCTCCGCGGCGCAGCTCAATGCCACGGCAAACGTACCCGGTACGTTCGTTTACGAACCGGCCGCCGGCACCATCCTCAATGGCGGAACGACGAAGCTCTTTGTCAGCTTCACCCCGAGTGATTCGCGTTATGACCCGGCCACGGCCAGTGTGACGATCCAGGTCACGCAGGCCACTCCGGTCGTTTCGTGGACCACTCCTGCTCCGATCGTCTATGGCAAGCCGCTGACGCTGACTCAGCTCAATGCCACGGCCACGACCGGCGGCGACTTCATTTACACGCCGTCGCTCGGAACCATCCTCAATGCCGGCACGCATCCGCTCAACGTCACGTTCAAGCCCGACGAGGCGGCGAATTACAAGTCCGTGTCGGCGAGCGTGACGCTCACTGTGCTGAAGGCGCCGC
>Ga0066651_10000331_pt1 | contig 14090 bp, 14 predicted proteins | sample GraSoiAngelo_100_FD_71410 | JGI IMG/M metagenome (GOLD analysis project Ga0066651, IMG submission 71410) | Grasslands soil microbial communities from the Angelo Coastal Reserve, California, USA - 14_0903_02_20cm | ecosystem: Environmental > Terrestrial > Soil > Grasslands | place: USA...
AATCAAGACAGCCGCAAACGGCCGCTCTTGCGCAGGGTTCCATGGAATCCAGTTCGGACGGTAATCCATCAAGAGAGACTACCGTTTTGCCGCGGATTCTTCTTCTTCGTCCGGCGATCACTGCCCTGATTCTCGGCGTGGTGGGCTTGTTGGTTTTTTTGGCCGGCATCGGCAGGCCTGCAAGGATGTTCTACGATGAGGGCTATTTTGTTCCCGAAGCCAGAACCTTTCGACTCTCAACCCCCCTCCCGCCTTAGCGACGCCCCCTTTAGGGAAGATGATTATGACCATGGGCATGAAAGCCGCCGGGGATAACCCTCTCGGCTGGCGAGTTGCCGCTGCGTTGTGCGGCGCGCTGACTTTGGCCGCCGTCTATCTTTGGGCTCTTCTGCTTTTGCGCGATTCTCGCCTTGCTTCCTTTGCTGCCGGGCTGACTCTCTTCAATAATTTTCTCTTCGTGATGTCGCCCGTCGGCATGATGGATGCGTTCTTGATGGTCTTCCTGATGTGGAGTTTAGTGGCGTACAGCGCGGCGATTGCACTAGATCTCAGTGTAGGCCGGCGAAGGTTTCTTTTCTGTTGCTCTGGTGTTTTGATAGGGCTGGCTGGCGCCTGTAAGTGGAATGCGCTTGACACACTTGCGGCCTGGTCTTGGTGAGTTTGGCACTACTATGGATGGCACGCCGCGCACCTGCGGATTCCATCCCGTCTCTTTCCCGCCCTGCACAATCCATTCAACAAATCGGCGTATGACTCTGCTACTCGGCTTGGTCGTTGCGCCCATAACGTCTTACATTCTGACGTACTGGCCGTTATGCCGGATTCTCCATCGGCCTTTCGGCGTTCATGAATTGATGGCCATGCACCGTTTCATCTGGTACATCAGCACAACGAATGTCCGCAACCCATTCATGTCTTCTGCTTGGTACACATGGCCGCTAAATACGAGCCCGCAGCGCGCGCTTTCCTATCTAGTTGGCAATCCCGTTGTCACGTGGGGCGGCTTGGCAGCACTGATCTTCTGTCTGGGCGCTTTTGGAAAACTGCCGCCTTGCCCGAGGGATTGCTTCTTCTTCTTTTCGCGGCAAACTTTCTTCAATGGGCCGCGACTCCCGAAAAGGGCCTTTTTTGTACTACTACTACCCATCTGTGATGATCCTGGGAGTGGCCATCGCGGTGGCCGTGGGCACTATCCCGCGCACCATCTTCGGCGTCCGCGTCAGCGTGATCGTGCTGCTTGCCGCGGCTGTCGTTTTCTTGTGGTGCTATCCCCGGATGGCACACTTGGAAACGCCCTGGGACTGCGCTCTCGGATGCTGGTCGTGAGACGGCAGGAGCAGTAGCGCGGTCCGCACCGCCCTGCTCTTGAAATTTCGCGCCTTTTCTCCGCTCAATTCCGTTTACAATCTATGCTTCGTCCTTTGGGGGAAAAATGGTCCGTGCCGTGCTGTTAGCCGTTGTGTGGATTTCCGCTATGGGTCTTGCGATTCTTGCCGTGTCCGCCGATTCCATCTCTGAAAAAGCGCGCAAGCTGCACTTCTCCTCGATCGTCGTGGACACGCACGACGACACGACACAGCGCTTTCTTGACGGTAAGTTCGACCTCGGACATCGCAGCGCCACCGGGAGCATCGACATTCCCCGCATGCGCGAAGGCAACCTCGGCGCCATTTTCTTTTCGATTTGGATGCCCAGCAAAATCACGGGGCCCGAGGCCGTTGACCGTGCGCTGATTCAGATCGACGCGGTGCGCGAGCAGGTTCGCAAGCATTCGAACGATCTCATTCTGGCGACGACGGCGGCCGAAATCCGCGACGCTCACAAACAAGGAAAAATTGCGGCGCTCCTTGGCGTCGAGGGCGGTCACATGATCAACAGCGATCTGGGTGTGCTGCGCAGCTACGCGGCCCTGGGCGTCCGCTACATGACTCTTACCCACAGTGGCAATGACGAATGGGCGGATTCTTCCACGGACAAGGCCGTGCACAATGGCCTCACGGATTTCGGCAAGGAGGTGGTCCGCGAAATGAACCGCCTTGGCATCATGGTGGATATTTCCCACGTCAGCGATAAAACATTTTACGATGCTCTGGAAACCAGCAAAGCTCCGCTCATTGCTTCGCACTCTTCCTGCCGTGCCATTTGCGATGTGCCCCGCAACATGACCGACCAGATGATGAACGATCTCGCCGCGAAAGGCGGCGTCGTGCAGATCAACTACCACGTCGGCTTTCTCAGCCAGGAATTCCGCGACGCAGAAAAAGCCGACCCGGAGCTGAACAAGGCTATCAGCGCCGAGGTTATGAAACGGTGCGCGAACAACGAAGGCTGCCAGCTTATCGAGGGCGACCGCATCACCCGCGAGTATGTCGAACAGGGCAAACTCCCGCGTGTGGAATTCAGCAAGATCATCGAGCACATCGACCATGCCGTGAAAGTTGCGGGCGTCGATCACGTGGGCCTGGGCTCGGACTTCGACGGCGCCAATATGCCTTACGGCATGGAAGACGCCACGAAACTTCCGAAAATCACTGAAGCTCTGTTGCAAAAAGGCTACTCCGAGGGTGACGTAAAGAAAATTCTCGGCGAAAATACTTTACGTGTGATGGCGGAAGTCGAACGCGCCAGCCGCGAACTGAATGCCGGGAAGTAAGAGCAACGGAGAAAATTTGAGAAGGAAGCATAGGAGGAATGTTAGAAAATGAAACGCGTAAAGTGGTTTGTCACGGCTGTGGCAATGGGAACGCTGTTATTCGGCTGTAAGGCGAAAGAGCAGACTGCTGAAACGCCACCGCCGGAACAACCCAAGGCCGCGGCCACGGCTGCTCCAAAGGCAGAACCGCCAGCGGCCGTAGCAGCGCAGCCGGAGGCAACGGCAAGCGCACCTGCGCCCGCACCACGCTCTGGTTACGACCGCGCACTTCTTCGCGCGGCGCTCCTCAAGGACAAAGCGCCGGACACGTTTCAGGTGAAGTTCACCACCACGCGCGGAGATTTTGTTGTGACCGTCCATCGCGCCTGGGCTCCGATCGGCGCCGATCGCTTCTACAATCTGGTGAAGCACCACTTCTATGACAACGCCAGCTTCTTCCGCGTGGTGCCCGCCTTCATAGTTCAGTTTGGCATCAGCGCTTATCCACCGGTTTCAGCGGCGTGGGAAAAGGCTGATATCCAAGACGAGCCGGTGACGCAGTCCAACAAGCGCGGGTACGTGACGTACGCGAAAACGAGCATGCCCAATACCCGCTCGACGCAAATTTTCATCAATTTAGCGGACAATGCGGGGCTCGACCGGCAAGGCTTCTCACCTTTTGGTGTGGTGGATGCGCAGGGAATGAAGGTGGTAGACATGCTGTACGATCAGTATGCGAGCAACAGCGGTCCTGACCAGGATCAAATCTCCAAGCTGGGCAAGCCCTATCTGGACAAAGGCTGGCCCAAGCTGGACTCCATCAAGACCGCCACGCTAATCGGGCTGGCAGCCGCAAAGCCGCAATAAAGCCGTAATAATTCCGCGTTGCCGTGGATTACTTTTTTGAGTATGATGCATCTAATTTTTAGCACGACCACCCTTTGACAAAGGGTGGCCGGGAAAGTATCCTTTAGTTTGATGAAGATCTGTTGCCAGACGATGTGTTGTCCCTGCACGTGCAACGCTGCGTGTTGCACGACACTCATCTCTGGCCAGAGGAGTCTCCGGACTTAGCGGTAGCTGAATCATAAAGTTCCGAAGCCCACATGCCAGAGAGCCTGGTTATGTGGGCTTTTTCTTTTGGATTGGGGATATTTCATAGATCGAAACCCTAGGAGCCAAGAATCATGATCGTGGCAGCATTATCCGAAGTCGAGGAACGGCACAGTCGAGAAGCCATTGAAGCGGAGATCGTCCGTTTTGAAGAGCGCATCCAAGAACTTCAAAGCGGCGCCATCACGCCGGAACAATTCCGTCCTTTCCGCCTGAAACACGGCACCTATGGCCAGCGGCAGCCGGGCTTCCAAATGCTGCGCGTCAAGATCGCTGCGGGGGTGCTCACACCCGCGCAGCTTCGCGTCCTGGGGGTTATTGCCGACGAATACTCGACTGACCGCGGCCACCTCACCACGCGCGAAAACATTCAGTTCCATTTCGTGAAACTCGAAAATGTGGGCGCCGCCATGCGCTTGCTCGCCGATGCGGGCCTGACCACGCGCGAGGCTTGCGGTAACACCGTGCGCAACGTCACGGCTTGCCCGTTGGCGGGAATTTGCCCCGGCGAAGCGTTCGACGTCACCCCCTACGCTTTGGGCGTCTCGCGATACCTCCTGCGCCATCCCGATTTTCACGACTTGCCGCGCAAGTTCAAGATCGCCCTCTCCGGCTGCGAAAACGACGGCGATTGCGCGGTTGCCGGCATCCACGACGTCGGCCTCATCGCGCAAGTCCGTGGCAACAACGGCACGTCGCATCGTGGCTTCAAAGTTCTCGTCGGCGGCGGTCTGGGAAGTTTGCCCACGGAGGCAGCGGTTCTCACGGATTTTCTGCCGGAAGAGGAGCTGCTTCCCACCATCGAAGCCGTCCTGCGGGTTTTCACGGAAACGGGGAACCGCAAGAACAAGCTCATGGCGCGATTGAAATTCGTCTTGCGCGCAAAAGGCATCGAGGAGTTACGCCGCCTGGTTGCCGAAAAGCGCAAGGTCTCGCAGGCTCCGGCGGAGACATTTACCGTGCCTTCCCTTATCAAGCCGTCGCTGGTTACGATCGCGCCGTCCCCTTTATCTCTTTCAACGGCTGGTACGCAAACGGATCCTGAATACGACCGCTGGGCCGAGCACAATCTGATGTTTCAGCGCCAGGCCGGATACGGCGGGGTGTGGGTCAAGCTTTCTGCCGGAACGTTGCACAGCGACCAAATGCGCGGCCTCGCAGACGTTCTGGAAAAGAACAATCTGACCGGCGTGCGCATTGCCGTCAATCAGGATCTGGTCATCCCGTGGGTTCCTTTTGACCGTGTGCGCGCGATCTACGACGAACTGCGCGCACTTGATTTGGCCACGGCCGGAGCGCGCACTATTTCCGACGTCACGGGATGCCCGGGAGCCACCACCTGCAATCTGGGGATTACGCGCTCTCTTACGCTGGCCGAAGTTCTTTCGCGCGAGCTGAACGATTACACCGATCCAGAAATCCAAAAGTTGCGCATCAAAATCAGCGGCTGCCCCAATTCCTGCGGGCATCATCACATTGCCGATATCGGTTTTTACGGCAACGTCAGGAAGGTTGGCGAACAACAGGCCCCGTACTATCAGCTTTTGCTCGGCGGCAAAGTGAACGCCGACGGGGTGCGCTTCGCGCGCCAGATCATGGCTGTGCCTGCCCGGCCCATCCCCGCGATTATTCGAGAGCTCCTGAGTTTCTATCAGCAGGACCGCCAGGCTGCCGAAACATTTACCGCGTGGGTGGCGCGCACGCCGGACAAGACCATCAAAGAGCGGCTGCTCTCCTTGGCGGAGGTGACAGCCACCTCCGAGGATATCTTCGTGGACTGGGGAGACACAGAGACTTATTCCCTAAAGCTGGGCCGCGGCGAGTGCGCGGCGTGATGGGCAAAGTTTATCTCATTGGCGCTGGGCCTGGTGATCCCGAGCTGCTCACCTTGAAAGCGGCACGCCTGCTCGCTCGTGCCGACGTTGTCCTTCACGATGCTCTGGTCAGCGATGCTGTTTTGGCGGTGATTTCGCCCGCTGCCGAGATCATTAACGTGGGCAAGCGCGCTGGCCACAAACTCCTTGCCCAGGATGAAATCAACGCACTCCTGGTTTCGCATGGACGGAGGCGCCCGGAAGTTGTCCGGCTGAAAGGCGGCGATCCAACGATTTTTGGGCGCGCTGGAGAAGAAATCGAAGCCCTTCGTAGAGCCGGAATTGCATATGAAATCGTTCCGGGCATCAGCGCCGCACTCGGAGCCGCGGCGGCCGCGGGAATCTCGCTCACCGATCGCCGGGTGGCCTCGCAAATTCTACTTACTACGTTCTCGCGCGGAATCGACGGCAGCGCGATGGATTGGGGTTGCGTCACGAGCACAACCACGCTGGTTCTGTACATGCCCGGCGCAGATTATGCCGAGGTTTCAGAGCGACTGCTCGGAGGCGGGCTTCCGGCGAACCTTCCGTGCGTGATTGTCTCTCGGGCAACTGGTCCCCAACAGCAAGTGCGCTGGTCCAATGTCGCCAGACTGGCCAGCGAAGAAAAACTCCCGGCTCCGGCCCTGTTGATTGTCGGCCGCGTGGCGTCGCACGAGATTGAGGATCTCAGCGCGCAGTTCTGGGACACGAATCGGAAAGATCCGGATTTGCAACAAACATCGGTGAGCTAAATCGTCAGGAGCATACCCATGAGTGCAGAAGTGCAAGCAGGGAAGACGGGAAGCCGCTGGAAGCTCTCGCTCGACACCTGGGCAGTGCTGGTGGCTTTTCTTTTGGCGCTGCTGGTTCGCACCGGTGTGTTCAAGCACATCTCTTGGTGAAGATTGCTAGAAAAATGGAGATAACGAAACATGGCTGATGTAATCACCGTTCCTCAGGTTCAGCCAGTGCAGGCGGCGCTGCGATTTCTGCGCGTCATCCCTGGAGTTCTGCTGCTCGCCGCCGTCGGCTATGCGGGCAAACTGCTGGAGCAAAACGTCGGCGCCTACGCCAAGGCCCGTCACTGGACGTTTCCGAATATTGAATACGTGCTATGGGCCATCATTCTTGGCCTGGTGATCTCAAACACAGTGGGAGTCCCGGAAATTTTCCGTACCGGCGTGGCCACCTACGAATTCTGGCTCAAAGCCGGCATTGTTTTGCTCGGGGCGCGCTTTCTGCTCGGCGACATTTTGAAACTCGGCGGCGTGAGCCTCGTTCTCGTGGCCATCGAAATCGCCGGTTCTCTCGCGTTCATGACCTTTCTCGGCCGCCAGTTCAAGCTCAAGCCCAAACTCACGACGCTTCTTGCCGTTGGCTCGGCCGTCTGCGGAGTGAGCGCCATCATCGCCACAAAAGGGGCCATTGAAGCCGACGATGAAGATTCTTCCTTTTCCATCGCGGCGATTCTCGCTCTCGGCGCTCTGGCTCTTTTTACGTTTCCGGTAATCGGGCACTTTCTCCATCTGAGCGACCGCGTGTACGGCTTGTGGGCCGGCCTCGGCGTGGACAATACAGCGGAGGCTACCGCCGCGGGGGCGCTGTACTCCGACGCTGCCGGAAAACTCGCCGTGCTCGTCAAGTCCACGCGCAACGCCATGATCGGATTCGTCGTTCTCGGTTACGCCATTTATTGGGCCGGTAAAGGACAGGCGCAGGCAGTAGGGAACAAGGCGGCATTCCTGTGGCAGAAATTCCCGAAGTTCGTTCTCGGCTTTCTGCTGATTTCGGTCCTTGCGACCTACCACTTCTTCAACAAGGATCAGGTGGGAGCGCTCGCCAATCTCTCGCGCTGGGCGTTTCTGCTCACTTTCGCGGGGGTCGGGCTGCGCACCAATTTCAGCGATATGCGCAAGCAGGGCCTCCGCCCGTTCGCGGTCGGAGCGATTGGCGAAGTGGTGATCGCGGGCTTCACTCTCGCTTTGGTACACGGCGCGGGGAAAATCTTCGGTTGGTAAGGAAAAATTGACAGTGGTCGGTTACTTATAGTCCAAGCACCGCCACTAGCTCCCGCACCGACGATGAGGATTTCTGCAATGCGGCATTTTCCTCGGCCGTAAGTTTGATCTGAATGATCTCCTCGACGCCCTTGGCGCCAAGTTTCACGGGCACGCCGACGAACAGTCCTTTGATTCCGTACTCTCCGTCGAGGTAGACGGCGCAGGGCAGAATCTTTTTCTTATCCTTGAGAATGGCTTCCACCATCTCCACCGCTGCAGCAGACGGGGCGTAGTAAGCCGAGCCGGTCTTCAGCAAATTGACGATCTCAGCGCCGCCCTTGCGCGTGCGCTCGACGATTGCCTCGATGCGTTCTTTCGACAAAAGATCGGGGAGGGGAATTCCCGCCACCGTGGAATACCTCGGCAGCGGCACCATGTCATCACCATGCCCGCCGAGCACAAAGGAGTGCACGTTTTCCACGCTGACCTTGCATTCCATTGCCACAAACGTGCTCATGCGCGCCGAATCCAGCACCCCTGCCATCCCGAGCACGCGGCTCTTCGGAAAACCGCTGACCTTGAGCGCCGCTTGCGCCATGGCATCCAGCGGATTCGTCACCACGATGATGATGCAATTCGGCGAATGCTTCACGATCTGCTCGACGACGGCCTTCACCACGTCGTAGTTGGCCTTCAGCAAGTCGTCGCGGCTCATCCCCGGCTTGCGCGGAAACCCCGCGGTGATCACCACTACGTCGCTTCCCGCCGTAGCGGAATAGTCCCCGCTCGCCGTGGAAACGCCGGTTGCACGCGAATCCGTCCGCGTGATCGGCCCGGACTCCACCATGTCCAGTGCCTTGCCTGCGGGCGGCCCGTCTAAAATATCTGTCAGCACAACGTCGGCCAGCTGCAGATCCACAATTCGCTGCGCCGTGGTCGATCCCACAAAACCGCCTCCCACCACCGTCACCTTTTTTCTGCTCATGCCGCCCCTCGTCTCCAATAAAATTCTTCTCCGAGAATCCTCTGCGCTCTCTGCGTCACTGCTTTAGAATATTTTTTAACTAGCGAGCCACAGCGGCCTCCTTCATATTCTCAATGATTGCTGACGCAAACGCCGACGTGCCCACCTTTGTCGCGCCCGGCATCAACCGCTCGAGATCGTAGGTTACCCGCTTCTGTTGAATCGTGCGCGCGATGCCATCCTCGATCAGCGTGGCCACTTCCTTCCAGCCCAGGAACTCAAACATCATCGCGCCGGAAAGCATTACCGAACTTGGGTTAATCACGTCCTTGTCCGCATATTTCGGCGCGGTGCCGTGCGTCGCTTCAAAAACGCCGAATCCGTCGCCGATATTCGATCCCGGCGCCATGCCGAGTCCTCCCACCTGAGCTGCGCACGCATCCGACAAATAATCGCCATTTAAATTGGAAGTCGCCAGCACGCTGTATTCATCCGGCCGCAACAGCACTTGCTGAAACACGGAATCCGCGATGCGGTCGTTGATCATCAGCTTCTGCTTCCACTTTCCCTTGCCGTGACTGGCGTAAATCGCGTCGATCGTCTGCTTCACTTCGCCGTAGACCGTCTTCTTGAACGCGTCGGTGGCCTGCTCGAGTCCCGGCTCGATCAGCGCCGCATTCTGTTCCACCGTAAGCGCCGCATTCTTGTCGAGGTTGTCGACAATCCAGCTCTCGCGTTCAGTGATCGTCTGCCCGCGAAACTCTTCGCGCGCCAGGTCGTAGCCCCAGTCGCGGAACGCGCCCTCGGTAAACTTTTGGATGTTGCCCTTGTGCACCAGCGTCACGCTCTTGCGCTTGTTCGCCAGCGCATAATTGATGGCCCGCCGCACCAGCCGTTTCGTTCCCGTAGGGGAAATCGGCTTGACCCCCACGCCGGAGTCCCAGCGAATCTGTTTCTTCCCATCCTTCAGCATTTCATTATTTAGAAACTCCAGCAGCTTCTTCGCTTCGGGCGAGCCGGATTTCCACTCGATTCCGATGTACACATCCTCGGTATTCTCCCGGAAGATGAATACATCCATTTTTTCCGGCTCACGCACCGGAGAAGGCACGCCCGTAAAATAGCGGACCGGCCGCTCGCAGGAATACAGATCCAAGACCTGCCGCAGCGCCACGTTCAACGAGCGAATACCTCCTCCCACGGGAGTCGTCAGCGGCCCCTTGATGGCCACTCGAAAATCGCGGATGGCGTCGACGGTATCGCCCGGCAGCCACTCCTTAAAGGCATTGAAGGCCTTCTCGCCGGCGAAGACTTCGAACCACGCCACCCGCCGCTTCCCGCCGTACGCGTGCTCCACCGCCGCGTCGAACACTCGCCTTGACGCTTTCCAGATGTCGCGCCCCGTTCCATCCCCTTCGATGAACGGAAGAATCGGCGTGTCCGGCACTTGCAGTTCGCCGCCGCTGTAACCGATCGGCTTGCCTTCGGAGGGTATGGCCTTCCCGTTATACGAAGTCTTCATGAATACGGCTCCTTGGAATAAGTTCGACTGCTCTACTGGCGCACGAGGGAAGGATTGCGCCGCGCCGCAACAACCGCCGTACAACGCGGCAGGCTCGGGTGAACTGGAGAAGATATCACACTCGCGCAACCCTGGAGTATAATCGCGCGCGATTCTCGCTTCACAAAACAGGAGAAAAAACCATGATGATGGACTGGAATCAATACCATAAGGAAGTCGGCGCCCGCATCGGAGACCTGATGAAGGTCTCGCCCGACACGGTTCGCGGCTATCAAACCCTCAGCGCTGCCAATTCCAAGATTAGCAAGCTCGGCGAAAAAACGCGTCAGCTCATTTCGCTGGCCGTAGCCGTGACGACTCGCTGCGACGGCTGCATCGTGGTGCACACTGACGCAGCGCTGAAAGCCGGCGCCACAAAGGAAGAAATCGCCGAAGCGCTGGGAGTCGCCGTCAGCATGAACGCCGGAGCAGCTCTGGTGTACTCCTCACGTGTGCTCGATGCCGTCGATGCAAAATCCGCTGCCACCCATGCTGGCTAGCTCGATCTAGTCGTAATACTCTTGGCCGAGGTGTGTGATGAGGTCCTCGCCCTTCATCCAGCGAAGCGTGTTCTTCAGCTTCATGGACTGAATGAAAAGATCGTGCTCGGGGTACAACCCCGGCGCGGTCATCGGTGACTTGAAGTAGAAACTGAGCCACTCCTGAATGCCGCGCATTCCCGCGCGCTGCGCCAGGTCCAGGAGCAGGACGAGATCGAGCACGAGCGGCGCGGCCAAAATGGAATCGCGGCACAGGAAGTCCACTTTGATCTGCATCGGATAGCCGAGCCAGCCGAAAATGTCGATGTTGTCCCAGCCTTCTTTGTTGTCACCGCGCGGCGGGTAGTAGTTGATGCGCACCTTGTGGCACATTTTGCCGTACAACTGCGGGTACAACTGCGGCTGGAGAATATATTCCAGAACGCTGAGCTTGGACTCTTCCTTGGTCTTGAATGAGCCAGGGTCCTCCAAAACTTCGCCGTCGCGGTTCCCGAGAATGTTTGTGGAGAACCAGCCTTCGAGCCCCAGCATGCGGGCCTTGAAGCCCGGCGCAAGGATGGTTTTCATCAGCGTTTGACCAGTCTTGAAATCTTTTCCGCAGATAGCCACGTTGTGGTCGTGCGCAAGCTTCTGAATCGCGGGGATATCCACGGTCAAGTTGGGCGCGCCGTTGGCAAAAGGCACGCCGCTTGTAACCGAGGCCCAGGCGTACAGCATGGAGGGCGCGATCGCCGGGTGATTGGACTTCATCGCCTCGATGAACTTTTCCGGAGTGGAGTGCACGTCTTCCTGCTTAACGAAGGATTCGGTTGAACCGCACCAACAGGTCACCAGCCGCGAAGCGCGCGAAGTCTTGCGGAAGTCGGCGATGTCTTCTTTGATCTGCAGAGCCAGTTCGTACTTGTTCTTGCCTTTCTTGATGTTCGGTCCATCGATCAGCTTCACGAAATCGCGATCGAACGCGGCTTTCATGGGCTTGATGGTGGAGAGAAAGGGCTTCACCCTTTCCAGGTCCTGAGGATTCAGGACGCCCGCATTCGCCGCGGACTGGTAAGCGTTGTCCTTGAAAATGTCCCAGCCGCCAAAGGTGAGGTCCTTCAGCTCGGCAAGAGGAACGAATTTCCTGATGAGCGGCGAGCGTGCGTCGGTGCGCTTGCCCAGCCGAATGGCGCCCATCTGTGTGAGCGATCCCACGGGCTGCGCCTTGCCTTTGCGGACGAGCTCAACTCCGGCCATGAAGGTCGTGCTGACAGCCCCTAGGCCAGGAAGCAGCACTCCGAGTTTTCCCTTGGCGGGCGCTATTTTGGAAGGCTTTTCCATGCCGCTCCTTTTATTGAATGCTCGCAATACGACCGACAGAAAAAATGAACCTAGAAAAAGATTGCGGCAGCGGGAGCCTGCCGCGTCCTCAAAACAAACTAGTAATGATGAGGGAAGACCTCAGGATTTGCAAATCGGAGCGGGAAATGGAGCGAGAAAAAACACTCCGCTACCGGCTTTGCGCCAGTGACACGCCTCGCAAAAAGCCATCCGCCTGCTGTAGACATTCAGGACAATCGTGTCTCGATTAGGAGTTACCAGGATCCACCACCAGAGTTAAAATGGGACAAGAACGCAGAGGGCCTGCGCCCTGGAGGAGCCTCGAATGAAGCTTGCAAATCGATATGTTCTGTTCGTCATTGCCTTGGTCATTTTCGCCATAGGCGCCATCCTTTTCACGGCCGGAGTGGGCGCCCAGGAGGAAGGCTGGCAGATACAGCGCGGTGACTACGGTTTCAAGAATCAGCGGAGTGACGTCACCGATATTCTCAAAGACCTCATCGAGCGCGGTGGCGTGAATGGCAGAGTCGCGGTGAACAATCAAACCATGGGCGGCGATCCCGCCGTAGGAAAAGACAAGTCCCTGCACATCTTCGCCAGAAATCGCAGGAATGAGGAACGCGAATTCCATTACAACGAGGGCGGCTTCGTTGAAGCCCGTATGTTCACTGTTCGCCGTGATGATCGGGACGACCACCCTGCGAATTACGGCAACCGCGATCGGGACGACTACCCCGCGAACAACGTGGACCACGATCGGGATGCCCGCCCTGCACATTACGGCGACCGCGATCGGGAGGACTGGAATAGCCTTAGAATCATCGGCGGTTATTACGGCGTGCAGGGAAGGACGGTGAACGTGACGGATGTCCTTCGGAGCAGAATTCGTGAAAGCGTGCTAAGTTTCGTCGTCACCAATAGCGCCTTGGGTGGAGACCCAGCCATAGGCGCGGACAAGATTTTGATCGTTGTTTACCGCTATCAAGGCAAGGAGAGCGCCACGGCCGTGCGTGAAGGGTACAGCCTGACGATTCCGTAGTATTTGGCCGCCAAGCCGAACTTCTCGAACTTCCATTCGCCATAGCCATTTTTATTCGCCGTGGTGTCTCCGCGCACGCGACCCATTTACAGTAGAGCGCTGACCGTCCAGCGAGAAAATCGTGCGGCGTTCTCTCGCTAGGGAACCTCGGTGTGGCTTGCCAGGTCCATCACCACCACCCTATCGATATTCGGAGGTGCGCCCGTGTTGCTCACCGGATGAAATTCAATTCGAATCTGCTTGCCGTTCACGGTGATTCGCAGATAGCCGTAGTTCGTTTGGTTGGATTGATCGATCGTGAGCCCCGTAGCTTGCACCGCAGGATTGAGATCAAGATAGCGGACTTGCGTGCCAGGAGCAGGCGCAGGCGGCATCGCACCCCCCTCGCGAATAGACGAGCGGTTTCACATTGAATCCGTCGTCGCCAGCGATAATAAAAGGCAGGCTGTAATTCCTTCCCCCAAACTCAATTTGCGGGTGTAGCGCTGGTAGTTGTGCGCGTGTCCGGAGAGAAAGGCGTGCGGGTAAACGCCTTGCGCTTTGCAGATGGTATCGATCTCGCGCAGCATCAGGGTATTTCCAAGGTGATTGCCGCCCCCGCCTCCCGCCTTCGGTGTGGGCGCATAACTGAACGGCGGGTGATGAACGGCAATCAAGACTGCCCCCCGTGTAGTTCTGCGCCTTGATGTTCCGTAGCTGCGCTGTCAAGAAGTGAGCTGATCGTCCGACACGCCCGGCCATTTCGTTTTCTGATTTTTTTGACTGGAGATCAATCCCGGATCTTCGAGCGCGTTGCTGCAGAGGCCAATGATGCGCACGAAGGGAGCATCCAAAGTGAAGTACACACCGGGTTGCGTCATCGCCGTGCGATGGGGGGAACCGGCTTCCCGGGTGACTCCCGGGCTCGTCGCGCAAAAGTTGCGGCTAAAGATCGTCAGTGGCGCGCCCGCGGCTGCGGTATTGGGGATCATGAACGAGTCGTGGTTGCCGGGGACGGCGAAGATCGGCGCTGCGTAATTGCGGAATGGTTCGTAGAACTGGTCGTAGTAATACTGAGATTCGCCGAAGTTGTAGATGATGTCGCCCAGGTGGAAAGAAAGCGGAC
>Ga0066651_10000332_pt1 | contig 14087 bp, 10 predicted proteins | sample GraSoiAngelo_100_FD_71410 | JGI IMG/M metagenome (GOLD analysis project Ga0066651, IMG submission 71410) | Grasslands soil microbial communities from the Angelo Coastal Reserve, California, USA - 14_0903_02_20cm | ecosystem: Environmental > Terrestrial > Soil > Grasslands | place: USA...
CGGCGCAGAGCCAGTTCTTCCAGAATCTCACGGATCTCCTGGCGCGCAATCCCGGCGTGGCGGAGGTGAGCGTGTCCCGCTCGCTGCCGCTCACGAGCGGCGTGGACATCCTGGCGTTCGATCCACGGCGCATTCGTCCCGACGCCACCGAGGAGTTCCTCGCGGCGCGGCCGAGCGTGGTGGGGCCGGGCTATTTCGCGGCGATGGGCATCCCGCTCCGCGGCCGCGACTTCACGCCGCAGGACCGTGCCGATGCCCCGAAGGTCGTCATCATGAACCGGCGGCTCAGCGACGCGCTGTGGCCGGGGCAGGACCCGGTCGGGAAAGTTTTCTCGGTGCGGCGGCCGGGCGGTGCGCAATTCGACGCAACGGTCATCGGGACCATCGGGGACATTCGCTACGCGTCGCTCGATGCGACACCGATGCTCGAGCTCTACTTCCCACAGGTGCAGGCCGCGGCGGGGGCGGCTCGGCGGCCGGGCGTGCCGGAAATGTGGGTCGTGCTCAAGGCCAAGCGCTCGCCCCTGGCGCTCGCGGGGGCGGTGCGTGACGCCGTGCGCCAGCTCGATCCACAGCAACCCATCGGCGACCTCGTGAGCCTCGATCAGGCGCTGTCGCGCTCGACTGCGCCACGCCGGCTGAGCATGACGCTGCTCACCTTGTTCGCGTCGCTGGCGCTGGTGCTCGCGGTGATCGGGATCTACGGCATCACCGCGTACGCGGTGACTCAACGCACGCGCGAGCTGGGACTGCGCATGGCCATCGGCGCGAGGCCGGCGGAGGTGGTGGCGCTGCTGCTCAAGGAGAACCTGCGGCTCGTGCTCGGCGGGATCGTGCTGGGCGCGGTCGGCGCGGCGCTGGCCACCCGCGCACTGCGCACGATGGTGTTCGGCGTCTCGACGCTGGACGCCGTGACGTTCGTCGGGGCGGCGCTGGTGCTCGGCGGGGTCGCGATGCTCGCCACCTATGTCCCGGCCCGCCGAGCGGCGCGGATCGATCCGATGGAGGCGTTGCGGTACGAATGATCGACGCGCTCGTGCAAGACCTCCGCTACGCGCTGCGCACCCTCACGAGAACACCGGGCTTCACCGCTGGCGTCGTCCTCACGCTGGCGCTCGGCATCGGGGCCAACATCGCGATGTTCTCGATCGTGGACCGGATGTTGTTTCGCCCGCCACCCATGTTGCGCGAGCCCGGCGCCACACATCGCATCTATCTCGCAAGGACCTTCAGTGGCAAGGAGCAGGCCGGCGGCTACCTGCAGTACGCACGCTACGTCGATCTGACGAGTTGGACGACCAGCTTCGCCCGCACCGCCGCGTTCACCGAGCAGGACCTGGCGATCGGGGTCGGCGCGGACGCGAGGGAAATGCGCGTCGGCATCGTGAGCGCGAGCTTCTTCGGGTTCTTCGACGCGCCACCGGCCTTGGGTCGCTATTTCACCGCGGCCGAGGACACTCCTCCCAACGGGACGCCGGTGGCCGTGCTGACACACGCATTCTGGCTAACGCACTATGGCGGCCGCCGGGACGCGCTCGGATCCACGCTCCAGATCGGCCCGACGGTCTATACGATCATCGGCATCGCACCCGAGGGATTCGTCGGGCTGTGGCCCGTGCAGCGACCGGTGGCGTTCGTCCCCATCACGAGCTATGCGAGCGCGATGGCCGTAGGCCGGCGGGGCGAGAGCTGGTGGACCACCTACGCCTGGCAGTGGCTGTCGATGCTGGCGCAGCGGCAGCCAGGAGTGAGCGTCGCAGCAGCGAATGCCGACCTCACCAACGCATTCCTCCGCAGTTACGCGGCCCAGCGAGCGGGAAGCCCAGCGCTCACTCCGGCGGAGATCGCCCGGCCTCACGCGCTCGTCGCGTCGGTCCTGAGCGAGCGGGGGCCCAACGAGTCGAGCTTCGCGAAGGTCGCCACGTGGATCAGCGGAGTCGCCGTGATCGTGCTGCTCATTGCCTGCGCGAACGTCGCAAATCTGCTGCTCGCGCGAGCGCTGCGACGCCGGCGCGAAATCGCGGTGCGCCTGGCGCTCGGTGTGAGCCGGGTGAGACTGCTCTCGCAGCTGCTTACGGAGAGCGTGGTCCTCGCGGTGCTCGGCGGCTTGGCCGGCCTGCTTGTCGCCGAATGGGGCGGCGCCGTGTTGCGCGCGCAGTTCCTCGCGCGGTCGGCGCAAGTGAGCGTGACGGGCGACGCGCGCACGCTGTTCTTCGCCGGCGCAGTGGCGCTCCTTGCCGGCCTCCTCACCGGGCTCGCGCCCGTAGTGCAGACGCGGCGCGTCGATGTCGCCGGCGATCTCAAGGCCGGTGCGCGAGAAGGCTCGTTCCAGCGGTCCCGCATGCGGGTCGCGCTGCTCGTGCTGCAGGCGGCACTCTCGGTGGTCCTGCTCATCGGCGCGGGACTGTTCGTGCGGAGCCTGGGTCACGTTCGGGTGATCCCCCTGGGCTACGACGTCGATCCGGTGCTGTTGGTGGACCTGAACATGCGCGGCGTCCAGCTCGACAGCGCCCGCCAGGTCGCGCTGCGTCGCGCGCTGCTCGAGACGGCGCAGGCGATGCCGGATGTGGAGAATGCTTCCCGCCAGCTCACGGTACCGTTCTGGATTTCCTGGGACGTGGGGCTCTACGTCGCGGGTATCGATTCGGTGGACCGGCTGGGTGAGTTCCAGCTGAACGCGGTGACCCCAGAGCATTTCCCCACGCTCGGGACCCACATCCTGCGTGGACGCGGCATCGATCCCCAGGATACACAACACGCACCGCGGGTCATGGTGGTGAGCGACGCGATGGCGAAGGCGCTCTGGCCCGGCCGAGATCCGATCGGCCAGTGCGTCAGGGTGAACGCTGACACGGTGCCGTGCACCTACGTCGTCGGCGTCGCCGAGAACATCAAGTCGCAAGACCTGGGCGATGACCCGGGCCTGTTCTACTACCTCTCCGAGCCGCAATGGCATCCCGAGCAGGGCGGCCTTTTCATCCGGACGCGTGGGGAAGCCGCGCGCTACACCGAGACGATCCGTCGTCGCCTGCAGCAGGTCATGCCCGGCGCGGCGTACGTCACCATCACACCGCTGCGTGAGATCCTCGGCGAGCAGACTCGGTCCTGGCAATTAGGCGCGACGATGTTCGTCGCCTTTGGTGGCCTGGCGCTCGCGCTTGCGGCGATCGGTCTCTACAGCGTCATGGCGTACACCGTCTCGCAGCGCACGCAGGAGCTGGGCGTCCGCGCCGCCTTGGGAGCACAGCAGCGCGACCTGATCAGGCTGGTCGTCAACGAGGGCTTGACGCTCGGCGGGGCGGGAATCGTGATCGGCGTCGTGATCGCCCTCGCCGGAGGCCAATGGCTGGGCCCCCTCCTGTTTCAGGAATCTCCGCACGATCCGCTCGTCTTCGGGTTCGTTACAGTGGTGTTGCTCGGCGTGACTGTAGCGGCAAGTGTCGTTCCGTCGCGCAGGGCGGCGCGGGTAGACCCGATGGTGGCGCTGCGGTCCGAATGATCTCGCTCCGCCAGCTCGACAAGTCCGTCTCTCAGGGCAACGGCCGCCTTTTCATCCTGCGGCAGATCTCCCTCGACATCGCAGCGGGGGATTTCCTGACGATCATGGGACCGTCGGGCGCCGGAAAATCCACGCTGCTCGCGGTGCTGGGAATGCTTGATGGCGAGTGGACGGGAGAGTATCGCCTGCTCGACCACGCCGTGCACACGCTGAAGCACAAGGACCGCATCGCGCTGGGCAAGCAGTACGTCGGGTTCGTCTTCCAGCAGTATCACCTGATCGAAGACCTCACCGTCGCCGAGAACCTCGTGATGCCGCTGTCGTACCGCGACGTGAAGCCCGACGCTCGCGAGGCCGCGGTGGCGGATACGCTCGATCGTTTCGGCATGGTCGCCAAGAAGAACCTCTATCCCCGCCAGCTCTCCGGGGGCCAGCAACAGCTCGTGGCGGTCGCGCGCGCCGTGATTCACCGGCCCGCGCTGCTGCTCGCCGACGAGCCCACCGGGAATCTCCACTCGAGTCAGGGGAAAGACATCATGACCCTGTTCCGCGAGCTCAACGCCGCCGGTACGACGATCGTGCAAGTCACGCACTCGGAGGACAACGCGAAATACGGGAAGCGCGTGATACAGCTGAGGGATGGGTGGATTGTTGACTGACATCCGCGTGGGTATCCGGAGCCTCCGCCGCACTCCGGGCTTCGCGCTGACGGCCATCCTCACGCTCGGCCTGGGTATCGGTCTCGCGACCGCCGTGTTCACCGTGGCCGACGCATTGCTGCTACGCCGGCTCCCCGTCCGAGATCAGGATCGCGTGGTCGTGCTCTGGGGACAGAAGTCCGATCAAGATTTCGCCTATCCGTTGGGATTCGAAGATGCCCGCGAGTTCGCACAGCGCATCCGGGTGCTCGAGCGCGTGGCGACCTTCGCTTCCTGGGGCGCCGCACCGCTACCGATTCGCGACGCCGATCAGATCTCGCGCCTGCGCCGCGCGCTCGTTTCGGGTGAGTTCTTCGACGTGCTCGGCGCGCGACCCGTGCTCGGCCGAGCCTTGCAGGCGTCTGATGATGTGTACGGCGCGGCGCCGGTGATGGTGTTGAGCTATGGCGCCTGGCAGCGGAGGTTCGGCGGCGATACCCATGTGTTGGGACGGCAGATCATGATGTACGAGGATGGTGTGCCGTACACCATTGTCGGCGTGATGCCGCAAGGACTCGATTATCCGCGAGGCTCCGACTTCTGGGCGCCTGTCGCGGCGGCGATTCCGCCGCACGGCCTGCAGTTTGTCTCGCTCCACGTGATCGGGCGGCTCGCACCGCGAGCAACGGTCACCGAAGCCCGAGCCGAGCTGACCGCCTTCTTCGGCCGCGCCGACGCGTCCACGTGGGAGCGCGACCTGCGCGGTGTCGTGCAGACGCTGCCGCGGCTCGTCCTCGGAGACGTTCGGCCGGCATTGTTCGTGTTTGCCGCCGCCTCTGGACTGCTCCTGCTGATCACGTGCATCAACGTCGCCAGTCTGCTGCTTGTCCGCGGCGTGGGGCGCTTCCGGGAGATCGCCGTGCGCTCCGCGCTGGGCGCCGGGCGCGGGCGGCTCATTGTCCAATTGCTGATCGAGAACGGGATCCTCGCCGTCGCCGGCGGCGCGCTCGGGGTCGTCGTGGCCGCCGCTGCACTCCAGAGCTTCATCGCGTTCGCGCCGGCTGGAGTGCCCCGCCTCGACGAGATTCACCTGAATGCGACGGCGCTGGCCGGGGCCATCGGGATCGCGGGAGTCGCGATGCTCCTGTTCGGCCTGGCGCCGGCGGTCATGACGTCCCGCGTCGAGCTGCAGCGAGCGCTGCGGTCCGACACTCGGCAAAGTGGAAGCCGGCGCTCGCGGCTGGCGACCGAAGCGTTGGTGGCTGGGCAGGTCGCGCTCGCACTGGTCGTCCTTTCAGCAGCGGGGCTGATCGCCAAAAGCCTCCTCAAGCTCGAGCGTGCGGAGCTCTCGCTCGAGCCCTCTGGTCTTCTGATCGGCGAGCTGGCGGTGCGGTCCGATCAGCACGACGACGCCGCCAAACAACGCGCGTTGCTGGAGCGGCTACTGCCGCGGTTGCGCGCGATTCCAGGTGTCCGCGGCGTGTCGCCGGTTGTGGCAGTCCCGTTCGCAGGATCCGCTGCGTGGGACGGCCGGCCGGCAGCTGAAGGGCAATCGCAGGAGGAGGCCGCCGCCAACCCGATGCTCAACATGGATGTCGTGACTCCGGACTACTTCGAGACGCTCGGCATTCAGGTCCTCCGGGGCCGGGGCTTCACGGAAGCGGATCGTGCGGACGCGCCGAGTGTCGTCGTGATCAGTCAATCCGCTGCGCGTCACTATTGGCCGGGTCAGGATCCCATTGGCAAGCGCCTGCGGATGGGAGCCGATCTGGAGCGGACCGTCACGGTCATCGGCGTGGTCCCCGATACGCGATACCGCGACCTGCGCGACGCGCGGCCCAGCGTGTACTTCCCGCTGCGGCAATCGTTCTTCCCCTTCGCACCGCTGGCGCTCGCCATTCGTACCAGCGCCGCTCCGGACGCGCAGGTACCGGTTATCCGCCGCGTGATCAGCGAGACCGAGCCCGGTGTCGCGCTGACGAGCGCGGCATCATTCGAGACGTACCTCGACGGACCGCTGGCGCAGCCCCGTTTGAACGCGCTGCTCCTGGCTGTCTTCGCGGGTGCCGCTGTCGTCCTTGCAGCAGTCGGGTTGTTCGGCGCAATGGCCACGATGGTGCGCCAGCGGACCCGAGAGCTCGGAGTTCGGATGGCACTCGGGGCCAACGCCGGAGATCTGCGACGGATGGTGATGGGCCGCGGTCTCGCGATCGCAGCGATTGGCTCGGGATTGGGACTAATCGCGGCGCTTCTCGCGAACCGCCTGTTGCAAGGATTGCTCTACGAGGTGACGCCGACGGATGTGGCGACGCTTGGGGCGGTCACGGTGGTTCTGATCGGCGTTTCAGCGTTGGCGAGCCTCATCCCGGCCCAGGCAACCACGCGGATCGATCCGGTCGTGGCGTTGCGAGCGGAATAAGTCCTAGGGCTTGGGGCCTAGGGACTGGGGCCTAGGGTGGCGGCCCGAAAGACTATTTCGGAGGGCCGAGAGCATGCGGCCCAGCTCTCGACAGCGTTCGAGGAGCACTTCGGCCGAAGAACCCTCAAGGAACCTGAGGCGCACACTTATCAGCAACTGGCATTCGATCTCGGTCAAAGATCCTGCCGCAATTACAAGAAACCGCCGATAATCGGCTCGAGATCGTGTATGGCCCTCGGCGATGTTTGATGCGACAGAGACTCCCGCTCGGCGGAGCTGTGCAACAAGTCCGTAACGCTCGGTTACCGGAAACACAGCCGTTGCTCGGTAGAGGTTCTCGATGAGGTCGGTAGCACGCTGCCACACACGAAGGTCACGGTAGCTCTTTATGGAGGGACTGATAGGTGCCAAATCCGGCATGCTTCAATGATTCATGTGTCGTGATCTCGACCCATCATCATTCAGTCGCCGAGCGGACCGGTTTCGCGCGTCGCTGCCCCGGTCCCTAGGCCCCAGGCCCCAAGCCCTGGCCCCGGACCCCTGACCCCGGTCACCTTTAGCACATGTCTGCACCCCGCCTTCTGATTGCGGACGATCAGCCTGACGTCCTCGAAGCACTCAAGCTCCTGCTCAAGGGTGAAGGTTTCGTAGTGGAGACCGCGACATCTCCGCGCAGCGTCCTGACCGCCGTGGAAGCGCGCGACTTCGACGCGTTGCTCGTCGACATGAACTACGCCCGCGACACCACCTCCGGCGCCGAAGGGCTGGATCTGCTGTCGCGCATCCAGGGGCTGGAGAGCGCGCCCCCCGTCGTGGTGATGACGGCCTGGGCCAGCATCGACGGCGCCGTCGAAGCAATGCGCCGCGGGGCGCGGGACTTCATCGAGAAGCCCTGGGACAACCGGCGTCTCCTCGCCACCCTGCGCACGCAGGTCGAGCTGGGACGCGCGTTGCGCAAGAGCCAGCGTCTCGAGATCGAGAACCGCACGATCCGCAGAGAAGGGCTTCCCGAGCTCATCGCCGAATCGCCCGCGATGCAGCCCGTGTTGCGGCTGATGGAGCGCGTGGGCCCATCGGACGCGAACGTGCTCGTCCTCGGTGAGCACGGTACGGGCAAAGAGGTCGTCGCGCGCTGGCTGCACGCGTCGTCGCCACGCAGCGAGCGGCCGATGATCGCCGTGAATCTGGGCGGCATCCCCGACGGCTTGTTCGAGAGCGAGCTGTTTGGGCACGTGCGTGGCGCGTTCACCGACGCGAAAACCGACCGCATCGGGCGCTTCGAGCTGGCCGAGGGCGGCACCTTGTTCCTCGACGAGATCGCGAATCTGCCGCTCCCGCAGCAGGCGAAGCTGCTGCGTGTGCTCGAGACAGGCGAATACGAGCGCGTGGGCGCGTCGCGCGCGCGCCGTGCCGACGTGCGCGTCGTCGCGGCCACCAACGCCGACATCCAGGCGGAGGTGAAGGCCGGTCGCTTCCGTGAAGATCTGCTGTTTCGTCTCAACACGGTCGAGATCCGGCTCCCCCCATTGCGCGAGCGACGCGCCGATATCCCGCTGCTCGCCGCGCACTTCCTGCACCGCTACGGCGCCCGGTACCATAAGCCCGTCGGTGGTGTAGGGGCGCAGCATGCTGCGCCCCTACCATTCGCATCAGACGCGATGGAGCTGTTGTTGCGCCACGCGTGGCCGGGAAACGTCCGGGAGTTGGACCATGCGGTCGAACGCGGCGTCCTGATGGCGGAAGGCGGGATGGTTCGCGCGCGTGACTTTGGGCTGGACGGTGGAGGGGGCGCCGCAGCGGCGCTCGATCAGATGAGTCTGGAGGAGGTCGAGCGCGTACTGATTCAGAAGGCGCTCACACGCGCCGCGGGCAACGTCAGCGATGCGGCGAAGGCCCTCGGGCTCTCGCGCAGCGCGTTGTATCGCCGGCTCAAACGGCATGGCCTCTAAGGCCACTCCACGTCACGAGCGGCGCGTCTTTTGGCTCGCGCTGGTCGGCGGCTTCCCGGCGGTCGCGCTCGCGCTGGGCCTCCTCTGGTTCGGCGACTTCACGGCCCGCACACAATGGACGCTCACAATACTGGTCGCCGGCGTCTGGCTGGCGTGCGCCGCCATCGTAAAGGAGCACGTCGTACGGCCACTCCAGACCGTATCGAACGTGCTCGCCGCGCTGCGCGAGCGCGACTACACGCTTCGCGCCCGCGGCTCGAATCCCGAGGACGCGCTCGGCTTGCTGCTCCTCGAGCTGAATAGTCTGGGCGACGATCTCCGCGCCCAGCGGCTGGGCGCCCTCGAAGCGACCGCGCTGCTCCGCCGGGTGATGGACGAGATCGACGTCGCCATATTCGCGTTTGACGCCGCGCACGCCCTCCGGCTCGTAAACCGCAGCGGCGCGGCTTTGCTCGGCCGCCCGCCGGAGCAGCTGCTCGGCCGGGACGCGACGAGTCTCGGTCTCGCCAGCTCTCTCGCGGGCGAGACGCCGCGCGTCGATACGCTCACGTTTCCCGGCCGAGCTGGTCGCTGGGAAGTGCGGCGCGGCACGTTCCGGCAGGGCGGCCTCCCACACCAGCTGTTGGTGCTGACCGACGTGAGCCGTGCGCTGAGCGACGAAGAGCGCCAAGCGTGGAAACGGCTCATTCGCGTACTCAGCCACGAGCTCAACAATTCGCTGGCGCCCATCAAGTCGATTGCCGACAGTCTCCTCGACCTCATCGCGCGCGAGCCGCCGCCCCCGGACCAGCGCGAGGACCTCCGCAAAGGACTCGGCGTGATCGCCAGCCGTTCGGAGTCGCTCAGCCGGCTGATGGCCGCGTACGCGCGGTTAGCACGCCTGCCCCCGCCCCGGCTCGAGAATGTCATGATCCAGGACTGGGTACGCCGCGTGGTCGCGCTGGAGACACGTCGGCCGGTGGCGATAAGCCCGGGACCCAACGTGATGATCCAGGCCGACGGCGGACAGCTAGATCAGTTGCTGATCAACCTCGTGCGCAACGCGGTGGATGCGACGCTCGAAGCGAATGGAGCCGTTGAGGTCGGCTGGGAAACGCGGAATGGCCAGCTCGATATCTGGGTCCGCGACGAGGGCGCCGGTCTTGCCGACACGGCGAATCTGTTCGTGCCATTCTATACGACGAAGCCTGACGGTTCGGGAATCGGCCTCGCTCTCTCGCGGCAAATCGCCGAGGCGCACGGCGGGACGTTGACGCTTTCCAACCGAGCCTCCGGAAATCGCGGCTGCGAAGCTCGTTTAACGTTGCCAGTAGGTTGCTAACTACTTTCCGTGGAGGAGCAATGGAGCTCGCCCAGATCACCAACGTCGTCCACGACATCGAGCGCGCGGTGAAATTCCACCGCGACACGCTCGGCCTGCCGCTGCTGTTCCAGGCACCGCCGTCGCTCGCATTCTTCCAGGTCGGCTCCGTGCGCCTGATGCTGTCGCCGCCCGAGAATCCGTCACAGGATCATCCCGGATCCGTGCTGTACTTGAAAGTGAAGGACATCGAGAACGTGCATCGCACGCTGACGGCGAGGGGCGTGAAGTTTGTGGATAAACCGCACCGCGTACATGCGGCGGCGAATTACGATCTCTGGATGACCTTCTTCCACGATCCCGACGACAATCCGATGGCGCTCATGGAGGAGAAGCCAAAGGCTTCCTGAACGAGGAGATCACGGCGACGCTCGCGACCAGAATATTCGCGACGATCACCGGAAGTGAGTGAATCAGCACTCCATAGAGCGCCCACAGACACGCCGCAACCCCCTGCACGCGGCGTAGCCCTCTGGGCCCCCTGGTGAAGTACGACACGAGAAAGACGGCGGTCGCGAGCCAGCCGATCCAGTCGGCCGTCATGGTTGTCCCCCGAGGAGCTTGAGTATCTCGATCCGTCCTTTCATGGCAGCCAGACCAATCGCCTCCGTTGGATCACCGCCGCGCGCGAGCAACAGCTTCACCGTATCGGCGTGACCAAAGAAAGCCGCCAGCGCGAGCGGCGAAAACCCCATGCTCGATTTCGCCTCGAGGAGCGCGGGATCGCGGTCCAGCCATTCCGCCACGCGCCCGCTCCGGCCGACCGCGGCCGAGTCGAAGATGTCGAGGTCGGGATCGGCGGCGAGCAGAACGTCGACTGCCTGGCGTTTCTCGCGGTACTGCGCGATCAGCACCGGTGAATTGCCGCGCGCATCCCGGGTGTTCACGAGCCCCGGCTGCGCCCTGAGCAACGCCTGCAACCGGCCGGCATCGCCGGCGCGCGCGAGCTCGAAGATGTCGTCCACTAGAAGGCGAGCCCCTTTCGTAACGTGAGCGCCCAACGTTTGCCATCCATGCCCTGTCCGAACCGGTAGCCGACCGCCAGCTCAGCCACGTCGCCCCTGACTGCGCGCGTGGGACCGAATCGCAGGGACACCCCGGTATTGCCACCTTGGCGCGGTGCCTCGTCAGCGTACCAGGCGCCGCCGTAATCCACAAACGGCGCCAGGCCAAATGCCATGAGGCCGAGGATGTTGTCGGCCACCAGCACGCGATCTTCCAGCACGAATAATGTCGTGCGCGTGCCCGTGAAATCGTGAATGCCGAACAGGCGCGGGCCACGCTGGTAGATCCACGGATCGAACTCGGCGCCGGGCAAGGGATTCGTCACGACGCCTCCCTCGGCATGCGCAATGAGGGTGTGGCGCCCCAGGTTCTGGCTCACGATCGTCAGTTGCCCTTGCGTCCGGGTGGTGTCCAACCCGTTCGCCGCGAGACGCAGCACCGCGAACCCGCGGTTCCACACGGTGGAAGTCTGCGCACTCACCTCATAGCCGACGCCGTTCTCGAGCACGATGCCGGCGCGCAGCGTCGGCGACAGATCGACGTCTTCGCGGCGCGCGTAGGTGTTGAAGTGCTCCAGCACGCGGAACCGCACCGAGCCGACCTCGAATCCGGCGCGTACGGTCGTAAACACCGAATATGGAATTGTGGTGGCATGCATCGGGGTATAGTCCTCGCGGCGCCATTCCCAGTCACCCCAGATCCGCGTGTACCGATGACTCGTCGCCGCCACCGCAAAGCCTCCCATCAGACCTACACGAAACAGCTCGTGGTGCGCGCTGTCCGTCAGCACACCGTTGCGAAACCGCAGCACGCGCTCCTGCGCGACGTTCCCGTACGTCTCGACCGAATGGGGCGCGGCGGTCTCGTGAAATGGCAGCCCGAATCGCCACTCGCTGAGCTGACCGTCGGAGAGATTGTGATAGCGCACGACGACGAGGGTGCGGCGGCTGAAGAAGTGCGGATTGATGAACTCTAAGTCGAGATGGGTGCGATCGGGGTCTTGACCGTAGGCGAGCGACACCTCGGTTGCCGTTCCGAAGAAATTGCGCTCGGTCAGGCCCAGGGCCCACGTGTTATCCCCGCCCGCGCTCGTGAAGCTCACCTGCGGCTGTGTGCTCCAGCCATCGGCAGTCACTGCACGGAGTGCGAGACGGTCGTCGGCCTGGCGCAGCGTGTCCAGACGTACCGATCGAAACACGCCGAGATTTCGCAGCGCGCGCTCACTTTCTTCCATCCGCGCGAGGTCGAACCGATCTCCACGGTTGAGCAGCAGCCGGCGCCGGATCACCCATTGGCGGGTCCGGATGTGGAGCCCATTCGCGAGGTTGGCGAGCCAATCGGGCGACGCATCGTTGCCTTCGAAGATGTTGTGGTTGTCGATGATGACGGTATCGATGATCGGCGGCTTGGCCGGTGCGTCGACGTTGGCGCTCTGCAACAGCACCAGGAGTCCGAGCAGCATTTACGGTCGAACTCCATGGATCCGCTGGCGCAACCGATAGCGCGCGTGTCGCGGGCTGTTCCACTCCGTGAAGTACAATGTCGCGTCGATGCGGCCGGCGATCTGCCGCGATCCTCTGGTCTGCATCACGTAGGTCCCGCGCACGGAATCGGGGCGCAGCGGCCGACACAGGCACGTCACGGTCGCGTAGGCCGGAATGGAGTCACCCAGCGAATAGGAATGATTGGCCGAGAGGTGACGCGCGTCGCCGAGATCGAGCGCGACGGTCAGCGAATACTCGTCTCCCAGCGCGTCGCTCGGGTCGAAGTCGAAACGCGCGAGCATGACGTCATGGCGCCCGGAGACGGTCGTATCGACGCCCAACCGCACCAGCGTATACGTGGGATCGGTGTCAACGACGATTCGGGCATGCTGCTCCCAGCGTCCGGACTGTTGCTCGCCGTCCGTGTCGCCCGGCCGCGGAAAGAGTTCGCAGCCGGCGGCAAGCATTCCCACCGCCAGTATCAGTACACACTCAAATACCTCTCGAGCTCCCACTCACTGACCTTTCCGATGTACTCCTCATTCCCCACGCTTCGCTTCCACGAACCGCTCATAAATGTGCGCGCCGAGCGCGTCTCTGGTGACGTCGTCCCCGCTCGAGCGTGTCGAGCGCTTCATGCAAATCCCGGGGTAGCTCGTCGATGCGTAATTCCGCCGCTCGCGAAAGCTCATCTCGGCGGCGTCAGCTTTATTGCACGCCGTCGATTCCCGCCGCAAGCTGAACGGCCAGCGCGAGATAGGGTTGCCGATGGGTCGACCGCGACACGCTGACGGGCGCCTCATACCCCGGCACCAGCCGTTTGTAGCTGTTAGTGCATCGCTGGGATCGAAATCGATCGTGCGAGCAGGGCGTCGTGGCGGTCTAGGGCCGTCGTGTCGACACGCAAGTGCACGATCGTGGAGCGCGCATCAGGTTCCGCAGTGTCACACGCTAGACACCTACAGCCCCGGCCTCAGTACAAGTACGCCAAGCTTAGCGCGACGCTCGCCTGATCCGTCTTGCCGTTGAAGGCTGCCAGGGTGGATCGATCGTACCGCACCTCCGGCCGGACAACGGCGTTCGGCCACGCACGGATGTTCAGCGTCGCCGTGGCGCTGCCAAACTTGTGACCCCCGTTCCCGGGAAAGCCCATCGACCCGCTGGTACGCGCGCCGTTCGCATCGTTCACATAGTCCCCCCGCAGCGCTAACCCGACCGACGTGTTGACGGCGTAGGACACCCAGCCGCCGATTGCCCACCATTCGGCATCCTGCGTGGGGGTCGGCAAGGCGGCGTTCGCCTGCTCGCGGCCGTAGTCACCCTGTAGCCAGAGTTGCGCGCTGCCCAGCCTCCGCGACAGCAGGGCCTCCACACCATAGCGATTCGCGTTGTCGTTGCCGGCCTCTTCCGGGCCCCAGAACCCGGTGATGCCTACCGCGGTGAGCGTATCGGGAGAGATCCCGATACGTCCCATCAGCGACTTCCGTTTGTTGTTGTCGGAGACCTGATCCCACCCGTTGATCACACGCAGCTGCACGTCGATGTAGCGGTTGAGCTTTGTTTCGACGCTCAAACCAACCGCAGTGAAGTTCTCGACGTAGATGAACTGGTTTCCCTCCGACCAGTTCGGGTTGGCGGTGGTCTCGATCACCTCCAGCCCGAGCAGTGTGGGGATGCGCCCCGCCTTGAATTGCACGCCGCTCCCACTCGCGGTCGGGAGGTTCAGGGTGACG
>Ga0066651_10000334_pt1 | contig 14066 bp, 13 predicted proteins | sample GraSoiAngelo_100_FD_71410 | JGI IMG/M metagenome (GOLD analysis project Ga0066651, IMG submission 71410) | Grasslands soil microbial communities from the Angelo Coastal Reserve, California, USA - 14_0903_02_20cm | ecosystem: Environmental > Terrestrial > Soil > Grasslands | place: USA...
CGGCGGCATCCTGTGGCGCAGGAGCTCGGCGTCGACCGAGGAAGTGGGCGGCCTGTCGATCAGCGGCGGGATGGCGTCGTTCTCCGCGAAGGACCCCAACGACGCCTATGGCCGGCTGATCAATCAGCTCGTGTATGACGTGACGTATGACGTGCGGAGTACGTGGGTGGATCAATAGACGACGACGGTAGATACAGCAGACGACGGTAGATCCAACGATGTCGCCGTATCTACCGTCGTTTTATCTACCGTCCGTTGAGCGACCGCCGAAACTCAACAGCTCGCAGCGCCAGCTCTTCATCGGAGATTCGCTGGCGATCCAGATGCCGCAGTGCCGCATCCAGCATCACCCACAGACTCCGCCTGTGTGAATCGAGCTGCAGTGCTCGAGCGAGCGGACCAATCGCGGCATCGTCGGACCCGTTCGCCATGTAAAGCGCCGCAAGGTGTTCCATCTCATCGACGTCACTCGGGCAGCTTCGCAGATGCTGGGTGAGAGCCTCGACGCGCGCGACCTTCATCTGAGCCTCCGCCACCGGGTCGGGAGCGGGTCCACGCGCGACCGCCGGATTCCCTATCACCCAGCCCATGGCGAGGCCCAGCGAGATGATGACAGCTTTCCAGTTGGTCATGGTCCCCTCCTGTACCGGAGGGAAAAGCACGAGGCGCGCCAGACCGAAATCAGGCCGGGCGCGCCTCGGTTGTGTTGCGGCTGACACTATGAAGAAGCCGGAGGTGTGTCCTCCTTACCACGACTCTTCTTATTGAAGAACCAGAACGCCAGCATGATCAAGCCGACGACCAAGCCGATCTTGATCAGCAGGAAGAACAGCGGGAACAGAAACACGGAGGCCAGCTTGAAGAGGACGATACCCACCACGCCCACGGCGGCCAGCTGCAGGACAGGCTTCAACATCGCGTGTACTCGAGTAGGGGACGGCTACAATACGCGACGGCATGCGGGAAGTGTCACGAAAACAGACCGGGCCAGGATACACAAAATCCTGGCCCGGGACCGCAATGTATGAGCTGCAAAAGCAGCCTCTGGGCTCGGTTACCACGTATCAGGGACCTGCGCCGAGCGGAGCGCTGCTCTGGACTTACCAGAACTTCAGACGCGAGAGGAGCGACCGTTTCCCGCGTCCTCCCTGCTTCGAGGCTGCGGACTGACTGTTCCCGCGCTTGGCGCGGATCGTCTTCTGTTTCGGGCTACCGTTGCGTCTGCGTGGCATTGTGATACAGCCCCCCAGCTCCGTTTCAGGTGAAAGAGCCCATCAAGCGGCGCGCATCCTTCGCACGCCGCTTGATAGCTCCCGACTACCGCTGACTACATCGAGTTCCGGGACTTGGACACGGACTTCGCCTTCTTAGCACTCTTGCGAATTCTCGATGTGCGGTTCTTTCGGGCCATGATCAGCTCCAGTTATGGGTGGCTATACGCTGGTGGTACGTCGTCCAGCAACGAGTTGCCAGATGAAGGCAACGAGGGCGACCACGAGCAGCAGATGAATGAGCCCGCTGGTGACGTGGAAGACGATAAACCCAAGCAGCCAGGCTACGAGCAAGATCACCGCCAGTGCGGCAAACATGGAAAAGCCTCCGGTTGGTGGAGTAACTCCGTCTGAGAATAAAAAAGTGGCCGCGGCGCGGTTATCGTCCGACGAGACGGTTTTGGGATGAGTCAGGGTTAACTACTTGGGGTGAGCGATTCGAAAAAAAGTAAGCGCGCGTTGGGCCCCTGGTCAGCACATACGGCAACACACGGATGCACACTCCAACGCGTTGCGGGAATCGCTGACAGTGAGAGTCATCGACTCGCGCGGCGCAGCTAGCCCTGACGAATTCTGTTGGTCAGCCGGCGGTTGCGAGAGCGACGATCAGGCGAAGAGCTGAGGAGGTTGGGAGCTAGGCGGCGGCGGCCGCATCCCCGCGAGCGCGCGTCCGGCATCGGCCCAACGCGAGCGCATCCATTCCGAGAGCCAGAGCGGAAGCGAACGCGTCCGCTCGAGCGGCTCTTGCCCGGGGGTGGGCTTCATCCCGGTGAGCATCTCGTAGGTGAGCGCCTGCACGGCCGCCATGTCGTTCCGCGGAGTCGCTGGTTTACCGAGCGCGCTGGCGATGCCCGTGTCGGCCACCATGACACCGGTGTCGGAGAGCAGGACGTTCTCGGGCTTCAGTTCACCGTGGAAGATCTCGAGGCTGTGGGCATATTCGAGACCACTCAAGATGCTGCGGAGGATTTCTACGGTGCGCGCGAGCGGAATGGCGCCGTTGTTGCCGATCCAGGCGCGCAGCGTCGTGCCGGGGACAAACGGACGCGTGTGATACACGAACGCGCCCGCGCGACCCGCGCCGCGGGGAATCACCAGATGGGGATGTCGCAGACGCTCGGCGACCAGCAGGACGGCGCGCTCGAACTGGAGATCATTGATTCCCAGCGACAGGGCCGCCGGGAGAATCTTGACCAGGAGCTCGCTGCCATTTTGGGATTGAGTCGCAACAAACAGCCGGTACTCGCCAACCGGCCGTACTTCCCGCTCAATCCGATATAAAGGGCCGAGTGCGTCCGCTAGCGCGGCGCGGAGTTCGGACATGGTCGCAAGTTAGCCCGCGTGTGGTGATTGGGAAGGGACTACTCGCCGGTTTCCCTTCTAATCCCTTGGTATAGGTCCCGTGCCTGCCTGCGCTCCGCGGGCGAGCCGAAGATCTTCTCCCCGTCAAACCGGCCGTTCTCGATGAAGATCTCCGAAATCTTGTTGCCCGCAGTCACACTGCCTGCTACGAAGACGCCGGGTACGGAAGTTTCGAGCGTTTCGGGGTTGATCTGGGGACGTCCCGTTTCGGGATCGAAGGCGATCCCGATCCGACTGAACAGGTCGAGATCGGGATGGAAGCCGATGAGTGAATAAACGCGATCCGCCGAAATCCGCTCCTCGTTGCCCAACGCACCGCGGACCAGCACGTCCCGCGGCGTGACTTCGACGACCTGACTGCCGAGCCGCGCCTGGATCTCACCGGCCTTGATGCGGTTCTCCAGGTCGGGCCGCAGCCAGTACTTCACGCTCTTCGGCCATGTTGCCCCGCGGTACACGATCGTGGTGCGCGCACCGGCGCGAAACAGCTGCAGCGCCGCTTCGACCGCAGAGTTCTTCCCGCCGATAACGACCACGTCGAGGCCCGACGACAGATGCGCTTCGTCGAAGTAGTGCCGCACATGCGGCAACTCCTCGCCGGGAACGTTGAGTTTGTTCACGTGATCGAAGTAGCCGGTCGCAAGAACCAGCGTCTCGCACGTGATCTGTTCCCGGCCAAACCTCGTCTCGACCGTGTTCTTGTCGATCAGCGTCGTGAAGGTTTTTACGCGCAGCGCTTCGACCCGCGCGACGCCGCGATAGTATTTGAGCGCCTCTTCGCGCGTCGCCTTGGCGCCGGCACAGACGAGCGGATGCCCGCCGATCTCGAGCCGTTCCGGCGTCGTGAAGAAGGTCATGTTGACGGGATAGCGCACGATCGAATTGGCGATGGCGCCGGCATCGATGATGAGCGGATCGAGGCCGCGGCGTTTCGCGGATATCGCGCACGCCAGGCCGATGGGCCCGGCGCCGGCGATGATGACGGAAGAAGTCACTTACCTCGGATTTGCGTGCGCGCGCAGCAGTTCGTCAAGTCGCTCGCGGAGATCGGGGCGAATCGTGTCGGCGAGGTCCACATTGTGGGAAGCCAGCGTGTTCTGGATATCGATCGTATTCAGTCCGGCCACGCGCGCCTCCTCGATCACCTGGATGAAATGCAGCCGCGCTTCCTGAATGAGCGTGCCGAACTGACGGGGGCCGCGCTCGCCGAGAGCCAGGGCGAGAATATAGAGGTCCCGGGCTGCGTCGAGCCGTTGGGCGAGAAAATCCTCGGTTCTGTCGGGTACGGCCTTCATGCGGAGCGACCTTTCTGCCGCGGTACGCGTCTGTTGAGGTATGACACTCATCTATGCCGTCCTCATCGCGGCCCAAGCGCAAACTGCAGCCGCGAGCTGGGAAGCTGCCGTCGACAGTCTGGTCAAACGTGAGCAGTTCTCGGGGGTCGTACTCGTGGCGCGCAATGGTGTTCCGTTGACCGAGCGCGCTTACGGAATGGCCGACCGGGAAGCGCACCGCGCGAACGACCTTGAAACGGCCTTTAACATCGGCTCGATCAACAAGTTCTTCACCCAGATCGCGATCACGCAGCTCGCGGCCGCGGGTACGCTCGACATCGATTCCTCGCTGGCCCGCGCGTGGCCCGACTATCCCAATCGGGAAACCGCACGAAACGTCACAATCCGGCAGATCCTCGATCACACCTCCGGGATCCAGGGAAACATCATCGCGGCGCCCCCCGGCAAGACGCGCCACGACGTCCGCAGCTTGAACGATTACTTCGATCTCATCAAGCACGAGCCGCTCGAGTTCACGCCGGGAACGCGCGAGCAGTATTCCAATGCGGGATACATCGTGCTGGGCCTCTTGATCGAACGACTGTCCGGCCAGAGCTACTACGACTATGTGCGTGAGCACATCTTCGTTCCTGCGGGCATGACGCGCACGGGAAGCTGGTTTGTCGACTCACTCCCGCCGAACACCGCCATCGGGTATACGAGGGGCGGCGAACGGGCGGCGGAGGCCGGCGAAGAGGCGCCGGTAACGCGCAACACCGACTTTTTGCCGGGCCGCGGCAGCTCCGCGGGCGGCGGCTACTCGACCGCGCACGACCTGCTCCGGCTGCTCAACGCGCTGCGGGCCCACACGATCGCGCACGCGCCGGCAGCGGGGATGGTCGGCATCGCGGGCGGCGCGCCCGGGCTCAACGCCGCCATGGAAGGCGACCTGCAGGGCGGCTATGACGTGATCGTCCTCGCGAACCTGGATCCGCCGGCGGCGGGAGCCGTCTCCCGCGTGATCCGCCAGTCGCTGGGCCTCGCGCCGCCTCAGCCCGGCCGCCGGCGCGGCTAATGCTTGACTCTCGCGCTGCGCAACAATATTGTTGCGCAGATGGCGAGACGCATGCGGTCCAACAAATCGCTGATCAAACAGCGCTATCACGTCGCCAAAGTCGCGTTCCCCGACGACGCCGACCTCGCGCGCAGCCTCGGCGTGCATCGCAGCGCCGTCGTGCGCTGGAAGCGCGGCGAGGCACCGGCCGCGCGCAACTGGGAGCAGCTGGTCGGCCTGGATACCGTCGTATCGCTGCTCGAAGGCTTCCTCGAGGAACCCTCCATCGCCAAATGGCTGCGCGGCACCAACGCCCACCTCGGCGACCGCCGGCCCATCGACGTGATTCGCCAGGGACGACTGTCCGAAGTTGTCGCCGCCATCGAAGCGGAAAAGGCCGGCGCCTTCGCCTAATGCCGTTCCGGGTGTTCCCGTGGGATCCGGCGGCGAAACCGGGCGAGCCGTTTTCTCCGAGTTACATCAATCCTCAGCAAGGGGCCGGACGCTTCGACGTTGCCGGCAAGCTGGTCGTGTATCTCGCCGAGTCGGCGGTGCACGCGGTCGCGGAGAAGCTGCAGCGATTCCGGGGCCAGCGGATCGACAAGAAAGAGCTGCTCGAGTCCCGCAAGACGTTGGCGCTCGTCGAATGTGAGCCGAAGAACCTCAAGCTCGCCGACCTGTGTGACCCCGCCGTGCTGCTGAAACACGACGTGCGACCCGATGTGCTCGCGAGCCGCGATGTCACGAAGACGCAACCCGTGGCCGCGGTACTCTCGCGGGCAGGATACGCGGGCCTGCGTTGGTGGTCCGCCCTCTCGGGCGACTGGCACACGATCGTGGTGTTTGAAGGTGCGATCGACTATGGCACGCCGGAGCCGCTCACACTCAGCCATCGGGCGGTGAAGGATGCTAGTGAGGCCCTGGGGATCCAGTACTCCGGCTCGATCCGCGAATGATATCGACCCGCAGCTCGACCCATCCGTCCACCTGCCGATACTCGATGCGGAGGTCGTGCTTTCCCGATGACAGGGGAGCGTAGTCGACCTGAGATTCGTGCGGCGTCCAGTTGTCGATCACCAGCTTGCCGTCCACCCACGCACGCACCGCGTCGTCGCTGATCGTCCGCAGTGAGTAGGTGCCTCCCGGCAGCGTGACCGTGCCCGTCGCGCGCAACGACCAGTTGCGCAGGGGCAGCGCGCTTAGACGCGGCGGCGGCCGATACCACACGTAGTCGATTCGCCGTACCGGTTCTCCGTGCAGCGAATCGCCGAGCAGGCGCTCGAAGTAATTGGTGGAATCGGTCCAGGTGAAGAAGTTGACCCTCCACTCGATCGGCGGCGCGAAGCGGATGTACCAGAACCGCGTGCCGCGCGACACCAGCGTGACGGACCAGTCGGCGCGATTGTCGGCGCTGACCACGATCGTGTCCCCGGTAAAGCCTTCGGTGTGCGAGAGGTGCGCGACGCCGCGCTCCGCCAGCAGCCTCCAGCGATCGCCGTGCGGGCCGAGTACCACCAGCCGAGACCGCGAGAAGTCGGTCGAGTCTCGGCCGACGTACCACAGCCTAGGCGTACGCCAGTCGTAGGGACCCCACTCGTCCACGATGATGGAGGAGCGCGGAGCGAGCGAGAGCTCGGTGGATGGGACTGAGTCTTTGATAAGGCGCGAAACTTCGCCGGAAGGCGCGGGAGGTGTGATTGTCGTATCAAGTCCGGTCGTACTACGGACGTTCAGGGTCGTGGTATTTCCAATGAATACATTCCGGCCAATGCGATAATCGCGGCTGCCCGTGTCGTGATACCTGGGATAGCCCCAATCCGAGGGCGCGAGCGAATCGGCCCAGAGGCTGATCGCGGTCGAGTCGTGGTCGAAGCGGTTCCCCACGATCGTGTTGTCCTGGCCGTGCTCGATCGCGATCCCGGTGCGATTGCCCTGGAAATCGTTGCCGCTGATCTCGGTCTCGTAGCTGTACCCGCCCCACACGCCGTATTCTCCCCCCCACGCCTTATTGGCGATCACCTTGTTGCGACTGAATGTGATCTCGACACCGTTCGCGGTCGAATAGCTGACGTCGTTGCCGTAGAAGAGGTTGTCGTTCGCGCCGCCCTTTCCCGAATCCATCGTCGTCTGACCGGCCCACAGGAAGATCCCGTCGCCGCCGTGGGTCATGGAATTGAACAGCACGACATTGCGCGAGCTCTGCTCGTAGAGCAGCAAGTCGGCCGAGTCCTGCCCGCGCGTGTAGCGGCCCTGGCTGTAGCCGCGGACGTTGTAGTCGAGCCGGTTGTGGATGATGCTGTCGTCGCTCGAGCGGTACAGGCCAATGCCCAAACCGGAATTGAATGAGAAGTTGTTGTCGCGAATCATGAGACTGTCGCTCCGTACGAGCAGCAGTCCGTTCATGCCGTGCTCGATCGTGTTGTCGCGCACGAGCCCGTGCTTGACGTCCTCCAGATACATGCCCGCGCCGAACCGGAGCCACTCCCGATTCTCGTTGTGATGGAACGACAGCCAGTCGACCAAACTCTCGTGCTCGAACAGGCTGAACAGCCGCGGTTTCCAGTTGTCGCTCAGATCGTTGTTCACCAGCTCGAGCCCGCGAGTCCCGCGCGCGAGGATGGCGATCTTGTAACCCCGAATCCGGGCATCCTCGATGCGGATCGTCCGGCCGCCCTCGATCACAATCGCCGTATCGGTGGCCTGGTCGGGTTCGACGTCGGGACCGATTCCCTCGAGAACCGCGCCCCGGAAATCGACCGTGATGTTGTCACCGCGAATGCGGATCGGAGGCCCGGACAGTTTGTACGTTTTCGGCTCGATTACGACCGATTGCGTGATCACCATCCCGGGCTTCAGCTCGATCCCGGGCCCTTGCGCGAGCGCGAACAGTAGCAGCAGCATGGTTCCCGGAACCTATGCGTACACCCGAATTTCCGCTCGTCACCGCCCTGCCCTTCGTGGCGCTGCTGCTCGCGATCGCGCTCCTGCCGCTCGCGGCGCCGGCATGGTGGCATCACAATCGCAACAAGGCGCTGGTGTCGCTCCTGCTCGCAGCGCCGGTGCTCGTGTACCTCGGCCTGTACGCTCCGGACCTCTTGCACGAGAAACTTCACGAGTACGCCGGCTTCATCGTCGTGATTGGCGCTCTGTTCGTCATCACGGGCGGCATCCACATCCAGGGCTCGCTGACCGGCACGCCGCTGGCCAACACCGGAATCCTGGGCCTCGGCGCAATCCTCGCGAATCTGCTCGGCACCACCGGCGCGTCGGTGCTGCTGATTCGCCCACTGCTCCGGGCCAATAAGCGCCGCACCCGCGTCGCGCACATCGTCATCGTCTTCATCTTTATCGTCGCGAACTGCGGCGGCCTGCTCACCCCCATCGGTGATCCGCCATTGCTGCTGGGATACCTGAAGGGCGTGCCGTTCGACTGGACGTTCAGACTGTGGCCGCAGTGGCTCACGATCAACGCGCTGCTGCTGCTGATGTTCTACGCCTGGGACGTCCGGGCGCTCAATCAGGACGAGACAGAGCTTCCCGGCTCGCAGCACGAAGAGGTAAAGATCCACGAGCCGCTGCGCATCACCGGCGCGCTCGAGATGCTCGTGCTGCTGGCCGTCATCGTCACGATCGTCGCCGCGGGCCGGGCGGCGGCGGCGGGGCATCCCTGGAACCGGACCGCGCGAGACCTGCTGATTGCCGGGCTTGCAGTGGTGGGGTTCTTCGCCGGATCGGGCGAGCGCCGCGCCAGGAACCTCTTCACGTTCACGCCGATCATCGAGGTCGCCATTCTGTTCGCCGCGATCTTCGCGACGATGACGCCGCTCCTCGAGATTCTCAACGCCTGGGCCGCGCGGCCCGATTTCGCGCTCAAGACTCCCGCGCATTTCTTCTGGGCATCGGGAGCGTTGTCGAGCGTCCTGGACAACGCGCCGACGTATCTCGCGTTCGCGGCGAGCGCCGCGGGGCTCTACGGCGTCGCACCGCACGGCAACTTTATCGGCGCGCTCGCGGTCAATCCGTCCGGGGCCAAACTCCTCGCGGCGATCGCGACCGGCTCGGTGTACATGGGCGCGAACACGTATATCGGAAACGCGCCCAACTTCATGGTCAAAGCAATCGCCGAAGAAAACGGCGTGAAGATGCCGTCGTTCTTCGGCTATATGCTGTACAGCGTCTCCATGCTGCTGCCGATCTATGTGCTCGTGACGCTGCTATTTATTCGTTAGCTGTTATCATAGGGTCAGCGTGGAGCTCATCCCCCTTCCTCAACAGCGTCGCGCCATCGAAGCGCCTCTGGGCCCGGTGCTGGTCGTCGCAGGTCCCGGCGCAGGCAAGACGTTTTGTCTCATCTCGAGAATCCGGCATCTCGTTTCTGCGGGTATCGACCCGAAACGGATCTGCGCGGTCACGTTCACGAATCGCGCGGCGGAAGAAATTGCCGATCGTCTGAAAGCGGCGCTGGGTGATGGCGCCGACGTGATCACGCGCGGAACGATTCACGCCTTCTGTCTCGGCTTGTTGCGCGAGTTTCCCGAGGCGGTGGGACTCGAGCGCGGCTTCGGCATCGCCGACGAGCAGTACCAGGACGTGATCCTGCAGCGCCTGCGCGTTCCACAAGAGCGGCGCAGTGGCATGCTGAGCCGGTTCGGTCGCCATCGCTTCCAGCAGTACGCGCTCGCGCCGGACGAGGCGCGGCTGTACCGGGAGTACGTCACGTGGCTCGAGCACCGCAACATGGTGGATTTCGATGATCTGATCGTGAAGGCGGAGGCGCTGCTGCGGCAGCCCGTCGCCGAGGACGTGCCGGCGCGGTGGGAGTATCTCCTGGTCGACGAATTCCAGGATGTGAACGCCGTGCAATACGATTTCCTCAAACGGCTGGCCGCTCCGCACGACAACTTTTACGCGGTTGGCGACGACGAACAGTCGATCTTCGCTTGGACCGGCGCCGATCCGATGGTGCTGGAGCGCTTCCGCCGCGAGTACGACGTCGCGCCCATCATCCTCGACAAGAACTGCCGTTGCGCGCGTCAGATCTTCGAGACGGCGCGGCGCGTCCTGGCACACAATCCGAGGCTCTTCGACAAGCAGCTCACCTCGGATATCGAGTCTCCGTATGACGTAAAGGTGCAGGCGTTCCGCGATGAGTACGACGAGGCGAAATGGCTCATTGCCGATCTCGGCAACGAGGCGGACGCCGCCATTCTCTATCGCAAACACAGCGTCGGACGATATCTCGAAGGCCAGCTGCTCCGCGCTAACATCCCGTGCCGGCTGGCTCGCGGCCAGTCGCTCATCGAAGACAAGGTCATCGGCTACGTCGTCGCTGCGCTCCGCATCGTCCAGAGTCCCGACGATCCGGCGGCGCTGCACGCGTTCGCACGGATCGTGCTGTCGGAGCACTTTCTGCAGGAGGTCCAGGCAGCGTTCGACGAGCGCGAGCCGGTCTTGCAATCCATCCGCAAGCTTGCCGCGCGACGCGTGAAGGGCGATCCCGACACGCAGAAATTGTGGCGGCTGATCTATCAGGTGGAGAATCTCCGCGCCCTGCCGCGCACGCACGACCGGCTCCAGGCCGTCATCGACGAGATTCTTTCTCAGACGGCCGGGCCCTATCGCAACAAGCTCGAAGAGCGGCACGATGAATTGAGCGATCCCGCGTCCTGCCAGGATGCCGTTCGCCTGGCCGAGGAACTGGCCAAAGACCAGGCGATCACGATCGAGCCGAGGGGCGGCGTGGAGATCGCGTTGCGCGGTATGATGGCGGCGGCCGGCCTGCTAAGGGTGGCAATCGAAGCCACGCACGACGCACCGCGCACGACGCACGTCAGTGCCGACGCTCTCACCGTATTCAAGGCTCTGCAGCTGCTCCGCTCGCGCGACATGACCCCGCTCGCCCGTTTCGTCACGTTCGACTTCGAAACCACGGACAAGGACGTCGACACCTGCGGAGTTGTAGAGATCGGCGCGGTGCGCGTCGTGAACGGCGAGATCGTCGAGCGCTTTCATGCACTGGTCAATCCGTACCTGCCGATCTCGCCGCAAGCGACGGCGGTCCACGGCTACACGGATGCAGACGTTGCCGATGCCGCGCCGTTTGGCGAAGTCTGCGCGCAGTTCATGTCGTTCGTAGGCACCGACATCCTCATCGCCCACAATGGGCAGAACTTCGACATCCCGGTGTTGAAGCGCCTGGCGGCGGGTTTTAGCGCGGTCGACGCGCTCGTCTTCTACGACACCTATCCTCTCGCGCGGTCGCTGTCGCGGGATCGCGCGTCACAGGAGGACCTCGCGCATCGCTTCGGGATCGATTGCGGGCGGGCGCACCACGCGTTGGACGATGCGCTCACCCTCACCCATGTCTATCGCGAGCTCGAGAAGCAACGCACCGTGCGCGCGCGCAAGGCGGTACTGGCGAATCTGCTCGATTACCTCGCGATGGCCCTGGCGCTCGAGCCGGGAGCCGGGAGCCGGGAGCCGGAGCGGCAGCTCCTTTTCGACATCGGGCGGTATCGCACGCTCGGTCCTTACAGCGACGCGCTCGAATTCTACGCCGCGACTCGCGCGGCCGACTCACCGACGCTCGAGACACTCATCGAGCGCCTCGGCGGCCCGAAACTGATGGCGCGCCTGCGCGCGCAGCGCGATCCCACGCAGCGCTACGCGTCGGCCGTCGCCCGGTTGCGCGCCTTGATCGAAGATTGCCCGGCCGATCTGCATGCGGCGATCGCGCAGCTCCTCGACCGCGTCGCCCTGTCCTCGTCCGAGGACGAGGCGGCAAGCGCGACCCGCGTCAACCTGCTCACGCTGCATTCCACCAAAGGGCTCGAGTTCGAGCGCGTGTACATCGTGGGCGTCGAGGACTACGAGATCCCCGGCTACCAGGCCGCGACCAACAACATTCAGGACGAGATCGAAGAGGCGCGCCGCCTCCTCTACGTCGGGATGACGCGCGCGCGGCAACGGCTCACGCTCACGCGCGCCACGCGCCGGTTCGGGCGCGAGACCGGCGGGAGCGCGTTCCTCGAGGAGATGGGACTCTTAGCGGGAGATCAACTGCGCGACAAAGATGTCGCTCTGCCGGTCCTCAACGTCAAAGAATAGCCGCTTGCCGTCGGTGGCGAAGTCATTGCGCACCGACTGCCATTCCTGATCCACAAAGCGGACCAACTCGTGCGGCGTGCCGCCCTGCGCACTCACACTCCACAATGACGTCGCGCCGTGCTCGTCGTGAACCTTGAGGAAGAGTGTGCGGCCGTCCGGTCCCCAGACGGCGTGGCCAACGAGTGGGGGCCCGGTGAACAGTGGGCGTGCGGGCCCATGACCGAGCGTCAGCAGCATGACAACCCCGGGATCGCCGTCGTGCGGCGCCGAGATGTAGGAAATCGTCCTTCCGTCGGGTGACCACTGGGGTCGATACGCCCCTGCCGCCAGCACCTCGGGCGCCGACCACTTCCCGTCGCTGCCGCGCCGTACGAGGAGCGCGTTGCGGGGACCGCTCTGATCCGAGAACAGGATCGCCTGGCCGTCCGGCGACCACTTCGCGTAGCTCTCCTGGGCCGGCGTGTGCGTGACCTGCTCGACTGGTCCGCCGTTCAGCGTTTTCGTCTCGATGTCGCGCGTGCCGGAGCGGAAGGAGTGAAACACGATCGTGGTGCCGTCGGGCGACAGATCGGGAGCGAACTTGTCTATCGAATCCGAAACCACGGCCTCCGGCGCCCCCCCGTCGGTCGGGACACGGTACAGGTCGGAGTGACCGCGCAGGTCGGAATCGTAGACGATCCAGCGCCTGTCGGGGCTCGTCCGCATTCCTTGAATCACCTGGCTCCCGCGCGTCACGGCCGTGGCATTCGCGGCGGTCAGGGTGACGCCACCGGGCGGAGGATTTGCCGGGATCGGGACCGACCAGACGTTGGCGCGCGCGATGTATACCGTGTACGCCAGACGTTTCTCATCGCTCGAGATCGAGATCGTCTTCCCGTTGAGCCCGGTCGTCAGACGCACAGGCGCCCCGCGCGGCTGGCCCGACGACGAAAGACTCACCAGGTAGACGTCGCGCGGGCCGTCGCGATTGGAGAGGTAGAAGAGCTGCTTGCCGTCGTGGGAAAACACGGGACTCTGGTTGTAGGCCGTCGGCTCGGCGATGTGAATCGCCGCTCCGCCGGACGCGGGAAACAGCAGTATCCCGCTGGGAGCGAGGTTGCCGTACAACGGCCCCGGCAACACCGAGATGCTGTTTTGGGACACGCAGGCGATCCAGCGTCCGGTCGGCGCCCAGGTACACGAGTGCAGGTCCGTTCCGATCGCGATCTTCCGGACCGGGCCACCACCTACCGGCAGACCGAGGAGCGAATCTCCACGCACGAACGCGAGCTCGGCTCCGTCCGGCGACCAGAGTGCCGCTGTGACGATGCTGGTGGAGCTCGGAGCGATCAGCGGCTGCGATGAGCCGCCGAGAGCGGGCGCGATCCAGGCGCCGCCGCGCGTCAGATAGAGGATCTTCGTGCCGTCGGGGGACCAGCGCGGCTGCGTTTCGATGGCGTTCGAATCGTCCGAGAGCGGAATTGTGCGACCGCCCTGGCTGCCCGCGGGCCGGACAAAGATCCGCATTTTTGTCGCGCTGCCTGCCGCGTACGCGAGCAACTTGCCGTCGGGAGAGATCGTCGGCTGGATTTCCAGCCCGGGATCGGCGGTGATCTGCTCGGACCGCCCGACGCTCACGGCTGGTCCAGAAGAGCGCATCATCAGCGCCGCGCCGGCACCCGCGAGGACGACCACGCCGGCGACCGTCGCGAGCAGCAGGGCGCGGCTTTTTCGCGGCGCCTCCGCGGCCGGAAACCCGCCCGACGGCGTGTACTGCAATGCCGACCCGAACTCCGCGCAGCTGGCGAACCGGTCGGCGGGTGTCATTTCGAGCGCCTTCGCGACCGCGGCGTCGATGTTCGGCGGGACGGTGTTGCGCACCAGCCGCACGCGCGTGGGGCGCTCGGTGAGGAGCTTGGCGATCAGCGCTTGCGTCGTCAGCGCCGTGTGCGGGGTGACGCCCGACAGCATTTCGTAGAGCACGGCGGCGAGCGAGTACTGGTCGCTGCGGCCGTCGAG
>Ga0066651_10000337_pt1 | contig 14004 bp, 10 predicted proteins | sample GraSoiAngelo_100_FD_71410 | JGI IMG/M metagenome (GOLD analysis project Ga0066651, IMG submission 71410) | Grasslands soil microbial communities from the Angelo Coastal Reserve, California, USA - 14_0903_02_20cm | ecosystem: Environmental > Terrestrial > Soil > Grasslands | place: USA...
CCCCTCATAGGCTAAGACGAATGTTATGAACCGGCCCAAAAACTTCCGCGTCTACTTCTTGCTCGCCGCGCTGGCTATCGGCGGGATTGTGCTGCTGCTCCGCGAGCATCGACCATCGTTCCTTCGGCCGGACCTGCATCTCTCCGCTTACGTCACCACCGCCGACGGCAACGTGACCGTTGTCGATCTCGTGAAGCTCAAGGCCGTTGCGCGCATTCCGGTCGGGCCGGGACTTTCCGGGATGCGTGAGCATCCCACACGCCCCGAGGTTTACGGCGTCAGCACTGCGGGCGGCTACTTGTGGATCCTCGATCCGCGCTTCGATCCATTAGACGGGCACTTCACCGGGCAGGTCAGCGCGCGCATTCCCGTGGGGCCACTTCCCTACGCGCTTGATTTTTCGCCGGACGGCAAGCGCATCTACACGACGGCATCGGGGAACGACACGCTCCTCGCCATTGACGCCCGGTCGCGCGCCATCATCGGGCGCGCTTCCACCGGGCGCGAGCCCGTCCTTGCCCACGCCACCCCGGACGGAGAGTCTGTCCTCGTAGTGAACCGCCGCGACGCGTCTGTTGGCATTCATGACGCAACCACTCTCGCGGTGCGGGGCAGCGTTTCCGTCGTTGCGCAGCCTGTAGACGTCGCCGTCCTGCCGGACAGTTCACTGGCGTTCGTGTTGAGCCGCACCGAGCGCCGACTCTCCGTCGTGGACCTTCGCCGCGGCGTTCTGGTCACCAATCTCGAATTGGCCGGTGCGCCCACGGACATGCTGCTCAAGCCCGATGGCGGCGAACTCTACGTGATTTCGCCGGAAGCTCACGGACTCCAGGCCATCAACACTTCGACTCACGAGGTGGGCGACTACATGGTCCTCGGATCGGCGCCCACTCGCGGCGTCCTCAGTGAGGACGCCAGCCTGCTCTACGTTTCGGACACGGCTGCCGGCCGGGTCACACCCGTCGATATCTATAACCGCCGCATCGTTCGCGATCCTGGAAAGGGTTTTCCTGTGCCCGCCGGCGATTCTCCAGCGGCGTTGCGATTCGATCCCGCGGAAAACTTGCTCCTGGTGGTGAGCCAGGGCTCGGGCGACCTGGCGGTCATCCGGGTGCGCACTAATTTTCTGCTCACGATGATTCCTGTCGGCGATCATCCGCAGGATCTCGCCGTTAATTTGTTTTAGTATGGTATTCCCGAAAAATCCGTAGATCCTTCGAGAAAGCTTTGGGCCAGCAGAAAAAGGGTTAACACAGAGTTCGCACAGAGCACAGAAGACACGGGAGTTAAGAAACGGAAGGAAGTCGTTCAAAGAAAGAAAGCGGAAAGAAAAACATTAACCATTGCGAAAACCGCTCCTACCACTCCGGCGGCCAAGCCCAATTTTCTTCGCCAAGGCTTACGTCCAGGAAGCCCTCGGCGGGCAAAACATCGACCGGCAATCCTCCATGCCATAGCGCAACGCCAAGCCGCAGCTTGCGCTGGCCTCTGAAATCGATCTGGTCCTTATGGATGGCCACTTCCAGAACCCGCTCAAACGCCGCTTCCGCGACAAGTTTCGGATTCAGGAGGCACACGAGACCCTTTTCGACGGCGAACCCTCGCACGTGGCCGCGCTCCAGATGCACGACGAGGGTCACTTCTTCCGCGCCGCCGATGGTGATGCGAAACTCGGGATCTTCCAGCTCCCCGAGCGCCTCGACGAAGGGATCGATGCGCACGCAGAAGCGTTCTTCTTCGAATCCGTAGCGCATTTCGTGCAGGTAGAAGACACGTCCGTGCATGGACCCGCCGCGGCGTTCCGGTGAATACAATCCCGCCCCCAGCCATTCGAAATAGGACGTATCTCGTCCGTCAATGTTGATTTTCAGCTGGCCCGTCGGAGCGAGCTGAACGGCGTGCTCCGGTTTCCGCTTGATGGGCTTGGCCAATTCTTCCGGCGCTACCTGTCCCAGCGCCAGGTAGATGGCGGTCAGGAGCTTTCGAAACAGCGCGTCAAACTCCGCGTCGTTCGCGGTGCTGTGTTCCGGGCCGAACCACCAACACCAGTCGCTCCCCTCCGCGGCCAGGAGCGATTCGCGCGCTTCCTTAAGCGCGGTTCCGGTTGGGGCGTCCGCCCTTCCCTGCTTGCGCGCTTCGAATGCGCGAGCGTAGGCTTCGCGCGCGTCCCACAATAATTCCCACGCGGCGACGTCCTCGGGGTGGCCGATCCACACATCAAAATTCGCGTTGATCCAAGATGCGGGAAAAATTCCGGTGGTGACGGGAATTTCACCGGCGGCGGCAATGGCCTCGGTGGCGGTCAGCGCGCGGAAATCCTGGTCACCCTGGATGCGTCCATAAAACTCACGGAGGAAGGCGCGTCCGTTCCCCGGGTAGTATTCCCAAGCATTTTCGCCATCGAGGAAAAGACAGATGGTGAGCGGCTGATCGCCCTGCATGGATTCACCGAGATGGCGCATACGATTGTGGAGATCGGCGGCCGCGGCTTTGCCGTCCATGCGGCTGTAGACAAAACCAACAAGATCCGACAAGTGGTGATCGCGAAACAATCCTGCAATGCTATTTCCAGCTAGTTGCACGCGCCACGGTTTGTAGAGGCGATCGGCGTTAGCGGGAATGCCGTTTCCGTCGCGGAAAAATCCGACGTTCAGAGTGCGCCCAAGAACTCCCTCGTCCGTTCCGAACCACTTGAATCCTTCTTCCGAGGCAATGGTCAGCGCCTGGTCCGAGACCGAGCCTTCGGAAGGCCACAGACCGGCGGGCTTCACGCCAAAAACTCTTTCGTGATATTCGCGGGCAAGCTGCAATTGCTCGCGTGCATCTTCCGGACGCCGGTAAGCGCGGCGCGGGAGAGGGGTCGCCGGATTGGCCACGCGAGCAATATCCGAATCGCAGATCAGAGGAAGAATGGGGTGATAGAATGGGGTCGTGCTGATCTCGATCTGGCCCCGCTGCGCCGCGTCCCGATAAGCAGGGAGTACCAGTCCCAGAAATTCGAGCTGTTTTTTCCGCAGCGCGGATTTGTCTTTCTCGGTGTAGTCCTTCCCTTTGGTGGAAAGACGGCTGACGACATCATCGGTCTCGAACCAGGACTCTTCCATCCACGCCAACTGCGAGAGGAGTTGCAGGTCGCGCCAGTCGCGCAGGGTGAAAGAGACCAGCGCCTGCGCGCCACCGGCAGGACGCGACCATTCGAATAACTCAGCGAACCGGGGCCAGCGCGACATCAACCGCTCGTGGTTGACCTGGAACGCTCGCGCGATGATTTCCGCCTTATCCTCACGTGTTAATTCCTCCCCATTTTTGAACGCCAGGGAAAACCAGGGTTCGTTGAAATTACCGCTGGCGTACTCCTCGAGTTGCATGCCGAGCGAAGGCACGACGTTGCATGTGGCATGGAAATTGGGAAATTCGCGGAGCATCTCAACCATGCCCCAGTAATCTTTCAGGGCATGCAAGCGCGTCCATGGGAGGACATAGCGCCCAGTTTCGGGGTCGCGGTACTGCGGCTGATGCATGTGCCACAACACCACTAGGTGAACCCGCCTCATCTCTCGCGTCTCTCCTGTGCTAGTCCCGCGACCGGAGGTCCTCCGGCTCGCAATTGAAGATTGAAGCGGCGATTCAAGTCCGACCCGATAGACTCGAGCGCGCCAGCCCTGTCTTAAGAAAGAACCGCTGTAAGAAAAACTATCACGTAATCGACGATAAGAGAAAGGAAGCGTGCAAAAATCGGCGGACGCTTGCTGGGCCGATAAGCAGATTTTATATGCAGTCGCGGTGGCAGGAGGAATTCAGTGGTATGGAATCCGGTTAGAGCCCTCGCGTCAGCCGGTGCAACCGGCGGAGTTGCTCGAGGAGGTTACCCGAGACTGGTCATGGAAGAGCGGTGACGGCACCTTTTAATCCAACGCCGGAACCGCGTTGCGCTCCTGGCGCCGACGACGCAAATAGTGCATAGCAATGTTGAGGTAAACATTCCCGCAGGGTGTCTCGATACAAATCACCAGCGCTTCGGTGTCCGCGCTGCCGGCCAGCCCTGTTTCGTCCATGTGAATCTCCGGCGGGAAGACTTTAAAGTGAAATCCTTGATCGTTCAGCAGCGTCACGGAATTGCCGATGACCATGTTAGCCATCTCGCACACCGTCTCCCGCACCACCTGCTCGCTGGCCGCAACTTCCGTCCCCGCGAGCTGGCTGGCCACCTTCAAAGCCACTTCCGGAGAGAGATCGAGAATGACGCGCCCTTCGATGTCTCCCTTGATGGCGATGAGCGCCGCGACCCCCTTGCGGCGATACGCCTCTTGGTCCATTTCCAGGTCCACAATTTTCGTCGGCGCCTGCAACGACTCCGAGAAAACCGCATCCGCGGCGTTGATGAAGGGCTGGATCAATTCCATTCTCATGAGCGGTGTTCTCCTGCAAACGCCACCGGCGAGCCAACGGCGTTGGGATCGTCGCTGAGGACGTAGCGGAGAATCTCGTACAAAACTTCCGGCTTCACGGGCTTCTGCACGAAATGCTTAGCGCCCTTCTGGAGAGCCGCCAGGATATTCTCCTGGTATCCCACCGAGGAGACCATGACGATGCGAGCGCTGGCATGCTGGCGCACGATACGCTCCACGGCTTCAATCCCTTCCATCTGCGGCATGGTGATGTCCATGAGCACGATGTCCGGTGTAATGCGGTTGAATTCCGCGATGGCGGTCAGGCCATCTCCGGCTTCGCCGGCCACTTCCCCGCCGAACATCTCGATCATTTTGATGAGATTCTTGCGCGCGAAGACGGAATCGTCCACCACGAGGTAGCGAACCGGCTGATTATCTTTTCGAAGCAGGGCGGCAAATTGTTTCATGGCCTTCTCCTTATCCCGGCGCTCGCCTTCACGAGCGCTGGGATGAAACCGATGTCTTTTCAATTTTGTCGTTCTTTTCAAACTTTCCGTCCTTCTCGACTTTGTCAGTGACGCCACGTTCCGCGCCGTAATTGCTCACCAAGTACGACCCGAGTCCATCGAGCGGAATAATCTTGTTGGCATATCCTTTAAGGATTGCGGCGCGCGGCATGCCACTGACCACACAGGTATCCTCACTCTGCGCGATAGTCATCCCACCGGCAACCTTTATCGTACCTAAACCTTCGGCGCCATCGTCTCCCATGCCGGTCATCAATATGCCGACGGCAGTGAGCCCAAACTCCTGGGCCACGGAATGGAAGAGCACGTCCGCGGATGGGCGATGCCCGTTGACGGGGGGCCCATCGGAGAGAACTACAATATCGCCCCGGGGCATGCGGCGAAGCATCATGTGACGATTTCCGGGACAGATGAGAGCCCGGCCGGCGAGGAGGAGATCGCCGGACCGCGCTTCGTGAACTTCAAGAGCGCAGCAATCGTCGAGGCGCTTCGCGAACATCTCGGTGAAACCCTCCGGCATGTGCTGCACAATCACAATCGTGGATTGAAAATCCGCGGGGATTTGCGACAAGACAAATTGCAATGCGTTTGGACCGCCGGTTGAAATTCCAATGGCGATGATGCGGCGCGGAGGCAGTGCAGCGCGAGCTACTTTTTTCGGCGCGGAGGTTTCGTCGATGACGGCGGGGGGAAGTTTGCGGCCAGCGGCGTGTTTGGCGACTTTTATTTTTGCAATCAGCCGATCGGCAATGTCGTCGAGGCGGCCAGCGGCGGCGTCTTTTGGTTTTGCAAGAAAATCGACGGCACCCATGGCGAGGGCTTTGAAGGTAGCGTAACCACCCTCTTTCGAATGAGTGCTGAAAAGAATGACCGGCAAGGGGGCGCGCTGCATGATGAGGCGCAACGTTTCCATGCCGTCCATCCGCGGCATCTCCAGATCAAGGGTCACCACATCGGGCTTCAGCTCTTCAATCTTTTTCAATGCGAAAGCGCCGTCCATGGCGGTGCCGACAACTTCGATGGAAGGATCGCGCGCGAGAATCGCGGGGATCAGTTTCCGCATGAGAGCGGAATCATCAACGACGAGAACGCGGATACGTTCGGTCATGCGATCGCTCCAAGCTGGGTACCACGTGAGGCTCGCGATAGGACGGCAGGAACATTGAGGATGAGGACAACCGTTCCGTCACCGAGGATGGAAGCGCCACTGACCAGGTCGCTGGAGACGATTTCGGAGGGCAGCGCTTTTATCACCAGTTCTTCTTCTCCGACCAAGCTATCCACGAGAAGGCCAAAACGCTTTTCGGCGGCGCCAATGACAATGACGAAATGTTTCTTTCGAACCGGCTGGGTGTCGATACTGCGCAAGTGGCTAAGGTGATCCAGCCGAACGAGCGTGAGAATCTGGTCGCGAAGACGCAGCACCTCACGCTGGTCGATGCGGTGAATCTCAGGGGCCGTGATGCGCGTGATTTCCACAACGGAAGATAGTGGGACAGCAAACAAGCGGCCACCGACGCGGAACAGCAAGGTCTGGATACTGGCGAGGGTGAGCGGGGCACGGAGTTGCATCGTTGTGCCGCGGCCTGTTTGCGAGGAAACGTGAACGGTTCCCTTGAGACGGTCGAGGACAGTTCGAACGACGTCCATGCCGATTCCGCGGCCAGAAACTTCCGTGACTTCTGCAGCAGTGCTGAATCCCGACTCGAAAATCAGATTAAGAGTGTCCTGATCGGTCAGGCGCTTGGCCTCCTCGAGTTTCAAGATTCCTTTTTCAACGGCTTGCGTCCGCAGACGAGCAGGGTCCATCCCACGGCCGTCGTCACGAACTTCAATGACGACCTGAGTGCCCTGGTGATAGGCATTGAGATACACGGTACCGCGTGCGGGTTTGCCAGCAGTGAGGCGCTCGCCGGCCGGCTCGATACCATGGTCAACAGCATTGCGGACGAGATGCATGAGCGGTTCGGAAAGAGCATCCAGAATGCCCTTATCGAGGTCGGTGTTTTGGCCAGAAAGCTCTAGGGCCACATCCTTGCCACACTGCTTGGCAACGTCGCGGACGACGCGCGGGAAACGCCGGAAAAGTTGCTCGACGGGGACCATGCGGATTTTCAGAACGCATTTGTGGAGTTCGTCGAGAATACGGGTTTGAAATGCCATGGCGTCCGCAAGTTTGGCGCGCAGGGGATCACGGGAGTGCTTCTGGTCGAACTCCGTGAGCGTGCGATTGAGCATGGACTTTCCGATGATCAATTCGCCGACCAGGTTCATGATCGCATCGATGCGGGCGGCATCCACGCGAAGCGTGCTTTCGGCAACCGCGGTTGCCGCGGAAGCGGAAGTACCGGGATTAGTTGCTGCGGCGCTTTCGGTGGTCCCGGCGGCGCCGGCGACAGATTTCGCCGCCTGCGCCTCCAACAAATCACCAAGCAGTTCATGGTCCGGTGTCTCCGCGGTCGAGGCCCGTTCGAGACGCACATCGGAGACAATCGAAGGAATCCGGCAGCGCTGGAGAAGTCTTTCTTCCGGCTGGGAACTTGCCAGGGCCGCTTCGACAATTTCCACGGTTGCGGCGGCGATATTGTCTTCCGGACGCAAGGCGATGACCGTACCGCTGCCGTGAAGAACGTTTCGAATGAGCTGGAAAGCAGCGGCGCGCATCGGGCTGTTGGGGTCGATGCGAAGGGCCACGTTGTAAACGGTCTCTCCGCGATGCACGGCTTCCGAAATCATGAGCTGTTCGTATTCCGTCCAGGCAAATTGCGCGGGCAATTGAGGCAGCGCCGGGCCAGCAGTCTTCGCGGAAGCAGGCTCATCCAGCAATTTGCGAATCATGGCGTGGAGCGCTTCCACGGCGGGCGGCTCGGCCTTCCGTTGATAAGCGGTGAGCATTGCGCCAAAACTATCCGCGGCGGTTAGGACCAGCTCCGCGAAGTCTGCGCTACGCGCATAAGCAATCTGCGGGGTGAGCACATCCTCGAGTTCATGGGCGAGCTCGCTCAGTTTGTGAAATCCACAGGCCGCGGAATCGCCCTTCAAGGTATGCACTGCGCGGCGGACACGACGGATCACTCCCTCGTCAGCGGGGCGCGACTCGAGTTCAAGTCCAGCCTCGTTGAGCGATTGAAGCAGTTCGTTGGCGCTCTCAAAGAAGAGCGCGCGCAACTCGCCGCCGCGATCCTCGGGAGGAGGACTCACGTATGGACCTCGTTGCGCTGGTAAGCGGTGCCGTTGTTTTCATGAACCATGCGGAATTTCTGACTCAGGCCGAATAAACTCTCAGCGTGCCCAACGAAGAGATATCCAGCGGGATTCAAGCAATGCCAAAACTTTTCAACCAAGCGCTTTTGTTCGGCTTCGTCGAAATAGATCATGACATTGCGGCAGAGGATAATGTCGTTGCGGCGAGGCAAGAATTCCGTTTTCAAATTGTGAAAGTCGAACTGCACGAGTTCCTTCAACTGCGGCTTGACCTTGTACTTGTCAGCGGCTTTTTCGAAATAGCGGAGCCGGCAGGTGTAATCGACAGGTTCCATCTGCTGCTCGGTATAAAGACCTTCCTGGCCGACGCGCAAGCTGGCATAGCTGATGTCCGAGGCGACGATTTCCACTTTCCATGGCGGGGGAATGAGCGGCTTCGGCGAAGGCATTTCGAACGGGAGCGGATTCCGCAGGTAGTAATAAGCGAGCGCATCGCAGATCAAAATGGCGACGGTGTAGGGCTCCTGGCCGGCGGAGCAACCAGCGCTCCAGACCCTGAGGGTGTAATCGCGGCGCTCCTGCTTGCGGCGGAGAAGCTCCTCGAGAACGGATTTTTGAAGGAGATCGAGTTGCGGGCGATTGCGAAAGAAACTTGTTTCGTTGACGGTTAGATTCTCAAGCAGGAGAGCCAGTTCGGAGCGCCCTTCCCTGCTGGTGAGCAAGCGGTAATAGGGATAGAAAGAGTCGAGCTGGCAGGCCTTCAGACGGCGCTGCAGGCGATCTTTCAGGAAGTGAGAGCGGCGCTCGTCGAAAAACATCCCGCATTCCTGATAGACGAGCGTCTGGAGGAGCTTCAGCTCTGCTTCGGTGAGTTGGACCTGGGCAGTAATCGTTCCCATTGTATTTTCCTGAAGCGGACCCGCAGTTCGGCGGTCTTAGATGCAAGCCGGAAAAAACATTACCTTGCGGTAGCGACGGGTTCCGCGGCCTCCTCGAGTCGTTTGTACTCCGGGCGATGCAGGAGTTTGGAGATGTCCAACAGAATAATGAGCCGTCCCTTCAGTTTGCCGACACCGGTGACGTAGCCGGATTCACCTTCCGCAAAGACATTGCCCGGGGCTTCGATCTCGGAGGGAGGAATCTTCAGCACTTCCGAAGCCGCGTTCACGATAAGGCCGATCAACTTGTTGTCCAACTCCACGACGAGAATGCGGTTCTTCTTATCGGGATGAATCTCGGTCTGGCCGAATCGTTTGCGGAGGTCCATCACCGGAATGATTTTCCCGCGCAAATTGATCACCCCCTCGATCAGATCGGGAGCGCTTGGAACCGAGGTAATCTCCGGAACGCGCACAATTTCGCGCACGGCAGCGATACGAACGCCGTACGTTTCATGGCCGATGCGAAAGCCGACGACTTGAAGGTCTTTTTCCATCGAGAGGTCTCCCGCCCTCTAGGAACGCGCCATTCCGGCGTATTCAAGGTCTTGCGAGCGGTCCGACTCCGAGCCACGCCGTTTGTTGTACGATTCTCCGCGACGCGGACGCTGCTGGTTGGCGCGGTCGAGAACGAAGCGGTCCATGCTGTCGAGCAAGTTGCGGGAGAGCTTCAGCATCTGCTCGGCGGCAGCGGAAAGCTCCGTGGAACTCGAGGCAGACTGCTGAACTAATTCGCGCATCTTGTCCATGGCGCGTACAACGGCCTGTGCGCCGGAAGCCTGTTCTTCGACGGCAGAATTGATTTCCTGGGTAATTTCGGTGAGGCGGCTGGTGGCTTTGGCGATCTGTGAAGAACCAACGGATTGTTCGTTGGTGGCGGCGCCGATCTCCTGAGAGAACTTATAGACTTCGGTGACGACGTTGGAAATCTTGTGTAGGGCGGCACCGAGATCGTTTCCGAGGGTCAAGCCTTCCTCGACGATGCGCGTGCTGCGCTCCATGTTTTCGACGGCCTGGCGGGCCTCGCGCTGAATGCTCTGGATGAGGTCGGCGATTTCCTTTGTGGATTGCGTGGACTTCTCGGCGAGTTTGCGAACTTCATCGGCAACCACGGCGAAGCCAAGACCATGCTCACCCGCGCGAGCCGCTTCGATGGCGGCGTTGAGTGCAAGCAAGTTGGTTTGTTCGGCGAGGTCGTCGATGACTTCGATGATTTTGCCGATGTCGTCGGCGCGATGGCCGAGGATATTAATGATTTCGGCGGACGACTGGATAGCCTGGTTGGTGCGGTTGAGGCCGTCAGTGGCCTTCTCCATGGTCTGGATGCCGGTGACGACTTCCTCGCGAGAGCGGTTGGCGATATCGAGCAAGACCTTGGCGGTATCGGCGACGCGCTGAATGGAAGTGACCATTTGGTCGATGGACGCAGAGGTTTCCGCGACGCTGGAAGACTGCACTTGGGTGTTCTTCACGACGTTCTGCACGTTGATGCTCATCTCGTGCATGGTGCTGGTGACTTCTTCAATGGCGGAAGATGCTTGGACGCTGACCTTGGCGGACTCATCCGCGGCGCCAGCGACTTGAGTGGAACCAGCCGAAACCTGGCCGGCTGACTCGCGCGTGGTGCGAACAAGTTCCTGCAAGCCGTGGGACATGCGAAGGAAGGCATTGCCGAGGGTGTCGCGCTTGGAGCGCGGCACGACTTCCACGGTCAGGTCGCCTTCGGCGACGGCCATGGAGACGCTGGCCATTTCCTTCAGATAGGCAACCATGTTGTTGAAGGTAGTGGCCAGAGCACCGATTTCGTCGTTGCGGTGAATATCAATGTTCTGATCAAGGTCGCCAGAGTCGCCAATTTCGCGCGCGACCGTGATGAGGTGAGTCAAAGGTTCCGTGATGGACCTGGCGGTATACAGAGCGATGAAGCTGCCGGCGAGGAGAGCCAGAAGGGTTCCGCCAGTGGTAACCCAGGTGCTGAAGGTGCTCATGCGGCCGGCGGACTTGGTGGTTTCCTCGAGGAACTTGCTGATATCCGCATTGCTCTGATCGAGAACGATCGAGGATTTCGTGAGCCAGGATGAGGGATCTTTTTGCAAGTAAAAAATCTGCAGGTCGGAGACGGTAGCATCTCCGGAATCGACTTGATGGCGCTTGGCGATCAGCGGCTTTGCAAAGTTGTCGGCCCAGCTGGATTCCGTACTCTCAACCTGGATGAGGGCGGTGCGAACGGCTTCACTGGAGGCTTGCGATTCTCCGCGCTTGATCTGGTCGACGATATCCATCAAACCCTTGGTCACTTTCTCTTCATCGCGGGGATCGCCGCTGAGGAGGAAATTATTCACGTTCAGGCGGTTCAACATGATCTGGTAGCGCACGGATTCGACGGTGCGAACGCTTTCGAGGGCCGCGGTGGCGTCGGCGCGCGCCGATCTTTCCTTGAATCCAGCGATGATGTTCACGACGAATAACACCAACAGGATCGCCAGGATCAGGCCGAAACCCGCATAAAGTTTTTTTCCGATGGTCATTGCGAAATGCCTCCGCTCACCTCAGCAGGGCAGCGTGGAAATCGCCGCATCTGCCGGAACAACCGTTCCTCAACTGTTTCCTCTAATTGGCATGAAACTCAAATTCAACAACTTGGGTGGTCTCTTCCGGCGCAGGCACAAACTTCCATTCCTTCGCGGCGTCCTGGCAAGCCTGAACGAGCAAGGGGTGTCCCCCGACGACCCGGGTGCTTTTCACACGTCCCTCGGGCGTGATGACGACTTCGATTTTGACCTTCCCGGCAACGTTCATTCGTTTTGCGAGGTCCGGATACAAAGGCGCCGTCTTGGTCTTGACCTTGCGCTTGGATTCATCCGTCGAACTAGACTGTGCAAATCCAGAAGCGCAAGAAAAAACGAGCGCCGCCGTTGTGGCCACAGCCAACTTTTTCCACCTGCCGGTTCTCATCGACACTACTCCTCAATGGATTGGAAGATGACCCGCATAAGAGAAGGCACGTCGGATGCCATGGCCTAGACGCGTGGGAGTCATCGAATGGAAACTGCTCGGGCACCGCTAAGTAACAGAAGAACAGTAAGTTATGGAAGATTTAGAACATGAGGGCGACTGAGCATCGGAGTACTATTTGTCTCAGACGGACGGGACTCGACAGGCTGAGGTCTCAGGCTGAGACGCAGAAAGAATAGCGAGCGACGCCACTATAGGCAATTTCGCTACATGGCACTGCCCGGCGATTGACTCACATTGAGACTCCCCGGTAGGGTTGGAGTGCGCAGCGCCTCGCAACTTGAGACGCATGACGCATCCTCCTGGTCGATGCCCAGAATAAAGCTAACACCGTCCGATTATCCCACCCGCCACCGCGGAAGGGCGGAGCCGCACCTGGCGATGTCGAGACACGCCGAGGAATTAATGGAACTCGCGGTGGAGGCGGCGCAGTCGCGAGATCTGCCGGATTTTCTGGAACAGTTTGCGTTGCGTTCGGCGCGAATGCTGGATGCCTGCTGGGGAGGCGTGGCCGTTTACCGCGGACGCGAAACGGAACTTCACGCCATGCCGGGAAGCCGCGGAGCCACAACGGAAGCCGGCGCAGACTGGCTCGTTTCGTGCGCGCGGGCAAGCCAGAACGATGTGGAGACTCGAGCGATCCCCAAGGAGGTTGCCGCGGGCATGCCCATTCCTGAAGTGCCGGGAACAATTGTGTTTGTAAGGATCGCGGCGAGCGACAATGAAAGACTGGGAACACTCTGCCTAATCCGGAACCGAAAGACACTGGGCGCGAATGAGAAACGATTGCTGCATGCGCTGGCGAGTCATGCGGCGCTTTCGCTGGAGAATTTCCGGCGATTCTCGCAACTGGAGAGGTCCAAACGGCAATGGGTGGAAGACATCGACGCGATCAGCGATTACATCGTGGTGCACGACCGCGCGTGGAAAATCGTTCGAACGAACCGCTCACTTGCGTCCCACCTTGGCGTGCCGCCAGTGGCCCTGGTAGGCGAGGCCATGAGCAGTCTGAGGCAGATCGCGGAGACAGGAAGCGATCTTCCCTGCCCGTTTTGCCGGGATACGCAGCGATCGAAGGAAGAGTACGTGGCCGCATCGGTGGAGCGCATTTTTCTCGTTTCCACCTCTCGAACGCCGGGCGTTTCCGACGACGATACGCGGACCATTCATGTTCTGAAGGACATTACCGACCGGCGGGAAGCGGAACGGCGGTATCGCGAGCTGTTTGACAGCATCCAGGAAGGATTGTTTTTCGCCACGCCGGACGGGAGATTCCTGGACGTGAATGACGCGATGGTGCGCATGCTGGGATACGCGTCGCGGGAGGAATTGCTGCGCGCGGACGTGAGCCCGCATCTGTATCCCGTGCCGGAAGCGCGTGAGAAATTCCTGCGGGCTCTTTCCGAGAGAGGGGTCTTGCGCAATTACGAAGAGACCCTGAGGCGCAAGGATGGAACGCTGCTGCACACGCTGCAAAATATCACCGCCGTGCGCGATGCCCGAGGGCGCATCGCGCAAATTCGCGGGCTGATGCTGGACGTTACGGAACAGAAGACTTTTCAATCGCAACTGCAGCGGGAACGGGATTTTAACCAGAAGATCCTGAATACAACGCAGAGCATGATTCTGGTGCTGGATACGGCCGGGCTGATCAGCTACGCCAACCGGCGGTGCTACGAAATTGGCTACCAGGAAGGCGAATTGATCGGACACCGGCTGGTGGACTGGGTGGAGGCTTCGCACCGGGAAGACTTCGACGCGGCGCTGGAAACAACGGCGAACGGACAGCAAGTGGAAAACCTGGAGCTGCGGGTGCGGCGGAGCGACGGGTCGATGGGGCATTTTTCGATCAGCCTTAGCCCGATGAGAGACGAACAAAATGCGGTGAACAGCGTGGTGGTAGTGATGACGGACATCACGGACGCGGCG
>Ga0066651_10000341_pt1 | contig 13934 bp, 16 predicted proteins | sample GraSoiAngelo_100_FD_71410 | JGI IMG/M metagenome (GOLD analysis project Ga0066651, IMG submission 71410) | Grasslands soil microbial communities from the Angelo Coastal Reserve, California, USA - 14_0903_02_20cm | ecosystem: Environmental > Terrestrial > Soil > Grasslands | place: USA...
TCGGCGTTCACTGGAAGCGCACGGATTCGCTGAATCTCAATGCCGCAGCTCTCCTGGACATCTGGACCGGGTGGGCGGTGGGACCCAACGGCACCATCGCGCGCTTCCTCAATCGCTACGGATACGAAATTCATTACCGCAAGCCGCATGGTCGCCAGCAGCCCGCCGCCTCCGCCATTGCCCACTAAATCCAAAAGGTGTACTCTGCCGCGTTGAAATGGCCGCACAGTGAATCATTCCACTTAACGCGCAACAGGAGGCAGTGATGTCAAATTCCTCTCACTTCGAGGACAGCAGGGGCGAGCGGGCAAAGAATCGCGCCGAGGAAAAATGCGCGACCACGACTAACGACGCGCCTTCCGCTGAGAACTTTCCGTCAGCAGACCGCCGTGCCTTCCTCCAGGGAGCCGCTGCTGCCGCGGCAGCTCTGGCGATGCCCCGCTGGGCGTCCGCTCATCCCGGCGACATGGACGCGATTCGCGCCGAAATCGAAAAGCGCCACGACGCATCCGTGAAGCGTCTGCAGGACTGGATCCGCCAGCCGTCCATCGCCGCCGAAAACCGCGGAATGAACGAGGGCTGCGAGCTGACCGTGCGCATGCTGCGCGAAGCAGGATTCCAGCAAGCGGTGAAAGTGCCCACCGACGGCCAGCCCGGCATCTTCGCCACGCTGGATGCCGGCGCTCCGCGAACCCTCGGCCTTTATTACATGTACGACGTGAAGCAGGCAGATCCCGCCGAGTGGTCTTCGCCGCCATTCGAAGCGGCTCTGGTTGATAAACCCGGCCTGGGAAAAGTCGTCATGGGTCGCGGCGCCGTAAATCAGAAAGGTCCGGAAGCGTCGTTTCTAGCCGCGCTGCACGCAATTCACGGCGCCGGCAAAAAGCTCCCCGTAAATTTGGTGTTCGTGGCCGAAGGAGAGGAGGAAATCGGTTCACCGCACTTTCCGCAAATTGTGCGCCGGCCGGAGGCGATGGCGGCCTTGAAGAACTGCCTTGGAATTTTCATGCCTAGTGCCTCGCAAGGTCTGGACGGCGAAGTTACTATGACGCTGGGCGCAAAGGGCGTCATCGAATGCGAACTGATTTCCAGCGGCGAACACTGGGGCCGCGGCCCGCGGAAGGACGTGCACTCCAGCAACAAAGCACGGCTGGACAGTCCCGCGTGGCACCTCGTCGAAGCCCTCGCGACTCTTGTCTCGCCCGACGGCAACGATCCCGCCATCGAAAGCTTTGCCGATAAGGCCCGCCCGATTTCCGAAGCCGAGAAGAAAATGATCGCGGAAGCGGCGCGCCGCTTGAGCGAGGCGGAAGCAAAAAAACTTCTTGGCGTGGAGCACTGGGTTCACGACGTAAGCTGGCGCGAGGCCCTGGAACTCTTGATGTCGCGGCCCACCGTGAACATCGAAGGCCTCGTCGGCGGCTACACCGGACCCGGCGGAAAAACCATTCTTCCCGGAAAAGCCGTGGCCAAGCTCGACCTGCGCCTTGTTCCGGACATGACGGCGGCCGAAGCGCTCGCCGCGCTCAAAGCTCATCTTGCGAAAAAAGGCTTCGGTGACATCGAAGTCCGCATGACCGGAGGATACGATCCCAACAGCACGGCTGCCGATGCCGCGCTCATCCACGTTGAGACCGAGGTGTATCGCAAAGGCGGAATCGATCCGGTCATTCTTCCGCGCAGCGCGGGCTCGTGGCCCGGCTACGTGTTCACCGGCGAGCCGCTCCACCTGGCGGCGGGCCCGTTTGGTCTCGGCCACGGAAGCGGCGCGCATGCTCCCGACGAGTACTACGTCATCGAATCGAAAAATCCCAAGGTCCACGGCATGGACGGCGCCGTTCGCTCGTTCGTCGAGCTTCTGTACGGGCTTGCGCAAGCGAACTAGACGGGAACGGCATCTTTTCCCTTACCGAAGGCGACCAAGTTGTTGGCGTCAATCGAAATTGTCATTGGCGCGCATTTTGCGAATCTGGCGGATGATCGTTTTCCTCCCGCCTACTTGGATCCTGGTATGCCGATGCCGCGATATTTTGCAAACGGGCTCTTGGTTTTCATCGGCCGAAAGCGGAAATTGTCGCCGTCCTTCCCGAAGAGAAGCTTATCGCCGGCTCGCACCCCCAACGACGCCGCACTTTGACAGGCACTGTGATTTGGCCTTTGCTGGTGATCTTCGCTTGCATCTTCATAGCGTCTTTCCAATCCCTTACTTTGCCATGGGTCTTCTTACTCTTGGGTGGTTCACCCGTCAATATAGATGGAAGAAGCCGTCTTGTTGGCCGAGCCGAACGGCCACGCCGAACAAATTCGAAAGATGTTCCTCAGTGAGAACGAAGCACTTTGGCCCGTCCGCGAGAACGCGCCCTTCGCGCAAGAGGATCACGCGCTCGATCTCTGGAATGATTTCTGAAACATGATGCGTGACTAGCAAGATGCTGACGCCGGATCGCGCCAGCTTCCGCATGGCGTCACGGAGCTGCATCTGCGCGCCGATGTCCAGTGCGTTGCTCGGCTCATCAAATAACAAAGTTCTTGGCTCGTGCACCAGCGCCCGCGCAATCAGCGTCCGCTTAGCCTCGCCGGAAGACATCTCTACAACTGGACGATTGGCCAGATACGAGATGCCAAGCCGCGAGAGCGTTTCGTTGGCGCGAGCAAGATGCCCGGGATCGGGTTGTTGATGTGGAAAGATGCATGTGCTGCTGAAGAACCCAGATAGCACCACATCCCGTCCGGTGGCGCCCGTGGTGCACGAAGCCAGCAGGTCCGGCGATACAATTCCGAGCAACGAGCGCAGTTCGAAAATATCCCATCTCTCGCGCCCCAGGATAGAGATGGAAGATCCTTCGCGGGCGAGTGGATAGCACTCCCGGGTAATGGTCTTGATCAGCGTGGACTTGCCGCATCCGTTGGGCCCAAGAATACAAAGGTGTTCGCCGGCCCCGATTTGCAATGTGACGTCGTCGAGGGCGGGCCGCTGCTCCCGCGTGCCGCGCAGGACGGTCACGTGTTCCAGGGAGAGGAGTGGAAGCGCCGAGGCGGTCATTTTTGATGGAAGTTACTCAGCCCATTTTAGCTCAGAAGGGATTACCTGCAAGAACCGATTGAAAATATTGGAGTTAAAGGAAGCAAGGAATCCAAGAAGTGGGCCGCTGCGATGCCATGAACCGTCGAAAGCCCACTCAGTTCCATTTTGGAACCAGAACTCGTCGTCAAGGTCCGGGCAAATAAAAAGGAGGTGAAAACAGGTTCGTTCTCACCTCCCGGGGTGGGTGGGGTGTTGCATGACAAGACCCTCGGCGGCTCAGCAGGCCTGCCCTGCCAGGCAGGACTGCGGCCTCGCTCGCGCACTGCGCTCGGCAATTCGTAAGGAGACTCACCACCAAAGAGCTTGTCTTTCTGCGGTTTTTAGCACCGCGGGACGCACCTGTCAACGGTAAAAAAGGGACAGATCGATGGGAAAAGCGCGACCTTGCTCTGCTTCACGCGGGATCGCAAATGAGGACGTTGTTTACTCAATGCCGTTTTGAGCCCTTGGTTCAGCCCGATGCCTTTCGCTTTTTCACTTGGTCAAGAATTTCTCGCACCACGCGGCCGAGTGTCGTGCGGCTGGATGGTTTTTGCAGGCGCCAGGCGTGGCGGGCGAAACGCTCTCCGAATCCTGTGAATAACCGTTGGTAAAGAGAATGGACAGACCAGGGAACAAAATCGTGAGCCTCGAGGCCACGGCCGGACCGCCTAGTTTGGGCATGCTGAGGTCCAGAATCGCCAGTGCGGGACTTTCTTTTTCGCAGAGTCGCAAGGCCTCCTCGCCATCGCAGGCAGAGAGTACACGGTAACCGAGGTTATGAGCGCCTGGCGCGCCATCTCCCGGATAGATTCATGATCGTCGGGCGCAGAGTCTGCGCGCCCGCGGAATTCACCACCGTATGCCACTTGGCGATGCCGCCGGTCAGCGCCACCAGATAGATCAGCAGCACGGCAAGAAAACGTGTCAGAGGAACGCGCGACAAGGCGTTCCGGAGCGGGGCCACCGGTAGCAGATAAAAAAGAATTCCAAGAATCAGCAGCGCCGCCGCCCAGCGCGCCATAAGAAAAATCCAGCTCCGGCTGGATTTTTGCGGCTGGCGGCCTGCGCTCATTATCGGAACATCGTTTTCGACGCGAACACATTAGACGTCGAAAAGATCACTGGCCTTTTCCGCTGCCGGGAAGGCCCAGCGGCGGAAATGGCTCGAAGATTTCGTTGATTTTTTCCGCCAACACAAAGTCAAAGTCACTGATTCCCTTCACGCTGTGCGTATTCAGGTCGATCACCACCTTGTTCCACACGTTGGACCATTCGGGATGATGATTCATCGCCTCGGCCACCAGCGCTACGCGCGTCATATTGCCGAACGCGGTGACGAAATCCTTGCACGCAAACTCGCGGTGGAGCTTGCCGTTGACAAGACTCCAGCCCTTGGCCTTGGAAAGCAGCGTTTTAATCTCGGCTTCGGAAAGTTTTTTTGCTGGCATGCCGTCATCCTCCGGGATCGGTTTGGGCTCTCTCCGGCTATTATGCGGCGCAAGCGCTGCCCCAGCAACAATTCTGGCTTCGCCAGCGCGAGCTGCAAACGGTGTGAACGCTTGGAGCGGTTCTTCGTTGAATGCGCACGGGAATTCCATTATCGTAGGGGTTTCTCCTGAGACAAAAATGCGCGGTGTGTGTCATTGTTTTGGCGACCGCAAAGCGGTCAGGGTTCTGGCGATCGCAGAGCGATCGACGCCGCAAAGAGACGGAGAACGAAGTGAAAAAGAAAATTCGCGCCATCCAGTATGGTGTCGGCCCCATCGGCGCATCCATCGTGCGGCTGATGCGGGAAAAACAGGCCATTGAAATCATCGGCGCGATCGATACGGATCCGGCGAAGGTCGGGCGCGATCTTGGCGAAGTGGCCGGCGCGAAGGACGCGCCGTGGGGCGTGAAAGTGTCTGCGGAAGCGAAAGAAGTTCTGGAACAAAACGCGGACGTGGTGATCCATTCGACGTCGTCTTCGCTCGTGCAAGTAATGGACCAGTTGCTGACGTGCCTGGAAGCGGAGTGTTGTATTGTTTCGACTTGCGAGGAATTGTCGTATCCCTTCCGCACGCATCCGGAGCTCGCGGCGAAGCTGGATAGCGCGGCGAAGGAATGGGGCGTGGCGCTGGTCGGCACAGGCGTGAATCCCGGCTTCGTGATGGACAAGCTGGTGGTGACGCTGGCGGCGGTTTCACAACGCATCGAGCACGCCAAAGCGCTGCGCGTAGTGGACGCCTCGAAGCGGCGGTTGCCGCTGCAGAAAAAAATCGGCGCGGGGATGAGCATCGAAGAATTTCGCGCGCAGGTGAAGGAGGGCGTGATCAAGCACGTTGGCTTGCCGGAATCCGTGGCGATGGTGGCGGACAGCTTGAATTTGCCGGTCGAACAAATTTCAGAAACGATCGAACCGAAAATCGCCACCGAGCGCCTGCAGACCGAATTTCTCACCGTCGAAGCGGGGCAGGCGGCGGGTGTGCACCAGATCGCGCGCGGCCTCTCGAAAGACGGCAAAGAACTCGTGTACCTCGAACTGCAGATGTACCTGGGTGCGAAAGACCCCGCGGATACGATTTCGCTCACGGGGCATCCGAACATCAGCCTGGTGATTCCTGGCGGCTCGCATGGCGACATTGCGACGGCTTCGGTGGTCGTGAATTCGATCCCCGTGATTCTGGATGCGCCGGCCGGCTTGCGGACGGCGCGCGATTTGCCCATCGGGTTCTTTTCTCCTAACGCGCGGCCGTGAGGACGTAACGGCGTAAAGAAGTAACGAGGTAACGGCAAGCGCGGCCTCTACATTGACTGACAATTCAAGAACATTCGCCTCCTTCAGTTGTGCTTTAGGAATTCTCCTTTGTGGCCGGTGAGCGAATTGTAGAGCGTCTCGATAAACACATCTTCGTTGACGAAATCGCCTTTCCATTTTGCCCAGAGCGGAAGAATTTCTAAATTCTTGCTCGTAGGGATGCCCCTTGACATCGCGGAATCGCTCAACGAAGGCTTCAGCGCAACAGTGCTTGCATCCAGGGCTAACCTTCGTACCACTCCTTCCGGGATTCCACGTGGAATCAGTCCACTCGATTCTTGAACGTTCAGCCATAGAGTTCCCCTTCGTTTAAGTTTCTAGAGTTGGGGCAGAGCTAAACGAGTCCTGTAGATTATACCTGCGCTGCACGACCGCCGGCCTAATTCGGTTCTCCATAAGCCATCGAGGCTCACCAGCGGGGGAGGGGGCGGCGGGCGAGGAGGGCTTGGGCGGCCCATTGGCCGAGGTAGACGGAGAGAGCGACGCCGTGGCCGTTGTAGCCGGCAAGGACGATTACTTGTTTGCTGCGCGGATGGTGCTGGAAGATGGGGCGCATTTTTTTGGTGAGAAGGATTGGGCCGCCCCAGCGGTGCGTGATGCGCACAGATGCAAGGGCCGGGTGCAAGTGGCGGACGCGGTCTTCAAGCCAGCGGAGACGCGCGGCGGATTCGCCCCTGCGAACATCGTAGCGGCGCAAATCGCGCACGGCGTTTTTGATCGAGCGATTACCGATGGGAAAGCGAGAAGGCCGGCCAACGTACGGGGGAACTAGGCCGGCGCCAAAGATGACGCCATTTGATTCGAGCAAGCGTCCCCACAAATAGGGCAAGTCCACGGTGTAAAACGGGCGGCGCGAGGAGAGGCCGATGGTTTTGAGCTGCGCGGTGGACAGCGGAGCGGTGGCTAGCGCAAAAGTGAGTTTAGGAACGGCAGCGGCGCGGAGGCCGGACAATTCCAGGGAGAAGGCGTTGGTGGCAAGAAGCACTTGCTCCGCGCGGATTTCTTTCTGATGCATGCGGCCGCGATGGTTGCGGCGGACGTGCAGCCGCGGCGGATTCGAGAAGTCCAGCGCGCGAACCTCGGCGTGCTCAGCGATCCGGGTGCCGGCGTTTTCTGCGGCGCGCGCCAGGCCGGCGAGCACTTTGCCCGGGTCAACCGTGCCGCCGGGCACGCGGCGGAAGACTTTCAGCTCGCCGGAATCGCTCCAGGAGATGGACGAATGTTTTCCGGCAGGGCCAGAACCTTTGGTCGCGGGAGCGGAGCGGCCAAGCTCCCAGACGCCAGGAAGCGTTAAACGTGAATCTATGCGGAAAGCGCGGAGGATTTTTTTGTAGCCGGCGAGGACGTCGCCGAGTCCGGGGAGATTTCCGGCCGCGGTTTCCGAGAGAGCCATGCCGCCGGTGCGGCCGCTGGCGCCGTTACCCAGCGAAGCAGACTCAAGCACAAGGACGGACCGCCCTGGAGCAAACCGGCGCAACCACGCCGCGGCGGAAAGACCAGAGAAGCCAGCGCCAACTATGGCGAAGTCTACATGATCCGGGAGCGCGCGCGGGGCGGGACGGAAATCGACCGTCCAGGGCGGCGCGCCCCATGGGTGGGGTTTGCGAAGCGTGCCATTTGTATGAGCTTTGCGAGGCATGGCATTTCTTTGATGCAAAGGAAACGTGGTGGGTGGCGAGAATTTCCGCGACTCCACAACGATGGTGATGGCGTACATTTTCGCAACCAGCGGAATTGGGAGCGTATTTGGATGGTCCGACGACGCGGCGTACATGAATACACGGCACTTGCCGATGATTCCGGTGCTGCTGGCCATCGCGATGGTGATTGAACTGGCGGTTCGGTTTGTCTGGTGACCGGATAACAGGCGCGCATCGCGGCGTTTGCGATGTTCTGGTACTCGACCGCCGTGACGGTGTTGGTCCACAACGAGTGGGCGGCGAGCGAAGCGATCACGCCAGCTGGAGGCGTTTGACGAGCTCCGCGGCGATGGACGCGACGCGTTCTTGCGACCCGGGAGGAAGAGAGGTTCCTGGCTTGGCGTGCGGATCTCGGAGAACGATCCACAAGCCGGGGCGGTAGCTCTCATCACCGCCGGGGCAAATGGCGCCGGTCAACTGCGTGAGTTCGAGAGGCAGCGGGGCCGAGTGCGTGAAATCGAGATTGGCGTGCTCCGGAGAGCTGGCCTGATACGGAGGATGGGCGAGGAGATCCATGAGGACGCCGCGGGCGTCATCAACGAGGTCACGGAAACCCTGCGAGACGAGGACAGCGTCCACATCGCGGGGCGTGGGCTGCTCGAGTTGGAGAAGGTCGTAATCGGGGAGAGGATTCTCGAGAGGAATTTCGATTGTCGCGGAGGGCCGATTGGCGTCGGGAGAGATGTGTACGGACATGGTGCATCTAGTTTGCACCACGCGGGCTATTTCGGGTAGGGGCTGCCGACTCCTGTTTCGATTAGCAGCCTTCTGGGACGCTAGACCATAGGAAGCTCGGCTTTGCTCCCGGTCACTTGGTACTGGTTTTCAGCCTCGTTGTAATGGCCCCAAGAATGAAAAAACGGATACCAGATGAGTGCTCCGACGAACGCGTCAAAAAGCGCGGCTATCATGCGAAGGCCGAGGGAACCCAATTCTATGCCATTAGGTAAGCTTGAAGCTGGGGCGGCCACTTAAGCCTCCATAAAAATCGCAAATCACAGAATAATTCATATAAACAATTCGATCTATTTAGGATAGGGGCTGCCGGAGAGGATGGCGAAGGCGCGGTAGAGCTGCTCGGCGAGCACGACGCGGGCGAGTTCGTGAGAAAGGGTCATGGCGCTGAGAGAAAGTTTCTGGTGGGCGCGCTGGCGAAGGTCATCCGGGAAGCCGTCGGCGTCGCCGCAGAGGAAGCTGAGTTCGCGGGTGCCGCGGTCGCGGAGTTCGCGGAGCCATTTGGCGAGGGCGTTCGAATCGAGGTTCTTTCCGACAGCGTCGAGAAGGACGACGGTGGCGGCGCGATCAGCGTCAAGTTTCTTGATGGCGGCGACACCATCGCGGACCTCTGTGACTTCGATAGGACATGAGCGGCCGATGCGCTTCACATATTCGTCGAGGATGGCGCGCATTTCAGGATGACGGGTTTTGCCGATCATCAATAGGCGAATTCGCATGGCATGTTCTCAGTCGTCAGTTTTCAGTTGTCAGCAAGAAAAAATGAATTGCAGTCGAGAGGTTGCACGCTCCAGGAAGAATTCTCCTGCCAGCAAGAAGAGTTTTGACACCGGGCTCTGCCATTCCGACATCATTTCAAACCGTACTTTTTGCGCTTTTCGAGGAGGGTTTTGCGGCTGATGCCGAGGGCGGCGGCGGAGCGGCTGATCTGGTAATGCGTGGCTTCGAGCGTAGCGGCGATGACTTCGCGCTCCACTTCCTCCAGGGAACGGAGGCCGGCGACCGGGCTGGCGGCGCCGGGCGCAGCGGCGCGCATATTTTGCGGAAAATTTTCGGGCTCGAGTAAATCGCTCTTGGCTGTCGCTGTGCCGTGGCCGGGACGCGAGAAAACCACCGCGCGCTCGAGAGCATTGCGGAGTTCACGGACATTGCCGGGCCAGGCGTAGGCCGCGAGCATGCGGCGCGCAGAGTCGCTCAATTGCACCGTAGGGCGGGCATGGACGAAGCGAATCATCACAAGAAGATGATCGGCGAGAGGCAGAATATCGGCGCGGCGCTGGCGGAGCGGTGGAACCTCGAGAGTGAGGACGTTTAGCCGAAAATAGAGATCCTCGCGGAAGCTGCCTGACTTCACGGCGGCGGGAAGATCGACGTTGGTGAGGGCGATAAGGCGAGCTTCGATGCGCAGGGTTTCCGTGCCGCCGAGGCGTTCGAAAGTGCGCTCCTGCAAAATGCGGAGGAGCTTGCCCTGGGCTCCAGGCGAGAGCGCGGCGACTTCATCGAGAACGATGCTGCCGTTGCCCCCGAGCTCGAAGCGGCCGAGCTTGCGCTCGACCGCACCGGTAAAGGCGCCGCGTTCGTGGCCGAAGAGTTCGCTTTCGACGAGCTGCGGCGGAAGACTGGCGCAATCGATTTTCAGGAACGGCGCGTCACGTCGCGGACCGAGTTCATGAACCAGCCGGGCGAGATGGTCCTTACCGGTGCCGCTTTCACCGGTGATCAAAAGAGTGGCGGGAGCGACCGCGACTTTTTCGGCGAGTTCAAATAGACGGAGTGATGCGGGGTCGGCGGTGATCCACGGCAATCGTTCCGCGGTCATTGCCGCGAACGGCCACTGTGCGGCCGGCGGGAAACGGCTTCGCCGGAAAAGTGTTCGTGCCCGAATGGCGAATCAGACATGTTTCGTTCGGAAGAAGGACCTTCAGGCCGGTCGGGGATATCGAGCTTGGGCGCCGTGCGCCAGAGGCGCTCGAGATCGTAGTAGCGCCGGGCCTGCTCGCTGAAAACGTGCACGACAAAACCGCCGAAATCGAGCAGCGCCCATTCGGCGGAGCGATATCCCTCGCGATGTTCGGGCGAGCGGCTGAGACTCTTGTATAGCTGCGCCTCGACTTCGGTGCAGATAGCCTGCACCTGCGGCGTGCTGAACCCCGTGCAGACCACAAAATAATCGGTGAAGGCGCTCGCTGCCGTGAGGTCCAGCACGGTGATGCCCGCGGCTTTTTTTTCTTGTGCGGCTTCGACAGCGAGGCGGACGCCCTGAGGCAAGGATTCGAATTTCACCGGTATAGGCCCTGTTTGAGAATGTATTCCTCGACGCGCGCGGAAACAAGCCCGTGGATGGACTGGCCGCGGTGCGCGTGGCGCCGAACGTCGGTAGCGGAAACATCGCTAGAGACGTTTTCGATCAGATAAACAGTGGTCTTGTGAAGGTGCGTGACGACCTGGGATGGCTGATCGGCCTCTTTTCTTGCATCCGGCCGAGCCATCAAGTCCGGTGGAATGACGAGGCGCATGGCTTCCGGGCGGATGCCCGGGCGATTGGCGATGATGAAATCGCAAAGGCCGAGCAGCGTTTCGTATTCTTTCCACATGGGGATGTCCAGGAACGCGTCGGCGCCGATGATGAAAAAGAGGCGATCTCCGTGGCCGTGGTAGACGTGACGGAAATAGCGCACGGTGTCCACGGAATAGTGGAGTTGCGTGCCGCTGAAATCCTCGCCGGCTTCGGCCAGCGAGGGAACGAAGTGCGGATGCTCGGTGCAAGCGAGCGAGACCATGGCAAACCGGTGCGGAAACGGAGCAAGATGCTGCTTCAACTTGTGCGGGGGACGACTCGCGGGGATGAAGTGGATTTCGTCGAAGTTAAAGCGGCGGTCGGCGGCACGGGCAGCGGAAAGATGGCCGTTGTGGATGGGATCGAAGGAACCGCCGAAAATCGCGATGCGCCGAGGATGATGTTTTGCGGCGGTGCGGTGCGCTTGCGCGGTGGTCAATGCGCCTCCCGGGAAAGTGCTGCCGGCGCAGAGGGGATCGAGGCCGCGCACGACATACTTAATTCTCTCACGAATCATCTTTTTTGTTTGTGGCGACCGCCGAGCGGTCAACAGGCGCGGACGAATGATGATGATCCTGCTCGTCCTCGCCATTTTCGGCGGGGCCGGGCGGCGGGTCCAGAGTGGAATCGGGAGCCGGGCGAGGAATCTTGTCCAGGGCATCGGCGATCGAACGAACCAGATCTTTCACACCGTCACCGACAACAGCGGAAATGGAATGAAATTCAAGGTTGCGCTGCTTGCAGAAATCGCCAAGAGCTTCGAGCCGCGCACGATCGGTCGTGGCATCCAGCTTGGTGGCAACGACGATCATCGGTTTTTCGGTGAGGGACGCGCTAAAGGCTTGGAGCTCGCCGTTGATGACTTCGAACGAGTGGACCGGATCATCGGCATTGGCGTCGCTCGTGTCGATCAGATGGGCGAGGAGGCGGGTGCGTTCGACGTGGCGGAGGAAACGGATGCCAAGGCCCGCGCCTTCATGTGCGCCTTCGATGAGGCCGGGAAGATCAGCGACGACAAAGGCGCGACCTAGCTCGGTGCCGTGCCCACCGGTGCCACCGTCGGCGTTGACGACCCCTAGATTCGGTTCCAGCGTGGTAAAGGGATAGTTGGCTATTTTCGGGCGCGCCGCGGAGACAACGGAAATCAAAGTGGACTTGCCGGCATTGGGATAACCCACCAGGCCGACATCGGCCAGAAGTTTCAGCTCCAGGCGAAGATGGCGCTCTTCGCCAGGAAATCCGTCTTCATGTTCGCGCGGGGCCTGATGCCAAGGCTTGGCAAAGTGCTGATTGCCGCGCCCGCCGCGTCCGCCGTGGGCGATCAGTACGCGCTGGCCGGGGCTGGCAAGATCGGCTATGGTCGCGCCTTGGTCGTCGAAGACCAACGTACCGACGGGAACTTGCAGGATCATGTCACTACCGGAATGGCCGGTGCAGTTGGAGCCTTCGCCATGGCGGCCGCGATCGGCCTTGAATTCGCGATTGTAACGGTAGCGGAGCAGCGTGTTGTCGTTAATGTTGGCTTCGAGATAGATGCTGCCGCCATGGCCGCCGTCGCCGCCGGAGGGACCGCCACGGGGCACGTATTTTTCACGCCGGAAGGCCACGCAACCGTTGCCGCCGTCGCCGGCCTTCACGAATATTTTGGCTTCATCAACGAACACAGGAATAAAGCTCCGTAAGAGTGGACCGCTAGGCGGTCAACCGTGAAAAAGATAACATAAGCAAACTATCGAAACGCCAGACCCCCAACGGAGGCCGACCCCCGATGCTCCGCGCGCTCAAACGCATTACCCTGCTCCTTTTAGCGTTCGTAGCCGTAATGGCTGCCGCCCTATACCTGCTCTACTTCCGGCGAACGCCACTGCCTCCGGCGGCTCCTCACGAGCACACCGTGCCGGTGATTTCCGCGATTCCGGGGCTATCCGCGTGCTGGGTGGAAACGGCGAAAACGTTTAGCAGTTTTCCTTTCGGCTCGACTGCCGGAAGCGTCCTCGTAAGGCATCCCGCGGGCGACCTGCTGATCGACACCGGAAACTCCAGCTACTACGACCAGGAAATTTCCGGGTTCCCCTTTGCGACGTGGCTCAAACTCAAATCCCTGGCCGGGCAGCTAAAGCCGAAAGTGCCGCTTCCGGATTTGTTGCGCCGCATCGGTGAAGATCCCGCGAAACTGCGCTGGGCCATCCTGTCGCATGTGCACTTGGATCACGCCGGCGGCTTGATGGATCTGCCGCCTCTGCCGGTACTGCTCACGCGCGAAGAGTTGCAATTTGCAGCCGACCCGAGCGTTCAAGCCAGGGGATACGTGATTGTCGCGCACACCCAAAAGTTTCCGCCCGTTGCCGCGCCCACTTTGCGATTCGAACCCGCGCCCTACGAAACTTTTGACGAGAGCGCCGATCTTTACAGAGACGGCTCGGTGGTCGTCGTGCCGTTGCGCGGCCATACCCCTGGGAGCGTGGGCATTTTCGTGAACCTTTCACGCACGCGACGCCTGTTTTACGTTGGCGACGCCGTTGATGACGAACGCGGTTTCGAGGAGCGCGCCGGGAAATCTCTGATCTTGCAGGACAGCGACAATGACATGGCTCTTGCGAACCAAATCGTCGGCAAACTCAGCGAGCTTCACGAAAAGGTGCCGGGACTTGCCATCCTTCCGGCGCATGGACGGAGCGCATACAAGAAATTCTTTCCCGGCGGGCCCCTGTCCTGCATTTCCGGGCCATAGCCGAATCGAAAAGAAAAACGCGGTCCGGCCGGGGCCGGACCGCGGAAGAGGCGAAGAAGGCCGGACTGAAGCCCGCCCCCACACAATGTAGCGCAATGCAGTTAGTTCGCGGCGGACTTGGCTTGCTCAGCCGGCAAGACGCTGATGAAGCGGCCGTGACGGCCCCTGTCTTGGAACTTCACGAAGCCAGTAACCATCGCGAAGAGCGTGTCGTCCTTGCCCTGCCCGACGTTTTCCCCGGCCTGGTGCTTGGTGCCGCGCTGACGCACGAGGATCGTGCCTGCGTTGACCCGTTGCCCGCCGAAGCGCTTGACACCCAGCCTCTGCCCGTGTGAATCGCGGCCGTT
>Ga0066651_10000345_pt1 | contig 13881 bp, 14 predicted proteins | sample GraSoiAngelo_100_FD_71410 | JGI IMG/M metagenome (GOLD analysis project Ga0066651, IMG submission 71410) | Grasslands soil microbial communities from the Angelo Coastal Reserve, California, USA - 14_0903_02_20cm | ecosystem: Environmental > Terrestrial > Soil > Grasslands | place: USA...
CCATAATGATGTGGTACGGGGCCAGGAGCGTTCTCGCCGGTCAGCTCACAACCGGGGACGTGGTCATTTTCTTTGCCTACATGAATAACTTCTACTCCCCCATGAAGGCCATCTCACGTTCGGCAAATACCTTCACCAAGGCGAGCGTAGCCGCGGAGCGAATCTTCGAAGTGTTGCTGCGTCGGAGTGAGGTCAGAGACCGCAGACCGGCGCGGCTGGCCCCGCGGTTCAAGGGCATCATCGAGTTTCGGGACGTGTCATTTGAGTACGAGCCCGGTGTAATAGTTCTCTCTCATATCAACCTTTGCATCTCGCCGGGAGAGAAACTGGCGATCATAGGGCCGTCCGGCGTGGGAAAGAGTACCTTGGTGAGCTTCGTTCCACGCTTCTACGACCCTTCCGCAGGCGCCGTCCTGATCGATGGAGTAGACATCCGGAATTATTCCCTTCACTCGCTCCGCGAACAGATCAGTTTGGTCCTCCAAGACTCGTTGCTTTTGAGCGGTACCATCCGGGACAACATCGCCTTCGGCCGGACCGACGCAACTGACGACGAAATCTGCGCCGCCGCCGTAACGGCAAACGCAGACGAGTTCATTCGCCGGCTTCCGGAGGGTTACGAGACCCCCGTGGGTGAAAGGGGAGCCACTTTATCCGGTGGCCAAAAGCAGCGCGTCGCCATCGCCCGTGCCGTGTTGCGCGACGCACCCATTTTGATTCTCGACGAGCCTACAAGCGGTCTAGATGCCGTCGCCGAACGTACTGTCATAAACGCTCTGGAGCGCGCGGCGGCCGGACGCACCACGCTCGTCATCGCCCACCGTCTCAGCACCGTGCGCCTTGCGGACCGCATTATCGTCATCGACGGCGGGCAAATCGTTGAGGAAGGCACCCATGAAGAGCTATTGGCTCGAAAGGGCCGATACGCCTATCTTCATCAGCTTCAGGTTTCTGGGCAGGGGCCCACTGTCTTCACTACTTCTGAGGAAAGTCGAGAACTACGATGATCTTACGATACCTATGCGCTCTCATTCTCCTAGCGGCCATATTTTCCATGGAAACGGCAGCTCAGAACACAGGAACCGTGAGGGGAGTCGTCGATGGACCCGACGGCACGGCCGTGCCAGATGCCAGTGTTGCGCTGACCAAGGCAGTGGGAGGGCAGCCCCTCACCACGACGACCGACGAGGAGGGTGGATTTGCACTCAAGAATGTTCCTGTGGGCGAGTACATGCTGAGTGTAAACGCTCCCGGCTTCAAGGACGCGCAAATAGCCGTCACCGTGGGTCCTGCGGCACTTCGGCCCCTCCGCGTGAAATTGAAGATATCGAGTGTCGACGAGAAGGTGACCGTAAGCGCCGGCGATCAGCCGGTCCTTCTTGCAGAAGAGAATCACAACGACGTTCAGTTCAATGAGCATATGACAATGAACGTGCCGGCGAAGAATGGAGACCCGCTGGCTGTACCCTCCCTATTTCTTGCCCCCTCGGTGTTCGGCAACGGCTCCAGCAGTCCCCAAATCATCGTGGATGGCGTTGAGAGCAGCGCCCTCGATGCGATGACGTCGACGACGTTCTTCGGACTGGCCAATGTGGCCGAACCCGGGCGGCAGCTCCAGCTGAGCCTGCGATTCCTCTTCTGAGGTGGGTGACACGTGTTCTCGATGTCGCTCTTCCCCTGGCGGTGCTTTCTTCCTTCTCGACTTGCGAAGCGAAGGACGCTCCCAACAGCACGCGCCAGTCGATTTCTGGAAGCAGAACGATCGAGTCGTCAGACGAGATTGCCGCGAGCGGCAAACAAGAGAAGCTTGAGATCCCGCATTGCGGCTTGCCTTCCAAACAACCACTTACCTCATGCCCTCTGCTGCCCCTGGCGCCGACACGTTCGACTGGGCAGAGCAACCACCGGAATACGAGCACCTCCTGTACTGAGGGTAAGCCAGGTTAGACCCGACACCCTGGCCTTCAGAACAGTAGACAGTTCGAAAAGTAAGCGCCTAAAGTTCAGGACTCCAGCCATCCAAGAAACGAGCTAGAACGGGCTGGCTCGATAACAGTTTTTCTCCGGTGAGTTGCCCCTCCCCTTCCCAGATGCTGCGTGCCGGGGAACACTTTGAGAGATGAGGATACAGTCATGAATCGTTTGGGCGTGGTTTTGTCTTTGTTGCTTCTCGCCGTTGGGATTGTGAGTGCTGGATGTGCAGGACGATGCGCATGATTGCAGCATCACCACCGCGGACACTTGGCTCCAGGCCAACATCGATCCGCTCATCAAGAGCGCACTGTTCCAGAAAGACGGCTTGCTCATCATCACCACCGATGAATCGGAAAACGATAATACGCATGGCGGCGGTCGTGTTGTCAACGTGCTCATCTCCCCATTCTCCAAAGCCGGCTACCAGTCCACGACTCTGTACCAGCACCAGAGCACTCTGCGCCTTATGCTCGGAGGCCTCGGCGTCACCGTCTTTCCCGGTGCCGCTTCAAGCGCCCCGACTATGGGGGAATTCTTCAACAACTTCACGCTGCCGTAGTAGTCAGATTAGCCGCAGAGAAGAAACTGCGCACTGAAGCCAATGGCATCTGGCCCTTCATAGCTGTACCGGAAATCCTGGCGTTCTTGTCGGAATGAGATGGGCATAAAATCGCTAGCTAAACGAGGCCATTCGCGCTATCCGATCGACGGAAAGTTCGAGGGTAGCGAGTTGGCTGCGTTTCACGGCCAGAAAGGAACGGTGACCTTCCGCGGACAAGTAAAGAATATCTCTGACGGCGGGTTCTGCCTGCTTGCGACTCACGCCCCTAGAGAGTCGGTTCTTCTTCAGGGCCAGCTCAAGCTAGCTCACTTTCCTGCCCAGATCCCCACGCTGGTTCAAGTTCGTTGGGTAGGCCGCGCGTCTCGTAGCCGGCACTACCGAATCGGCCTCCAATACGTAATCTAAGGGATACGCTCCTCGCCTCGGGCAGGGAAAAACCGGTTTGTGGTCATGGCCTATGGGTTATAGCCGCCACAGCAATCTAGATAGCCATCAGTCGCTCGTATGGCTGTGCTCGATTCACTGCGTCATCTTTCGAAACCTGCAGGATTTTGGCCAGGACTCCAGACCGGTCATAAGCTCCCGTCTTGAACATGACAAATCTCAAGAAAGTCTTTGCGGTATTCGGACTGATGTGCATCCGGCTGGCGATCAGCTTGGTTGTATATCCCTGCATCAGAAGCTTGAGGGCCTCGGTTTCGCGCGGCGTCAAGCGGAATTTCTGACTGATTCTCGAGAGATCAAGCGCCGCTCGCTGGTTCCTCTCGAGCATCATAGCCAAGGTTGGTCCCGTGCCCTTCTCCAAATAGGAATTCATCTTGAACACTTGGACTTGATAACGTCTTTTCCCAGAAGCAAATTCATTGGGAAATTGCGAGCACAACGAACCGACTTGCTTGGGGAGCAGCGAGTCTATCGTGCGCACCAGAGAATAGCCAAGACTTTCATTCCTGGGCGGGCTTTCAGGGTAACAAAGGATGGAAACAGCCTCTTCGTTGACGTAAAGGGGCCGCCGCAATGTGTCCAACAACAAAAGCCCAGGGGAATCGGGATTTGCTTTTTCAAAGTGCTGAGATACAGATTCGATCGTACTCGCACTTGTCGCGGATTGAAGTTTGGATAAATCACCGCCCTGGTCTGCGGACGCACGCGCGAGTCTTAGTGAAGGATGCTTCTTATTAGCGTGGCCCGGGTCACCCGTTAACCACTCTCGCATGACTAGACCTCCAAGCCTTGGCTGTTTAGCGAAAATGCTGGAGCCAGGGATAGTCAGGTAACCTAGCATCGTGGTCAAAACTCCGCAATCCCTTGGACCTAGGACCGTTAATCAGGAAACTATGGAAAATGTCGTAGAGAAAAGACCTGATGACCTCGTTCTTTTTCGTTACTTTCTTCGCTTTGCGATTAAGCCAGCATAGTATGAAAAATAGCCGAAGTGGAACAATAGCGGGCTGCCGTCTAATGGACGCCTTGTTTTCGTTGTTCCCGTTGGCCAGATGAGCATGTTCTAAGTTCCGCGCTCTCTAAGGCCATTCCAGGGGCCCGCGGTCCACGCCGCCTAATTTCAATGGTGTTGCCCTGTCATGCTGCCACCGGCAGCGAGAATTCCGTGGCGCCAATGGTGCAAACCGGGCCCCCGGCACCATTCAAACGCGCCATCGCCCTCTTCGCCCAAGAAATCCACTTCGCTTTGAGCGAGATAGATAGAGCTGCTTCACTGCTCTAGGAGCGAATTCCAATGGCTCCCATGAGACTCTTCAATGTCTGGCAATGCGCTATGGCATAAACCAAGCGGGTGAGCGCACATTCGATTTTGCCGCTTCCGCCTGGACGTCTGTTCAGTGAGATGGGAGAGGCGGAGGCAGCGAAAAGGCATAGAGAATGTCCTGCACAGCGAGGATGACGTATTGCCGACCGTCGAGTTCGTAGGTCATCGGAGAGGCAGCCATGCGTCCGCCGGCGTTCAGGTGCCACAGCGCCTTGCCCGTGACGGGATCTAGAACCAGCAGATTGCCAGAATTATCGGCGCTGAAGAGGAGATGGCCGGCGGTTGTAAGAATTCCTGCGATGCTTTCGCCGTTTCCGATTTCGTGATTCCACACTACTTTGCCGGTACGGTAGTCGAGCGCACGAAGCGTCGAATTGGCCCAGAGATTGCGGTCGCGGCCTCCCCAACCTTCGGGCTTCCCTGTGGCTGTGAGGTAAAAAATGCTGAAGATTCGGCGGGCATTCACATAAAAGAGGCCGGTCTGGGGATCAAAGCTTGGCGCCATCCAATTGCTGGCTCCGTCTGAACCAGGCTCGACCAGCGCGCCGTCCGGGCTGGGAGTGGCTTCCGGCTTGGCGATCGGGCGGCCGCGGGAGTCGACCCCGGAAGCCCAGGTCTGGTCGATGAACGGAGCTGCGACCAGATGCTGACCATTCGTTCGATCGAGCAGAAAGAAAAAACCATTACGGCTGGCCTGCGCGAGAAGCTTGCGCTGCTTGCCCTTGAACTCCGCGTCGAATAGGACGGGCGTCTCGACGGCATCCCAGTCGTGAACGTCGTGTGGCGAGGGCTGAAAATACCAAGCGAGCTTCCCCGTATCGGGATTCAGGGCCACGATGGAGCAGGTGTAGAGATTGTCGCCGACGCGCCCCTCGCCTGCGAGCACGGGGTTGGGATTGCCCGTTCCCCAATAGAGCAGATTGAGCTCCGGGTCAAACGTTCCGGTCATCCACGTCATGCCCCCACCGTGGAGAATGGCGTCGGTGTCTTTGGGCCACGTTTCAGAGCCCGGTTGGCCGGGGTCCGGCTCGGTGTACCAGCGCCATTGGATCATTCCAGTTTCCGGATCCAGAGACTCGAGGAAACCCCGAACGTCCGTAACGTCCCCGGAGACACCGACGATCACGTGGTCGCGTATAACGAGTGGGGCCATTGTCGAGAAGTAGCCGAGCTTCGGATCGGCGAGCTCGACGATCCAGCGGACGCTGCCATCCTTCGCGTCGAGACAGACCAAGTGCGCGTCGGGCGTAGTAAAGTAGAGCCAATTCTTGTACATACCCAAGCCGCGATTGCCAATGTGGTCGCCTTCGGAAGGACGGTGGTAGTGCCAGATCTCCCGCCCAAAGCGCGCATCGACGGCCCAGACGTTGTCGGGCGCCGTGAAGTAGAGAATGCCGTTCACTTCCAGTGGCGTCGATTTGATCGTGGACGCGTGCGGCTGGAAGACCCAGGCGAGTGTAAGTGAGCCGACGTTTCCGGCATTGATCTGGTCGAGCGTGCTGAAGCGACGACCCGAATAGTCCCCGTTATAGGTCGGCCACGTATCGGCTGCGGGTTTGAGCAAAGCCGCCGAGTCGAGCCCTTGCGCGGTGACCAACGGTACATGCAGTCCCAGTGCGAGCAGCAGGAAGACGACAACCACTACCCGGAGGTGCAAAGAAAGGTCCGTATTCCTCTCAAGATGATTCTCGCAAGAGCGCCTACACTCCATCATTCCACGCAGTTGAGAATGCATTCCCACTCCAGTCTTCTGACTTTGTGGCGTTTCTATTCCCTATTTCAGACCTTCGAGATACGCAAAGAGGTTGTGAACATCCGCTTGCGTGAGCTTGTCGAGCAGTTCGCGATGGACTGCCAAAGGATCATGCAATTCAACTTTCACCCGATCGCGCAAGAAAGACCGATACCAACCGGAGTCGTCGCGCAGCGCAATCACAAAATCATCCGCGTGCGCCAACGGACCCTTGACTTGCTCGCCGGAGGGCAGCGTCACTACCGCGATGGAGTTCTTGCCACGGGGATAAAGCATGCGCGCTTCGAGATCAATGGGGGAGTATTTGGCAGCGATCATGGCCAGATCGCCCGTGGGGGCATGACAGATTTTGCAGCCACCGGCTCCATTGAAGTACGCCTTTCCGGCTTCCGGATCGCCGGTAAGCAGCTTCTCCATTGGATACTTGCTTGGGATCTCTGCCGAATTCAGCGCTTCGGCGGCACGCGCATGCAGATAAGCGGCGATGTCGAGCACCTGCTGATCGGTCACCGGCATCGCTGGCATGCCTTTATCCGGGCGGCCGAGACGAATGACTTCGCCGATCTTGTCACCCTTCACGTCATGAGCCACAAGCGGCGAGCGGACAAGGTCAGGCCCCCGAGCGCCGGTGGCATCAGGGCCATGACAGAATCCGCAGGATTGCTGGAACTGTTTGAGTCCGCGCTCGACTGCCGGGTCTTGAGAAACAGCCTGTGGCCAAGCCGCGGAATTCCATAGACCAAAGAAAAAAAGGATCGCTGCGTAAAGAATTGCAGCTTTGGCAAGCTTTCCTCGCCATGCAGGCCGATTCGTACGCATCTTCATTCCTCACTCTCCTGACAATTCCGAGGCATGTCCGACGCATTTTCTCATGCATCAGCCAACCGTTCAAACCTAACGGGCAGACGTTCGGTCCAATTCCCTCCCCCGGCACCATGGCCTTCACGTGACTCGCCGGGGCTTGAAATTTCTTTCCTTCCATCTTAGCTGCTGTTACTCTTGTTATACATCGAGGCTGCCTGATCGACCGAATCCGTGGCAGCTTGCCCGGTGATTAGGCGAGCGCCACGGCTAAACGTGAAGTATTCGAATCCCCACTGGACGAAGACCTGGACGCGGCTTTGAAATTCCACGATATAAATCAAGTGGATGAAAACCCACATCAGCCAGGCGAGCAGCCCGGAAACGTGGATGCCAAAAATATTTGCCACCGCGGCCGCGCGACCGATCACGGCCATCTCGCCTTTATTGAAATAGTGAAACGGCGGCAACTCCTTCTTCCCTTCCAGACGTGCGCGGATGACTTTGGCGGCGTACGCTCCGCCCTGCATCGCGACTTGCGCGACGCCAGGCAGCGGCGTTCCCTTCTCATCGACGGCGTGAGCAAGATCGCCAATGATGAAAATATCCGGGAAATTGGGAACAGTTAGGTCGCGGTTCACCTTGATCCGGCCGCTGCGATCCGATTCCGATTTCGTGCGCTCGGCAAGTCTTCTGCCAAATGGAGTGGCCGTGACGCCGCCGGCCCAGAGCACGGTCTTCGCCGCCAGAACCTCGCTTGAATCACCGCGTTTGAATGTGACGCCTCTCGCGTCGATGTTCGTCACCATTACGCTTTTCAGCACTTCCACGCCCAGACGCGAGACGAGCTTCTCGGCCTTAACGGACAAATCCTCGGGAAAGGGGCCCAAGACTCTTGGGGCTCCTTCCATCAAAATGATTCTCGCCTTCTGCGGGTCGATCTTTCGAAAATCGTGCCGCAGGGTCTCTCGAGCGATTTCCGCGAGCGCTCCCGAGAGTTCGAGCCCGGTGGCGCCGGCTCCAACAATGACGAAGGTAAGCCATGCGCCGGCTTCTTCCGGTGTAGCGGCACGCTCGGCGCGTTCAAAGGCATACAAAATCTTGTGCCGGATCGCCGTGGCTTCTTCGACGGACTTCAGGCTAGGCGCCCACTCCCGCCACGAGTCATTGCCGTAGTAAGAGGTATGCGTTCCCGTGGCCACAATCAGGGAGTCGTATTCGAATGCCGCGCCGTCCCGCAAAATAGCGCGTTTTGCCTGTGGATCGACGTCCACGGCCTCGCCCAGAAGTACGCTGGTATTTTTCTGACGGCTCAGGACGCCGCGGATTGGAGCGGCAATTTCTCCGGGCGACAGCGAACCGGTAGCCACCTGGTACAGCAATGGTTGAAAGAGATGAAAATTTCGCCGGTCAATCAGGGTGATTTCGACAGGCGCACGCTTCAGCTTTTGTGCCGCAGCCAGTCCGCCGAATCCGCCGCCGAGAATAACGACCCGGTGTTTTTCTCCCATCGATACTCTCCCGAACGCAACCTAGACCAACCTAGTATCATCTCATCTATTGCGAGTTGCCCAGCTTTGATGCGCGGGACCTGCGCAACAATTCCAGTTTTTTCTGTCACCACGCTGGCCCTTGCATGAAAGCGGACCGGGAAACTCGTAACCAAGAGCCTTCGAATGCATAGAAAAGAAACAGCCGACGGATTTCAACTGGAGAGAAACACTCTTCGGTTTCTTTGCTCGGTGCTGATCAAGAGCGGGACGCGCGTTCAGTTCTGCAAGTTGCTTGATCCCCGTGTCTTTGGGGACCCCCTGCAGCGCGCGGTGTTCGAGGAAATCCGCGATCTGGGATCCATTGAATCCCGCCGCTTGCGGGAACTCCTGCCGGCGCGAGTGACAAATCGCGGATTCCCGGACTTCGACCTGAACGAACTGCTCGCCCCGCGCGAAGTCAGCGAAAAAGAGATCGGTCAACTTTTTGAGAGCGCGTTGCAGCTTCTCGATCTCAGTCATCCCGACGAAGGACGTTCCGTGGATTAGCATGGCCATGACCACAGCCATGCTTCGTTCCTTGAATCTGATTGAGGCGCTCGCATTCTGCGGCTACGTTGGGTGGTACATCTGGCGGCTTCAGACTTCCGCTTGGTCATCGTGGATTGTGTTTCCCGTTTGGCTGGCCGCCAGTTTCGTGATCCACCGGGACACTCCGAAAACGATGGGATGGCGGGCCGACAACCTGTGGTCCGCCACAAAGCGTTCCGCCGTCATTTTCGCTCCTTGCATCGGAGGACTTTGCCTCGCGGGAATCCTGCTCGGAGCATGGCATCGCCCCTTAAATCATCTCTTCGTGCCCAGGCATTTTTTTGGGTATATGGACTTTTGCCTGCTCCAGCAGGTGGGGCTGAATTCCTATCTGACGAACCGGCTCCTTGCAGCAACAGGCAGCCCTGCGCGTGCCGCGCTGCTTGCAGGCATAATTTTTGCGACACTTCACTGGCCAAATCCCGTGTTGATTCCGCTCACCTTCATCGGGGGAGTCGCCATGGCGTGGCTCTTTGCCCGCGATCGCAATATCATTCCACTCGCCATTGGGCAAGGAATTCTGGGCACTTTGGTTTGGTGGGCGTTTCCGGTTGCGTTGCATCACGCCATGCGCGTGGGGCCGGGTTACTATCACTTCCATCCGCGATGAGAGGCGGGACCTACAGATTCAAATGGCCGTAGGCCTTCGCGGCCGCGGCCACACCTTGCTTTGGCCAGCGCTTCCCTCTTGCATCGTTCGTCCAAACACCGGGAATCGTGAATCCGCACTTCGGGCAGGCGCTATTCTTGACGCGATTCTCAAGCACGTCATGCCACGAGCGGCGGACAAGCAGTTCCCCGCACTTCGGACAATATGTGTTCGCTCCATCGCTGTAGATATTTCCTTCATAGACGTAGCGCAGGCCCACGTCGAGCGCAATCTGCCGTGCACGGTCGAGAGTCTGGGGAGGCGTCCGTGGCTTGTCCTGCAGCTTGAAGTCCGGATGAAACGCGGTGAAATGCAGCGGCACGTCCGGCCCCAGATGGGTCAGAATCCATTCGGCAAGCTTCCGCGTTTCTGCCGGATCGTCATTCAAGGTTGGAATCATCAGGTTGGTGATCTCAAACCACACAGGCGTTTCGTTCTTCAGCCACGCCAGCGTCTCCAGCACCGGCTGAAGATGCGTCAGCGTAATTTTCCCGTAAAAATTCTCGGTAAAGGCCTTGAGATCGACGTTCGCCGCGTCGATGTGATCGTAAATGTCATGGAAGGCGTCGTAAGTGATATAGCCATTGGTGACCATCACCGTTTTCAGGCCATATTTCCTGGCCTCTTTGCAGATGTCGATGATGTACTCGCCCCAGATGGTCGGCTCGTTGTAGGTGAAGGCGATGGACTCGCAACCATGTTTCATCGCCAGCAGCGGCACATCTTCCGGAGGAACATGCTGGGAACGCACTTGATCCGACCGCGATTTCGAAATGTCCCAGTTCTGGCAGAAGAAGCAGCCCATGTTGCAGCCCGCTGTGCCCATGCTGAAAACGCGCGTGTCCGGCAGAAAATGATTCAGCGGCTTCTTTTCGATGGGATCAACTTGCAGCGCGGCGGGCGCACCGTATCCCAGACTATAGAGTTTTCCGCTTTGATTGATGCGAATGAAACAGAATCCTGCTTGCCCTGGATGTATGTGGCAGTGGCGTGGGCAAAGATAGCAGTGAACTCGTTCGTCTGGCTCCGCTTCCCACCACGCGGCCTCGTGCAACTGTTCGGTCTTCTGGAGGATCTTCAGCTCTTCCATGCATCCTCCTCTCAGACACCATTATACCTCCGGGCGGAGAGGTCCGCGCGAGTCATTCAAGTTCGTGGAGGGAATGTGTTCGAGTCTCAGGCGTGACGCCGGCGTTGAAAGCGGCGTCTTTCCGCGGCCCAGTCCACGAAACGTTCCATATGGTCGCGGTACTTCCAAGCGAGGTGAAAGAACTTTCCGGCGGTCAGATTGGCTGCTTCTTTCCCAAGAAAAGTCTCAAAGCGCCACCGCATATAGGGACTTTCCCACGGCTTGAATCGATAGCCCCGAGATGCATTCCAGTAGTACTGCAATGTCTTGAACATCTCTTGCGCAATGGGCGAATCGCCCAGCCCTCCTGGTCAAGACTCTAGCTTCCAGCCAACGGCGTTGAGAGATGCTCGTGCACGAGCACCCAACTCGCACCGCGCTTTTCCCAAATACCGGTGTACCGGAGATCCAATTCAATCATTTTTCCGTCTTTTGTTTTTTCCGCCAGATGCATAGGCACAGTCGTCCAGGCGATCATGCCGCGGCGGGTCACTCGCAGATCTTTTCCCGCCGTCAGTTTGATACTCGCCGCGTTGTCCAGAATCGCCGTTTGGACCCCGTCGTGATATTCCTTCCAGCTGTGATACGCAAACGGCGCCACATCATAAAAAACCAGTCCATCGTCCTGGGCGTAGAACTTCGCCGAAGCATCCGCCGTTCCCGTGCTCCAAGCCTCACAATAGCCGTCGATGAGCTTGCGAAAAGCGGTATCTTCCGCGGCCTTCTGCCGCGCCCGGGCGTCAAGGAATGTCAGCAATACACCGGCTATCACCATCGCTACATAGAGCAGCCAGCGCCATCGCTCGGCATTTTTGTCGACAGTTCTGACCACAGATTCAGTCATTCCGTATCTCCTCGCAACCCAGGGACGAGAGTGTGCAGGGGGGTATCCCAACGCTCGCCGCATACGCTATTGCGATTTCGTCCATTTTGCAAGCGTTCTTATTCACTTCTATTCACTTCACCTGGTTGGGACCAGCTGATTTTTGGCCTGCTACTCCCCCTCTCCCTGCCACCATTCGCCGGTAAATCCCGCCTTTTGGCCGAATCTTCAATGCATAGCTTCGGTCGAAACTCTATTCTCACTTTGCGGCGAGGAAATCGCCCTTCAGGAGGACCACATGGCGGCACAACAAACATCCCGGCGAAGCTTGAAATCGATCGCGGGTGCAATCCTCCTCGCGCTCGGATTCCTTATTCTTTTCGCGAATCTGAACGGGGTCACCGGGCAAATTACCAGTGCCGTCGGCACCTCGCCGGAGCCGGCCCAGGGGATACTGCCGGCGCTCGTCCTGGCGACATTGCATGTCCTGCAAGACTACGCTTTTGATCGCGTGGGGTTTCTGTCGGTTCTGCTGCAATTCTTGGTACCATGCTGGCCGCTGATCCTCATCGTCATCGGAGCAGTGCTATTGCGAGATGTATTCTGGGGCCGATTCGCGGCGTACAAGGCCGGGCAGGCTCTTCGGCAATGGGAGAGCGTTGATGAGTGACGAGAATAAATTCGATCCGAACAAGTTCAGCGATGACCTCCGCGACCGGATCTACAGCGATATTCACGACAGCGTGAAGACAGGCGCCGAAGATCTGGGAAGACGGGGGGGCCTGGTCGCGGTGAGAACAAACACCTACGGCCGAGGCACAAGCGGTCTCTTCTGGGGTGCGTTCCTTGTTCTGGGGGGAGTCGCCCTGCTCCTCGATCACATAGGCATCATTTCCGTCGACCGGCTGTGGCGATTCTGGCCGCTGCTTCTGGTTTGCGCGGGCATCCCCAATATCATGTCGCGCGAGCGCCGCCTCTGGGGCATTTTGCTGATCACCGGAGGAGTACTTTTTCAGCTCAACGAGCTGGGCATCGGTCACTTCCGGTGGAACGACATCTGGCCGATTCTGTTGATCGCGACCGGCCTCATGTTGATGTGGGGCGCCATCGAGGTACGAAGAAAACCTTCCACGCCCCCCGTTGGGGGCGACCCACGGACGACACTCAGCGAAATGGCCGTTTTTGGCGGCATCGAGCGCAGAGTGACGACTCAGGATTTTCAAGGCGGGCACATCAACGCGGTCTTTGGCGGTGTCGAAATCGATTTGACCGACGCCAACATGCAGGCCGAAGAAGCCACGCTGGAAATCAATGCCATCTTCGGCGGCGTCGAACTTCGCGTGCCGGAGACGTGGCAAGTGGCCTTTCGCGGGACGCCGATTTTCGGCGGCATTTCGGACAAGACTCGCGTCGGCCGAACCGTGGACCTCACCGATCCTCGCCACAAGTTATTGATCCTCACGGGCGCGGTCATCTTCGGGGGCGTCGAAATCAAGAACTGAGACGCCTCCATGAACCTCAACACCGCACTAAAAAACCAGCACCGGATTTACAAAGTTGCTGCTCTGCCCATTGCCGCGGTCCTTGCCTTTGTTCTGCACACGCCGGCCGGTCTGACATGGTTTCCGGCCGCGATTCTCGGCTTTGGTCTGGCAGTCATCGGTGAATGTATCTCTCTGCCGGCTTGGTATTCGTGCCGGATCGCGCCCATCCAACGGACGTTGATCTGGAGGCTTCTGGCGACGCATGTCGTGGCCGCGCAGATCCTGAGCCTGCTGTGGCTCGGAGCCGGAAGGCTTCTGGCACATGCCTTATCCTTCGTGCCCGCCCTGCATGGCATTGAAGCCCGTTTTGCCGAAAGAACCACAATTGTCTATGGCGCAGGATGCGTGTTATACCTGCTGGCAGTTTCGTTTCACTATGTTTCTCTGGCCCAAGAAGCTACGCACGAGGTTGAGGCACGCGCCATGCAGACCAGCATCCAGGCGCGAGATGCGGAGCTGAAAGCCCTGAAAGCCCAGATCAATCCGCATTTCTTGTTCAACAGCCTAAATTCCATCAGCGCGCTGACGAGCATCGATCCGGCGCGGGCGCGTGATATGTGCGTCTTGCTCGGTGATTTCTTACGGTTGACTCTGGGCCTGGGTGAAAAGACCTCGGTGCGCCTTTCCGAAGAATTGGAGTTGCTGCAAAAATACATGGCGATTGAGAAAGTCCGCTTTGGCTCGCGGTTGAAGATGCATGAGGAGATTCAAGAGGAGTCCAAGGACTGCCTGCTGCCGCCCTTGTTGTTGCAGCCGCTCGTCGAGAACGCCGTCAAACATGGCATCGCCAGTCTTCC